>Ga0137415_10006079_pt1 | contig 11948 bp, 11 predicted proteins | sample CZODoug3_1_1_16f_FD_183082 | JGI IMG/M metagenome (GOLD analysis project Ga0137415, IMG submission 183082) | Vadose zone soil fungal communities from Angelo Coast Range Reserve, California, USA - CZODoug3_1_1_16fungal (Hybrid Assembly) | ecosystem: Environmental > Terrestrial > Soil > Vadose...
ACCAGCTAGCGCAGCCTCGACTACATGCTGAGGATGGCGCACGCTGGCCACCAGCACCTGGGTTTTATAGTCGTAATTGCGGTAGATGGTCAGGATTTGGCGGATCAGTTCCATCCCGTTTGAACTGATGTCGTCAAGCCGACCGATGAAGGGTGAGACGCACCATGCACCGGCTTTTGCTGCGAGGAGCGCCTGGGTCGGAGAAAAGCACAATGTGACATTCACCTTGATACCCTCGGCAGTCATTCTCTTGGTGGCCTTCAATCCCTCCGCAATCAAAGGCACTTTCACGACGATGTTCTTATGGATCTTTGCAAGGCCCTTCCCTTCCTTCACCATGGCATCGGCTTCGAGGCTGACAACCTCTGCACTGATCGGCCCATCTACGATGTTGCAAATCTCGATGAGCACTTCCTTAAAGCTGCGCCCTTCCTTGGCGACGAGGGACGGATTCGTGGTCACTCCATCAAGAAGTCCGAGGCTGGCCGCCTCCTGGATTTCCTTCACATTGGCTGTATCAAGAAAGAATTTCATGGGCTTGTCCTTTCATATCGGGATGAGAAATCCTTGTGATCAATTCGTTATCGGATATTCTATGAAGAACTCAACCAGGCTGCAATCGTCTGCCGGCACACGCCGGTTTGACAGGCCCCAGACCGCCGGTTAGAATTCGGTTATTCATCATAGGCTCGTCTCTGCGTTTATTCATACAACCGAGGAGAGTGCACGATGCAACGATCGGCTTGGGTTCTCCTTTTCTGTCTGGCCCTGACCGGCTGCGGCGGTAGTAACCCCTATCTTGAACAGTCGCTCAAACCGGCTGAGCTTCAAGGCAAGGACAAAGCCTGGTTTGAGAAGAACTGGGGAGAGCCGAGCGGCAAGGCTCCGAGATTTTTTGGCGGCGAAACCTGGACCTACTATCGCATTGCCGGCGGCAAATCAGGCCCACCCTTCTTTAACTTCTCGCCCAATCAGTGCCAGATCACGCTCAAATTCGACAAAGAAGAAAAACTCTCCGACTCTAGTTACTCGGGCTGTTAACCCGCAAGCTGTTCCTGGAACTTGTGCGCGCACGATTGGCTGCAGAAGTAATATGTCTGCCCCCCAATATCTTCCGTTATCGCCGTTCCCCTTGGAACAAATACCTTGCAGACGGGATCCTGCACCATGTGATTTTTACCAGGGGGAACAAGGTCCGGCTCGCCCTGGCCTTTGAATCCGCGAAAGGCACGCCGGAAGAGAAAATACAGCACCACAAGTAGCCCGAGAATGAGGATAATTCTATACATAGTGGGGGCTCTTTCTGATACCACAATCCTATGGGACAGCACGACCACTGTCAAGGACTCCATAATCTGTTCTGGCTGGTAAACTAACGGATTCTCATTCCTACCCACTACTCAAATGGCCTAGCTGCATATGAGAGGAAGGGCCTATTTCCCATGAAGACCCAGTACTTCAGATGGATATGCTTCCTTTTCTAGCATGGTAGATTGTCGAGCATGACGATCTGCGATAAATGCGGCGGGGCGATGTTGCCGGAACGGGCGGTGGATCTGAACGCAGGGCTTGCGATCACAGTGTTTGCCTGTTTGAATTGTGGTCGCCGGAAATTAGCGGACCAGGAACCTCGGCCTATTACCGCGAGACATTAACCGGCGCTATGACAGAACCGAACCCGCTCACATACGACGAGCATAAGGCAGCTGAGGTGATGTGAACCCGATGGCGCTTCAACAGAGGATCTGTTACGACAGCAGATGATTCTCCTTCGCCGCATACCCCGTAGCTTGCTGCGAGGATGAAGGCGAGGAGAACCCTCCGTAGCCTTGGCAAAGGAGGGTAGCGGCTTCGGAGAATTTCGCAAGATACCCCGCAGCTTGCTGCGGAGAGCTTCATTCCCAGTCAGATTCACGATGTGGGGAGCCGGAACCGGGAGGAGGAACTATCGGAGATTCAGCACATCCATCATATCGTAGAGGCCTGGTGGCTGCCGAACCACCCACAGAGCGGCGCGCAAGGCGCCTCCCGCGAAGGTATCTCGGCTATTCGCTCGATGCGTCACCTCGATGCGTTCCCCCATCCCACCAAAGAGAATCGTGTGGTCGCCGATAATGTCGCCGGCACGGATTGTTTGAATCCCGATCTCACCCTTCTTCCGTTCCCCGATAAGACCTTTTCTGGCATAGACGCCGACCTGATCCAGATCGCGGTTCACAGCTTTCGCCAAGACTTCCGCAATCTTGAGCGCCGTCCCGCTCGGCGCATCTTTTTTTAGACGATGATGGGCTTCAATCACCTCAATGTCGTATTCGTCCCCCAGCGTTTTCGCCATCTCGCTGATGACCTTGCAGATCAGATTAACGCCCACGCTCATATTGGGGGACAACACGCAGGGAACTTGGCAGGCAAGGGATTTCATCTCTTCGAGCTGGGGTGCGGAAAACCCCGTCGTGCCGATCACCATGGCTCGTCGATGTTGAGCCGCGGTGCGTAAGTGATCAAGGGTCGCTTCAGGAGCGGAGAAATCGACGACCACTTCGCCTCGGTCTAGAAGCGCCGCGAGATCATCGGTAATCGGAATGCCCGTATGGCCACAGCCCGCTGTCTCCCCGGCATCGTCGCCCACAGCTTGATGGCCCTTCCCTTCAACCGCACCGGCCAGCCTCAGGACGGTCGAATCTTTCGTAAGCGCAACCAGTCGACAGCCCATTCGACCGGCAGCCCCTGCGACGATGACTTTGATCATCCGAAACCTTACCCCTCACGCCTCACGTTAAATGAGGCCTGCATCCTTTAAGACTCGTGTGAGTTGGTCCTTTGTTTCGGTCGCCATGGCACAAAGCGGTAGCCGCAGCTCCGGATCGATTTTCCCCATCATGCCCAGCGCAGTTTTCACCGGAATCGGATTGGTCTCGTAAAAGAGCGCGTCGAACAGCGGCGACAATGCGAAATGAATCCGTCGCGCTTCGTCGATGCGTCCGCTCAAGAAGGCCTTGACCAATTGAGCCATCTCGGATGGAACGACGTTCGATGTCACGCTAATGACCCCTTTTCCTCCGACTGCCATCATAGGCAACGTCAGGGCATCATCTCCCGCCAGGACCGTCATCCTATCTCCACACGTCTGCGCAATCTCAGAGGCCTGCGGAACTGACCCACTCCCCTCTTTGATCCCGACAATGCTCTGTAACCCACAAAGCCTTGAGACAGTGGAAGGCAACATGTTCACGCCGGTCCGTCCGGGAATGTTATACAGGATCTGCGGAAGATCCACGGACTCCGCAATCACTTTGTAATGTCGGTACAATCCCTCCTGCGTCGGCTTATTGTAATAGGGCGTGATCAGCAACGCCCCATCGGCCCCTGCTTGCTTGGCGTGTTTCGTGAGGGACACCGCTTCTGTCGTGCTGTTGGAGCCGGTCCCGGCAATCACGGGGACGCGCCGGTTGACCACCTCGACGGTCAGCTCGATCACGCGGTGGTGTTCCTGGTGCGAGAGGGTGGCTGATTCGCCGGTGGTGCCACAGGGCACAATTCCGTTCGTCCCGTTGGCAATTTGCCATTCTATAAGGTCGCCGAAGGCCCGTTCATCAACCTTGCCATTCCTGAATGGGGTCACAATGGCAATCAATGCACCTGTAAACATGCTCACTCCTTCGCCGCCGAGGCGTCCACCGCGCCCACTCCTCAGTCGAGAAATGCCGGAATCATTTCGCCCTTCACCAAATCATCATAGGTTTCTCTAGTCTTGATGACGTGGATCTCCCCGTCTTTGATCAGGACTTCCGGTACCCGTGGTCGCGAATTGTAATTGGAGGCCATCACAAATCCATAGGCCCCCGCACTCATCACCGCAAGCATGTCACCCGGGTTGACCTCCGGCAGTGACCGGTCCTTCGCCAGAAAATCGCCGGACTCACAGACCGGGCCGACAACATCCACCTGATGCTTGGGCCGCTGCAACACCGCCTCGGACAAGGGACGAATCTCGTGATAGGCCCCGTAGAGGCTCGGTCTGATCAGGTCGTTCATCGCCGCATCGACGATAACAAACCGTTTCGCTTCGCCGTCCTTCCGATACAACACCTTCGTCACGAGAATGCCGGCATTGCCGACAATGACGCGACCCGGCTCCATGATGAGGGTCACATTCAAATTCTTCAGCAGTGGCGACACGGCATCCGCAAGGTCCTGCGGCAGCGGTGGCGTTTCATCCGAGTAGGTAATGCCAAGACCGCCGCCGATATTGACGTACCGGATGTTGATGCCCTGGCCCTTCAAGGCTTCGACCAGCTTCACCACCTTCTTCACGGCCTCGACGAACGGCGTGACTTCCGTCAACTGCGACCCGATATGCTTATGAACCCCGACGACATCGATGTTGGCGAGTGAGGAAGCCAGCGTGAATTCTTCGAGCGCCCGATCGGCGGCGATCCCGAACTTGCTCTTCTTGAGACCGGTCGAAATGTACGGGTGGGTTTTCGGGTCGATGTCGGGATTGATGCGCAGGGCGACCCTCGCCTTGGTCCCGACGGAAGCCGCCACCTCATTAATCGCCTGCAGCTCAGCCGAAGATTCGACGTTGAACATGAGGATGTCGGCCTTCAAGGCCTCGCGAATCTCCTCAGAGTTCTTGCCGACGCCCGCGAATACGATCTTTGAGGGAGGAACACCTGCCTTGAGCGCCCGAAAGAGTTCCCCGCCGGACACAATATCCACCCCGCTCCCCTCCTTTGCCATGAGACGGAGGATCGCGATATTGGAATTGGCCTTCATGGCGAATGCAATCACATGGGGTACGCTCTTGAAAGCCCCATCATACGCCCGGAAATGACGAACGAGGGTCGCGTAGCTGTAGATGTAGCAAGGCGTACCAACCTCTTTCGCAATCCGGCTGACCGGCACCTGTTCGCAATAAAGTTCCCCTTGTCGATACTCAAAGTTATGCATCCTGCGAATCTTCATTGAGATGTTCAAGGCCTGCGAGCGAGAAGCCCTGCAAGCCTGCGAGCGAGAAGCCCTGCAAGGAGGCCTCGAACGCATCCTTAAACTTGCGAAAGCGGACCTTCACATGCGGAATCGCCAACTTCATCGCGTCTGAATCCACCAACGCCTTGAGGGCGTCGGGCGTCGCCAGCTTCAGGTGCTCGAAGTTAACGATGATGTCCATGCGTGCCTGATTAGCCGCTTCCTTGATCCGCTTAATCAATTCCAAGGCATTCAGGCGATCGAGGGTACCCTCAAGATCCACGAACAGAGCAGCGAACTTGTCATGCCGCTTGGCCTTGATGTGGAACATCAATTGTTGTGCCGAGAGCGCGTTCGGATCGAAAGCCTGTTTCAGTGCATGCAGCGCACTAGGAATCAATTGCTCCTTGTCCAACACCGGGAGCTTCGCCTGGAGATTCCTCAACACCCCCGCGAGCGGCGACACGGACCCTTTGGGGCAGGTTCGCTTGACCAACTTCCGAAACTCCCGATTCATCTCCCATCGCGGAATAAGCCGCTGGCTCGTGCCCGACAGTCGTTTCCAGATCGAAGGGAGCGAATAGAATTGGTGGTTGGCCCAGTGGAAGCCGTCTTGTAGTTGCTCGGTCGTCATCCGGCTCGGCTGGAACACCACATGCTTGCCGTCGTACTTCGCCCAGTCCCGATCGAAGATACGACCGGCCTTTTCGAAGCGGTCGAATAGCGCCGTACCAGGAAGGGGTGTCAGCACGTTGAAGTAAGCCAATTCCACCTGGTTCTTCGTCAAGAAGTCGACAGCCCGTTCGAACACGGTCACATCGTCGCTGTCGAATCCGAACACGATCCCGGGATTCACCATGATCCCGTAATCGTGGAACATCTTGATCTCCCGAGAGAACTTCTGGACTCGGTTAAACGGCTTGTTCGTTTCATCCAAGGCCTCTTCATCGAGCGATTCCATCCCGACGAAGACCGACACGCAGCCGCTCTCGGCTGCAAGCTTGACCATCTCCTCGTCGTCAGCCAGGAACATCGTGGACTGGCAGCCCCATTTAATCTTGAGCGGCTTCAGCGCGGCCCAGAGCTCACGACAATAGGTACGGTTGCTGTTGTGCAAGTCATCGACAAACGCGACGATGCTGCCATCCTCGATTCCCACCCGAATCCGAAGCGCCGTGACGAAAGCGTTCCACAGCGGCTCGTCGCCCAATCGTTCGACCAACTCACTTCGAATCCATCGCTGAACATTTCGAAGTTCCGTGACCACCTCCTTCACCGGCCGCCGCCGCGTGGTCTTTCCGTTAAACGGGGACACGCTGCAGAACTCGCAATCGAAATGACATCCTCTGGTCGTGAAACTACACTGTCTCGTCATGTACGAGTCGGGGCTCAGCAATTCGACACGGGGGCTCTTATACCGCTCCAGCGAGGGGAACGATGTCATCTTATACATGCGCTGCATCATCCCCGCTTCATAGTCCGCGACCAACTGTGGCCAGAGATCTTCGGCTTCTCCACAGACGATCGCGTCGGCATACCGAAGAGCTTCGTCGGGGCAGTATGTGGGATGGACGCCCCCCATGACGATCGTCTTGCCTCGCTTGCGAAATTCCGCTGCGATCTCGTAGGCGCGAGGGGCATAGCAGGTCATGATGGAGAGGCCGACCATGTCACAAGGATAGTCGAAATCGATATCTTGAACCGCTTCATCGATCAGATTTACTTCCCAATTCTCCGGGGTGTAGGCCGCAATCACCGGCAAGCTCAACTTGGGAAACCACACCGCGCGTCGTTCCGACGCGGTCAACCGATAGGGGTTATTGCGCGGATAGGGATCGACCAGCAACAGCCGCTTGCCTGGTGCATGCTTGGCCATTGGTGCCTGCCCAACGAACTGGCTGTGCCGTATCGGTTGAATAAGCTCCATGAATTGATCCTCCTCACCTCTATCCGGCTATCCGGCCGGGGGTGTCAATAAGTTCGTTGAAATGTTCTGAGCGGCTCCCCTGGTTATCTTACGCCGCCTTCTTCTTCGGAGCGGACTGAGGCTCTGCGTGCTCGGCCTCGATAGCCGCGAGGGCCTGCGCCATCCCTGCACAGCCGTTCAAGCACTTGGGCAGTATAACTTTATCCGTCAACACAGGTCCAGCAAATGGCGGCTTCAACATTATCGGGCTTCGACCGGTCGTAACGGGGGAAGGTTGGCATCTTGTCCCTGTAGCATTGGGTCCGGTTGTAGCTCGGTGGATTCAGCTTCCGCTGCGGCCTCACGCTGTTTCTCCTCGAGCGCCTCTAACTTCTTTTGCCGCTCGATGGTTGGATTCACACCGACGTTTTCAGGAGGAACTGGCGACCCCACGGCCCCACAGGCCACCACCATTCCCATCGTCACACCCGCCACGATGAATGTCGCACTCGGCTTCCACGCTTTCACGAGAGCATCCGCTCGAGTTCTTTAATGCGCCGCTCCACGCTCGTTCGGGCAGTTCCGCCTATCTGAGACTTCCGGTCGATCGCGGCAGTGACCGTCAATCGAGCGAGTAGACCCTTTTCAATCCGTTCGGAGAATGTCCGCAGCTCCTCGAGCGAGAAGTCCGTGAGTTCATGGCCTTGGTCCAATGCGGCCCGCACCAGTCGGCCCGTGATCGCGTGCGCTTCGCGAAAAGGTACACCTCGGGTCACAAGATAGTCCGCAACCTCCGTGGCCAGCATACCACCACCCTGAACCGCCTGCTTGAGGACGTCCCGGTTCACGGTGAGCCGGCGCATCAGTTCCGTCAAGACTTCCACCGATGCGGTGACGGTATCGAGGGCATCGAAGAGCGCCGGTTTATCCTCTTGGAGGTCTCGATTATAACTCAAGGGCAGGGCCTTGAGAGTCGTCAACAAATTGACCAAATGACCATAGACACGCCCCGTCTTGCCCCGCACCAATTCCGGCACATCGGGATTTTTCTTCTGCGGCATCATACTGCTACCGGTACAGAAGGCATCGGGAAGCTCGACGAATTGGAACTCCTGGGACGACCAAAGAATCAATTCTTCACTGAGCCGGGACAGGTGCATCATCGTGATCGACAGCGCCGAGGTCACCTCGATGATGAAATCACGATCGGACACGGCATCGAGACTGTTTTGCGTCACGGCGGGGAAGCCCAACAGCCCGGCGGTGAACCGGCGATCGACTGGGTAGTTGGTCCCTGCGAGCGCACCGGACCCCAACGGCATGACATTCAATCGCACCGATGCATCGCGAAATCGCCCCTTGTCCCGCTCGATCATTTCCACATAGGCCAATAGATGATGAGCGAACAGCACCGGCTGGGCACGCTGTAGATGTGTATAGCCCGGCATGGCAACCGTTCGATTCGCTTTTCCCTTCGCCACTAAGACCCGTTGAAAGTTTTCCAGATGCGTCACGAGCTGACTGAGTTGATCCCGCATGTAGAGCCGAATATCCAGCGCAACCTGGTCGTTCCGGCTCCGGCCCGTGTGCAACTTGCCGCCGAGGGGGCCGATTAATTCTGTCAGCCGGCGCTCAATCGCCATGTGAATATCTTCATCCTGAGGAATGAAGCGAAAGCGGCCTCGATCCAGCTCCGTCTTCACCGATTCCAGACCCCGCACGATCGTCCTGGTTTCAGAGGCGGTCAACACGCGGGCCTTCCCCAACGTCTTGCAATGGGCGATGCTGCCCTGAACGTCATGGGCGTAGAGCCGGCGATCGACCGCCACCGAAACGGTGAAGGATTCCACCAACCGGTTCGTCTTTTGGCTAAACCGCCCGTCCCAGGCCTTTCCGCCTTTCGACGCCACAGGGCTTCGGCCCTTTACTCGTGCCATCAAGAAAAGGCCTTCTTTCGTTGGGCTCTGATTTTCAGCCGCAACGCGTTCAACCGAATGAAACCCTCGGCATCTTTCTGATTATAAACTTCGTCCTCTTCAAATGTTGCGATGTCGAGACGATAGAGCGAATTCTTCGACTTGCGCCCGGCCAACGTGCAACTCCCCTTATAGAGCTTCACCCGCACCGTGCCGGTCACGTCCTTCTGCGCCGCATCGATCGAGGCCTGGATCATCTCTCGTTCCGGGCTGAACCAATAGCCGTTGTAAATAAGATCGGCGAAGCGCGGAATCAAACCGTCCCTGAAGTGCAGCACCTCGCGATCCATCGTCAACGACTCGAGCCCTCGATGCGCCACATGGAGGATCGTCCCGCCCGGAGTTTCATAGACCCCGCGAGATTTCATCCCGACATAGCGATTCTCCACCAGATCGATCCGCCCGATCCCATGCGCACCGCCCAGCTTATTGAGGCGGGCCAACAACGTCGCCGGGCTCATCTTCTTGCCGTCGACAGCCACCGGATTACCCGCCTCGTAGTCGATCTCGACTTCGAGCGACTTGTTCGGCGCCTGCTCCGGCGACACCGTCATTTGAAAGATTTCACCCGGCGGCGCTTCCCAGGGATCTTCCAAGATGCCGCCTTCATAACTCACATGGAATAAATTCAGATCCATGCTATAGGGCTTGGCTTTCGTCGCCGTCACGGGAATGCCATGCCGATTGGCATACTCGATCAATTCGCGCCGCGACCGCATCGTCCATTCACGCCAAGGTGCGATGATCTTAAGATTCGGCGCCAGCGCCGTGTAGGTCAGCTCGAACCGCACTTGGTCATTGCCCTTTCCGGTGGAGCCATGCGACACGGCTTCAGCGCCTTCTTTGAGCGCGATCTCGGCCTGACGCCGTGCAATGAGAGGCCGCGCGATCGAGGTCCCGAGCAGATAACAGCCTTCGTATATGGCGTTGCCTCGTAACATCGGGAAGACATAGTCCTTCACGAAGGTCTCGCGCAGGTCCTCGACATAGATCTTTTTCACGCCGAGCTTTTGCGCTTTCGCTTTGATCGCTTGCAGATCTTCCCCCTGCCCCAGGTCGGCACAAAAAGCGATGACCTCGCAGCTGTAGGTTTCTTGTAACCACTTCAAGATCACGGAGGTATCGAGCCCGCCTGAATAGGCCAGCACCACTTTCTTAATGACATGACTCATCGTCTCGTTCGACTCCTCTTGCCTAATAGGTTCGTTAAGATGGCCTTCTGCATATGCAACCGATTCTCCGCCTGGTCGATGATGACCGACTGCGGACCATCCAGAACCTCGGCACTGATTTCTTCACCCCGGTGAGCGGGCAAACAGTGCATGACGATCGCATCGGGCTTGGCGCGATGCAACAGGCGGCTGTTCACTTGATAAGGAGCCAAGACTTTTAATCGTCGCGCATGCTCCCGCTCGCGTCCCATACTGATCCAGACGTCGGTGTAGATAATGTCCGCTTCCTTCGCCGCGACATGAGGATCGTGCCCGATCTCGATCACTGCACCGGTTTTTGCGGCCTCCACTCTAGCCCTATCCACAACATGCTGCTCCGGCTGATATCCCACCGGACACCCGAGGGTAATAATCATCCCCATCTTCGCCGCCGCCTCGATCAGTGAATTCGCTACATTGTTGCCGTCGCCGATATAGGCGATCTTGACCCCCTTCAACCGGCCCTTCTTTTCTCGAATAGTCAGGAGGTCTGAGAGGGCCTGACAAGGATGGCTCAGGTCGGTCAGCCCATTGATCACCGGCATCGTCGCTTCCCTCGCCCATTCCTCCACGATCGAGTGGTCATAGGTGCGGATGACGATCGCGTCGAGATAGCGCGATAACACGCGCGCCGTATCGGCGACACTCTCTCCGCGCGAGAGCTGGATGTCGGCCATGGGTAGAACCAGAGCATGGCCACCCAACTGGTTCATGCCCGCCTCGAACGACACCCTCGTCCTCGTCGATGGCTTCTGGAACAGGAGCCCCAACGTCTTCCCAGGAAGCAGTGGATGAGGAACCCCGCGGCCTTGCTTGTCTTTCAACAAGGCCGCCGACCCCAGCAGCGTCTCCACGTCCGCCTTGCTGATGGCTGCAACATCCAGAAAATCTTTTTTGCCGGCCCGCATTCCTGTCGTTCGTGTGGCCATTCCTCTTGTGTCCATTCGGCCCGAGTACGCCTTACGCCGCCTGATTGCTAAAAATCTGAGCGAGCGTATCGAGCAATCGATCGATTTCCAGCTGGGTGATGATGAGGGGCGGCACGAACCGCAGCACATGCTCTCCGGTCCCATTGATTAGAATGCCTCGGGCCAAACACTCGCTCACGACGACTTTCCCGTCCATATCGAGATCAATCCCCTGCAAGAGCCCGAGACCACGCACCTCTCGCACCACCCGGTGGCGTTCTTTACAGTCGGATAACCCCTTCGCAAAATACTCACCCATCCGGCGCGCATGATCGAGTACTTGGCCTTCCAGCAGGGCACGACAGACGGCCAAGCCCGCCGCACAGGCGAGCGGATTGCCGCCGAATGTCGAGGCATGACTGCCGGGCGAGAAGGCCTTCGCAACGGAGTCCGTCGCGAGGCAGGCTCCGATGGGCACGCCGCCCCCCAACGCTTTCGCCAAGGTCATGATATCCGGCTGCACCCCTAACTGCTCGTAAGCAAATAGCGTCCCGGTCCGTCCCATTCCAGTCTGCACTTCGTCGAAAATCAACAGCACGTCTTTTTGGGAGCACAGATCTCTCACCTGCTTCAAATACTCGCGGTCCGCGACATAGATACCCCCCTCACCCTGAATCGGCTCGAGTATAATCGCCGCGGTCTTGTCGGTCACGGCCCGCTCCAGTTCCTCCAGATTATTGAAGGCGACGTAGCTGAAACCCGGTAGCAGCGGTTCGTAGCCCTTCTGAACCTTTTCCTGGCCCGTCGCCGTTAACGTCGCGATCGTCCGGCCGTGGAACGAGTTCTTCATCGTGACGATCTCGAACCGCCCGGCTCCATACTTGTCATGGGAGTAACGGCGGGCCAGCTTGATCGCTGCTTCATTCGCCTCTGCCCCGCTGTTGCAAAAGAACACCTTGTCGGCAAACGAGTGATC
>Ga0137415_10006080_pt1 | contig 11947 bp, 4 predicted proteins | sample CZODoug3_1_1_16f_FD_183082 | JGI IMG/M metagenome (GOLD analysis project Ga0137415, IMG submission 183082) | Vadose zone soil fungal communities from Angelo Coast Range Reserve, California, USA - CZODoug3_1_1_16fungal (Hybrid Assembly) | ecosystem: Environmental > Terrestrial > Soil > Vadose...
GTCACGCTCGCGCGGAGCTCGCACTCGCCACGCGGCAGGTGTCCGGGCCGTTCGGGATCCGGATCGGGCGCGGATGCGCGCTCACCCAGGCCGATCTCGTGTCCGAGCTCGGTGACCGCGTCTCGGCGATCGGCACCGTCGTCCTGGACTGGGATTCACGGGGCCAGCTCGCGCGATGGCCCGACGAGTGGCGCGTCCTGGTCGAGGTGACGTCCCTGGACGAGGCCCGCGGCGCAGTGCGGGCCGGGGCGCACGGCCTGATCGCCCGGGGCAACGAGGCTGGCGGGCGGGTCAGCGAGTTGAGCTCGTTCGTGCTGCTGCAGCAGTTGCTCACCGACGCCCGGCTGGGCGTACCGGTGTGGGTGTGCGGCGGCATCGGTCCGCACACGGCCGCGGCGGCGATCACCGGCGGCGCAACCGGAGTCGTGCTGGACACCCAGCTGGCGCTGCTTCCCGAGGCCGACCTGCGAGCTGACCTAGCGGCCGCTATTGCCGGCAGCGACGGTTCGGACACGGCGATCATCGACGGTCAGCGGGTGCTCGCGCGGCGCGAATCCGCGGATCTGCTGCCGGTCGGACAGGACGTGTTTCTGGCCAACCGGTTCGCCAAGGCGTACGGCACCGTCGCCCGATCCATCGCCGCGGTCCGCAGCGCGATCCTCGATGCACTCGCCGCGGACGCGCCGACCGTTCTCGACGCGGGATCGCCGTTGGCCCAGGCGCTCGGCACCGCCCTGCCGGTGGTGCAGGGGCCGATGACCCGGGTCAGTGACACGCCCGATTTCGCCGCTCGCGTCGCCGACCACGGCGCGCTGCCGTTCCTCGCCCTCGCGCTGTCGTCCGGTGAGCAGACCCGGACCCTGCTGGAGCGCACCCGTGACGAACTCGGCGAGCGTCCCTGGGGCGTCGGGGTGCTCGGCTTCGCGCCGGACGACCTCCGCGCCGCCCAGCTCGAGGTCATTCACGAGCTGCGCCCGAACGTGGCGCTCATCGCGGGCGGCCATCCGGGGCAGGCGCGCTCCCTGGAGGACGTCGGCATCTCCACGTTCCTGCACGTCGCCTCGCCCGGACTGCTCGAGCAGTTCCTGGATGCGGGCGCGCGCAAGTTCGTCTTCGAGGGCGGCGAGTGCGGCGGCCACGTCGGCCCGCGGTCGAGTTTCTCCTTGTGGGAGTGCCAGCTCGGCGTACTGCTGGACTATCTGGACGCGGGCGGGCCCGCCGCCGAGCTACAGGTGCTCTTCGCCGGCGGCGTGCACGACGAACGATCCGCGGCGATGGTGGCCGCACTGGCCGAACCGCTCGCGCGGCGCGGCGCGGCCGTCGGGGTGTTGATGGGCACCGCCTACCTGTTCACCGAGGAGGCGGTCCGCCACGGCGCGGTGCAGGCGACGTTCCAGCAGCAGGCGATGAGCGCCGAGGCGACCGCGCTGCTGGAGACGGCGCCCGGTCACGCGACCCGGTGCGTGCCCAGCCCGTTCGTCGACAGCTTCGGTTCGATCAAGCAGTCGCTGACCGCGCAGGGCGTCCCCAAGCGCGAGATCTGGGAAGAGCTCGAGGGCCTCAACGTCGGGCGGCTGCGCATCGCCAGCAAGGGTGTGCGGCGCGCCGGCGACGAGCTCGCCCCCGTCAGTGCGGCCGAACAGGTCAGCGAGGGCCTGTTCATGGCCGGCCAGGTCGCGGTGCTGCGCTCGGAGGTCACCACGGTGGCCGACCTGCACGACGGCGTCACCCGGCGCGCCATCCAGTTCCGCGCCGAGCGCAGCCGGGTGCTGCGCGCCGAACTCGGCATCGCCCCGCCGCCGGCCGAACGGGTGCCCGCCCCGGCCGACGTCGCGATCATCGGGATGGCCTGCATGTACCCGGGCGCCGCGGATCTACCGAGCTTCTGGGCCAACGTCGTCGGCAACGTCGACTCGGTCACCGAGGTCTCGGCGCAGCGCTGGGACCCCGCCGTCTACTACGGCGAAGGCGCGGGACGCACGACCGGTGACCGCACCCCGTCCAAGTGGGGCGGCTTCCTGCCCCCGATCCCGTTCGATCCGATGCGCTACGGCATCCCGCCCGCGACCCTGGCCTCGGTCGAGCCGGTGCAGTTGCTCGCTCTGGACGCGGCGCAGCGGGCGCTGACCGACGCGGGCCTCGGCGACGGGGGCTTCGACCGCTCTCGCACCAGCGTCGTCTTCGGGGCGGAAGCCGGCAGCGACTACGCCGACGCCACCACCATGCGCATGCTGCTGCCGGCCTACCTCGACGACGTCCCGGCCGAGCTCGCCGACCAGTTGCCCAAGCTGACCGAGGACTCCTTCCCGGGCCGGCTGGCCAACGTGATCGCCGGGCGCATCGCCAACCGGCTCGACCTCGGCGGATCGAACTACACGGTCGACGCAGCGTGTGGTTCGTCGCTGGCGGCGCTCGACCTGGCCTGCAAGGAGCTCGTCGGCGGCACGAGTGACACCGTGCTGTGCGGGGCGGCCGATCTGCACAACGCCATCTCCGACTACCTGCTGTTCTCCTCGGTCGGCGCGTTGTCGGCCACCGGACGCAGCCGCACGTTCGACGCGTCGGCCGACGGCACCGTGCTCGGCGAGGGCGTGGCCTGCCTGGTGCTGAAGCGTCTCGCCGACGCCGAGCGCGACGGCGATCGCATCTACGGCGTCGTCAAGGGCGTCGGCAGCGCGAGTGACGGCAAGTCGCTCGGCCTGACCGCGCCGCGACCGGACGGGCAGCGTCGGGCCATGGAACGGGCGTACCGGCAGGCCCGTATCTCCCCGGCGGACGTCGGCCTGGTCGAGGCGCACGGCACCGGCACCGTGGTGGGCGACCGCACCGAACTCGACACGCTGCACGCCGTGTTCACCGAGTCCGGCGCGCGGCCGGGCAGCGCCGCGCTCGGTTCGGTCAAGTCCCAGATCGGGCACACCAAGTGCGCCGCGGGGCTGGCCGGGCTGATCAAGACGGTGCTGGCCCTGCACAGTGGGGTGAAGCCGCCGACCCTGCACGTCGAGGCGCCGAACGCCGCCTGGCGCGACGACGCGAGCCCGTTCGTCTTCCACGACCGCGCGGTGCCGTGGGCGCAGGCGCCGCGAGACCGGATCGCCGGGGTGAGCGCGTTCGGCTTCGGTGGCACGAACTTCCACGCGGTGCTGCGCGGTCACGCCTCGGCCGAGACGAGCGCCCGCGACCTCGCCGTCTGGCCGGCCGAGCTGTTCACCTTCCGCGGGGTCGACCACGCCGCCGCGCGCGAGGAGATCCAGCGGCTGCTCGCCCGCCTGGACACCAATGACGCGCACGGCCGGCCGTGGCGGCTGCGCGACCTGGCCCGGACCACCGCGCTGCGGGCCGAACGGGGCCGGGCGCCAGTGCACGTCGCGGTGCTGGCCGGTGACCTCGACGAGCTCGCGACCCTGCTGCGCGCCGCGCTCGACACCCCGATGGACGCCGGCGCGCAATCGCCGACCGAGCCGGTACGCGGGCTGTTCGTCCGCGGCGGGTCACAGCCCCCCGACCCGGGCCGGCTGGCGCTGCTGTTCCCCGGGCAGGGCAGTCAGCGTCCACACATGCTCGCCGAGCTGTTCGTCGCGTTCCCGCAGCTGCAGCGGTTCACCCGGCTCGCCGGCCCGGCCAGCTCCGTCATGTCGGCGATGTTCCCACCGGCGGCGTTCGGTCCCGATGCCCGCGAGCGTCAGGGCGAGCGGCTGCGCGACACCCGGATGGCCCAGCCGGCTCTCGGTGTCACGGACCTGGCCGTGAACCACCTATTCGGCAACGCTGGTGTGGTGCCGGACCTGCTCGCCGGGCACAGCTACGGCGAGCTCGTCGCGCTCGCGGCGTCGGGCGCCGTCGACGCCGAGACGTTGCTGGCCATCAGCGCCGAGCGGGCCGACGCGATCCTGGGCGCCGCGGGCGAGGATCCGGGCGGCATGGCCGCTGTCGCCGCCGACCGCGCCGACGTGCAGCGCGTGCTGGACGAGGCCGGGCTGGCCGGCACCGTGGTGGCGGCCAACCACAACGCGCCGCGCCAGTTGGTGATCTCCGGTCCCACTCGCGAACTCGGCCAGGCGATGGACGCGTTGAGCTCAGCGGGCCTCGCCGCCAAGCAGCTACCGGTGGCCTGCGCCTTCCACAGCCCGGTGGTGAGCGCGGCCAGCGACGCCTTCGCCGACCTGCTCGCCCGCCATCGGGTCGAATCACCGCAGGTACCGGTGTGGTCCAACCGCAGCGCCGCCCCCTACCCGTCCGATCCTGACGCGGTCCGAGCCGAGCTGGCCGGCCAGATCGGCTCGCCAGTTCGGTTCGTCGAGCAGATCGAGGCGATGTACGCCGACGGGGCTCGGGTGTTCGTCGAGGCCGGGCCGGGCCAGGTTCTGGGCGGGCTGGTCGACGCCATCCTCGGCGATCGCCCGCACGTCACGGTGAGCTGCGAGGGGCCGGGCCGCAACGGGCTGCGCGGCTTCCTCGCTGCGCTGGCCCGCCTGTCGGTCGCGGGGGTCGATGTGCGCACCGCGTGGCTGACGGCCGGCCGCGACGCGGTCGACATCGCCCAGGCCGTCGCACCGCCCCGGCCCGGCTGGACGATCGACGGGCAGCTCGTCCGCACCGTCGACGGCAACACCCTGCCGGGCGGTTACGCGCCGCCGCGCCGCATCACGCTGACCGCCGCGCCGGCCGGTGCCCCCGCCGGTACGGACCGGGACGCGGTCGTCAGCGAGTTCCTGCGGACGAGCCGCGAGCTCGTCGCCACCCAACGCGACGTGCTGCTCAGCTATCTCGGCACGCCCGCGCCGCCCGTCGCACGGCCACCCGCGGCCCCGCCAGTGCCGGTGCCGGCCGTTGTCGAGGCCGTGCCGTCCGTGCCGTCCGAGGTCGCCGACGCCGACCCGCTGCAGATCGTGCTGGCGGTGATCGCGGCCCGCACCGGATATCCGGCCGAGATGATCGAACCCGAGCTCGATCTCGAGGCCGACCTGAGCGTCGATTCGATCAAGCGGACCGAGGTCGCCGGTGAGCTCTGCGCGCGCCTCGGCGTCGACAGCGGTGACGAGCGGTTCAGCGCGCTGGTGCGGGCTCGCACCGCGCGGGCCATGGCCGACGTGATCAGCACGCCGACTGCGGTCGCCGTTGCCCCGGCCCCGCCCGGCGTCGAATCGCCCCACGAGCCCGCCGCGGAGTCGCCCGAGCCGGCCCGGGTCCGGGTCGAGCCACCCGGTCGGTTCGTCCTCGAGTCCGTCGCCGCCGAAGCCGGCGACCCTCAGGCGCTGGCCGGGCACCACATCGTCGTGTTCGGCGGTGACGCCGAGGTGGCCGAGGCGCTCGCGACGGCATTGCGGGCCCAGGACGTGCGGGTGAGCTTCGCCCGCGACGAGGACGAGCTCGGTGATTCGCTCGACGGACTCGTCTACCTCGACGCGCTGCGCCCCGATGACGAGTCCGGGGTGCCCGACGCCGTTCGAGTGTTCCGCTCGGCCATGCGGCGCTCGCCCCGCTGGCTACTCGCCGCAGCGCCTACCGTGCCGCCCTTCGACCGGGCGCTGCCGGCGATCGGATTCGCCGGGCTGCGCGGCCTGTTCCGCGCGTTCTCCCTCGAGTACCCCGATGCCGTCACCCGGCTGGTCGAGCTGCCCCCGGGCTCGTCGGCCAGCACGATCGCCACGGTGGTCGTCGCGGAGCTGCTGACGTCCTCGCCGGAACCGGTCGTGGTGGCCGGCGAGCAGCGCACTGCCTTCCGGCTGCGGCCGGCTGACCTCGGCCGGCTGGCCGCGACCGGCGCGGGCCCAGCCGGTGACGGCTCGTCCGAGGCGGCCGCGATCGGCCTCACGTCCGAGTCGGTCGTGCTGCTCGTCGGCGGGGCCCGGGGCATCACGGCCAAGTTCGCCACCGCGCTCGCCCTCAGCAGCAAGTGCCGGATCGAACTGGCCGGACGTACCGTGCCGGCCACCGAACCCGAGCGACCCGAGACGGCCGCCGCGCGCGACCGGCCCGGCCTGCGAACCGCGCTCGCCGGTCTGGGCGTCGAGGTGTCCAAGATCGACCGCGAGGCTCGCGAGATCCTGGCGCGACGCGAGGTCGCCGACACGCTCGAACAGCTGCGCCGGCACGGCGCCGAGGCGAACTACCGCCCGGTCGACGTGCGCGACGTCGAGGCGTTCCGGCAGTTGATCAAGCACGTACATACCGAGCACGGGCGCATCGACGGGGTGGTCTACGCCGCCGGCGTGATCGACGACCGGTTGCTGGCCGACAAGGACGACGCCTCCTTCGACCGGGTCTTCGGCACGAAGGTCGACGGCGCTCGCGCCCTGTTCGCCGAGCTGGAGGAGCTACCCGACCAGCCGGGTTTCGTCGTTCTGTTCGGCAGCATCGCCGCCGCCGTGGGCAACCGCGGCCAGACCGACTACGCGGCGGCCAACGACGCCCTGGAGACACTGGGCGCCGAGTGGGCGGCCCGCACCGCTCACCGCGCGCTCACCGTCCACTGGGGGCCGTGGGCACCCGACGAGATGCACGGAGGAATGGTGAGCGCCGAGCTCGGCCGCGACTACGCGCGCCGCGGGGTCGCGCTGCTCGATCCGGCCGAGGGCGTGGCCAGCCTGCTCCGCGAGCTGGCCTGGGGGCCGGCCGAGCTGCGGTCGGTCGTCTACTCCGCGCCCGCCCCGTGGACCGAGCGCCTCGACGGATGACGGACGTGACGAACGAGCCGATACTGCGGCTGCACGCGCCGACGCCGGGCGATCTGGCCGAGCTGCTCGCCAGGCCGGACGCGGACCTGCTCGCCCTCGGTGATGCCGCCCCGGCCGGTGGCGCGGGTGGGTGCCGGCTCGGCGTCGTCGCCCCGAACGCGAAGCGCCTGGCGCTGGCCCGCAAGGTCGTGGGGCGGGGCCGGCCGTGGCGCGGCCGCAACGAGGTGTGGTTCAGCCCGGCCCCGTTGCTCGCCGACCGCCCGGGCGGCCTGGCGTTCGTCTTCCCCGGGCTGGAGGCGGAGTTCGCGCCGCAGGTCGACGACATCGCCGCCTGGCTCGGCGTCGCGCCGCCCGAGCGCAACGTCGCGACGCTCGGCACGCACGCGGCGAGCGTGCTCGGCGTCGGCCGCCTGCTCGACGCGGCGCTGCGTCGGCTCGGGGTCCATCCGGACGCCACGGCCGGGCACAGCATCGGTGAGTGGGGCGCGATGTTCGCCGGCGGCATCCTGTCCGGCCCCGCGTTCGACGCCCTCATCGGGCGGGGCCACCTGGACGAGCTGCGCGTGCCGGGCCTGGAATTCGCGGCGCTCGGGTGCGGGGTGGCGCCGGTGTCCGAGGCGATCGCCGGGCGGCCCGATGTCGTCGTCTCGCACGAGAACTCGACCAATCAGACCGTGGTGTGCGGTCCGGCGGCCGAGCTGGCCGAGATCGTGGACGCGTTCCGGGCCCGGGGCGTGATCTGCCAGATCTTGCCGTTCCGATCCGGCTTCCACACGCCGATGCTCGAGCCGTATGTCGCCCCGTTCCGCGACAGCCTGCTCAGCCTGGACCTGCGCCCGCCGGCGATGCCGGTCTGGTCGGCGACGACGGCCGAACCCTTCCCGGTGCAGACGGGCGACATCGGCCGCCTGTGCGTGCGGCACATGCTCGAACCGGTGCGGTTCCGGGGCCTGGTCGAGCAGATGCACGCCTCGGGTATTCGCGTCTTCGTCCAGGCCGGCCCGGGGCACCTCGGTTCGCTGATCGACGACACGCTTCGCGACTCCGATCACCTGACCATCGCCGCGAACTCGATGCACCGCAGCGGCCTGGCCCAGTTGCGGCGCCTGGCGGTCGCGCTCTGGGTCGAGGGCGGGCAGCCCGACTTCGCCGTGCTGGACGCCGACGCCGTCGCCCGGCCAGAAACCGCCGTACCCGCGGAAACTGCCGTCCCCGAGACGGGCAGCGCCATCAGCGCCGCGCTCACGCGCCTGCACCAACTCGGCACCCGAGTGCCCGCGGCCGCCGACTTCGAGGCACTGCTGACCGACGTGGCCGAGTCCGTCGTCGCCGTGCTCGAAGCAGCGGGCGCCGCCACCGGCGCCGGTCGGCCACCGGTCGCGCCGCTGGTCCCGATCCGAGCCACGGACACCACGCTGCACGTGTCGACATCGACGATGCCCTACCTGCTCGACCACTGCCTGGCCGCACAACGCGACGGCTGGCCGGACGAGACCGACCGCCGTCCCGTCGTCCCGGCGACGACCACGATCTGGCAGATGATGCGAGCCGCCGAGCAGGCCGCGCCGGGCCGCACCGCGATCGGCGTGGACGACGTCGTGCTGCACCGATGGCTGGTCGCCGCGCCGGCCCAGGACATCGCCGTGCGCACCCGTCCGGTGGACGTCGATCGGGTGCACGTGACCGTCGGCGACTTCGCCGAGGCGACCGTCCTGCTGGGCGGCACCCCCGAGCTCGCGCCGCCGAAGTGGCGTCCGGAGCCGGGGGAGCGCACGCCGAAGCTGAGCGCCGCGGATCTCTACGAGCAGCGCTGGATGTTCCACGGCCCGGGCTTCCAAGCGGTCTCGGCCTGCCGCGGCGTCGCCGATCGCAGCGCCCGGGCCGACCTCACCGTCCCCGATGCCCCTGGCGCATTGCTGGACGGCGTCGGCCAGGTCCTCGGGCTGTGGCTGATCGAGCGCGAGGAGCGCTGGGTGGCGTTCCCGATCCGCATCGCCCGGATCCGCTTCCATACCGCCGAACCGTCGCCGGGCACGCGTCTGGAATGCACCGTCCGAATTCGCGACATCGCTCCTGACGCGGTCGAGGCCGAGGCCCAGCTCACCGCTTCCGGACGGGTGGTGGTGTCGATCAGTGGCTGGCACGATCGCCGCTTCGACGGTGGTGGACGGTTAGGCGACATCCACCGATTCCCGCAACTGAGCACGCTGTCCGAGCGCCAACCCGGCGGCTGGTGGCTGCTCGCCGATCCCTGGCGGGGCATCGCCGCTCGCGAGCTCTCGCTGCACAAATACCTCGGCGCCGCCGAACGCGACGAGTACGACGCCCGCCCGGTACGTGATCGTCGCGGGTGGCTGCTGCAGCGCGTGGTGGTTAAGGATGCCGTGCGCGGCTGGATGTGGGATCGTGGCGCCGGCCCGCTCTTCCCGGCCGAGATCGTGGTCGTCGACACCGGGACGTCCCGATGCACAGCCGTCGGGCAGCACGGGCTGCACCTGCCCGACCTCGACATCGCCGTGGCGCACTGCGGTGAGATTGCCGCCGCCACCGTGCAGGAGCAGGGACCGACGCCCAACATCATCCACATCGAAGAGGCGAAGCACGCGGTGACCCCGGTGAACGATGCGTTCACTAGCCTGGTCCGCAATCCTGAGGGGCTGCCGCCTCGGCAGTATCTCGTGAGCTGGGCCGGTGGCGCGACGACCGACCAGACGCCGCAGCGCGGATCGAAGGAGAGCGCACCGTGACAACCCCCCAAGCGTCGGACACGGCGGTCTTCGACGAAATCTGCGCGATCGTGTGGCGGGTGCTCGACGTCGAGCCCGGCGACATAGAGATCACCCCCGACGACTCCCTCACCGACGACCTCGGGCTGGAGAGCATCGACCTGGTCACGATCGGCGCCATGCTCATCGAGCACTACGGCGAGCAGGTCAACCTCGCGGCCCACCTGGCCGAGATGGACATCGACGACGTCATCGCGTTGCGGATCGGCGAGCTGGCCGACTTCGTCACGGCGCGGCTGGCCGACGAACAGCTCGCGGAGCGCTGAATCATGGGTATGGCAACGGTTAATGGCCTCGAGACGCACTACCAGTGGATGCAGGCGCGCGATCGCAGTCGACCGGTGCCCACCGTGGTCTGCGTGCACGGGCTGGGGTACGACAGCCTCGCGAGCTTCTACCTGACGCTGGCCTCGCCCGTGTCCAGCGCCGGCATCGACGTGCTCACCTACGACCTGCGCGGGCACGGACGTTCGGTGCGCCCGCCGACCGGCTACCGGCTGGCCGATTTCGTCGACGACCTCGAGGCGTTGCTGGACGAGTTGGGCGTCCACCACCCGGTGCACCTGGTGGGCAACAGCTTCGGCGGCACGATCGCGTTCAGCTTCGCCGCGAAATACCCCGATCGGGTGGCGAGCATCGTGTCCATCGAGGCCGAGCCCGCGACCGAGCCGTGGTCGGACAAGATGGGACGCACGTTCCGCAACACCATCGAGGCGATGGGCGACGATCGCTACCTCGGCTGGGTCGGTGAGACGTTCGGCAGCCACTACGTCCGGTTGACCAAGGCGGCCGCCACCGTCATCCGGTCGACCACGCTCGTCGAGGAGGTCGCGCTCGGGCCGCTGCTCGATGCCGACGGGTTGGCCGCGATCAGCTGCCCGGTGCTGTCGATTCTCGGCAGTGACGGTTTCCAGAGCGACGATCTGCACGCCGTGCAATCCGCCCTGCCCGACTGCCGCACCGAGGTGATCGACGGCCAGAACCACTCCGTGCTGGTCGAGCGCCACCCCACGGTGCGCACGATGCTGCTGAGCTGGATCGCCGAGCACGAAACGGCCCGGTTCGCGTTCGCCGAAGACGGAGCTGCGTGAGCCGGTTCCTGTTCGTCGTACCGCCGCTGGTCGGACACATCAACCCGGCCATCGCCGTGGCCGAAGAACTCGGCCGCCGACACCACGAGGTGGCCTGGGCCGGAGATGCGGATGTCCTGGCCGCGCTGCTGCCCCCGGGCGTGGACATCCGGCGGTGCCCGGTGCCCGATCCACCCGAGCGGCCGCCCGGCCTGCGCGGTTTCGCGGCCCTGAAGTTCCTCTGGGAGCAGGTCCTCGTGCCGCTCGCTGCGGCGATGACCCCGGCGGTGACCCAGGCGGTGGCGCAGTTCCACCCCGACGCGCTGGTCGTCGATCAGCAGGCGCTCGCCGGCGCGCTCGTGGCCGAGCGGTCGGGCTTGCCGTGGGCGACCTCGGCCACCACATCCTCCGAGCTGGTCGATCCGCTCGCCGCGATGCCGAAGGTGAAGCAATGGCTGGCCGAGTTGTTGGACGGCCTGCGGCACCGAGCCGGCGATCCGAGCGCCACGACCGACTTACGCTTCTCGCCGCATCTCGTCCTCGCGTTCACAACGCGTGCGATGGTGGGGGACGAGACCCAGGTCGCCGGGCCGGTGTGCTTCGTCGGACCGATGCGGCGCGACGGGTCCGGCGATGCGGAGTTGCCCGCGTCGTCCGGGCCATTGGTGTACGTCAGCCTGGGCACGGTGAACGCCGATGCCGGGCCTCGATTCCTCAGCGCCTGCGTGGACGCGTTGCGGGAACGGCCGCAGCTGCGGGCCGTGGTCGTCGCCCCCGACGGCCTGCTCGATGACGTGCCGCCACACGTGCTCGTCCGGCCGCAGGTCGCGCAGGGCGCCGTCCTGGCCCAGGCGAGCGCCGTCGTGTGCCACGCCGGCCACAACACGGTCTGTGAGGCGCTGAGCTTCGGGCTGCCGCTGGTGGTCGCCCCGATCCGCGACGATCAGCCGATCGTCGCCGAGCAGGTCGTCCGGGCCGGCGCCGGGGTACGCCTGCGCTTCGACCGGGCCGACGCGGGGCAGATCGGCGATGCCCTCGACGCGGTGCTCAGCGAGCCGGCCTACGCGGCCGGGGCCACGCGCATCCAGGAATCGTTCCGGGCCGCGGGCGGGGCCCAGGAGGCCGCCGACCGGCTGGAGAAGCTGATCGCCTAGCTCGCGCAGCGCACGCCGAGTGGCCAGGTGGCCGGGTGGGCCTGCCCGGCCCTGTCTCGTCGAGTGGTGCGTTGCGGCTCGAGTGGTGCGTTAGAACGCACCACTCGACGGATAACGCACCACTCAAGGGGGTCGGCGCCAAGCGGCGTACTGATCAGGACGCGGCGGAGATGATCACGGACTTATGGCTGCTAGTCGACCACGACTCCATGATCATCAATCAGAAATGGGTCGCCGGGATGCAAAGTGGGTGCGCGCCG
>Ga0137415_10006081_pt1 | contig 11947 bp, 17 predicted proteins | sample CZODoug3_1_1_16f_FD_183082 | JGI IMG/M metagenome (GOLD analysis project Ga0137415, IMG submission 183082) | Vadose zone soil fungal communities from Angelo Coast Range Reserve, California, USA - CZODoug3_1_1_16fungal (Hybrid Assembly) | ecosystem: Environmental > Terrestrial > Soil > Vadose...
GTGATTCGGGAGGCGAACGCAGCTGGCTATCTGTTGCTGGAACAAGATGATTTCGTCAAGGACGGAATGGATTATTTTCTAGTCTTTGGTGCAAAATGGCGCTGAGCCAAAGATCGCTCAGGGACCAGAAGTCATGGCCGAACACGAGTACCGTAATGCAAAGAACGCAGCGGTCGTCCATAACCCATCCAAGCAGCGTTTCGAAATCGATATAGACGGCCAGCTTTCCGTACTCGAATATACATTCAAGAATCACCGACTATTTCTGATGCACACAGAAGTCCCGCCGGCTCTTCAAGTCATGGTTTGGGCACGACGCTTGCTCATGCTGCATTGGAATATGCGCGCCAGAACGACTTGACTGTCGTTGCGATCTGTCCTTTTGTGAAGGAATACGTCGGCAGCCACCCGGAATACCAGTCCTTTGCGACCACTTCGGTGGCTTGAATCAAAAACGATTGCCACGGCTTTGATGATGCACTGAAGCGGGCGCTGGCTGTGCAACTCTTGAACATCGGCGCTGGCGTCTCGGCCTGGGCGCGTAGGCCACCCCCTGTTGGTGAGACATTCCCTTTACAAGAAAATGACACCGCTCTGACACTCCGGCGGGCGTTTTACGGGATCATCCAGAGGGGGACACCCGACTGGAGAATGTCATGAAGATCATCTCAGTGTTGTTGCTCGCACTACTGTGGTTAGGATGCGGCGGATACAGCTCTCCCAGCGCTGCCCCGCCGAAGGCTGGAATTACTCCAGTTATTGCGCAAATCGTACCTAACACTGCGAGTGCAGGCGGCCAGGGTTTCATGTTGACGGTCAACGGCAGCAGCTTTAACGCTAACGCGGTGGTGAATTGGAGCGGGGTGGCGCAAACCAGCACAGCCCACCCAGCCATGAACCAGCTTACCGTGGCGATCCCCGCTTCAGCCATCGCCACCGCTGGCAGTGTGGCGGTCACGGTAACCAACCCGGGTAGCAGTACCCCAGGCGGTCCATACGGCGGTGGCAGTAGCACGATGAGCGAGACTTCCAACAGCATGACGTTTACGATCAACTAGTTCACGCGGTCCTGGACCGTGACCTAAGCACCCCGTAAAAGGACTTGTTGTCATGGGGAATAGCCGAGACCCGTTACGGTTCCGCTGCCCGAAATGCAAAGCGAAGCCCGGTTCACTATGCCATTCGCGGACTGGCGAAGTTGCCAAGACGTTGCATCCCGAACGGAGCAGGAAGAGGCTCACACGATTGAAATAGAGCCCCTCGTACCCACAGGTTGCGTGATTCCCGCTCTGTCGGAATCCATGGCGATGGTTCTGTCCCGATCACCTTGCATGGTCATCGCTCACTTTTTGTCCCGTGAACGATACGTAGTCACACTCCGAATTGCCCACTTGAAGGCACAAACAAATGACAAATTCTTTACATCCTGCTGACAATTGCGCGCTCGGGTGTAATCAAACTTTTTGCCTTGAGGAGGCCCGTTATGAAAGATCTACTGAAAGGTTTGAAGAGCTCGATCAACCGGCGCTCGTTCATGAAGAATGGACTGACCGCGGCAGGAGCGGCAACCCTGGGTGCCGGGCTGGTGGCCAGTAGCTCACCCGTCTTAGCCCACGGAGGCCCAGAGGAACGTAGCGGCCATCTAACCAAGGGCGACGCTGCAATCCTGCGATTCCTGGCTGCGGCCGAAATTCTCGAGACCGATCTGTGGCAGCAATACAACGAACTGGGCGGAATCCAAGACAGCGAGGTTCCGGGCGGAAGTGGGAACGCAACCTACACCGCTGCACTTGCGGTTCTTGATGCAGATATGGCCCAGTATATCCACGACAACACTGAAGACGAGCTCACTCATGAAGTCTTCATCAACGCATATCTGGCATCCAAGGGCGCGGACACAGTCAACCTTGACGAGTTTCGTACCTTACTGAGCAGCCAAGCCAGCGGTGCGCAGCAAATCGGGCGGTTAACCAATCTCATGCAGCTCACTGTAGACACGAGCTGGTGGACGCGGTATCGCAGCGGCACCAAGAACCCTGATTTTGGTGACATCTTCGATCAGGCAGTTCCAAGTCTGAACAAAGGACAACATCCGGCAATTCCCAAAACGGATGACGATCTGACCCCTAACGACCATATCCAAGCCATCGCCAACACTGCGGGTTTTCACTTCGGAACCATCGAGCAAGGCGGGACTAGCCTTTACCCGTCCCTCGCTCAACGAGTGACCCATCCGGAGGTTTTGCGCATCGTCCTCAGTATCGGTCCGACTGAGGCAATGCACTTTCAGACCTGGAGCGACAAGGCAGGCAATGCACCTGCTTTGACCGACCCGAAAGATTCTATGCTGGTGTTCCCGGACCTAAATTCGTCGCCGCTTGGCGGTGAGGAGTTCCAGACCAACCTCATCATGCCTGAACCGACTGTATTCCTGAGCCGAAAACTCCCGGCGTGTTCGATAGTGCGGCCGACCGCTACCGATGGGGCTGCGACGGGAGCTCTGAAGTTTCTCACCGCCATGGGGCTTTTCATTGGCCAGTCGTCAGCGTTTTTTGAACTTCTGCGCGATCTCGCCGAGGATGCAGATGAAGCCAGGCGCGGAGAGCGGTGATTGGGGCTGTCGTTAAACGGCGCAGCGTCCCGGAGGATCAGTGGCGACGATAAGTAAGACCAAAAAATGAACCCAAGTTCTTGGGCGGCATTCCAGCGAAGTGCCTGAGACAAGCGAGAAGGCAAAGAGAGTAAACCCTGTGCTCATGGAGCACAGTGGTGTTTATGGGACGCTTGGAACGCAATGAGTCGTTCTAAGTCGTTCTAATCTCCAATACTGAGCCTCACGCTATCGGTTCATAGCCGATGCGCTTTTGTCCAAGTTACCGCCCACCTAACTGAACCTCCGGGTTCGTAGGCCCGGCGCAACCTTTTGTCCGGCCTGTGGAAAAATAGCGAAGTAGTGCGCTGCGAGTGTGGCCTGGTGCAGTTTCTAACCAAGGACGGTAAGTGCCGCCGCGCGTCTTGCCGTTTGCCCATTCGCGAAGCCATGGGCTGACCTATTTGTCGGGAGCGCCTCGGGAAATACACTCGAGTTGACAGTTCCACAAACGGAACCCAGATGATGATCGCCGAGTCTCAGCGTGCCAGCCAGCCAGCAAGGCTCGGCAGGCTGTTCCCTTTGTCCGCTGGTGGATTTTGGCGAGGGTGGTAGTCCTGCGGCCTTGCGATAGCGCTCCTTGCGGTCTAGGAGAAAAGCACGGCGGTAAAGCCTCTGGCATTCTTTGTCGCAGAAGTAATGTGCGACTCCAGTGCAACTCCAGTGCTATTTCGGTACAACCCAAAAGTGAGGTGACATGAGCAGCAAGACAGGTCTTTAGCCCCGCGGCGGACTCTTTCCTCTCTGTTCCCGAGGCTGTCTACGCTGCGGGCCCCGTGACTACAAAGATCACAGAGCACCCAGCCAGTCCAGTTCTAGCGACCTTACTTTGAAGGTGTTGGGAAACTATTCTCGATTGCACCCCTTTTTACTTGACTGTGAGCTTTTCCGCGTACAGAGTTGTCCCAACAATGGGTCGAGGGTGCCTCGTGAAAAGGCTGACGGTGGCTTTCCTGATCCTCGGCATATTTGCTTCCACCGTTTTCGCCCAATCTACTGAGAGGGCTATACGGGATCGACATCGGGTATTCGTCGGTTGGCTCGGGATTGTCAAAACCGCGGAATCCAGGTACAGAAATAAACACGGCGTTTACGGGAACTTAGCCGCTTTGCGCGGTTCTCATCTGTTGGACGTTTTGGTTTTCGGGTCCAACCCTTCCCAGAAAGCCCACCAGACTCGAATCTCATACCCACGAGCACGGGTTTTCAGGTGACAGTCTCCAACGATGGACAGCACTACAAGGTGGCGATCCACGAAAGGTTGGTGGATGTGGGGAATATTAGCCTATTTGCTGGCGAAGCGAGCACGGAATGGATAGTTGGGCGTCCGCCGCAGGCACCCCTCGAGGATGGCCCAGAAGGATCTTTGCCATCCGTTGCAAGGTAGAAAGAATCGTGCGCGTGTTTCGTCCTCGATTATCTGATCCCGCGGTTTTCGCCACGCCCGATCCTGCCCCGCCACAAATGTGCCGGTGCTGTTTGGAGACTGGTCCAGATTTCTCATACGACACGTGCCGACCGAAGCCGCAGTTATTCGCTACGACGAGTTATTCATGGTGAACATGCAGAAGGGGTACGAAATGCTGTTTCGTGCCGACGCGAAAATTATGCACGCAGGCGGAAGCGGAGACGATCCGATCAAAGCGCTGAAGTGCCACGTATAGTTCTGATCAGAAAAATCCGAAAAGGAGTGACACATGCTAGGACAGGGGAGACCGCTTGGGAAGGTGAAGGCGCAAATTGATCAGTTGTACTTGGACACGACTTGTGCAGTCTTGTGGGTAAAGGAACGTGACGCCGGCAAAGTCACAGGCTGGAAGTGTCTCGGCATCGTGGTCCCGACAGGAGATGACTCGAATAGCAGGAGTACCCCCATACGCCCTCGGCTGCACGGGTGTCCGAGCTAAAAAGCAAACGAGAGAGCAGGGGGACCATGCGCAATGTATTTAGGCAGCGTGCGGCCTCTTTGCAGGTTTCGCGAATCGCGAGCAATCATGCTCTGAGTACCACTCCTCGACTATATGGCTCTCTTCGGCGCGCCGTGCACGGTCGGAGTAAAAGAACGGGGATTCGAGATCAAAAGTCCAGTGACACTTTGAGCAACGGAACTGCATTACGATTCCCTTCGCGACGAAGGGGATCATCTTCCGCGTATGACGAAACGGCCAGATATGGAACAAAAATCTCGTACTTGCATTGTAAGCGTGCGTTCCAGGATCCCGCACGGCAGGAACCAAGTTCAACAAACCAGGGCGGCCAGAAAAGACTAGGCGGTGATTGTTTCGTGGAGTTTGCTTAACCGCTTCCGAATGGCGAGAGGAAGGCTCAAAAGATAATCAGCAGCAACACTCTCCAGGTAGTCGTGGTGCTCCTGCAGGGCAGACTGAAGCTCATCAAGTGCAGCTTCCAGTTCTCGCTCGTCTGACGCTAGCGCTACTTTATGGCACAGCTGATCGATGAGATCTGAGATCTTCGGCGTCATGGGGGGAACCCCTGATGGAATGGTTGAATTGTCCGATAGCAAGTATATGCCTGTCACAAGGCGGATGTCTGGGGCGAATTTGGTTACTGGATGTTCAGTTTCTACGCCGACGTTCGGCCTCTTATCGATGCCGAGCAAAAGGACGACTCGTCTTCTTTCGCTGATTTCTCGCAATTGATGGAGGACCTGCGGCAAATCGATATTCGAGAAAACCAAGGCGTGGGAAATCATCCGAGCCAGAACGACGTGTATGACTTCTACAGTGATGAAGCCGAAGCCCAACTAGGGATGCCCGTTCCTCAAGCACGCAGAAAGCATTCAAAGTAACGGGCACAGCCCGCACGCCACGGTCCCAAATGCGTTAAGCCGCTTGCAGCCGGAAAGTCGCAATCCGGGCGCATCCACACGCTCGCGCTTTGCAGTAGCCTTTTTAGTAAACTGCGAGGCGGTGTGGAGGGCGGATGATGAACTGGAAACTGGCGGTTAGTGCCGTGACGCTTTCCCTTGCAATTGCGGCTGTGCCCCAAGACGTAAAACACGCCCCGACACTCCAGTCGTGTGTGGGTGACATAAATTTGTGGTCATCTCAGATACCGGGGTTCCCGGAACCTAGCTATGATCAAACCCGAAGCGGAACGAAGTCTTTGACGATGCGTGAAATTGACGGGAGAACGAAGTCTATCGCGGAGTGCGTCAGTGCTTACCCGATGCTTGGCACAGCGCAATCGGGTAGAGAGTCTGCGGCTTTGACTCTGACGTCGTACTATGACGGTGAAAAAGAAATGAGGTATTTCGATTTCCTAGTGCGACACGGTATGTTGAGCAAATTCAATGAGGAAGACGAAGCAGGGCAACGCTAGGACTCCGCAGTGATCTCCTCCGCGGCGATGGTGTGTTTGCGTAAGCGGCTTGCACCCTGAAAGTCGCAGGGAGTGCCGGAGGCGGTAGTGCCGGAGGCGGTCATCCTGGCGATGTTCCATGCAAAGAAGAGGAAAAGCGCCTGATTCAAAAAGGAAGGGTTACGCTTGCTCACAAAATTTCACTAACCAATTCCCAAAGGCACGTGCAGCACCGGGTTCAAAGGCAATCGGAATGCGATTCGAGGAGCCATCCTTGGCAATGTCGCCGCCTACCTGGATGGCTTCTGCGCGGCTGAGTTCAATCGGGTCGAGAGCCGGCTGCTGGCCAGAAACCACGAATATGAGATGGACCGCGAGTCCTTTCGCCCTGACTAGCACCTTGATGTCGCTGTTAATTCGCAGCTCAGTAGTCGCATCCACAGCGGTCCAATTGTAGCGGAATTAGTGCCCGACATGCGTAAGCGGGCGTGCAGCCTGACTCAGTCATCCTCGCGATGGTGCGTGCTCAGTGCTATAGTTGGTGCCCAAATTGACGGACCAAGAGGGTAGCAAAATGGGAGACCCCGAATCAAAAGACAAGCCGAGCACCACCCTGCCGGGAACTGTTCAGAAAATCATCAAACCGATCGATCCGCACGCAGCAGACACTGCAGAGATCGCCATCGAAGGAGCTGAGGACCTCTATCGAGAGATTCGTGTCGAAAACACTTTGAAGGACGAGAAAGGCGAAGAGGTAGCTCTTAAGGAAGGTGCGCCGGTAGACGTGACTATCGAAGCGGACAAGAAAGACACGACCAAAAAGGCAAGCTAGACGGCAGCATGAATCAATCATTCTCGCGATGGTGCGCGCGGGCCAACGAGGTGCCCGAATGAAAGATCCAGCACCGGGTTGGCTTGCTCTTTTCAGCCCCAAGGTCTATTGTTTCTTGCCACATAAGATCTTTCCCGTGAAAGGAGCAAGGTCCCATGGCCAAGAAGCTACTCACTCTGCTGTTCACGTTTGTACTTGCCTTCCCGCTGTCAACGGTTGTATTCGCGCAGGAGGCTCCCGCCCAGGAGAAGCCCGCGACGGTGTCGCGCTGGGATGGTCATGTCATAAGAAGCAGTAAGGATAAATCTACGCTCACGGTTCGTAAGGTGGGTTCGAGTGTCGAGAAGACCGTCCAGTACGACAGCTCGACGCACTGGGTTAGTCAGGAGCACGGCAGCAAAAAGGTCAACGAGATTGATGCCAGCCAAGTTAAAGACGGTGATCGAGTGATCTGCACGGGCACCTGGGATAAGGATGGCGTTCTCCACGCCACTCTAATCTCTAAGCGACTCACCGGTCTTTAAGCACTTCGCTTAGGCGCAGACTGAGGCAACGCGGTAAGCTGTCGCGGTTGCGCGGCGTATTTTCCTTGTTGTTCAATCGCCGTCTGGCATAGCCCAACTTCTCACACGACGCGGGCCCAATCATTCTCGCGATGGTCCGGGCAAGCTGACTATTGTTCAGCTCAGATGCGGCAAGTCCAAGTCATATAATGTCCTCCACATCACATGCTGGAAGACTTTCTCAGTCCGGCTGTCCTTCGGTCGAATCTGATCGTTGCTTCCATTTACATCGACGCCTTTGACGTTCTGAAGAGCACGATAGTCGAGCGAATCAGGAGCTTCTACACTGTGAGCTTCGACAAGAAGAGTGGATCCCGAACTGACGCAAAGTACGAGTCTGAAGTGCTCTCCAGGAATCCGTGTCCTGTCTATGCGTCTCTTGCTTGGCTGAAGGAGTCCCACGCTATTGATGACACCGACATCGCCATCTTTGAGAGAGTGAAAAAGTGTCGCAATGATATCGCCCATGAGATACCCCGAATGCTGATAGATGGGCTTCCTCCGGATCTAGCAGCTCGGTTCTTTGAGATGTTTGGGCTCTTGGACAAGATCGGGCGATGGTGGATAGTCAACGTGGACATTGCTACAGACCCACAGTTTGACGGGGAGCAAGTTGACGAGAGCAGCATCGTTCCCGGTCCAATCATGTGGCTGCAATTGATGATGGATGTTGCTCTAGGCTCGGAAGAGGACTCACGAAAACACCTAGATGAGTTCCGCAAACTCACGCACCGGGCAAAGGAATAAGCGTGCAGGTATGACCCGATCACGGAAAATCAACCGAGACAAGGTTCAAGCTTCACTAGATACGCCGTGCCCGAAATGCGGATTATCGATTTCACCGGCGATGATCAGGCGAGTAGATTTTGACCGGGTTGAGTGCCCGAAGTGCGGCGAGAAGTTCGCGGCCGGCGCGGGCCCCGCAGTGAGGAGCAAAATGGGGAAACTGATCGAACTACCCAGCAGGAAAGCTTTGGATTACATCTCAATCCACGCTGCCGAGGATCGGTGGGGCTGGCGGGTCACGCATCACTATGTGGATGGGAAGGAAGAGGATGTTAACTTCTCGTTTGAGGACGCCGAGGAGATGATGCTCCACCTTCGCGAGCGCACGCACGTGAGCGACATAGTGGACTGAAGAGGCTTGGCAGCCTGACTCAATCATTCTCGCGATGGTGCGGGCGGGCTAGCGCTGCGCTATAATCGCGGCCAATTTTTTTTACCCAAGTTCCTAGAGGTGTACGTGATGACTCAGTGGCTCCACTACTTTTTTCACCTTGTGGTGCGGACATTCATCAACTGGTATACGTTCCTCGGAACGAGTCCCGCCGGAATTGCGGTGCAGATCATAACCCCGGTCCTGACGGCAGGCTGGCGGTTGTCAGACTGGAGAAAGAATTGGCCTGGGGAACTCAAGAGGGCGGCCTATGCCTTGTTGGCGGTGTGGACAGCCACATTTATCGTATGCATCATTACAACCGTCTACCATGATCATCAGTTTCTTGTGAAATCAAACGAGAGTTTGAGACGAGAGCTATCAACGAAGCTAGAAAACCCGTTTGCGATTTCGTTCAACAACGAGTATGCCAGTATCTCAAATACCGTTCAGGCGTTTCGATTCCTAATGCCCCAGCAAATCCGAGACTGCTCAGTGAGGATCACGGCACCGAGAGAAAATAGACAGGTGGCCCAAGTGCTAGCCAGCTTAGGGGCCACATTCTGCCGAGTAGATGCACCGTACGATCCGGCGGAGCCCGATGACGAAGCGCTGCGTGGCGCGCTAAAAGATGCAATCCTAATCCACATGAAGAAGACGGTTCCCGACAGAGCTGCATTTGTTGTCGCGTTAGGTAACGTCTTTTCGGTACGGCGAACATATGATTTGCCATCGGGTTCGCCTGATGAATTGGTGTGGATTCAAATCGGAGAGGGCAATCCTTGGCGAAAAGACCCAACAAAACCTGGAACGGACTAGAGACGCCCCGCACCTCCCGCGGCGGTGACACCGATCAATCGCAGAAGCCTGGGTCCGAACAAAAAACCGGTGCGTCTTGAAGGCTGTCAGGTCTCTTTAGCGGTCAGGCATGCATGATGCCGATTCCATCCTAAATTAATTTCAAACGGGGGCCAGGCATTCACGCGTTCCACAAACAAGTGTTTGATGACACTAGGAAACACTAGGTGCGCGTGCCGTAGAACTGAGGAGTTAGGGACGCGCCTTCAGCAGGGTTTTTGGAACGTGAGTTTTTTGCCAGGCCCGTCTTGGCCGGGAATCAAAACGGTTGCGGAATGAGATTCAGGCCGCTAGGGCCGGCGCAACCACCTCATGGGGCGACTAGGAAGCCTACGGAGAAATTCTCGTAGGATATGACCTCGCAGTCTATCCGCGCCTCCGCGGAGATCTCTCGGAGGCGCTCTTCCTGTGGCCAGTCGTGCGTGACGAATCGGCCACAATAGGGGAGATAGGCAGCCATCATCAAATCGTTGCGTCCGACTGACGGCGTGCCATCATCGAGCGGTTTGAGTGAGTCGTCATACCAGGCCCCACAGAGCCCGTAGCAGGCGGCCAGAAACGGCGGGCAAACGTCCATGAAGGCCTTGATCTCCATGTCGCTCGGCCTCACGCCCGTTTCGTGCTTGTAGAGTTCTGCCCCGATTCCCCAGAGGACGCCGCCGTCCATCCTGGCGATCTCAGCGGCCTGGGTAAAGCTCGTGGGGCGCTTCTCCGGTTCCTTGGCGAGGACTGGATCAAGCTTCGGTCGCAGGTGCCTCCAGAAGTTGGCGAACTGCTCCTGGTGACGGAACTGCTCTTGCCTCTGCTGGGCGCAGAGCTCCTCCGTGAAATCCCGCTGCACTAGCGCGCGCTCGTAGAACTTCGCCTCCACATCGATCTGCGGCCAGTCGAACCGAACCGAGTCCCTCAAGTGTTCCGAGATGAGAAGCTGGATGATCCAGTGCGGAGGCAAGACGCATCTCCCCAGGAGTCGCTGGCATCGCGAGAGGAGAGCCTCCCTGCGTAGCGGATCCTTTGTCGAAAGAACTTCGTCGACGCTCATGGCGGTGACGAGGACGGCGAAACCGCAACTTAGCGCCTTCATCAGCGGCTCAGACTGCGAGCCGCCGTCCTCAAGCGCGTTTATCCCGCTCGTGTCGAAAGCGATTCTCGGACGCAGAGACATTCCCTCGATTGTCCCATGAGGCCGTCGGCCATGCCAATGTCTTGCTTTTTCGGCAGATTGGACTGCCTACTTCACGCAAGGAAAATATGCCGCGCAACCGCGATAGCGTAAGGAGACCTTAATCGCGGATTTTTCCACGGCAACTCATAAATTCACTAGCGTGCCAATTTCGGCGGCGGTGGCATCGGCGGGCAAGATGGTGAGACGGCACGCAACGCGGCTGACTCGACACGGCCCATCCTTACGCGTCGTCGGCGCCGCAACTCAAGCCGGGGGACTGGCGCAGAGCGCAACCGGAGAGTGAGCCCGTGGACCAATCCGCTATCAATCGGCCACCGGACATGCGGCGAATTACCGGCCCGCGGGCTACAGTCCGCTCACCAGCGGGCTGCCTCGGGAAATGGAAGTGAACCTAAATCGGTGGTACTCATAGCCCTCCCCTCTCGCCCCGTCTAACCATCGCAAGGATGATCTGGTCCGGCACGCCTGATGAGCGCATCTGCTTGATTGTTCCGACCGAAACATCGAAGCAGTAAGCCGAGGCCATTCTTATCTTGGCCGCAATGATCTCTGCGGGTACCTCGGAACGGAACATATCCAGCACTACTTCATTCGTCAGAGTGTTCTCAGGGAGCAAAACGCGAGGATCTCCAGTCTTGAATACTTCGCCCGACGAACTGTAGAGTCCACAGACTGCGGCTCGCTTCGCTGCCGATCGGATATGCGAATAGCGCTTCAACATTTTGGGTCCGATATGTCCTGCGATTGCCTCGACCGTCTTTTCCGAGACCTGCGGATCCTCAAGCAACGAGGTAATGCAATGATGTCGCAGGTCATACATTCGCAGCCCTGGCAATTCAGCGGCGGCAATCATGCGCAGCCAGGCTGTCTTGAAACTGGTCTGATGGCGGGCTGGATCGTACTTCCCGGCAATGTAATTCCCGCAGATGCGGAAGGGGAACAGGTAGTGGTCAGGAGATACCGCACTAAGCTTGTTTGCTCTTTCGATCGCCAGTTGAGCCGCTTTGAAGGACTCCTCATTAAGCGGTATCGACCGTATTCTGCCGGTGTTCTTGGCGCCCTCAGGCTGAATATTTATGACTTTGTTTTCCAGATCGACGTCTTTTAGCCGCAGAGTGAGGATTTCCTTCGGACCGGCACTCGTGTTTATCGACAGCACCGCGAACAGGAACGCGCCTTCCCAATTCTCTTTGCGGGCCGACACCTGGAACAGCCGGGTTCTCTCTTCCGGAGACAGGACGCGCCCCGGGCCGTTATCTGGTACCCGCAAGGCCTGGTACTGCGGCTCGATCTCATGCCATTTGCCAATCCGTTTGAGCATTTGCTGTAGCACTGAGCACTCATGGTTGATGCCGGACGGTCCGCACTTCTGGCTTGTTCG
>Ga0137415_10006082_pt1 | contig 11946 bp, 9 predicted proteins | sample CZODoug3_1_1_16f_FD_183082 | JGI IMG/M metagenome (GOLD analysis project Ga0137415, IMG submission 183082) | Vadose zone soil fungal communities from Angelo Coast Range Reserve, California, USA - CZODoug3_1_1_16fungal (Hybrid Assembly) | ecosystem: Environmental > Terrestrial > Soil > Vadose...
CCAGAAGCTGTTCCCGCGATCCATCCGTCGCGCATGGCATCAGCCAGTTGGCCCATGGAAACGCCGGTAAAAGTTCCACTCCCGATGTAGACCGGGGGCTTGAGAGTAAAATCCGCGTGCAATTCGCCGCGATGCTTGCCGCCCATGAATTCCCCTCGCAGGTCGGAAAGGAACAATTTCCCGCTATCCAGCTCGACGTCCGCGGCAACGCGAGTGGCCACCAGGTTACGAATCAGCAACCGATCCGCGTTGACTCTGCCCGCTGCGCGAAGGCTTCCCAGCAATGATGGTTGAGCCTGTGGCGTTGAAGCCAGCAGCCGATACCAAAGCGGCTGGCTCGGACTGGGGTTTAACCAATGACTCAACTCGCCCATGGCGATCTCGTCTGTACCTAAATTGAAGCGAATCAGACAAGCTCCGGGCGCTCCGCAACCGCGTGGCAGAATCAGGGAACCGGTCCAATGCGAGCCCCCTCCTGCAGCACTCAGTTTGTCGACCCGAATTGCGTCTCGCGAGAGCTGCAACTGGGCCGAGAAAATTTCGATCGGTCCATTGAATCCGCGCAGTTTGGCCCGCACGTTTTGCAACTGCGTTGTCCCCGTAATCTCCGGCGCGGAAAAACCAGTTGGAGCGCCGGCTTCCCATCGCAACCACGACCCGGCGATTTGTAAATCCATATCAGTGATGCCCTCGGCGGTTGTTCGTAGCGCCGGCAGGCCAAACAGGCGCGCCAACTTCAGTGTGTGCGAGACTTCGCCTTCGCCGGTAAGAAAAACATCGTAGCCCGACCTGTTAATCCAGCCTCGGACCGACAAGGGAGCCGGCCTCCCCAACATCAATGGCAAAGGACCAAACTCGAAATGCGGTCGGCTCGGAGCCGTTGCTGCGAGACTCGCATGGTGCGGAGTTTGGGTTTGCCTCTTGTTCGTCGTGTAGCTGCGTCCAAAGTCACGCGAAGTCAGCAGCAAGGGCACGCTCCCGGCATCGAGATTCGCTTCGCTGCTGGCGGAAGTCAAATGAAGATTCGCAATTTCGCCTCGACCCTCGAACCGTGCCCCCTCGACTGAGGGGCCGTTTCCATTGACCGTAAAACTGCCGTCCACAATGCCGGTGGCGACCAGATCAACAGGCAAGTCTTTCTTCGCTCGGCGCGCGAGGTTAGCCGCGGAACTCACTGGCACGCGCTTTGCGGCCAGCGTCAGATGATATCGGTGGCTTCCCGGAAATCCCATATCGCCGCGCACCGTGATAGCCCCGGTTCCCACCGGCGCGCCGCACAGAATATCGTGCAAGCTGCGCTCCACCGAACTGTACCCGGCATCGCAGTGCGCCGCCAGTACAAGTGGCTGGCCGCTGGAAATGTCGTAGCGGCGGAAATCCTGAATCGAAGCGTCGCTGCTCACCTGTAACTGCGCTGGAGTGCCCTGCAAAGTTGCTTCGAGCCGGAGCATTCCGCGCCAGCCCCTGTCGCTGCCAGTAAAGAATTTGCTTACTTGGCCGAGTTGAGGGCCGTTCCACTCGATGCTGAATTGCAGCGGCGTTTCGCGAAGGCTGCCTGCACGTTGCCATGTGCCGTTCACTCTCAACCATCCGGTATCGCTCAGATTCAAATCGGCGCGCAGCGGTTGCGCTCTCAGGCGCCCGCCCCAGGCATTTTCCGACTCCTGCCAGAGGGCGAAATCGGCATTGGTCAGGGCGTAGGGTTTTTTCTCCGCTCCATTCTTGAAGTTGATTCGGCCCGTGCTGGCTTCAATGTAGGGAAATCCAGCGCGTGGCTCCGACTTGGATTTTGCAGTGGGCGCCAATGGAGTCCTCGACGCACGCTCCAGCAGGGCTTCCAGGTTCCAGCGCCCATTCGCTCCCCGCACCAGGTTCAGGCTGGGTTCGGTAAGGTTCAGCCGGGCGATCTCTAGCCTCCCGCGGACAAGCGAAGTAAGGCGCAGGACGGCGGTGACCTCCGGCGCTCGCAGCATGGGCTCAGCGCTGAAGGCGGGGTCGTCGTAGACCACAAGATTTTGAAGGTCGAATCCCGGCTGAGGCAGCAGGCGAATATGAACCGTACCAATTTCCACCTGGCGACCCAGAGCTCCGCCTATGGAACCGGCGAGTCTGGCTTTCAGGTGCGAAGCCCCCGGCCGGAGAAGAAACATCAGCAGCACGATCACTGCGGCCGCAGCAAGAGAACGACGCCTGGAAATAAAAGATCTCACAACACCTTACCGAACTATCCGCAGTGTGCGCCGCCAGCGCGTTTCGTCGAAGAAGTGCAACACCACGTGCGCCAGAAAACCGAGGCGGTCGCCGAACGAAGTCCTTTGGTATTGGTCGCTGGGCGTTTCAAATGACCAATAAACGAACATCGGGCGTCCAATCACGTTTTCCTGGGGGATAAATCCCCAATAGCGGCTGTCCAAGCTTACGCCCCGGTGGTCGCCCATGCCAAAGTAATGCCCGGGAGGAACTACGAGATCCTCCCCTTGAATATGCGATGGCAACTCGGCCTGCCAGACGTCGTAAAGGTTATCCGTGTCGGAAGGAGGCACCGCCGGGAAATTGTTCCGGTAGGGATCGTATCTGTCGGCGTCGTGCAGTACGTAGGGCTCGTCAAGTTTTTCGCCGTTTCGGTAAACCACACCGTCGCGTAGATGGATGCGGTCCCCGGGAACCCCAATAATCCGCTTCACGACGTAGAGTCCCGACGTTTGTGGCGAGAGAAACACCACGATGTCTCCCCGCCTTATTTGGCGATAGGGCAGCAGTGGGCCGGTCCACGTCGTTTTTGGCGCGAACTGGACACGGTTCACGAAGACATGGTCTCCGATGAGCAGCGTGTTCTCCATTGAGCTGGAAGGTATCTCGAATGCCTGCACCACGAAGGTAATGATGAACAGGCCGGTCACCAACACTGCCGCCAGCGAGGACAGAAATTCAACTGTAGTCTCGCGAGGTTTCTCGTTTGGAATGCTATTTTTTGTTTTGTTTTCTTTCTTGGCCACTATGATCCGTTCTGTTTCTTGCGTTCAGTTCACCAGCCTTAGGGTCCGGTTCCATCGCGTGATCTGGAAGATGTGGGTCACGGCATGTCCGAAGTGGTAAATCTTATCACTCACCGATGAGGAGGACGCTGCCAGGTCGTCGGTGTCTTGCACTGACCAGTAGATCAGCAGCGGCCTTCCAATAATGTTCTCCTGTGGCACAAATCCCCACCAGCGGCTGTCGTAGCTGTCGTCCCGGTTATCGCCCATGACGAAATAATGACCCTGGGGAATGATGAGTTGTCCGTCCTCCACCAACTTCCGCAGCTGCAACCACCACTTGGGTTCCAAGCCGGACGGAACATCCATGCGCGGAAAGTTGTCGCGGAACATATCATCAGCGGGCTTAGTGAAGCGGACATACGGCTCCTGCAAACGCGCTCCATTGACCCATACCTGCTTATTCACCAGTCGCAACCGGTCACCCGGCACACCGATTACCCGTTTGACGAAATGCTGCGCCGGGTTAACCGGATAGTGAAACACAATAATGTCGCCACGACTGATCTTCCGGTACGGCATTATGAGGTCCGCCGCGCCACCACCACCGTAAGTGAGCTTATTCACCAGCAGGTAATCGCCGGTGAGAAGCGTGTTTTCCATCGACTCGGAGGGAATCTGGAAAGCCTGCACAATAAACGTGATCACAAATACGGCGATCACCACTGTTCCCAGCAGCGACTGCAGCGAACCCACGAAGTCCGCATCCCCCGACCACGGCTTCTTCTCGTTCGGGAAATTCATCAACTTCACTTTTCACCCGCGCGCGATACCCTTGCCGCCGGAGCGCCACCCGCCTTTGCATGTGAAGCCAGGTAGGTCAGCACTTGTCGGGCAGCGTTCTGTTCGGCATTCTTTTTGGTCGAACCCTGTGCGCGACCTACAAACTCGGCCGGCCTTCGACCGTCCACGGCGTTAAGCCGGGCCTCGACGGTAAATATCTTGCTGTGCTCCGGTCCCGCTTCCTGTACCAAAACATAAGAAGGCTGAGGCATGCCCAATCCTTGCAGCGCTTCCTGCAAGGCGGACTTAAAGTCTGTAAGCGGTAGAGCGCCCCCCTCCCGCTCCATTCGTTCCAGTTCAGGAGCAACGATGTAGCGCACGACAAACTGACGTGCCGCTTCCAATCCGCCGTCCAGATAAACGGCCGCCAGAATCGCTTCCAGAGCATCAACCAGCAGCGCAGTCTTGCCGCGGCCACCGCTCTTTTCCTCTCCCCGCCCCAAACGGAGGTAGTGGCCTAGTTCAAGCTGCTGAGCGACTTGAATCAGATGCCTTTCACTGACCAGGTGGGCGCGCAGCTTCGAGAGTTCGCCCTCGCGAAATTGCGGGAAACGTTGAAACAACTCTTCACTGGTGACCAAAGACAGCACGGCGTCGCCCAGAAACTCCAATTGCTCATTATCACTGACCTGATATTTTGCTTCTGCTGCCTGCTGCGCTTCCTGCTCACGCGCTTGTGAACTGTGCGTGACTGCCTGCTCAATGACAGCTCGGCGCCGAAAGTGGTAGCCCAGCGCGGCTTCTAACGCTGTGATTTCCCGTTCTTTCATGCTTGGACCACCCGGAAGAGACAACCAGAGCTAATTTTTCGGCGGAGCCGAGCTCGGCGTCGGCTCGGTTCCGCTATTCAACTTGGTTAAGCGGTCTTTTTCGGCGCGCGCGGCCGTGCCTGCGTTGGTTCCTTCCTTGGTCAGCTCAACCGCTTGGCTGGCGTACTTGAGGGCCTCGGGATATCTTTTCTGATTGTCCAATGCGATCGACAACCGCAGCACCGCAATCGGATCCACCTGTTGTGGGAACGCATCAATAGACTTGCGCAGGTCTCCCTCTGCGTCCGGCCAAGCTTTGGCGTTGTACTCCAGAGTGCCCAAAATGGCGTATGCCTCCGAACGCAGGAAGCTTTTGTAAGCCTCGATTCTGTCCGGCGGCTGGCCGGCGGTGGGGATGTCTGTCTCCACCGTAGACAGAGCGCGTTGCGCATTTTTCTTCGCTTCGGCAAGGCGCTGGTCTTTATCGAGGTCGGTATCGCGCGTACGCTCCGCCAACACTTGCGCCACTCCCAGCAGCGCCTCTGGGTCGTCGGGGTCATAGTTCAGTACTTTCCGCGACATGTCCATCATCTTGTCGGCGTTGTTAGTTTGCTGGTAGCCGTGCATCGCCGACTTGTAAAGAACCGCGCGGAGTTCGCTATCGGCGAACTTGGCGGCGAAATCGTCCGCGGCCTTTTCCTGTGCCGCAGGGTCCGTGAGAGCCGCCGCGGTTTTGTAAGCATCGAATTCCGGCTGCGTCTTGGCCTGGGGCGGGCGCTTGCCCGTAGGCGCGGGCGCGGGCTGTCCGGCTGGCTGCCCGGCCTGCGTGTTCTGAGGCGCTGGAGGGTTGCTTTGGGCGAAGCTACAGGCCGCAATCCCCACGACTACTATCGTCGTCATCGCTGCTCGTTTCATGCGTTCTCCTTAGAATGACAAACCTTGGCGACTACTATTTCCAATTGTCGATTGTAAACGCGCCAGCCGCTGCCCCTACCGCGGCTTGGCAGGCGGCTCATAGGGTTGCTGCAGACCACGTTCGGCGGCCTCTTTAACTTCCGGCAGCGCCCCCCCGGCGTTCAAAGCGGCTCGATATTGATCGAGAGCTGCTTCGCGCTCTTCCCGAAGATCCAAAATTCTCCCCAGGTATACATGCGACCAGGCAATCACTTTAGGATCTGTCCCCGCCTGGATCGCTTTCTGAAAATTATCGCGCGCCCCGGCCATATCTTTGTTGGCGACCGCCGCTTCGGCCAGAATGAAGAGAGCCCGGCCCTGATCGCCCACTTTCTTCTCCAGGGCCTGCTGGGCGAGTTCCTGTGCGCCTTTCGTATCACCCGCAGTCAAACGCTTTTCTGCATTTACCAGTATTTGACGGTCTTCCAGCCGCGAGAGTTGCAGCAACTCCGGAGTAGCCGCCGCGGCATACTTTAGCTCTGACGCTGTCTTTGCTTCCCTCTTCACGTCGATATTATCCAGAAATCCGGAGTATGCGCTGCGAATCCCCGCCGGATCTTTCTCGAATGCCACCAGCGTGTTGTAGAAATATCGCGTAAGGATGTACCCCTGGTGCACCGCATCGTCCACGGCCTGCGCCCGCATGGCCTCCGCTGTCTGCTTGGGCCCCGTGATGCGGATTTCAATGGCCCGTACCAGGCATTCGGTCACCAGCAATGAGATGTCGCTCTTGAAGCTTTCTTCCAGTGGGGCGTTTTTTACCGACACCAGCAATGGATCGAGACGCTTCATGGAACTGAAATGTTTCTCTGCCAACGGATCCAGCAAGTAATGAAGATAAGTGTGCCGGATCTGATCCATCTTCAGCGACGCCCCGGAAGAGGCGGGCGAGGGAAAAATTACCACGTAATAATCCGAACCATAGTTCCTCGCATTGATCTCACTCGGAGCGCCCATGAAATCCAAATAAATGGTGAATGTGCGTCCCAGATATCCCGAGGAGGCCAATTTCAGATATATCTCGGTGTCAAAAACCATCTTGGCCAGCGGTTCGTGATACCGGTCGGTCAAAACGGCATAGGCATTCTTATTCTGCTCCCAGATTGCACGCAGCCCCGCCTTGTCGTAAAAACGTTCCAGCACCGCAGCGAACCCTACAACGGGCGCTGCATCCGGAGGGAGTTCGTCCTCTTTCGCCTTGGGCAGAAAATGCGGTGGCCCTTGCAAAGAGAGGGCCAGCGAAACATACTGCGACAAATTGCGCGCGCCATCTTGTCCCAGATGCGCCTGATAGTAACCACACAGCGTAGTAGCCGTCCCCTGCGCCTCTTCTGACGCCTGCAGATTTTTCTGTACTTGAGCCCGGATATTGCTCCGCATTGCGTCCGAGCCAGTCAAATCCTGGTCATACCCGCACGTGTTGATGGCAGCAAGTACCGCGAAGAGAGTTTCGCTGGTATCCAGCGTTATCTGAGAAGTATTTTCCGCCGCACAAAACGGCCCCAGCAGGATCAGGGCCATCAGCAACGATCCTCGAAATAGCGGACGTCGAGATGACGAATGTCGAAGTAACGAACCACCAAATGACGAACCTTTACACCGTAAACTCAGGAAAACCTCCCGTAGGATGGTTAGATGCAAGGCGGAGAACCTCTTAGTGTAAGGAGTTCCGCGAAGAGGGTCAAACGGGGCACGGGGATAGCTACTGGTGCGGGAAAATCCGGACAACCCCGGGCTCGCATGTCTGTAATTGATCCTGGCTGGTGGTGATCGCCGGACTGATAGAGCCGCAGTATTTGGTGACAAACCGCTCATTCGTAGGGAAGTTCGCGGGGTCGATCGTGGGATCGCAAGGTCCGCCACCTAATTTCTTTGGTGACGCGAGGTGCTCGTCGTAGGCCTTGTAAACGACGCCCATCCCACCTGCACCGATCTGAGAAAGGATACGGTAGTGGGAAATCGTCTCGCCGACCATCACAGGGGACCCGAAAGAGGCGCAAGCAAGTTTATGTCGCCCGAATTTTGCGGTCAACCGCGCGCCCGACCGTCACCAGTAAGCATATTTCGGTGCATACGCTTCGGAGAGCAACTGGGGGAGACGAGGGGAGAACGTAGTCCCGTTTCTATCGGTACCGCCCTGCTAAGTGACCGGGATGTGGTCGACCTGATTACGTCGCCAATTGGGCCTTAATGTCGCCTTGAGTCGAGCCCGCACTTGGCAAACTCGATTGCAGGAGTCGACTCTCGCAGCTTCATGAAGTCAACCGGTGGTTGTGCAGTCGTCGCTGGTGAGACCAGACCAGACGGATTAGAAGTGTCTGCGCAGGCGTGCGCGAGTATGTGTGCGCGAAGCGAGTATGCGTTCGGCTTCGAAGGAACTATTAGGAGTATCTCCTCACTACTCGTGGAGCACGATGTCGAGTAACGAGCTGTGAACTTCCAGACCGCCGCCGTTGTAATCAATCAGACCGAGCTGTCTGAACCGATTCATAAAGAAGTTAACCCGCGCTCGCGTGGTGCCGACCATTTCTGCCAAGGTTTCTTGGCTTATCTTGGGAATTACGTTCTCCGATCTCCCTTCTTTGCCAAAGCGGGCCAACAGCAAAAGAGTCCGGGCCAACCGCTTCTCAGCAGAGTTGAACAGTTGATCCACCAGGTCTGCCTGAGTCTGGGTGTACCGTCCGACGATGTATGAGACAAACAAGTCTGAAAATGCGCTCTGACGGTGGAGCACGTCCAACATAGCCCTCTTTTCAATTTTTAGTACGCTGCACTGTGTAACTGCGGTGGCAGACGCAACGCGAAGGGGCTGATCGGAGGTAATACATCCCTCTCCGATGAAATCTCCTTCGCCTAACAGTGTGATCGTAGCTTCCTTGCCTTGCGGGGATATGACCGTAAGCTTTGCACGGCCTCTTTGAATATAGAACACGGCATCGCTAGGCTCTCCCTGGGCGAAGATCACTTTGTTCTTTGGATACTGCAAAATGGTTCTGCCCAACCCGGTTTGGGCGAGGAAATCCTTGGAGTCAAATATCCGAGTCTTAAGACGCGACATACAAAATCTCCGCTAGAAATGATGATAAATAGAATGGATATCAAATCCCATGTCTGTCACAAAATTGAACAACTGTTTTGTTACGAAATCCGAACAGCTGTGGCTGAGGACGACGACGCTGTCCGCAATATGCTACGGGCAGTGCTCGAACGAGATGGGTTCGAGGTAGTCGCTGTGGCGAACATACGGCTAGCGCTCAGTCGCCGAAATCATTGACGCACTCTCTTTGACCTGCACTTGCCCCACGCTGATGATGGTTTCACCGTCGTCGGCGCCATGCGCCACACCCACCCGAAGGCGGCAACGCCGGTGCACAGCGGGTACCCGAGCTGGACGAAGCCCCTATCCGCTTACAGGCTGACAAAGTCCTGGTAAAACCCTCAATTGCTTCACTCCGCGAAATCATCCACAAGGAAATCGCCAATCCTTCACCCCATAGGCCGATGCCCACGCAAAGCGTGGGCATCTATACTGGAACATGATTTCAGCAAGGTCCTGCTCGATGTATTCACCATCGCAGACGAAGCGGATTCGCAATTGAAGCAGGCCATGCTCAGCTCTGTCGAACCCGGTCCCGGGTCGGCTCGGCCGGCTGCATGAAGGAAGCCTCACTTTGGCTTCCAACTCAAGCCCGCGATACACTCCCTTTTTTCGTTCTGTCCTTGCGCTCGGGTTCTTGAGAGTGAAGGTCCACAGGCGTTCTCCTTGGATTGTCCGATCGCTGAATAATGTTGAAAGTCGCGGGCGAATTTCGCTGCGCCCCTCCCGGCGAGCTAGAAAAGCAATCTTTTTGTGCACTTCGTTCCGCTGGTATGCCCCGTCCACTTTCGAATTGGCTTCGGTGCCTGGACGAGTCGTTCTACCCGATCCAACTCATCATTGTCGGAAAGTGAGAGCATCCCCGGCAGACCGTGGTGGCCGAGGGGTGCGCGCTTCTGCGGGCTGCGGTCTCCTAACCCGTCAAACGCGGGACGGGATCCCCTCATTGCGCACGCAACTGAGTATGATTTGAGCGAAGCGCGTCGAAAGCCGAGAGGCCGCGCTACCCCCGCACGCTGATCTTTGAGAAAGACAAGACTGCTCGACCCGAGGTCGGCCGCCCCATCGACATCGCGGGCCGGAAGGTGGTGAAGATCAGCATCCGCTTCACCTGCGGCAGAAGCTGGTCCGAATCTTTCGAGTCGGAAAGAATGCGATAGTCCTGCACCCGCCCGTTGGCGTCCACGTCGGTTTCGATCACAAGCGAATCCGCATTCACCGAGCTCATGCTTGTGCCAAAGGCAGTCTGCTCAAGTTCAGGTGCGGTATGAAGCAATAGCGGAACATCGTCGTTACTGGCCTGCACCTGTGCCGGCACCGCGAGCAGAGCCATTACGAAGCCGAAAATCACCACCGCGCTCAAAACTCCCGCCGTCGCCGGAACCATGAACGTCGACATCGCGTTTTCCATCCGCAGACGAAGACCCTGGAACCTCGGCTCACGCGTCCGAGCCGCTTCCCGCGAAGCAAGCAGGCGCAATTTCAGTCCCAGATCCGACGGAACCTGAGGACGGCGCAACGTGCCCAGCAATTGCTGCGCCTTGCGCAATGACACGTACTCCCTGTGGCAAGCGGGACAATTCTCCATATGCTCTTGCAATCCGAGCATCTGCGTGCCCGTCACCGCCCCATCCAGATAGGGCGAGAACAACTGTCTGGCCTCAGTGCACTTCTGTATCGCGGTGCACTTCATGACGTCACCTCAACTCTTCTACCCCCTCCGGAACCCTGCGAATTCTTCAATCGGTTATCTTGTTCTTCTTCCTGCGGCGTGTTCAGTCCTAATTCCGCTCCCGACTCCCGTACGTATGCTGAGAGGCGTCGCTTCAACGCTGCGCGTCCGCGCGTCAACCTTGACTTCACCGTCCCCAGCGAAATCTCCAGCACGTCCGCAATCTCCTCGTACGACATCTCTTCCAAGTCGCGCAAAACCAGAGTTGTGCGGTACGGCTCTGGCACCTCTCGCAATTCTGCTTCTACTCTTTGCCGCACTTCACAATGGGCAGCACTATCGAAAGGTGATTCGCCGCGGTCCACCAACGCAGCCTGCACGGCACATTCGCCAATTGCAAGTCCATCAGTCTCTATCGGCTCAATCGATGTTTCGCGCGCCTTATGCCGGAACCACCAACGCCGCCGGTTCGCAGCTTCGTGCAACGCTATGCGGTAAATCCAGGTCTTTAAGCTCGACTCGCCGTGAAAGTGCTTCATCCCCCGAAACACTTTGAGAAACACCTCTTGCGTCGTATCGGCCGCGTCTGCCGGATCGTTCACCATCCGGTACACAAGTCCATACACTGGCTGCTGAAACTCGCCGACCAGCCAGGCATACGCTTCTTCCGAGCCGGCCTTCAGTTCTGCGACGATCGCAGCTTCGTGGCCATGTGCCCCGATTGCGCTTGCCAGATCACCCAAGGTGGTTGCTCCCGCCATAACTTTCCGGCGCTCCCTGATTATAGGATTTCCCACCCCCTCCCGACCAAAAATCGGCGCCGGGAGACCAACCCGTACTCTCATAGACTCCGCCTGACCTTCAAGAGTTCCCTCCTGGAACGACCTATTTTTCAAGGGTTTACGGCGGCGGTCGCGAGGACCGTCGCTAGGGCCACTCCGCGCTGCGGCGGAAGGAGGACCAGACAGACCGTTACCTCGCAGCACTACGAAATCCCGCAATTCAGATTCCCGGCCATCCTCGCGGAAGAATTTACAACTTCCGCCTGGGGCTAAAGGCAGACTGGCCGCGTGTTTTTGCTCTGGCGGGGAAACTTGATAAGGCGGTCGAAATTGACGCTTATCCCGATCGTCAAGACCTGAGCGATGACTTGATGAGGCTCGCCAAAGACTCGCTTCCGCCCTGATCGCGAACGTCACACCCGACCGAATACTGAACTTCCTGACGCGAGATGAGGTGCTTACCTGGGTAGCGACTGTGCGAGGCAGGCGGAGGGCGGCTTGAAATCCTTAGTCCCTCAGCAGGCGCGAGTACCAATGCTTGGCTGAATATCGTGGACCTTACATGCACCCGCAGATCGCCCAACTCCTCTACTCTGAAGGCATATTGCTCCCTTCTCTCCCCCCACCTGTGCTCAAATGCAAACGACGAAAGGGCACACAGTATGTGTGCCCTCCTGCTCAGGATGTGCGAAAGTCCCCACTTAGTCTGACTCACGGTGCAATGCGGCATACAGCACTACGTCCTGGACGGTATAGTCCCGCGCCACTTCCATTTCCCGCGGACTCTTTGCGAGCTGACGACCCGAGTCGCTTCCGGCTACCCAAAGCTGGGCCAGGAAATACCGATCTCCGTACCGATGAAAAACCAGCTTGG
>Ga0137415_10006083_pt1 | contig 11946 bp, 10 predicted proteins | sample CZODoug3_1_1_16f_FD_183082 | JGI IMG/M metagenome (GOLD analysis project Ga0137415, IMG submission 183082) | Vadose zone soil fungal communities from Angelo Coast Range Reserve, California, USA - CZODoug3_1_1_16fungal (Hybrid Assembly) | ecosystem: Environmental > Terrestrial > Soil > Vadose...
CAGATCGATCGGCTCGCGGATGAAATCGCGGCACTCAGGTCGAGCGGACGTGAAGTCTTGATCGTCTCCTCCGGCGCGATTGTCTCCGGCATCAAGAAATTAGGCCTGAAGGAATACCCCAAGAGCCTCCCAGTAAAGCAGGCGGCCGCGGCCGTCGGCCAAAGCCGGCTCATGTGGGCATACGAAAAATCGTTTGAGCGGCTCGACGTCAAGGTGGCACAAATCCTACTCACTCACCACGATCTCGCCGATCGGCGGCGGTTTCTCAATGCACGCCACACCCTGAGTGCGCTGATCGGGTTCGGCGTGATCCCCATCATCAACGAAAACGATACTGTTGCAGTGGATGAAATCCGCGTGGGCGACAACGATACCCTGGCTGCCGAGGTGGCCCATCTGGTTGACGCGGAACTGCTGATCATCCTGTCCGATATCGACGGCCTATTTACCGAGGACCCGCGCAAAAACCCCGCAGCTACCCTGATCCCGCTGATCCCTGACATTACCGAAGAGATCGAGGAACGAGCCGGTGTCTCCACTACGTTCGAGGGTACTGGGGGCATGGCCACGAAAATCCGGGCTGCCAAGAAGGTCAGTGAGTATGGCGTGGCCACCTTGATCTTGAACGGGCAAGAAGCCGGCCTCCTTCCACAAGTATTAGCCGGCGGCCCTGGCGGCAGCCTCTTCCTTGCGAAGGAACGTCGCTTCACCAGTCGCAAACATTGGATCGCCTTCACCCTCAGGCCGCGAGGGACCCTGACGCTCGACCCCGGAGCCGTCGAGGCTCTAGCCCGACGGGGCAAGAGCCTGTTAGCTTCGGGCATTCTGGACGTCAGCGGCTCGTTCGATACGGGAGATGCAGTCAGTTGCCTCGACCAGGATGGCAAAGAATTCGCCAAAGGACTCGTGAACTTCTCCTCCGACACCTTGGCACGGATCAAAGGGCTCAAAACGATCGAGATTCAGCAGCAGCTCGGCCTGCAGGAGTACGAGGAAGTCATCCACCGGGACAACCTCGCAATACTCTGAAGGGTAATGTTAAGTTTTTAATCTTGAATGCTGAATGAGAGAGCCAAGGGTGCGTCAGGTCTTCCACGTTTCATCATTCAACATTGAACATGTGACGTATGCGTCTTGGACTATTGGGCGGCAGTTTCAACCCCGTGCACAACGGTCACCTGGCCATCGCGCGTCAGACACGCGAGGCCCTCGGGCTCGACCAAATCCTCTTCATTCCCACAAGTCACCCTCCCCATAAGCCGAATGGCAGTCTGGCGCCGGCCCAAGACCGCTATGAAATGGTCCGCCTTGCCATCGCCTCAGACCCCTCTCTTGCCATCTCGGATGTGGAAATCCGACGGCCAGGTAAGTCCTACTCCATCGACACCATTCGCCTGCTGCAGCAGGAATATGGAGCGCAGACCCAGCTCTTTTTCTTGATCGGGTTCGATGCCTTTCTGGATTTCCCCTCCTGGCGTGAGCCCCTGGCACTGCTTGAACTGTGCCCGTTCGTCGTCCTCTCCCGGCCAGGCCTGTCGTTTCGATCCCTCTCAACCGTGGCACTGCTTCCACCGATCCCACAGTCCTCGCTGGCGGACCTGGATGCAGGACGAATTTCCCAACTCGAGGTGCCTCTTGGAAAGCAACGCCTGACCTGTCTCCAGCTCCCGCCCTGCGCAGTCTCCGCATCGGACATTCGCGCTCGAATCCTCCGAGGACTCCCGGTGGCAAATCTGTTGCCGCCCTTAGTGGAATCCTATATACTTCACCATCATCTCTACCAAGAGGAGCGCGATCGCACGAACAGCTAGGTCTACGGCCCTCGCCATCGCCCGGGCCATGCTTGATAAGAAGGCCACCGATGCTCTCATCCTCAAGGTTGCGCCGATGAGCACCGTTGCCGACTACCTGGTCATAGGCTCTGCAGATTCGGATCGCCAGGCGAGTGCCATCGCCGATCATATCGACGGCATCCTCTCTCGCTCCGGCTCCAAACCGCTGAGCATCGAAGGCAGGCGGTCCTCGCAGTGGGTTCTGATGGACTTCGGCGATGTCATCGTCCATATTTTCAGGCAGGATGTCCGGAAGCATTACGCGCTCGAACGGCTGTGGGCCGACGCGAAGCGCATCGCCGTCCCGGGAGAACCACGGGTCGCACAACCGGCTGTCACGCCCCGGCCCGTGAAGCAGAAAAAGGCGCCCGCGAAAGCAAAGGCCTAGATCGATGTTCCGACTGCTCACCACAATCTTCCTCGTCAGTGCTGGGATCTTCCTCTACAGCTATGCCCGCGAGTTGAATCCTGGGGCGGTCGCAGTCCGGACTAGTCCCTCCATCCAGTTCGAACTGAGTCCTGTCACACTCGTCATCTTTTCCATGGCTGTCGGCGCCGTGCTCGTGGCCTTGGCAGTCGGCATGCGGCAAACCGCCCACGTCATCGGCAACTGGCGCAGCACGCGGCTGTTGCGGCGCAAAGAAAAAATCGATGCACTCCATCGTGAAGGCACCCATGCCATCATGTCGAAACGCACCGTCGACGCCATCGGCCTGTTCGAAAGAGCGCTGGCCATGGACCCGAATCGTGTCGATTCGCTGCTATGGCTGGGAAACATTTACCGCGTTGAAAGTAACTTCGCTGAGGCGATCCGTCTCCATCAACGAGCGAATCGCGTCGACGATCGCAACATCGAAATTCTGCTGGAGTTGGCAAACGACTTGGAGGGCGCCAAGCGCTATGAGGATGCCTTGCAGGCCCTGCACAGGATGCTCAAGATCGAACCGGATAACCTCACCGCGCTCATCCGCAAGCGCGATCTATTGATCAGGCTCGAAAAATGGAGCGAGGCGCTCGAAATTCAACATCGTCTCCTGAAGGCCAACTTGCCTGAGCCGGAACGCCGAGCCGAGACCCATCTCCTCACCGGCTGTACGTACGAGGTCGGGCGCCAACTACTGGAACGAGGTCACCCCGATAAAGCACGGCGCTACTTCCGCGGCGCCATTAAAAAAGACCGGACGTTCCTGCCGGCCTACGTCGGCATTGGTGAAATCTTGATCCGGGAAGGCAAGACCAAGCAGGCAGTAGAAATTCTCAAGAAGGTCTATGCCAAGACCCGTAGCAGCATCATCCTGCACCGCCTCGAAGAACTCTTTCTCGAACAGGGCGAACCCAGCGAAATTATCCGTGTCTATCAGGAGGCCCTCCGGCAAGACCCGAACAACCCCGCCCTGCAGTTCTATTTAGGCAAGCTCTACTACCGACTCGAAATGGTCGACGAAGCCTTCGACATCCTCTCGACCGTCGAAGGGATACAGGATCAATTGGTCGATTACCATAAGATCATGGCCAATCTCTTTCTGCGCAAGCAGCAGATGGAGCAGGCCGTCGCCGAGCTCAAGAAAGCCCTGCATTTCAAGAAACGTGTGGTCGTCCCCTATGTCTGTACCGCCTGCCGGCAAGAATCGACCGAATGGTCGGGGCGCTGCCGCCGCTGTGGGACATGGAACACATTAGTCGCACTGCCCTGGCCGAATGCCGGTCAAGCGGTCCCCGGTCAAGACAGCGGCCCCCTCCCAGTCTCAGCAGTTCCCTACCAGGGCATTGCTTCTCCCTTCGAAACCGTGTAGGTTTTCGGCCAGTCTGGCTGCCTGATGTACGCGCAGCCATCTGCATCGCAGTCAATTCATCCTCTACAGATGATGGAGTGTCCCATGGTCGACTATCAAGATTTCGCTGCCAAAGCCTTGCGCGACGAGACGCTGACACGAAGCGAATGCCAGGCCGTGCTCGACACTCCAGATGAGCAGCTGCTGGGACTCCTCCAAGCCGCCTTTACCGTCCGATGCCACTATTTCGGCAAGACCGTTCGCCTCCAGATGTTGCAGAACGCCAAGAGCGGTGCCTGCCAGGAAGACTGTCACTACTGTTCCCAATCTGCGATCTCCACCGCCCCCATCGAGCGCTATCACCTCGTGGCCCAAAAGCAGATGATTGAAGGCGCCCGGCAGGCGGCGGCCTCGAAGGCCCAACGCTATTGTATCGTCATCAGCGGTCGGAGTCCGCTGGATCGGGAAATCGACGAAATCGCAGGAGCGGTACGCTCGATTAAGCAGGAGATTCCGATTCAGATTTGCTGTTCACTGGGCCTCATGAATGAACAGCAGGCCAAGCGACTGAAGGCAGCAGGAGTCGATCGGGTGAATCACAACTTGAATACGAGCGAAGCCTTTCACGCCTCCATTTGTACCACGCATACGTTCCAGGATCGTCTTTCTACGATTCGCAATGCGCGGGCAGCTGGCTTGGAAATTTGCTCGGGCGGGATCGTCGGCATGGGAGAGAAAGACGAGGATCTCATCGATCTCGCGATGGCCTTGCGCGACGTAAAGCCGGATTCGATCCCGCTAAACACGCTGCATCCCGTCGCAGGCACGCCGCTAGAGAACTGCGATCAACTGACTCCGCAACGCTGCCTAAAAGTGCTTTGTCTCTTCCGTTTTCTTCACCCGCGCACCGAAATCCGCATCGCGGGCGGGCGGGAACACAACCTCCGAAGCCTTCAACCACTCGCCCTCTATCCGGCCGACTCCGTCTTTGTGAACGGCTACCTCACGACACCAGGCGCCCCAGCCCCCGAGGTCTGGGGAATGATCGAAGACTTGGGCTTCAAGATAGAAGGGGAACATCAGCAGGCTGCCGCACGCTGATCTCATTTGTTCGTAGCGCCGTTCCCCTAAAGATCCAAAAATTTTCTCCCGTTTCGCCATCGTGCTGTCGATTTTTCAGAAGATCGGCGTAACTTTCTTACTGGCCAAAAACAAATACCTATGTGCCTCTAGTATTCGCTGAATTGGGAAGACTGATATGACACCAGAGCAGAATATTATTTTCGATGAACTTGAGCAGAAGGCTCAAGGCAAAGTAGCTGCTCTCCTTGGACACCTCACCAGGATGGAAGGCGCCGCTGAGCTAGCCACGGCATTGCCAAAGATTATCGGGCCTACGGCGCTTCTTGATACCAAGAAGAATTTGCAAAGAATCTGGGAACTCTTTGGACTTTACCTTTTGAACCAAGGACGCGTTCATGAGGCAATCCCTCTATTCCAGGACTGTATGATCGTTTGTTGGACTGTCAGGAGCAGACTCACCGCCATGTACCTAAAGGCATGTCTTTGTTCTGGATAAGTAGATGTCATGCAATCGCTCAGCGGCCCGCCCTGGCGACGCGGTACATGATGTTAGCTTTGTGTGAAGACGCTATAAGAGATAACGGACAATTCAGGGCTCCGATGTCGGGAGGCTACCAACAGTTATTGTGGAGTTTCGGTGTTTCCCACAAAGAACTGATCAAATATGCAGATCACATTTGGAAAATATATAAGAAAAACAGGGGCATGGGCCTTTTCCCTGAATGGATTCTGCAACAGCTTGATGATGCCTGGATGCTCGAACCGCGGTCTCCAGCTGAGTCGTCTCTATATATCGTCAATATCCGATATGTTCGAGTTCTTAAAACAGCATTGAAGTCCCAACCGGGACGATCTATGGAATGGCTCGCTCATTACATACTTACTACTATTCCCGGCTGCCGAGCCAAGATGAATGTACGTAGTCAGTCCACTCAGTATGATGTCGTTGGAGCCTTAGAAGGGCAAGATATCGATTTCAGATCTGACTTGGGCCGCTATTTCATCTGTGAGTGCAAAGACTGGTCTAAGCCAGCAGACTTCACAACTCTCGCAAAGCTGGCTAGAGTTCTTGAGTCAGCCAAATGCAAGTTTGGGCTTTTATTTTCAAAGCTAGGGATCACCGGCAAAGCACATACAACGGCCGCAACTAGAGAGTTGCTCAAAGTCTTCCAAGATCGAGGAGTCGTAATTATAGTGGTTTCCGCTGAGGATATAGGGAAAATTGCCAGTGGTGATAATTTTGTCACGATGCTCAGAAACAAATACGAGGAAGTTAGGCTTGACCTACCTAAATGACCCGCCATCTATGTCAAAATTAGTTCTTTCTAGTCCAATTTCCTCGTGTCAAAAACCTGATTGAGCGAGTGCGAACGACCTTCTAAGTAATCAAGATGTTCTGATTCTGAGGCAGTAGGGTCAAAAACAAATGAATTTGGTCTAACTAGAAGAATGCCGTGTATCTTTAACCTCAAAAGAAGCGTAGATTTATTGAGCACTTCTAGCTCGAAGGAGGCTTCCATGAAACGGTCATGCTGCTCTGGACTGGTCGCTTCTTGTTTCTTCGTCCTTTTTGCCTCTCTCGCTCAGGCTGAACTTCTCGCCATGCTCAATTATGAGTCCAAACCGGAACAGATGACCCGGAAAGAAGGGTTGGCGATTCTCGACGTGGACCCGAAGTCCCAGACATTTGGAAAGATGCTGATGGACATCCCGTTGCCGCCTGATCTGGTGGCTCATCACATTTATTATAACCGCGATCAGAGTAAGGCCTATGTGACCGCACTTGGGAAGAGTATTCTGCACGTCCTGGATATGACACGGTTCCCTTACCGCATGAAGGTTGTGGAGACCCCAGGCTGCCAGATGTTGGAGGACATTGTCTTCTCTCAAGACAATCGCACCTGGTATCTCACCTGTATGGGGTCGAGCACGGTTGTCATCGGGGATGCGACGACTGATAAACCGCTCAAAACCGTAAGCGCACCAGCGCCTGGACCTCCGTTCATCAGTTATCCCCATGGGATCAGCGTCCACAGCGGTATCGATCGCATCCTCATCACCAGCACGGTGAGGCCATCGGATCTGGGGGACCCTGGAGAAACGGTGACGGTGCTCGAAGCCAGCAGCGGAAAAGTGCTGTCCACCCACAAGGTCTCAATGAAGCCCTCCCCTTCTAAAGCTGCGCCGGTTGAAGTGATGTTCTCCCATGCAGCAGAGCCTCCGGTGGCGCACATCACAGTGATGTTGGAGGGCACACTGTGGGCTGGCGTCTGGAATCCGAACTCCAAGGACTTTAGCTTTCAGCAGGTTGATGACTATAGCGCACGAGGTCACGGGATGCCGTTAGAGATCCTGTATAACCGAAAAGGGGACCGTTTGTTTGTCACCACAGCCAAGCCGGGCCATGTGAATGTCTATGACAACGCCGATCCTCAACACCCGAAGTTCCTCAAGGCGATCCCCGCAGCCCCCGGTGCTCACCACTTGGTTCTATCCCCCGATGAGCAGTACCTGTTTGTCCAGAACAGTCTCTTGAATCTGCCGGGAATGAGTGACGGCTCGATCACTGTGATCGACGTGACACAGGGCGAGGCCATCGCCAGTGTGGACACTCTGAAGAATCAGGGGTTCAACCCCAACAGCATTGTTCTTCTGCCAGCGGGTCATTGAAAGAAGGTGACAGGCTAACGTTTCGACTTATCAGGAGGGTTTTGGGGCCTAAGGCTCCGGTGGGTCCCATAACAGTTCTTTTTGACCCCTCGGATCGCCCTTTGTGAAGCGTGGGGAAATCAGGCTCTATGCAACTCAATGCCCATAGGCTTTTTGAGCGACCCTTCTTCTAGCCATGCTCTGCACCAAGTGTCTTCCCACGCTTTGACTTTAGTACGCGACAGGCGTAGCGTAACCGCTGGCCTGGGACAAATCTTGAAAGGTGGGCAGGTTCGAGTCCTGGCCGGGGAACTTTTCGCCAACCTCTAATCCGCTGTTTCTTTTGACCAACGTCAGCCCAATGTCTACCCTTACAGTGTGACGCGACAAATCGTGACAACACTCAAGAACATCGCGGGATATGGACTTTGGTTTGCAGTGGTTGGGTGCATACTGGGGTCGCTAGTTGGTGCGCTTGGTGGGGAAATACATGAATACATGCCAGGAATCTCAATTGGGAATGGTCCAGTACTGATAATGTTCACCGCGTCTATCGGCTTGGTGTGCGGCATCCTGTATGGGATGTGGAAGGAATATTTTTGAAGGCTGGTCCTTCATAAAAAAGAGTTGCGAAGCTCGTCCAGTAGTGGGAGCCACCAGCCTGAGAAGTCAAGCAACCGACCTAGGGGAATGAGGAAAATTCCGCGGTGAATCTATTTCGGACAAGTGTCATTCTCTCTGTCTTAGTCGATCGTGGACTGGGCTCTGGGGAACTCGAATCGCAGGGTTCGCAAAGGGTACAGTTCGGGGAGTGATATTTACGCTGCGACAAACCCTCCGAACCGTTACATGCGTATGACTTACAATGATGTGATAGAACCGACGGGGATTGGTCAGATCATTACAAATACCTACAACATTACTGTGGAGGTTTGCTATGTATACCAAGATCTGGGTCATGATTGTCATTTGGGGGGGTCTCGGCAGCGCATGATTCAGCAGCAGTCATGCCGGAGAAGGAAAGGCTCCCTCGTCAGAAGCCCTCAAGAATATAGGTCCGGCCCTCGCAAAGGCCTATACGTTTGAGGCTGTACACCCTGCTCCACCCGACCATCTGTGGCTTACAGCTCTCTAATTCGTTCTGACAACTGATTGCTCGCTGATGACCTTGCGGAAACCTCCGTCTTTCAAGGCGGTTACAAGCATTTCGCGTTGACACCTGCCTGATTCTTGCTACAGTTTGAACACGATGCTCACCATGAAATGTCTCGATTGTCAGGAGGACCTTGTTGAAATTCCGACAAGCCATGGTCCGGGGCTCGATGTCTGTTCCTCCGGACACGGACTCTGGCTCGATGTGGGCGAGGTGAATTTTTTCGTGGAGGATTACACCTCGCTGAAGCGGGCAATTGGTGACACCGGAGGCGTCGCGGTCAGGACAGAGACACTGTGTCCTCGATGCGGAAATCAGATGGAGTCTGAGACGGTAGCTCAAACGTCCTTCCTTAGCTGCGATTCCTGTCACGGGTGGTGGCTTCCTCACGGGAGCCTCACTCGTCTGAATGAGACCTACCGAGGTGCCGCGGTTCCGATCCAGATCCATGAAGCCGAACTGTACACGCGAGCTGCAGCGAGACATCGTGCACTCAACGAAACGCTCCGCGATCAACCCCGGTTCAATAAGACACGCTCCAACCCACAGGGTATTTGGTTCTGGGTCCTGTTCTTCGGATTCGCTTTTGTGCTTGGCGGGCTCATCCTAGTCGCGGGGATCGGTAAAGCCATGAGAACCGCTCAGTTGAACCAGCCGCTGGATCAAACTCTGTTGTACTTGGCGGCGGGTACCGTAGGAGGATTCGGGCTCGTCGTCTATGGCTGGATGGTTCACCAACGAAAGCGCTTGATCGAAAGCATCCCGACCTCGACTATTCGTTCACTGGCTCTGGGGTTGGTCGAGATCAGTGGACAAGCACAGCCCGAGGAAGGCCTCCTCTCCTCGCCCTTCGGTGGGCTTCCCTGTGTATTCTATTCGTACGCCGTTGAAGAGCGGGTTGGCTCCGGGAAGAATGCACGGTGGGAGACCATGGCTAAAGGCACTTCGGAGCAACCTTTCTTTGTAAGCGATACAACCGGACGAGTGCTCGTCGTGCCCCTTGGTGCCGAGCTTATCTTGCCGGACGAGCGCACCTCTCGAAGTAATTGGCTCGGAGAATTGCCCCCTGCCACAATCGCCGGTTTGAATCGACTGGGGATTTCGACCGAACGCTGGATGGGGAGCAAGACATTGCGGTGTCGAGAATCGTTCATCCTACCGGAAGAGCAAGTCTACGTTCTCGGAACGGCCCATGAACACCTCGGTGCGAGAGAAGATGGAGAGAACCCCGCTCGTATATACATCGGTAGCAGCCGAGACCATGAGTTTATCATCTCGGATCGAAGCGAAAAGGACTTATTGTCTCGATTGCGATGGCAGGTGTTGGCCTTTGGGGTTGGAGGCCTCACACTTGCTGCAACCTGCTTGATCATCATCTTCAAGCACTACCTGACAACAGTATCGTAACAGTCATACCCAAAAGGAGAACACCCATGAATGGCACCTTGCTGATCGGAATCCTGCTAGTTCTTGGACTGCTTACACTCATTGCCTATGTGGTCGGCGCCTACAACATGCTGGTCCGACTCGCTAACAACATCGATAAGGCCTGGTCGAATATCGACGTCATCCTGAAACAACGTCATGATGAGCTTCCCAAGCTTGTCGAAGTCTGTAACAGCTACATGACACACGAGCGGGAGACACTGGAATCCGTTACCAAAGCCCGCAATGCGTATAGCGCAGGCCTGAATATCAACGACAAGGCACAGGCGGAAAATCAGATCGTCGGTGCCTTAGGAAAACTCTTTGCCGTGGCCGAACAGTATCCAGATCTAAAAGCCAATCAAGAATTCTTAGCCATTCAGCAGCGCATATCGGCACTGGAAAGCACCATCGCCGATCGGCGTGAGTTCTATAATGACTCGGTCAACCTTTACAATATCGCCATCGAACAGATCCCTACGCTCTGGGTGGCGCAGGAGGTCGGATACACAGCGAGGCCGTTGCTGACAGTTGCACCATCTGATCGCAAGGACATGCCGCTCGCCTTTGCCAATCGTAAGCGTATGGCGGCATAGACACACCATCGGCCGATCGCGGTAGTATTGATGGGGTCGTTGCTTGACCTGACACTTCTGCGCCGCGCCCTCCGTAAGGACAACGGCCCAGATTGGACCTCAACTGCGCACGTCGAACGAGCACCGCCCTGCTTCTCAACTCCACCCTACCCTAAGGAATAGCAACCCCGTTCGTTCCCACTGCGCACGTTTCCTTTTTCTTTTTGTCAGCAACCCTCCCTGAGTGAGGCCACCCTTGTTGGTCCCACTGCGCCCGTCGAGCGAGCACATTCTGATCGTGAGTGCTCCGGGAGCACAGGACCAATAGGGTGGCCTCACTCCTCTCTTAACCCCTCCACCACCGGTTGTCTTGCTGCCCAACGAGCGGGCCAGTAGCCGGCCACCAGGGCAGCCGTGAGTGCGAGTCCTACGGCTTGCAGAATCACTCCGCTTGGGACCGTCATCTGAATCGTCCAGCCAAAGGATTGCTTATTGATCACGTGGATGAGCACCAGGGCGAGCAGCAGGCCTCCCACGACGCCCAGCACGGCCCCGATCAACCCGAGATAGGCCGCTTCCCACAGAACTAATCGCTCCACTTGCCTCGTGCTGGCGCCGATAGCCCGCAACGTGGCAAATTCACGTCGTCGCTCCAACACGGCCGTCACCAAGGTATTCACGATGCCGAGCATGGCCACCAGTACGGCAATGGCTTCAAGGACATAGGTCAACACGAAGGAGCGGTCGAAGATCTCGAGAATCTCTTGCCTCAACTCGTGGTTTCGGATCACCAACGGTGTAACCGTCACCCCGTCCAGCCCGGCGACGTGCGTCACAATCGACTGCCGAACGTGCTCTGCATCGGCCCCGGCAGCCAGGTAGATGGAAAACACTGTCACCCGGTCGTCGTGCCATTCTCGCTGATACCATGTTCGATCCATCACCATCTTCCCGCCGTCGGTCGCGTAATCGTAAAAAATCCCCTCGACGGACACAGCAGCGGGTCCCGTCGGCGTCGTGATCGAGACCTTGTCCCCTTCGCGAAGCCGTAGTCGATTCGCCAGCACTTCCGACAGGAGCACGCCTCCGGTCTCGGCGGCCCTCAACAGAATTTCGGTTGAGTCTCCATGAATCATCAGATACCGGCTGCGCTGCGCATGTAGCCGAAGATCTCGTGACACCAACGCCACTGGCTGACCCGCGACATCTACGTACACATCACGAAGGGTATCGACCGCGGCAATGCCGTCGATCGCCGACAGAGTCGAACCCCAGGTCCCTGGCAAGGCACGCGACGCTTGCCCGGCCTGCTTCCCTTGGAGCCAGGATTGCGGGGCCACGATGAGATCGGCCATCACGGTTTCGTCCACCCAGACCTCTACAGTGTCACGAAAACTGCGAACCATGACGGCCACACCGATCATGATCGACAATCCCACCATCAACGCCGACACCGT
>Ga0137415_10006084_pt1 | contig 11946 bp, 11 predicted proteins | sample CZODoug3_1_1_16f_FD_183082 | JGI IMG/M metagenome (GOLD analysis project Ga0137415, IMG submission 183082) | Vadose zone soil fungal communities from Angelo Coast Range Reserve, California, USA - CZODoug3_1_1_16fungal (Hybrid Assembly) | ecosystem: Environmental > Terrestrial > Soil > Vadose...
TGAGCGCCGTGAAAGCGTGTTCCTGCGGCAGCGGCGCGCCAAGGGTGATGCGCGCCCGCGATCGCGCCTCGCGCGAGGCGCCGACGGCCTCGGCCGAGACCTGCTCGTAGACGATCGCCTTGGCCTCGCTGTCGGCCACGCAGAAGTCGAGCTCTTCGGCGATGCAGCGCCAATTCAGCGGGGTGATGATGACGCCGGTGAACTGGCAGGCCCAATGGAGGGTCGCCGCCTCCCAGCGGTTCTGCAGCACCGTGACGAGGTGGTCGCCGGGGCCTAGTCCAAGCCGGTCGAAACCCGCCACAAGCGCCGAGATCTTGGCGTACCATTCCCGATAGGTGAGGCGGAAGCTACCGTCGACGATCGCCAGGGCTTGCGGGTCGCGTGCGACGCTCGCAAGGAAGCTCCGCCCGAGATCAAGCATCGGCCCGCGCTCCTTGGCCGGTCCAGGTGACAGTGATACATCTCTGCAAGGGCGTTCGCATCGAGACGAGTATGACCGACATCCGCGCAGCGGTTCAACCTGCCAACGAACACGGCGCCGCGATCAGGCGCGGCGACAACGCGCCGCAGCCGATCCGGTCGCTGCGGGACTGGCTCGACCATCTCGCGGCGCACGAGCGGCTGACCGTGCTCAAGCCCGGCACCGCCCTACGTTTTGAGCTCGCCGCCATCGCCAAGCGGCTCGACGGGCAGCGCGCCACGCTGTTTCCGCGGCCGGATGGCCATGCCATCCCGGTCGTTTCCGGCCTTGTCTCCGACCGCGGCTGGATGGCCGAGGCCATGGGCGTCGAGCCCGCCGAGGTGCTCTCCCGCTTCCAGGATGCCGCGCTCAACCCGATCCCATGGCGCGAGACCACGGCAGCGCCGGCGCAGGAGATCGTGCACAGAGAGGTGAACCTCGAAAAGCTCCTGCCGCTGCCCATCCACAACGAGCACGACAGCGGGCCCTATGTCACCGCCGGCCTGATGATCACGCGCAACCCGCGCACCGGCAAGCAGAACGTCTCCATTCACCGCTGCCAGGTGAGCGCGCCCAACCGGCTCGGCGTGCTGCTCTTGCCGCGCCACGCCCACATGTTCTTCGAGATGGCGGAAGAGGGCGGCCGGCCGCTCGAAGCCGCCATCGTCGTCGGCATCGATCCGCTCACCTTGCTCGCCTCCCAGGCGATCGCGCCGGTCGACGTCGACGAGCTCACCATTGCTGGCGCGCTGCACCGGCGGCCGCTTGCGGTGGTCAAGTGCCTGACCAGCGATCTGCGCGTTCCGGCCGACGCCGAGATCGTGATCGAGGGCCGCTTCCTGCCGCGCGTGCGCGAGCTCGAGGGTCCGTTCGGCGAATTCCCGCAATATTACGGCGAACGCGCCGAGCGGCACGTGATGGAGATCGACGCGGTGACCCACCGCAAGGACGCGATCTTCCACACCATCGTCGGCGGCGGGCTCGAGCATCTTCTGCTGGGCGCCATTCCGCGCGAGGCGACCTTGCTCGCTCATCTCCAGCGATCGTTTCCCAATGTGCGCGACGTGCATCTCGCGCGCGGCGGGGTGTGCCGCTATCACCTCTATGTGCAGATCCACAAGCGTCAGGAAGGCGAGGCCAAGAACATCATGCTCGGCGCCTTCGCCGGCCACTACGACGTGAAGCACGTGATCGTGGTCGACGAGGACGTCGACATCCACAATCCCGACGAGGTCGAATGGGCCGTCGCCACGCGCTTCCAGGCCGACCGCGATCTCGTGGTCGTGTCGGAAAGCCAGGGCTCGAAGCTCGATCCGTCCACGCGCAACGGCGTCGGCGCCAAGATGGGGCTCGACGCCACCAAGCCGCTCGCCGCGAACGAGATGACGTTCAAGCGCATCCGCGTTCCCGGCGAGGAGAATGTCGACGTCGAGGCGCTGCTCGCGACGGCCGCCCCCGCCGATTGGCGCGACGCGCTGAAGCGATAGCCCCGGCCCTCATGGTGAGGAGGCACGCGCGTGCGTCGGGAACCCTCATTGTGAGGAGCACGAGCGCAGCTTGCGCGTCTCGAACCACCATGGCCACGAGTCACGGCGTGCTGCCATCCTTCGAGACAGCCGCTAAAGGGCGGCCTCCTCAGGATGAGGTCCTTTGTTGTTGTCGAGAGTGACTTTGACCCGGAGGAAAACGATGCACATGACACGCGCGGTCCTGCTCGGCAGCATGTTTGCACTCTCCGTTGCGACCTCGGCGCCGACCCAAGCGGTGGAGTACAACGTAGCCCAGGCGGTCTCGGCGCCGTCGCCGCTCGCCGTCGAGCGCCATTCGAAAATACGCATGGTGCTGTCGACCAACACGACGGTGACCGGTCAGCGCGTCCGATATCCCTCGGGGAGGGCCCACGTCACCGCGCAGGAGATCACGCTGGAGCCCGGACAGGAGACCGGATGGCACACGCACCCCGTGCCGGTCATCGGCTATATCCTCGAGGGCGAACTCACGGTCGACTACGGAGCCAAGGGGCAAAAGGTCTATCACAAGGGCGATGGGTTCGTTGAAGCGCTGAACCAGCCGCACAACGGGCGCAACACCGGGCAGGAGCCGGTGAAGATTCTCGCCGTCGTCGCCGGCGCGCAAGGCGTGAAGGCCGCCGTCATGGTATCGCCCCCGGCGCAATAACATTCGTGGTGACGCACGCGCTGTGACGAGGGAGGAAATCATGAAACAGGCGGTGCGCATCCTCGCGGCAGTATCCATCGTTGCGATATCATCGGGCGCAATGGCGCAGGACTACCCCGGCAACAAGCCGGTCCGCTTCATCGTGTCGATGCCGGCCGGTGGCGGCACCGGCATGGGCGCCGTGGTCAGGAACGCGGGGCTGAGGCTCAACTGAGCACAACGGAACTGGTCGCTACGCCGTCAAATCGCTGACCGCCGCGTCGATGATCTCCTTCGACAGCGCGGGGTCGTCGACCGCGCGCGCCAGCACGATCGCGCCGACCATCTCGGCCATGGTCGAGAGCGCCGTGCGGCGCTTGGCTGCGGCCGAGCGGCCCGGGGCAAGTTTCGTCAGCATGGCCACGAGCGACTCCAGGCCCGCGGTGAAGGCCTGCCGGATCGGCCGGCTCTGGCGCGCGGCATCGGGGCCGAGCGTCGCGAACACGCAACCTTTTCCGGGGGCATCGCGGTGGCGCTCCGAAACGTATTGCCGGTAGATCGCATTGAGCGGATCATCGGCGCTCTCGGCGAGCGCGGTCCAATTCTCCGCCGAGCGGGCGAAGGCGCGGCGGCACGCCTGCGCGGCGAGATCGTCCTTCGACTTGAAGTGGCCGTAGAAGCCGCCATGGGTGAAGCCGGCAGCCTGCATCAGGTCGGCGACGCCGATGCCGTCGAAACCCTTTTCGCGAAAGAGCTTGCCGGCGACCGCGACGATCTTTTCCCGGTTCTCTGCGGCCTGCTCCCTGGTCACCTTCATCGTCGTAGTCCCTCCGCAAGGGCATTGACTCGTTACATGACGACAAACATATATGAACGACAATGATGATGATCAACATATAACGGTGCCGTTCCCGCCGGCCGACGCCAGTTATGGAGCCACCCATGTCCACCCCGCTCATGCCCATGTCATCCGCATCCGATCCCGTCGTCATCGTTGCCGCCGCGCGCACGCCGCTTGGCCGTTTCCAGGGCGAACTCGCCACGGTTGCCGCGCCCACGCTCGGCGCCCACGTCATTCGCGCGGCGCTGGAGCGTGCCACGCTCGCGCCCGAGCGTGTGGACGAGGTGTTCATGGGTTGCGTGCTGCCGGCCGGGCAGGGCCAGGCCCCGGCGCGGCAGGCGATGCGCGCCGCCGGGCTTCGGGACGCCACCGGCGCTACCACCGTCAACAAGGTCTGCGGCTCCGGCATGAAGGCCACGATGCTGGGCCATGATCTGATCCGCGCCGGCTCCGCCGACATCATCGTCGCGGGCGGCATGGAATCGATGTCGAATGCGCCTTATCTCCTGGCCAAGGCGCGCAGCGGCTATCGCGTCGGCCACGATCGCATCTTCGATCACATGATGCTCGACGGCCTGGAGGACGCCTACGAGGCCGGCCGCCCGATGGGCGACTTCGGCGAGGCCGCGGCGCAAGCCTATCAGTTCAGCCGCGCCGACCAGGACGCCTATGCGACGCAGACCCTGACGCGCGCCCGCGCCGCAGTCACGGTCGGCGCCTTCAGGCGCGAGATCGTCCCGGTCAAGATCGCAGCCAAAGGTGGCGATCGGCTGGTGGAGCAGGACGAACACCCGCTCAAGGTCTCGCCGGAGAAGATACCGACGCTCAAGCCCGCATTCCGCAGCGACGGCACCATCACCGCCGCCAGTGCCTCCGCCAATGCCGACGGTGCCGCCGCGCTGGTGCTGACGCGGCGATCGATCGCGCGGCGCGAGCGCCTGCCGATTCTGGCGGAGATCAAGGCGCACGCCGCCCACAGCCAGGACCCCGCCTGGTACACGACCGCACCGATCCCGGCGATCCGCAAGCTCCTCGAGAAGACCGGCTGGAAGGTCGGCGACGTCGACCTGTTCGAAATCAACGAGGCCTTCGCCGTCGTTCCCATGGCCGCCGCCAAGGACCTCGGCATCGCCCGCGACCGACTCAACGTCAATGGCGGGGCCTGTGCGCTCGGCCATCCGATCGGCGCGACCGGCGCGCGCCTCATCGTCACCTTGCTTCATGCCTTGGAGCATCGCGGCCTCACGCGCGGCGTCGCGGCGCTCTGCATCGGCGGCGGCGAAGCGACTGCGATTGCGGTGGAACGGGTGAACTGAGAATACATTACATCTCTCTCTGGTCATGCGCGGGCATAGCGCGTCGAAGACGCGCGTGAACGCGCTGCTGTCCCGCGCATCCCGCTTAGGGGCGCACTGTGCCAGCCTAAGCGAGATTGCCGGGACAAGCCCGGCAATGACGGAGAGAGTGCGCTACGTCGCCAGAAACCGCCCGGCGTCGGCGATGATCTTGGCGCCGGTGGACACCTTGAGATGGGTGATGCAGGCCATGATCGTGCGCGCGATGTCCTCGGGCTCGACCACGCGCTTGAGCGGCGTGCCCTGCGCGATCTTCTCCAGCGCGGCGCGGTCGCGCCCGGCGACGAAGTCGGTGGCGACCGCCGCGGGCGATACGCAGAGCACGCGAATCTGTGGCCCGAGCGCGCGTGCGAGCGACAAGGTCATCGTATCGAGCGCGGCCTTCGACGCGCAGTAGCCGATGTTGCTGCCGGAGCCGGTGAAGGCGGAGATCGACGACACGTTGACGATCACGCCGTCGCCCCCCACCCGCAGCAGCGGAACGAGCGCGCGGATCATCGAGAACGGCCCGCGCACGTTGGCGATCAGCATGGCATCGAGCAGCGCATCGTCGAGCGCATCGAGCTGTGCATGCGGGATCGGCCGCGTGAATCCAGCCGAATTGACCAGGACGTCGGCGCGGCCATAGGCCTTGCCGATCTCGTCCGCCGCGCGGCGGACCGAGGCGGAATCCTCGAGCGCGAGCTGCACGATCCCGTGATCGGCCTTCGGCAATTCGCCGAGCAGAGCCTGCGCGCGATCCTTGCCTTTGTTGTAGCAGATCGCGACGTTGGCACCTTCCGCGGCCAGCATCTGTACCGTGGCCGCGCCGATGCCGCTGCTGCCGCCGGCGACGACGGCGACCTTGTCTTTCAAGAGCATTGGGATTCCTCTTAGGGGATCGTAGCCCGGATGGAGCGTAGCGAAATCCGGGGCCGAGGTGCCACATGGAAGGTCGAACCCGCATTGCGCTTCGCTCCATGCGGGCTACACAGTCGAACTCCAGGATCTACCAATCCTTCCGGTTGGGATCGAAGTTTTTCTTCAACCCCTTCCAGCAATCCGGATAGCCGTGGTCGAGCAGTTCCAGATTGGACGCGAACGCCGTGGGGCTCAGCGGATAGCGGGTCTCGAACATGAACGCCATGGTGCCCGCGAGCTTCAGCGGCTTCAGCGGCGCATTCGAGCCCTTCTCGAACGCCTCGGTGTCGGGGCCATGGGCCATGAGCGCGTTGTGCAGGCTCATCCCGCCGGGCACGAAGCCGCCGGGCTTGGCGTCATAGACCCCGTAGATCAGCCCCATGAACTCGCTCATGACGTTCATGTGGTACCAGGGCGGGCGGAAGGAATCCTCCATCACCAGCCAGCGCTCGGGGAAGATGACGAAATCGACGTTGGCTGTGCCCGGCCGCTCCGACGCCGAGGTCAGCACCGTGTAGATCGACGGATCCGGGTGATCGAACAAGGTCGCACCGACCGGCGCAAAGCGCCGCAGGTCGTATTTGCAGGGCGCGTAGTTGCCGTGCCACGCGACGACGTCGAGCGGCGACTGCGCGATGTCGGTCTTGTAGAGCTTGCCGCCGGATTTGACGTAGAGCTCGCACGGCTTCTCGACGTCCTCGTAGGCGGCGTGGGGGTAGAGAAAGTCACGCGCATTGGCCAGGCAGTTTGCGCCGATCGGCCCGCGTTCCGGCAGCTCGAAATAGGCGCCGTAGTTCTCGCAGATATAGCCGCGCGCGGTGCGATCGAGGAGGTCGACCGCGAACTTGAGGCCGCGCGGGATGACGCAGACCTCGCCGGGCGTGACGTCGAGCACGCCGCATTCGGTGCGCAGGCGCAGGCCGTTGAGCTGCGGAACGATCAGCATCTCGCCGTCGGCATTGTAGAAGTAGCGGTTCTCCATCGACTTGGTGGCGACGTAGACGTGGCTCGCCATGCCGAGCTGCAGCGAGGCGTCGCCGCAGGTGGCGATGGTGCGCAGTCCTGCGAGGAAGTCGAGCGGCTCGTCGGGAACGGGCACCGGATTCCAGCGCAGCTGGCCGATCGGAAGATCGCTTTCGTCCCGGCATGGCGCAGTGCGCAGCGCCCCGCGCTCGACCGCGCGGAAGCCGGAGGCGTGCAGCGCGGACGGCCGGATGCGATAGAACCAGGTTCGCCGGTTGGCGGCGCGCGGCGCGGTGAAGGCGGTGCCGCTGAGCTGCTCGGCATAGAGGCCGTAGGGCGCGCGCTGCGGCGAATTGCGCCCGATCGGAAGCGCGCCCTCCAGCGCTTCGGTCTCGTGCGTGCCGAGGAACCCCGATTGATAGGACAGCGACATTGTCGCAGCGGCGGCGCCCGTGCCGTGCGTACCAGGTCTATCGAGCATTGCTGCCTCCATGAACTCCAGCAGCGAATATAGCACCGATCGGGCCGAAACGCGCATCCCGCGCGGGAGGCTCACGCGGCGGGGAGCACCCCGCGCGCGATCTGGTCGGCCTCGATCGATTCGAACAGCGCCTTGAAGTTGCCTTCGCCGAAGCCGTCGTCGCCCTTCCTTTGGATGAACTCGAAGAAGATCGGCCCGATCACGGTCTTGGAGAAGATCTGCAGCAGCACGCGCGTGGCACCGCCATCCACCACGCCTTCGCCATCGATGAGGATGCCGTGCTTCTTCATGCGCGCGATCGGCTCGTCGTGTCCCTTCACCCGTGCCGACGACCGCTCGTAGTAGATGTCGGGCGGGCCGGGCATGAACGCGAGCCCGCGCGCAGCGATGGCATCGGTCGCGGCATAGATGTCGTTGCTGCCCACCGCGATGTGCTGGATGCCTTCGCCTTTGTACCGTTTCAGGTATTCCTCGATCTGGCTCTTGTCGTCGGAGCTTTCGTTGATCGGGATGCGGATCTTGCCGCAGGGCGAGGTGAGCGCGCGGCTGGTGAGGCCGGTGAGCTTGCCCTCGATGTTGAAGAAGCGGATCTCCCGGAAATTGAAGGTTTCCGCATAGAACTTGTACCAGGTATCCATGTTGCCGCGCCTGACGTTATGGGTCAGGTGATCGAGGTAATAGAAGCCGACGCCTTTTGGCCTGGGATCGCGTTCGCCGAGCCAGGCGAAGTCCTTGTCGTAGACCGAGCCTTTCGCGCCATAGATGTCGACGAAATAAAGGAGCGAGCCGCCGATCCCGATCACCGCCGGCACGTCGAGCGTCTTGTCGGCGCCGCGATATTCGGTCGCGCCGAGATCGAGCGCGCGGGTGAGCGCGTGCCGCGCATCGACCACGCGCCAGGCCATGGCGGGGGCGCAGGGACCGTGCGCGGCGACGAAGCGCCCCGCATCACTGTCGCGCTCGCGGTTGACGACATAGGTGATGTCGCCTTGGCGATAGAGCGAGATGTCGCGGCGCTTGTGCCGTGCGACCTCGACATAGCCCATCTGCGCAAACAGCGCTTCGAGCTTGCCGGGCTCGGGGTGCGCGAATTCGACGAACTCGAAGCCATCCGTGCCCGCAGGGTTTTGGGGGCTGATCGCGGCGGGCGGCGCGTCGTGGGGGAACGGACCCATGGCCAATCCTCGCATCCATTGCCGATCGGACAATCATTAGCGCATCGCGGGCGCAAAATGTGTGCAAATGGCGTGTTGTTACGGAATTCCATGCAATATATACTCACACATATCATGAAATCCGCGAGAATCGTGCATGGATGACTTCGACGTCAAGCTGCTGCGCGCCCTGCAGGACGACGGCCGGCTGACCAACTACGACCTCGCCGAGCGAGTCGGCCTCTCCGCCTCGCAATGCTCGCGGCGCCGCGCGGCGCTGGAGGCAGCCGGCGTGATCGAGAGCTATCACGCCGCGCTCTCCACCCAGGCGCTGGGCCTCGATGTGATCGTCTTCGTCCAGGTCACGCTCGCAACGCATTCGCCCGACAATTCCAGGCGCTTTGCCAAGCTCATCGACGGGCTCGAGGAGGTGCAGGAAGCCTATGCGCTCACCGGCGAGGCCGACTATCTCGTCAAGATGGCGGTGCCGGATCTCGCGGCGCTGTCGCATGTTCTCAACGATGTGTTCCTGCCGCACGAGAGCGTCGCGCATGTACGCTCGTCGATCGTGCTCGATCGCCTCAAGCAGACAATGCGGCTGCCGCTCCGGCATCTCGGAGATATTGAGCGCAAGGCGACACCCAAACGCTCGCGGCGGCGTACTACGCGGCTTTTCGCCGAAACGCCCTGAGCGTTCCCGAGCGCAGCGCGGCGCTGGGCAATTGGCGGCCGACGATCCGTTCGGCCAGGCGGGCGGCCGCGATCAGCGCCTCGAGATCGATGCCGGTGGCGATGCCCATCTCCTCGCACAGGAGCGCGAGCTCCTCGGTCGCGATGTTGCCCGGCGCGCCCGGCTGGCCGGCGAACGGGCAGCCGCCAAGGCCGGCGACGGCCGCGTCGTAGCGCGCCACCCCGAGCCGCAGTCCCTCGTAGGCATTGGCGATGCCCAGCCCGCGCGTGTCATGGAGATGCAGCGACAACGCCAGCTCCGGCCAGCGGCTGCGCACGCTGCCGACCACGCGCTCGATCCGTGCCGGCGTGGCCCAGCCCATGGTGTCGGCGAGCGAGAGATCGCGGATGGTCGCTCCGCCCTCGGCCGCGATGCCGAGGCCGTCCGTTACGGTCGTGATCACGTCGGCAGGCGAAATGTCGCCGCCGTAGTTGCAGCCGAACGCCGCCATCACGCCGATGCGCGTGACCGCAATGCCGGCCGCCAGGTGGGCCGCGGTTTGCCGGCGCATGGCCTCGACCTGGCCGGCGCGATCGCGGTTGAGGTTCTTGCGGCTGAATGCTTCGGACGCACTGAGCGAGATCGAACCTTTCAAGGTGAGCTTGTCGCGGAAGGCCAATGCGCGCGCGAGCCCGGCCTCGTTGAACCACAAAGCGGTATAGGCAACGCCCGGCGCCGCGGTGAAGCCCGCCACCACCGTTTCGGCATCCGCCCAGCTCGGCACCAGCTTGGGGCTGACGAACGACGCCGCCTGGATGCTTTTCACCCCGGTCGCCGACAGCGCATCGATGAGCGCGATCTTGTCGGCCGAGGAGATCTTCCCCTTCTCGATCTGGAACCCTTCGCGCGGGCCTTCTTCGGCGATCTCGACGACACGGGGCAGGTCGCTCATGGCTTTTTTCTCCGATCCCTGGTTCTTCGATCCCTGGTTCTTCGATCTGGAGAGGACGAAGCCTACACCGGGGCGCCTTGATGCAGATGTTTTTCGAGAAACCGCTCCATGGCTTCGTAGAACTCGAAGCGGTTCTCCTCGTTCTGGAAACCGTGCCCTTCGTTCTCCTTGACGAGATATTCGACGTCGACGCCGCGCGTATTGAGCGCGGCGACCATCTGATTCGACTCCTCGATATTGACGCGCGGATCCTGCGCACCCTGCGCAATCAAAAGCGGCGCGCGGATCTGGTCGGCGTGCAGCGCGGGCGACGCTTCGGCAAGGAGCGTCTTGTCTTTTTCGGGATCTCCGATCATCTCGTACATCATATCGAGCATCGGCTTCCAGTAGGGCGGTATAGTCTTGATGAACGTGAAGAGGTTCGACACGCCGACGTAGTCGACGCCGCAGGCGTAGAGCTCGGGCGTGAAGGTGAGCCCGGCGAGCGTCGCGTAGCCGCCGTAGCTGCCGCCGTAGATGGCCACGCGCTTGCGATCGGCGATGCCTTGCTTGATTGCGTAGTGCACGGCGTCCGACACGTCGTCCTGCATCTTCTTGCCCCATTGCTTGAAGCTCGCCTCCCAGAAGGTGCGGCCGTAGCCGATCGAGCCGCGGAAGTTCATCTGGAGGACGGCATAGCCGCGGCTGGCGAAGAATTGCAGCTCGGGGTTATAGCCCCACACGTCGCGGAGCCACGGGCCGCCGTGCGGATGGACGATGAGCGGCAAATTCTTTCCGCCGCCGCGCGGAAGCGTGAGGTAGCCGTGGATCGTGAGGCCGTCGCGCGCCTCGTAGGTGATCGGCCTCACCTCGACCAGCTGCTTCTCATCGAGCCACGGCGCGATCTCCGCCAGCTTGGTGAGCTTCTTGGTCGTCGCTTCGTAGAGGTAACGAGCCCCCTGCGTGCGATCGTTCCACGCCGCCACGACGAAAATGCTTTCATCCTTATCGTGACTCTGAAGATCGATCTCGTAGCCCGGGAGCAGCGTCTCGAGATCGTCCTGCATCGCCTGCGCCTGCGCATCGAGGAACCTGCGTTCGCTCTTCCACGTCACGAACTGCACTTCGGTGAGCACCTTGCGTTTGCGCGACCACGCGAGACCCGACACGTCGACGTCGGGATGCTGGAAAACGACCCTTTCCTCCTTGGCGGTCGCCGGGTCGAGGAGCACGATCGCTGATTTGTCGCGATTGATGTTGGAGGCTGCGAAGAGCCGTTTGTCGTCGAAGTCGAAGAACAGCGGCAGGATCTGCACCGCCTGCGACGGCACCGTGAACCACAGCAGCCGGCGGTGGATGGTGATCGCGAAGAAGCTCAGCAGCGTGTAGGCCAGCGCATGCTGGCCGAGCACGGCACCGTCGTGCACGTCCATCATCAGGCCGAACATGAACGCCAGGCCGACGCCGACGCGGCGCGACTGATGCACGTTCCAGAACACCAGCACGAGCGCGACGAAGTCGGGCATCAGCGGCTCGCGCCCGAGCGGCACGAGGTTGAGCGCGAACGCAAGCAGCAGCGTGAGCGCGACGAACAGCGGGTTGACCGGCAGCAGCAGCTGCCCCGAGGCGCGCGGCATGATCATTTGCGGCCTCCTCGCTTCGGCGGCGGCGCCTTCACATCCTCGGCCCCTGACGCCGGCCGCGCCGGCATCTGCACGCCGATCGGCTCCAGCACCATCACGTGGCGGACGCCGTCGGGGTTGGCGGTCGGCGTCAGCACGATGCGCGCGAAGCCCGAGTCGACCTTGCGGTCCACGCTCGCGACCTTGGCCACCGGCAGGCCCGGCGGATAGACGCCGTCCACACCCGAGGTGGTGAGCGTGTCGCCGATCTGCACGTCGGCATTGCCGGCCATGAAGCGCATCTCCATGCCGCCGCCGACCACCGCGGCGCTGCCGAACGCCGCGCTGCACGCCTGGGTGCGGCTGTTGAGCACAGGGATCGCCGCGTCCTTGTCGGTCAGCAGCGTGACCT
>Ga0137415_10006085_pt1 | contig 11945 bp, 13 predicted proteins | sample CZODoug3_1_1_16f_FD_183082 | JGI IMG/M metagenome (GOLD analysis project Ga0137415, IMG submission 183082) | Vadose zone soil fungal communities from Angelo Coast Range Reserve, California, USA - CZODoug3_1_1_16fungal (Hybrid Assembly) | ecosystem: Environmental > Terrestrial > Soil > Vadose...
TGGGATCGTGACTAAGGTTTTCTTCATCGACGCGCATTCTCAATACAACAAAATTGTCATCCCGAGCGCAGCGAGGGGCCTTTCGTCTAATGGCACGTGCCAAAACCAGCGCCGATCCGGCCGAGCTTGAGAAGCTCGAATGGCCGCACACCTGGACGCCGCCGTGGCGCAACCATCGGCTGGCCGGGCACGAGCTCGCCGAAAAGACCATGCTCGCCGCCCAAGGCTCGGGCCGCCTGCATCACGCCTGGCTGCTGACCGGCCCACGCGGCATCGGCAAGGCGACGCTTGCGTGGCGCTTTGCCCGCTATCTCCTGGCCGGCCAGCAGGGCGGTTTGTTCGGTGGCAGTGCCGACAGCCTGGAAGTGCCAAGCGACGCGCCGGGCCGCGGGCTGGTCGATGCGCGTTCTCATCCCGATCTGTTTCACCTCCGCCGCACGCTCAATCCCGACACGGGCCGCATGCGCTCGGAGATCGTGGTTGACGATGTGCGCGGGCTGGGTGCGTTCATGCACATGACGCCGGCCATGGGCGAGTGGCGCGTGGCCATCGTCGATGCGGCCGACGAGATGAACCGCAACGCTGCCAACGCGGTGCTGAAGATCCTCGAGGAGCCGCCGCCCAAGGCGGTGCTGCTGATCGCAGCCCATGCACCCGGCCGTCTGCTGCCGACCATTCGCTCGCGCTGCCGGCGGCTTGCCCTGCAGTCCTTGTCCGACGACACGGTGATGCAGCTGCTCGGCGACTACGCGCCTGACACGAGCAAAGAGGAGAGGGCGGCGCTCACCGGACTGGCCGAAGGCAGCATCGGCCGCGCGCTCGAGCTTGCCAGCGCCGGCAGCCTTGGCCTCTACCGCGACATGGTCGAAGTGCTGGCGACGCTTCCCGAGCTCGACATGCCGCGATTGCACGGCTTCGCCGAGCGCTTCGCGCGGCGCGGCGAGGAGGCCAATGCCGATTGGCGCTCACTCGGCTTCCTGTTCGACGGCTGGCTGAAGGGGCTGGCCCGCCAGGCCGCGGTCGGTGGTGAAAGCGTGCCGATCGTGCCGGCGGAGCGCGATTTGCACGGTCGTTTGCTGGCCGGGGCGAGTCTTGATCGCTGGTTGGAGGCGTGGGAAAAGGTCGCCCACCTGTTGTCCCGTTCGGACGCCGTCAATCTCGACCGCAAGCAGACGGTGCTCGCGAGCTTTCTCGCGCTCCAATCGGCGATGCGCTAAGGCGCTGCACCCAGCACTCCGAGAGGGGCGCTCCGGGAGGGGCGACAGTCCGGAGTTCAGTTATCATGTCGAGCCGCACGTTCTACGTCACCACGCCGATCTACTACGTGAACGACGTGCCCCATATCGGGCACGCCTACACGACGCTGGCGTGCGACGTGATGGCCCGCTTCAAGCGGCTCGACGGCTATGACGTCCATTTTCTGACCGGTACCGACGAGCATGGTCAGAAGGTGGAGAAGGCGGCGGAGGCTGCAGGCCTGTCGCCGCAGGCCTTTACCGACAAGGTCAGCCAGTCGTTCCGCGATCTCGTGGTCAAGATGGACTACAGTCCCGACAACTTCATCCGCACGACAGAGAAGCGGCACTACGCCGCTTCGCAAGCGCTGTGGCAGAAGCTGGTCGCGTCGGGTGACATCTATCTCGGCAAGTATGCCGGCTGGTACTCGGTCCGCGACGAGACCTACTTCCTCGAGAGCGAGACCGAAGTCGGTCCCGACAAGAAGCGCCGCGCCACGGCGACGGGCGCCGAGGTCGAATGGGTCGAGGAGCCGTCCTATTTCTTCAAGCTCTCGGCGTGGGGCGAGCGACTGTTGGCGTTCTACGAGAAGAACCCGCGCTTCGTTGCGCCGGAAAGCCGGCGCAACGAGATCATCAGTTTCGTGAGGGGTGGACTGCAGGACCTCTCGGTGTCACGCACCAGCTTCTCGTGGGGCGTGCCGGTGCCGGGCGATCCCAAGCACATCATGTATGTCTGGCTCGACGCGCTCACCAACTACATTACCGAGTGCGGCTACCCCGACACCAATGGGCCGCTCTGGAAATACTGGCCAGCCGACCTGCACATGGTCGGCAAGGACATCATCCGCTTCCATTGCGTGTTCTGGCCTGCGTTCCTGATGTCGGCCGGCCTGGCGGCGCCCACACGCGTGTTTGCGCATGGCTGGTGGACGAACGAAGGCCAGAAGATGTCGAAGTCGCTGAACAACGCCATCGATCCGGTCGAGCTGGTGGATAGCTATGGCCTCGACCCGGTGCGCTACTTCCTGCTGCGCGAAGTGCCGTTCGGCAACGACGGTGACTTCCAGCGGCGCGCGCTGATCGGCCGGCTGAATTCCGATCTCGCCAACGCCTACGGCAACCTTTGCCAGCGCGTGCTGTCGATCATCGCCAAGAGCTGCGGCGAGACAGTGCCGGCCAAGGGCACGCTCGTGGCGGCCGACAACGCCATGCTCGACCGTGCCAAGGCGCTGCTCGCCGTCGTGCGGGCCGAGATCGACGAGCAGGCGTTCCATCGCGCACTCATCGCGATCTGGGAAGTGATCGCCGAGGCGAACCGCTATGTCGACGCGCAGGCCCCCTGGGCGCTCGCCAAGACCGACCCGGCGCGGCGCGACACGGTGATGTGGGTGCTGGCCGAGACTATTCGGCGCGTGACGCTGCTGGTGCAGCCTTTCATGCCCCAGTCGACCGCGAAGATTCTCGACCAGCTGGCCGTGCTGGCCGAGGACAGGGCGTTCGCTGCCTTCGACAGCGAATTGAAGCCCGGCACGACCTTGCCCAAGCCGCAGGGCGTATTCCCGCGCTATGTCGAGCCCAAGGCGGCGGCGTAATGCTGATCGACAGCCACTGCCATCTCGACTTCCCCGAGCTTGCAAGTGACGAGCCGGGCGTGCTGGCGCGCGCCCGCGCCGCCGGCGTGGCGGGCATGCTGACCATCGGCACGCGGCTCGACCAATTCGACCGCGTGCGGGCGATCGCCGAGCGCCACGACAACGTCTGGTGCTCTGTGGGCGTTCATCCGCATGAGGCGAAGGAGGAGGGGCAGCGCGCCCCTGACCGGCTGGTCGAAGCGGCGCGCCATGCCAAGGTGATCGGCATCGGCGAGACCGGCCTCGATTTCTACTACGAGCACAGCCCGCGCGAGGAACAGGCGACAAGCTTCCGTGCCCATATCGCGGCGGCGCGGGAAACCAGCCTGCCGCTGATCGTCCATACGCGCGACGCTGATGCCGAGACCGGCGACTTCCTCGAGGAGGAATACCGGAAGGGTGCCTTCACCGGCCTGATCCACTGCTTCAGCTCGGGGCCCGAGGTCGCGCGACGCGCGCTGGCGCTCGGCATGTACATCTCGATCTCGGGCATCGTGACCTTCAAGGCGGCCGAGGCCTTGCGGGCGACGGTTCGCGACATCCCGCTCGAGCGACTGCTGGTCGAGACCGATGCGCCCTATCTCGCGCCCGTCCCGAAGCGCGGCAAGACCAACGAGCCTGCCTTCGTCGCCCACACCGCCGCCAAGGTCGCCGAGCTCAAGGGCGTTGGCATCGCCGAGCTGGAAGCCGCGACCACCGACAATTTCTTCCGCCTTTTTGGCAAGGCGGAGCGTCAAAAGTGCGCGTAACCATCCTGGGCTGCGGTGTCTCGTCGGGCGTGCCCAGGCCAGGCGGCAAAGGCGGAGCCGAATGGGGCGCCGCCAACCCCCAGGACAGCCGCAACCGCCGCCGACGCTGTTCCATCCTCGTCCAGGACAAGGGCAAGACCGTCCTGATCGACACGTCGCCCGACCTGCGCGAGCAAATGATCGACGCTCGCGTCGAGCGGGTCGACGCCGTGATCTGGTCGCATGACCATGCCGACCAGCTACACGGCCTCGACGATCTGCGCCCCTATGCGCGCCGGCAAGGCCCGATCGAGGCTTGGGCGGATGCGCGGACCTACTCGATTGTTCAGCGCCGCTTCGGCTACTGCTTCGAGGCCGAAGGGGACGGACTCTACGATCCGATTTACCGGCCGAAGCTGATCGAAGGACCGTTCTCGGCGGCTGGGATCCCCGTCGTGCCGATCCCGCAGAGCCACGGCTTCATTCCCTCGCTCGGCTTCCGCTTCGGTCGCATCGCCTACACCAACGATGTCGTGGCGCTGCCGGAGGAAGCTTTCAGGCTCCTCGACGGCGTGGAGGTAATGATCGTGGACGCGATGCGCTACCAGCCGCATCCGACTCATGCGCACCTCGATCTGGCACTGAAGTGGATCGAGCGGGTGGCGCCCAGTCGGGCGTTTTTGACCAATCTCCACATCGATATGGACTATGCTGAACTCGACCGACGGACCCCCGACCACGTCCGACCTTGCCATGACGGTCTGGTCATCGACGTCGAGGGAGAATAATCAATTTTTGTCAGCTCATTAGCGGCCAATCCTCATATGATAGGTAAGGCGAGACAAAACGAGTCCGGCCGCCGTCTGTTCCTGGCGGGAGCCTTGGCGGCATGCTGCACCGTGCCGCCGGCTTTGGGCGATAGCGGCGATCTCGAGACCGGGGGCCTCAGTTTCCGCGATTTCGCCATTGCCGATCGCGGGGCAAGCTTCCACCGCATCGATTCGACCTTTGGCGTGAACGGCGCCAATCCAGCGCCATCAAGGGTCATCGCAATCGACAATGACAATGGGCTGGCGCGCATCCGCTACGAGACGATCCGGACCGAAGTCTCCTTGCCGCTGGGCTGGCAGGCGACGGAGGACTGGGAGCGGGGCGTCGGCTACAGCGGCGACAAGCGCTACCGGATGATCGTCTGGCGGGTGGATTTCGCCTTTGAGGGCGTTCGTGACGCCGAGCACTATGCCGCGACCAAGGGCGGTACGATCAAGGCGCGCCGGCCGACCACTCAGGCTCAGGCCCGCAAGCTTCGCGACGGCACCTTCCTGATCGTCTACGACAACGCGCCTCCCAGCCAGGGCGACTCCGAACGCCGCGTGGTCTTCGACCTGGTGATGAGTAAGCCCGGCAACCCCAAGGAGGGTGTGCTGATGACATTGGGCGTGCCGGCCAGCGATGCCGAGCGCGGCCTAAAGCTTTTGGCGCTGCTGAAGTCAAAGCTACAGATAGATTGGTGATTAATTGTATTTATTTACCTAATACATATTTTCCATAATATATATTATACGATAATTAAGTGCCAGACGAGACTGAAATGGAGCGCGGCCGGCCCACCATGGAATCGTTGCCCGAGGAGCCCTTGGCGCGCCTCCTCGCCGTCATGGCGTGGCTGCGTGACCGCCAGCACGGCTGCCCGTGGGACATCGAGCAGACCTTCCGGACGATCGCACCCTATACGATCGAGGAAGCCTATGAAGTCGCCGACGCCATCGAGCGCGACGACATGGCCGCTCTCAAGGAGGAGCTCGGCGACCTGCTGCTGCAGGTCGTCTACCACGCCCAGATGGCCGCCGAGGCAAAAGCCTTCGGCTTCGCCGACGTGGCCGCCATCATCGCCGACAAGATGGTCGACCGGCACCCCCATGTGTTCGGCGACCTCGAGATCGCCGATGCCGACGCCCAGACCATCTCCTGGGAGGCCCGCAAGGCGGCCGAACGAGCCAAAAAGAATGGCGGCGCCGACACGGGCGGGGCCCTCGACGGGGTGGCGCGCGCCCTTCCCGCGCTGCTGCGTGCCGAGAAGATCCAGAAGCGCGCAGCCCGCGTCGGTTTCGACTGGAAAACGATCGGTCCGGTCATCGACAAGATCGAGGAGGAGCTCGCCGAGCTGCGATCGGAGCTCACCGCGGGCAAGGTCGATCAGGCCCGCACCGCCGACGAGCTGGGCGACGTGCTGTTCGCGGTCGCCAATCTGGCACGCCATTGCAAGGTCGATCCCGAGGCCGCCTTGCGCTCGACCAACGACAAGTTCGAGCGCCGCTTCCGCTACATCGAACGTCGCTTGGCCGAGCAAGGCCGCAAGCCTGCCGATGCCAGCCTCGAGGAGATGGAGGCCCTCTGGCAAGAAGCCAAGGGTAAGGCCTAAGGGTGCGGCACGAGCAGCGGCATCTGGACGGCTTCGAGAATGGCTCTCACTTCGGCCATCACCTGGGGTGACACGGCGGTGATGATGCCGCCCTCCATGCTCCCGGTCGGACCATAGGGCGTTCCGTTGAAGCGCATAGACTGCCCGCCCGCCTCGCTCACCATCAGCGCGCCAGCGGCGTGATCCCACGGCTTTGTCCGCCGATAGAGGGTGAAATCGCGATGGCCGGCCAGGACATCGACATACTCCCGTCCCGCACAGTTGAGAGATGTCAGGCCGCCCAGTCGCCGGCGCTGGGCGGAGGAAAGCTGACGGTCGAACTCCTTGAGCACCTTGAAGCCGACGTATCCGCTGGGCGGCCGAGTCTTGGGTTCGAGCCGAACGGGGCGATCATCGAGACTGACGCCCTGCCCTTTGGCCGCTACGGCCATCCGATCATTGGGAACATCCAGGATCCAGCCGGCGATCGTCTCGCGGTCATGCACTAGGCAGACGATCATGGCGAAACGGTCGCGGCCCGCGGCGAAATTGGACGTGCCGTCCAGGGGATCGACGATCCAGCAGCTTTCGCCCGGCCGACCGATTAAATTGAGCAGGCCGGCATCCTGCTCGACCGCCTCCTCACCCACCATCGGCACCCCGGGCAATATCCTGGCGAGCCCAGAGGCCAGGCGCTGCTCCGAGGCAATGTCGGCCACGGTGACGATGTCGCCGGGCCGCTTTTGGCGAATGTCTTCCTTGGCAAGGTTGCGAAAGCGCGGCAGCAGCTCGGCTGACGCCGTCTCGCGCATCAGATCGGCGACTCGCCGGGAATCGCCGGGGCCGAGCATCGGCCTCAGCCGAGGACGCCGAACAGGTCCTCTTCCTTGAGGATCACGTGATCCTTGCCGTCGAGCTTGACCTCGGTGCCCGACCACTTGCCGTAGATCACCTTGTCGCCGACCTTGACGCCGAGCGGCAGCAGGCGGCCGTCTTCCAGGCGCTTGCCCTTGCCCACCGCCACGACCTTGCCCTGCATCGGCTTTTCCTGGGCGGTGTCGGGGATGATGATGCCGGCCTTGGTCTTGGTCTCGGCGGTGATCGGCTCGAGCAGCAGCCGATCGTGCAACGGCTTGAATTTCATGGTGTTTCCCCTGTCCTGAGGCGCCGCTTATAGGAAGCGGCGACGCCTTGTGTCAACGCGCCAGCCGGCGGTCGAATTGGGCCGATGCCGCGGAGTCCAGGGCCACCGTCAGATGGGCGATTTCGCCCTCGTCGTGTCGGCTGCGCACTTCGCCATGGCGATAGAGCCATGCGATGGTCGCGCCATCGCTCAGTGGCACGGTCACTTCGCGCGCGGCGGCCTGCCGGTTGAGGAATGCCTCGATCGCCTCGAGGAGCTGCTCGACGCCCTCCCCGCCCAGCGCCGATACCGGGAACTGCCGCGCCCGTTCGGGTCCGGCCGCGGCGCGGGTCTGCAGGATGCGCCGTTGCTCGACCGGCAAAGCGTCGATCTTGTTCAGCGCCTCGATCATCGGCGTGCCACCGCCCTCCTCGATCGCGCCGAGCTCGCGCAGCACCTCCTCGACATCGGCGCGCTGGCGCTCGCTGTCGGGATGGGCGATGTCGCGGACATGCACTATCAGGTCGGCCTCGATGACCTCCTCCAGGGTGGCGCGAAAGGCGGCTACCAGGTGGGTCGGCAGGTCGGATACGAAGCCGACCGTGTCGGAGATCACGCAGGCCTTGCCGCCCGGCAGCTTGATCGAGCGCATGATGGGATCGAGCGTGGCGAACAGCAGGTCCTTCGCCATGACGGCAGCGCCGCTCAGGCGATTGAACAGCGTCGACTTGCCGGCGTTGGTGTAGCCGACCAGCGCCACCGTCGGCAGGTGCGCCTTCCGGCGGCCGGCGCGATTGACGGCGCGGGTGCGGCGCACGCCTTCGAGGTCGCGCTTGATCTTGACGATACGGTCGCCGATCAGGCGGCGGTCGATCTCGATCTGGCTTTCGCCAGGGCCGCCCAGGAAACCGAAGCCGCCGCGCTGGCGTTCCAAGTGGGTCCATGACCGCACCAGCCGGCCGCGCTGGTAGTCGAGCGCCGCCAGCTCGACCTGCAGGCGGCCTTCGTGGGTGCGTGCTCGTGCGCCGAAGATTTCCAGGATCAGTCCAGTGCGGTCGATGACTTTGGCGTCCCAGGCCTTCTCGAGGTTGCGCTGCTGCACAGGCGTCAGCTTGTCGTCGACGACGACCAGGCCGATGCCCTGCTCCTCGACCGCCGTCTTGACGCGCTCCACTACGCCCTTGCCGATCAGCGTCGCGGGCGTGACCCGGCGCAGCGGCGCCGTCGCCGCCAGTCGCACGTCGAGATCGATGGCTCGCGCAAGACCGACCGCCTCATCCAGCTTGGCGTCGCTGCCGCGGACGTCTGCGCCGCGAGGCTGGGTTTCATAGGGACTGATCACGGCAGCAACCATCGCCGGCCGCATCGTGTCCTGCGGCGTACGCTGGCGCTTGTCGTGTCCGTTGCGCTTGATGTCTTCGGTCAAATCAGCCTTCGGCTTTGTCTCCGTCGAACAATTGCACGGGCGTGACCGGCATGATGGTCGAGATCGCATGCTTGTAGACGAGCTGCGAGTGACCGTCGCGGCGCAGCAGCACCGAGAAATTGTCGAACCAGGTGACGATACCCTGCAGTTTGACGCCGTTGACGAGGAAGATCGTGACCGGCGTCTTGTTCTTCCGTAGGTGGTTCAGGAAGACGTCCTGAACATTCTGTGCCTTTTCGCTCATGTTCTTGGCCTCTTGCTGGGCGACCGAACGACCCGAAAGCCGCCGGTTTAAAAGGTACGGGTCGCTACCCGCTACCGAGTTAGATCAAATATAGGCGACGTTGAGGTCAAAGCAATGCCGCCAACTCATGACAATCGCGTGCGTGCAGGCGTGGGGGAAAGTCCCGCAGCAGGTCTGACATATGCTCAACGCTACCGAAGAAAACCGGCAAAACTCCGGCGGCATGGGCACATTTCAAGTCGGCTGGGGTGTCCCCCACCATCCACACGCCGTGGTCCGGGGCAATTCCCGTGCCGTCCAGTGCCATGAAGATCGGGTCCGGTGCCGGTTTGTCGCGTTTTGCGTCCTTGGCGCCCACGGCCCGGGATATCCATCGGTTCCAGCCGAGATGGGCGAGCTCGGCTCGCAGGTTGTCGCCCACCTTGTTGCTGACCACGGCGACGTAGCAGCCGGCTGCGCAAGCGCGCGCCAGCAGGGCGGCAGCGCCAGGCAGTGGCTCAAGCCGCTCCAGGTGGATCCGGAAGAAGGTCTCATAAAACGCCCTCTCGGCCTCGCCAGCGCGCGATCCGAACAGGGCGGGAAAGACGTCGCGCAGCGAGCCATGGGCGCGCGCGCGCACCTCGGCCTCGGTCCATGGCGTTTGGCCGAGCGCTGTGAATGTGTCGCGATAGCACTCGACGATGATTGGCCAGGTGTTGACCAGAGTGTTGTCCCAGTCGAACAGGATGGCGCGCGGGCGAGCCACTCCTTCCGGCAAGCTCACGTCACCGCCTCGCCGGTATCGGCGAAGCGCACATATTCCTCGCGCAGCCGCCGAGCCGCCGGACCGACCGCGCCGTTGCCCACTTTCTCGCCGTCGATCCTGACCACCGGCGTCACGAACGCGGTCGCACTAGTGATGAACGCCTCTTTCGCCTTCTTGGCTTCGGCCAGCGTGAAAGGGCGCTCGACGAACTTGAGCTGCAATTGACCGGCGATCTTCTTCAGGGTGCCGCGCGTGATGCCAGCCAGGATGCCGTTGTCTGTCTGTCGGGTGATCAGCTCATTATCGGGCGTGACAATCCAGGCATTGGTCGACGCACCCTCGGTGATGCAGCCGTTGTTGTCGACCAGCCACGCCTCGTAGGCACCGCTTTCGCGCGCCGCCTGCTTGGCGAGCACATTGGGCAACAGCGCGACAGTCTTGATGTCGCAACGCTCCCAGCGGATGTCGGGATGGCTTTTCACCGCAACTCCCGTCCCGGGGTCGGCACTGAGATGCTTGGTGTTCTTCGTGGTGAGCACCAGCGCCGGCTTGACCGGCGTCGTCGGAAAGCCGTGGTCGCGGCGGGCGACCCCGCGCGTCACCTGCATGTAGACCAGGCCGTCGCGCAGACGGTTGCGGCGCATCAGCTCGCGCATGATGAAACCCAGCGCCGGGCGCGCCAGCGGCCAGGCGATCCGAAGTTCGCGCAGGGAGCGATCGAGCCGGTCGATATGCGGGGCCTCGTCGATCAGCTTGCCATCGCGCACGCCCACCACCTCGTAGACGCCGTCGGCGAGCTGGTAGCCGCGGTCCTCGATATGGACGCTCGCGTCGCGATGATCGACGTAGCGGCCATTGACATAGGCATAACGCGCCATGAACGCCCTCCTTCGCGCCTCAGTCGGCTGGCTCGGCGGCGCTTCGCTCCTCGGCCGTACCGCCATGCAGGCCGAGCGACTTCAGCTTGCGGTGCAGCGCCGAGCGCTCCATGCCGACGAATGTGGCGGTTCGTGATATGTTGCCGCCAAAGCGTGTCACCTGGGCGAGAAGGTACTCGCGCTCGAAAACCTCGCGGGCGTCGCGCAGCGGCAGCTGCATGATCTCGCCGCCCTTCTCCCAGCGCAGCACCGACGGCGCATCCTCGCTGACGTCGTTGGGCAGCACGTCGGCCCGGATCGGCGCGCCGCCCGACGGCGCCAGGATCAGGAGCCGTTCGATGACATTGCGCAGCTGGCGGACATTGCCCGGCCAGTCGTGGCCCTGCAGGGCGGCCAGCGTGTCCTCGCCGATCGTGCGCGACGGCAGGCCGGTGGCGTCGGCCACGCGCCGCAGCAGGTCGTTGGCCAGCTCGCGAATGTCCTCACGCCGCTCGCTGAGCGGCGGCACGCGGAGCGCCACCACGTTCAGCCGGTGATAGAGCTCCTCGCGGAAAGCACCCGAGGCGATCTCGTCCGGCAGCACGCGACCGGTCGAGGCGAGCACGCGCACGTCGACCTCGACCCTCGTGGTTCCGCCACCACGGGTGAACGACTGCTCCTGCAGCACGCGCGCCAGCCGGCTCTGCAAAGGCAAGGGCAGGTCGGCGACTTCCTTCAGCAAAAGCGTGCCGCCATGCGCCATCTCGAAGGCGCCCGAGACGCGCAATGCATCGCCCGCACCCTCTTCATCGGTACCGAACAGCTCAATCTCCAGCCGCTCGGCAGGTAGTGCCGAGCAATTGACTACGACGAACGGCCCGTCGGTCCGTTTCGAGCCCTGGTGGATCAGCCGCGCCACGGTCTCCTTGCCCGCACCGGACGCACCGGCGATCAGCACGCGGCTGCCGGTGGGCGCCACTCGCTCGATCTGGGAACGGACGGCGGCAGCCTCGCTCGATGAGCCGACGAAGGTCACCTCGCCGCCCGCGCGGCGGCGCAGGCTGGCATTCTCGCGCCGCAGCTTGTCGGCTTCGATGGCGCGATCCACCACCAGCAGCAGGCGGTCGGCCTTGAAGGGCTTTTCGATGAAATCATAGGCGCCGGTCTTGATCGCCGACACCGCGGTATCGATCGTGCCGTGACCGCTGATCATCACCACGGGAACCGGCGGTTCCTCGCGCCGGATGATGTCGAGGAGCTGCAGGCCGTCAAGCTCACTGCCCTGCAGCCAGACGTCGAGGATGACCAGCGCCGGCCGGCGCTGGCGCACGGCGTCGATCGCCTCGGTGCTGTTGTGGGCGCGGCGTGGAGCGTGCCCTTCGTCTTCGAGGATGCCCGCGATCAGCGTGCAGATGTCGCGCTCGTCGTCGACGATGAGAATGTCGTGACCCATATCGTTTCAGACTGACTCTTCTGGCAGTCCGCCATTGCTCAGCGGATCATTGTGCGGCCGTCGCCTGCGGGGACGCCGACGCGATTTCCTTCGCGTCGC
>Ga0137415_10006087_pt1 | contig 11944 bp, 8 predicted proteins | sample CZODoug3_1_1_16f_FD_183082 | JGI IMG/M metagenome (GOLD analysis project Ga0137415, IMG submission 183082) | Vadose zone soil fungal communities from Angelo Coast Range Reserve, California, USA - CZODoug3_1_1_16fungal (Hybrid Assembly) | ecosystem: Environmental > Terrestrial > Soil > Vadose...
CTGCCCGGATAGACGCCGACGCGCAAACTGCCGATGGGGGCCAGTAGTTCCTTCTCTGTACCGGCATCGGCGGCAAGCCCGCCCGCCGTGGTAATAGCGATGCAGGCAAGTAGTGCGCTTCGCGCGAAGCGCGGGGTTCTCTTGGCTGGGCGCACGAGCGAGCGAAGCGGTTTAGATCGTATCATCGTGATGAGGTCCGTAGTGGGGGTGCGGTACTGCGTGGTTGCTCTCACTGTGCCCGAATATTTGCCGCTTTCAGCACGGGCTCCCATTTTGCGGCCTCCGCGTGCATGAAAGCCTCGAACTCCCTTGATCCACTGCCGACCGGCGTCGCGCCGATCTTTTCCAGAGTCATCAGGACGTTCGGATCCTGCAACGCGGTTTTTAGATCGGTCTCGAGCTTCGTCACCAACTCGGGCGGCATGCGGGCAGGTCCAAGAAATCCCCACCAGACCGAAACGTCGTAGCCGGGGACACCGGACGCCGCGACCGTTGCAACGTCGGGCAGTGTCTTGGAAGGCTGCGCCGAGGTTACCGCAACCGCGCGCAGCTGACCTCCTTCGATCTGACCCACCACTTCCGCAAGCGGATTGATGCTCATGGGAATGTCGCCTGCGATCACGGCTGTCAGCGCTGGCGCGCCGCCCTTGTAGGGAATGGCGACAATCTTCACCCCGGCCATGTACTTCAGCAGCTCGCCCGCGAGATGCGCGGAGGTTCCATTGCCTGACATGCCGTAAGACAGGGAGTCGGGGTCTTTCCGCGCGGCGGAGAGAAGATCTTCAAGATTGGTATGCGGGCTTTTCTTTGAGACGAGGATGGCGAGCGGCGAAGACGCAATCTCGCTGATCGCCGTAAAATCCTTGAATGTGTCGTAGGGCAGACTGGGATAGATGAACTGATTGAGCGGGTGCCCGCTCGCGACCAGGATCAACGAATAGCCATCCGGCGGCGCTTGAGTCAGTGCTTGTGAAGCAACGATGCCACCAGCGCCGGGACGGTTCTCAATGACGGGCTGCTGGCCCCAGATCTTTGCCAAAGACTGTCCGAGTGTGCGCGCGAGCACGTCTACCGCACCGCCCGCGGCATAAGGCACCAGGATGTGAACGGGCTTGTTCGGAAAATTTTCGGCATGTGCGCTGACGCTGACCAGCATCAGGGCCGCACCCAAGAGCAGACGGCCGATCTTCTTGCTCACGCCAACCATGCTCGTTCGCTCCTCGCGACTTTGCCTTGTTGCGGCTCATCGGCGTGACCGGGTTTTGCCGGAACGGATCGCCTGCGACCCCGCGCGATGGGTTGTCAGGCATCAGTACTAACGCCCACAGATCTTGTTGACCAGACCTTATCTTTTGTACGATAGTACAAATCATGATCCGCAAGCCCGCCAGCAAGGCCACCGCAGCCCGCAAACCGAATTTGCGGGAGGCGATCCTGTGTGCCGCGGAAGAGTTGTTCTCGGTCAACGGCTTTAACGCAGTCTCGGTTCGGGACATTGCGCAAGCCGCTGGCGCAAATCCCGGCAGCGTGACCTATCACTTCAAGACAAAAGACGGCCTGCTTCTGGAAATCTACCGTCGTCACTGCGGACCGATGAACCGCAGACGCTCTGAATTGCTGGCTGCCGCAAGGCGGGTTCGCGATCCGCAGGATAGGCTCGAGGCGATCGTTCGCGCCTATGTGCTGCCCGCATTCTCTTCAGGCAGCGATCTCGCGGGCGGGGGAGCGCGTTTCACGCGGCTGCGCGCGGTCATGTCGGCTGAGGGCAACGAAGTTGCGCGCCGGATCATCGCGCAGACCTTCGACGATACCAGCCATGCCTTCATCGATGCGATCCACGAAAGTCTGCCGCACATCCCGCGTACCGAAATCGTCTGGCGTAGCCATTTCCTGCTCGGAGCGCTCTACTACACGCTGGTAACTCCTGAACGCGTGTCTCGCCTGTCGCGAGGCAGCGCCGATGGCGACGATGCCGGAAATGCGATCGAGCAGCTGGTGCGGGCGACGGTTGCTTCGCTGCAAGCGCCCCCGCTTGATCAGCCCGCGCCCTCGCGGCGACGATCTGCAGCACAAAACAAAACCTAGGCGAAGGCCGACACGGCGCGCTGCTGGCTTGCAGGTCTGCCGCAATCGTTGAACCAGGGAAGAGGATGGCTAAATCTGATAGAACGCTAAATTTGATAGAAAATGTCTGGCTCTAGGTTCACAAGTTCGCTCGATTTCTGAAGATATCGGATGATCCAAGGTCGATAGGTAGGGAAGGCCATGTCAAAAACAGCTTTGGTGGTTTCAGCCCACCCGGGGGATTTCGTCTGGCGCGCCGGCGGCGCCATCGCGCTGCATGCCAAAAAAGGATACCGCGTCAAGATCGTGTGCCTGGCGTTCGGCGAGCGCGGGGAATCCCAGTTCGCCTGGAAGCAGCCCGGGATGACGCTCGACAAGGTCAAGGCCGGCCGCCGCGACGAGGCGGAGCGCGCAGCAGAGACGCTCGGCGCCGAGATCGAGTTCTTCGATGCCGGCGATTATCCGCTGCGCCTCACCGACGCGCATATGGAGAGGCTGATCGACATTTATCGCGAGCTCAACCCGAGCTTCGTGCTGACGCATTCGCTTGAGGATCCCTACAACGTCGATCATCCGGCGGCGGCGGCCTATGCGCAGGAGGCGCGCATTGTCGCGCAAGCCATGGGCCACAAGCCGCAGGCGGAATACAATTACGCCGCGCCGCCGGTATTTCTGTTCGAGCCGCATCAGCCGGAGATGTGTAATTTCAAGCCGCAGGTCATTCTCAACATCGACGAGGTCTGGGATTTGAAGCGCAAGACGTTTGAAATTCTCGCCGCGCAAAAGCACCTGTGGGCCTATTATGAGCGGGTCGCGCTGCAGCGCGGCATGCAGGGCGGCCGCAACTCAGGCAAGGCCATGACCTATGGCGAGGCCTATCAGCGGCTGTTCCCGATGGCGGTGGAGGAATTGATATGAAGACGGTCGTTGTCCGCAATATCAAGCGCACCGATGCCGATCTGGTGAAACGGTTAGGGGTGCTCGGCACCGCCACCGTGCACGAGGCCTATGGCCGTACCGGACTCATGAAGCCTTATCTGCGGCCGGTATGGGCGGGCGGCGAGGCGGCGGGCACGGCCGTCACCGTGCTGGCGCATCCCGGCGACAACTGGATGATCCATGTCGCGGTCGAGCAGTGCAAACCCGGCGATATCCTGGTGGTCGGATGCAGCGCCGACAACACCGACGGCATGTTCGGCGATCTCCTGGCGACCTCGCTGATGGCGCGCGGCGTCACCGGGCTCGTCATCGATGCCGGCGCGCGCGACGCAAAATCGCTGCGCGAAATGGGCTTTCCGGTATGGTCGAAGGCGATTTCCGCCAAGGGCACCGTGAAGGCGACGCTCGGCGCGGTCAACATTCCCGTGGTCTGCGCCGGCATCAACGTGGTGCCGGGCGATGCCGTGATCGCCGATGACGACGGCGTCGTGGTGGTCAGCCGCAAGGATGCGGCCGACGTGGTGGCAAAGGGTGAAAAGCGCCAGGCCGACGAGGATGGTAAACGCAAGCAACTGGCCGCCGGCGTACTCGGGCTCGACATGTACAATATGCGCGAGCCGCTGGCCAAGGCCGGCCTCATCTACGTCGATGATCCCGAGTCCGATTGAGGTGACGATGCGGTTGCGCACATTGCTCGGTGACCATCCCTGCACATCAGCGCTGAAGGACGGCTCGATCAAGTCTGATCTGGTCTCGCTGGATTTCGCGGAGTATTCGCCGACCAATAAAGGCTTCAAGCCGATGGTCCGCGAGCAGGCGTTCGACGTCTCGGAGATGGCGATCGTCACCTATTTGATGGCGAAAAGTTTCGGCAAGCCGATGGTGCTGCTGCCCAATGTCGTGCTGGCGCGGTTTCAGCATGCTTACGCGCTTTACGACGCGAAGCAGGGAACGCTGAAGCCGGCCGATCTGAACGGCAAGCGCGTCGGTATCCGCTCCTTCACCACCACGACCGGCGCCTGGCTGCGCGGCATTCTCGCCAATGATTATGGTGTCGATCTCAATTCGATCGATTGGGTGACGTTCGAGGATGCGCATGTCGCCGAGTTCAGGGATACGACCAAGCGGGCGCCCGCGGGCAAGCAGATCATCCAGATGCTGATCGATGGTGAACTCGATGCGGTGCTCGGCGAGAAGATGGAGCATCCGGAGCTGAAGCCGCTGTTTGCCGATGCCGCCGCAGAAGAGAAATCATGGTTCGCAAAGCACCATGTGCTGCCGATCAACCATATGGTGGTGGTCAGCGAGACGCTGTCGAACGAGCATCCGGAAGCCGTGCGCGAAGTTTTCAGGCTGCTGCGAGAGAGCGCGGCGCTCGCGCCACCGGCTGCCGTGCCGCGATTTAGCACTGAAGAAATGCGCCGCTCGCTGGAATTGATCATCCAATATACGGCGCAGCAGGCGCTTATTCCCTCGACCTTCGCGGTCGACGAGTTGTTTGACGATCTGACGCGGAAGCTGCGCTAGGCAGCGTGATAAGTTATCTGAGAAGGATTGTGGCAGCGAGAGCGACGACGGCGAAGCCATTGATGGCTGTTTTCTCGAAGCGAGTTGCCGCGCGGCGGAACTGCTTGCTATCAAGCTCATCGAACCCAAGGCACCTCCTGCTGAAGCGGCAAAGTCGGCAGGCGTATGAATGGCGACTGTAGAGCCTTCCGCGATCCCGATGGCAACGTCCTCGAAATATACGCCGACATTTGACAACGGCGCTTTTCACGATCCCAAATCAGAAGTTCAAGGCGCCATGCGAGCGACTTTTCAGCGGTCATTGCGAGCGGAGCGAAGCAATCCACTCTTTCTTTGCGCGGTAAGATGGATTGCTTCGCTCCGCTCGCAATGACGATCCAGGCGCGCGCATTCGCGCGACCCGCTCGCAATGACTGCTGCAAACTGGCAACAAGAGCCTCGAAACAGGATGATTTGAGTGTGCTGCCTCGATCCAGTATCATCATGCCTTAGCGAACAAGAGATTGCGAAATGAACCCCGAGCCCATCTACGATCTCGCCCATCTCGGCCACATGGAATTGCTCACCCCGAAACCCGACGAGAGCCTGAAATTCTTTGTCGACGTGATGGGCATGACCATCAGTGGCCGCAACGGGGATTCGGTTTACCTGCGCGGCTGGGACGATTACGAGCGCTATTCGCTCAAGCTGACCGCCTCGAAAACCTCGGGCATGGAGCACATGGCGCTGCGGGCGCGCAGCCCGCAGGCGCTGGAACGCCGTGTTGCCGCATTGAAGGGATCAGGATTTGAGATCGGCTGGATCGACGGAGACATGGGGCAGGGGCCGGCATTCCGTTGCCGCGATCCCGACGGCCATGTCATCGAACTTTATTACGAGACCGAATGGTACGAGGCGCCACCCGAACTCAAGCCTGCGCTAAAAAATCAGGCGCAGCGATTTCCGGCGCGTGGCATCAATGTCCGCCGTCTCGATCATCTCAATTGCCTGGCGGTCGACATCAAGGCCAATCGTATCTTCTTTGAAAAATATCTGGGTTGCCGGCTGACCGAACAGATCGTGCTCAATGACGGCACCGAAGCTGCGATGTGGATGACGATGACGAACAAGAGCTATGACTTTGCCTATTCACACGATCACTCCAATACTCCGGGACGTTTCCACCACGTCACGTATGCGCTCGACAGCCGCGAGGACGTCTTGCGGGCCGCCGACATCTTCCTGGAGAACGGCGTCTACATCGAGACCGGCCCGCACAAGCATGCGATTCAGCAGACGTTCTTCCTCTACGTCTACGAGCCCGGCGGCAACCGGGTCGAAGTCGCCAACGCCGGCGCGCGCCTTATTCTCGCCCCGGACTGGAAACCGATCGTGTGGACCGAGGAAGAACGCAAGAAGGGCCAGGCGTGGGGCCTAAAGACCATCGAGTCGTTTCATACCCACGGCACGCCGCCGATTGGAATCGATCGGACTTGATCGGCGGGGCGCTGCTCCCACGGCTTCATGCCTCATCAGCTTGCATTGAAAAGCCGGCCGCGCTGTTGACGCCTCGCTTGCCGCATAGGCTCGCGGTCGTCGTCCGGTGTCCGGCTCGCGCAAATTTTCAAGTCAGTTCGTTGAGAAGGCCTGGCCAACGCGAATTTGATCGGAAATTCGCCGGCGGTCATTGACAGATAAATCCGCTAAATGCATCTTATGGTAGTATGTGGTGCCGATGCAGATACTGTACCGCGGCTCATTTTGGGGGCTGACGACGACGCGTGAAATTATTGGCGGCTCAAGCCGCGCATTGGAATTTTTGGCTGGAACAATCCCGACGAGCGCCCTGGACAAAAATCATTGCTGACCACCGTGCTGCGCCATGGGTACTCGAGCATTCAAGTTGGCAGAGGTTCTTGGATACATTTAGAAGTGTGCCTCGTGCCCGCGGACGCTCGATCTGGCGTAGGCGGACGTGAGGTAGATTGAAATTGGATCAATTATTTTTTCTTTATTGAGGAGGCGCGCTTGCCGGACTTCTCAGGATTGCTTGTGAAAGTGCGCGGGGACGGAAAAGCCTTTGCAACCGCCGCCGCTGCCGCATTCGGCGCCGCACCAGTCGAGATCAAGCCGATCCTGCGCGTACCGCCCCAGCCGGAAGAACCGGCAATGGGGATCACTGCAACTCAGGCGGCGACGTGGCTGAGTGTCGCCGGAGCAATGACGGACGCGGATCATCCATGGGACGCGGCACATCGCCTGCTCGCCCCGGGACAGCCCTTCGCAGCCGCTGGAGCCGGCAATATTGAAGCGATCGAGCCCAATCTTGCGCAAGGATGGTTCGACGAATCGCCGCCGAAAGAAAATGAACTTCTCGACAAGGACAAGTTCTGCGCTTTTGATTCGCAGGATGAAGGCGGCCATCAAGCCATTGGTCCCGGCCTCGCCTGGAATTTCGGGAAGAATTTCAGCGAATTAAACGCGGCACGCCAACGGGTTGGCGATAAACTTGCCGCGATCACCATCGCGCATTTGGACACCGGCTTCGATCCCGACCACATCACGCGTCCGGTCAATCTTGCCGGTAAGGATCTGCAGCGCAATTTTGTCGACGATGGATTTGCTCTCGATGACGCTTCCGACCATACGCCTCCCGGCATGGAGTTCGCACGAAATCGTGGGCATGGCACGGGGACGCTGAGCCTGCTTGCGGGCAACAAGCTCGACGGCGGCACACCGGGCTGGACCGGATTCACTGATTTTGTGGGCATCGCCCCAACGGCAAAGATCATTCCCGTCCGGATCGCCAACTGGGTCGTGCGTTTTACGACCGGCACCATGGTGCAAGGTTTCGATCATGCGCACGCGTCGGGTGCTCATGTATTGTCGATGAGCATGGGCGGGGTCTCGTCGCAGGCGCTGGTTGACGCGGTGAACGTCGCATACGACGCCGGTTTGGTGATGGTCACCGCGGCCGGCAATAACTACGCCTGGATTCCGTCTCCCAAATCCATTGTTTTTCCGGCGCGGCTCAAGCGCGTTCTGGCGGCATGCGGCGTCATGGCCGATGGCCGTGCCTATGCGGATCTCAACGTCGGAACGATGCAAGGCAATTACGGCCCTGCGGAAAAAATGGACACGGCGCTCGGCGCCTATACGCCCAACGTTCCCTGGGCCCAGATCGCGTGCGGAAAAGTTGTCGACATGAACGGCCGGGGAACCTCGGCGGCGACGCCGCAGATCGCGGCGGCGGCCGCGCTTTGGCTCGCCGAGCATTGGGATAGCGTCAAACAATATTCCCAACCATGGATGCGGGTGGAGGCGGTTCGCCAGGCGCTGTTTCGCAGCGCCCAGAAATCAACCGCCCAAATGAGCGAAGCCGAGACGAGGGAGAAAATCGGCAAGGGCGTGTTGCGGGCTGACGCGGCTCTTGCGATCAAGCCGCCGGCGGAGGCTGACTTGAGGAAACTGCCGCCGGCGCAGGCCTCGTGGTCCTGGCTCGATATGATTTTCGGTGGCGGTGTCAGTTTTGCAATCGGAGGCGGAGCAATCTCGCCGCAACGTCAGAAAATGCTGGCGCTTGAATTGACGCAGATGGCACAGCGCTTCCGCAAGGTCGACGAAGCGATCGACGATCCCGATCGGCTGCCAAAGGACATCCCCGCTGCTGCCCGCAACAGATACCTGGAAGCTGCACTCGATGACGGAAAGCCGTCGCAACCGCTGCGCGCGGTGTTGGAAGCCATGCTCGGGCGCGAGGCAACGGCCGGGAAAGCCCCGCCCTCGAAAACAAGCGATCCGATCAAACGAAGAATTCGCAAGCCTCCCACTCCGAAACGGCGGCTCCGCGTCTATGCCCTCGATCCGAGCGTTGGCAAGAAGCTCGCTTCGATCGACGTCAACGAGACGACGCTCTCAGTGCCCTGGGAAGAAGACCTGCAGCCGGGACCCATCGGCGAATATCTTGAAGTGGTGGATGTCGACCCCGCCTCCGACAGAGTGTATGAGCCGGTCGATCTCAACCACCCGACGCTGCTGGCCCAGGACGGATGGGCTCCCTCGGAGGGCAATCCGCAATTCCATCAGCAGATGGTCTATGCCGTCGCCATGACGACCATCGGGCATTTCGAAAAAGCCATCGGCCGCAAGGCGCTCTGGGCGCCTCATATCCCGCGTGCCGACGGTACGCCCGGCGCTGATCAGAGGTCGGTGGAAGTGCCGCGGTTGCGAATCTATCCGCACGCCTTGCGAACCGACAATGCCTATTACAGTCCGGACAAGAAAGCGCTGCTGCTGGGTTATTTCCAATCGAACGCCGGCGAGGGCGAGGCGACGCCGGCCGGCTCGATGGTGTTCACCTGCCTGTCGAGCGATATCGTTGCGCATGAGACGACGCATGCTCTGCTTGACGGCATGCATCGCCGCTTCGAGGAGCCGTCGAATCGCGACGTGCCGGCTTTTCATGAGGGATTTGCCGACATCGTCGCGCTGTTTCAACACTTCACCATCCCCGAACTCGTCCGTTTCGAAATCGAGCGCGTTCGTGGCGACCTGATGCATGAGGGTCTTCTCGCAGGCCTTGCAAATCAATTTGGCGAGGCCAGCGGCCGGCGCGGACCGCTGCGCAACTACGTCAACGCGGACCCCAAGGTCTTGCATTATCCGGATGTGGCGGACGCGCATGATCGCGGTTCAATCCTGGTCTACGCGGTCTACGACGCGTTCCGGATGATTGTCGACCGGCGCACCAAAGACCTGCTGCGTCTCGCAACCGGCGGTTCCGGGATGCTTGCGCCGGGCGCGATTCATCCCGATCTCGTTCAACGGTTGACCGCCGAAACCTGCAAAACCGCCGACCACGTCCTGCGCATGTGCATCCGCGCGCTCGATTACTGTCCAACGGTCGACATCACCTTTGGAGATTATTTGCGTGCGGTGATCACCGCCGATCTTGACGCCGTGAAGGACGATCGTCTGGGTTATCGCATCGCCTTCATGGAATCATTTCGGAAGTGGAATATCCTTCCGCCCGACATCCGCACCGTTTCCGAACAGACGCTGGCCTGGAACACGCCCGAACAGTCGCGCCCCACATGGCTCAAAGGCATCATCAACAAGGCAGCAGACGTCGGGCACAAGAGTTACGACGACACCGATCAAATCGTGTTCGGGTGGAATCGGGCGCTGACGCGCTCGGAAATTTTCCAATTGAACGAAGACAATCGCTGGCGTCTCTGGCGCCGGTTGAAGAAGGCTTTCGACGAGGATCCCAAACTCTACAAGGAATTTGGGCTGGTCGCGGGTGTGCCCGCGTTCAACGCGGACGGCACGATCAAGCAACCTAAGGCGGCGCCGGATACCACATTCGAGGTTCACAGCGTTCGTCTGGCGCGCAGGGTGACGCCCGATGGCGATTATACGGTCAACGTCGTCGCGGCGATCACGCAACGACAGGCGGTCCCGTTCGATGGGGCCAATGTCGTCAACGGATTCTTCTGGTTCCGCGGCGGCGCGACCCTGATCATCGATCCGAGAGAGGACGATGAGAGAATTTGCTACAGCATCATCAAGAACAGCGGCAGCGAGGTGCGTCGCGATCAGCAGAAACAACTGATTACGGGATCGACGCTAAGCTCGCTTCGAGCGCTCTATTTTGGCGGAAATACGGGACTGGCGGTCGCACCCGCAGAGCCGTTTGCGATCATGCACGCTGACCGCGGAGATTCCGACAATGGCTAGGTCGACTAGGTCTTCAAAGCCCCCATCGCCCCGCAAGCGCGGCACGCCGAGCCGAACCAGGCGGGCAGCGTCGGCTGCTCCGGATATTGCGCCGGCTCCAGCGCCGTCCGGCACCGCCGCCGGCGGCACGGCTCGCGCGGCTGGTGCCGTCCGCATCAGATTCTACTGCCAGGGTATCGGCGACTGCCATTTGCTGCGTTTCGAAAAACCGGACGGGCCTTTTTGGATGCTGATCGACTGCGGCATCCATAGTTCGGTCCCGAACGGAACTCAGACGATCCGGGACATCGTCGACAATATCTTGACCCTCACAAAGCGGCTGGACGTGATCGTGCTGACGCACGAGCATTGGGATCACAATTCCGGATTCTTCTCCGCTCTCGACAAGTTCAAGCAATTCGAGGTCGGCGAAATCTGGTTGGGCTGGACCGAGAACGCTGCGGATCCGCAGGCGCGCGAACTCGACAAGTTCAAGGGCGAGGCAATGAAGGCGCTGCAGGGGGCCAGTCAAAGACTGGACCGGGCGCAGGGGCTCACATCCTATCTCGCGGGCGTCCAGCAGGGGCTGCATGCGGTGCTCGGATTTAATTTCGGCGCCAAGGGCGAAAAGGTCAGATCGGCGCGCGATGCCGCGATCGCGTTGGCGCCTCCCGGCAAGGTCAAATTCCTGGAGCCGAGCAACGCCCCGTTCGAATTGCCGGTCGCACCTAAAATGCGCGTATATGTTCTCGGACCGCCGCGCGACAAAGCGATGTTGGCCGTCACCGATCGCGCGAGCGAGATGTACGGGATCAACGGATTTTCGATGGCGCCTGTGGTAAGCGCCTTGAATAATTCCTTTGGTGTGAGCGAAGGCAGCGATCATTTCTGGGATGACGCGACGGCGCCGTTCGATTCGAACGAAGGCTTTGTGCTCTCCGAGCTTCTAAAGACGCCAGCCGACGCAGCTTCGCAATCCGTAACCGACACGGACGATCGCACCTCGAGCGAACCCACCACAAAATTGATTCACGGTCGCTATGCCGGTCAAAACGCGGATCAGGATTGGCGTCGTATTGACAATGACTGGCTCGGTGTCAGTGCCGACCTTGCCATTCAGATCGACAAGCGGACCAACAATTCGAGCCTGGTTCTGGCATTCGAGTTCCTGGAAACCCATCGCGTCATGCTGTTTGTTGGCGATGCTCAGGTCGGCAACTGGCTCAGTTGGAAGGATGTGCAGTGGAAGATCGCAGACAAGACCGTTTCGGCTCACGATCTGCTGGCGCGCACGGTGTTTTACAAGGTCGGACATCACGGCAGCCATAATGCCACGCTGAAGCAAAATGGCCTCGAGTTGATGACCAGCGCCGATCTATCCGCGTTCATTCCGACCAACAAAATAGATGCGGGAAGGGTGGGCTGGGGCGAAATGCCGTTCGAACCGCTGCTCGACGATCTCAAGGCGAGAGCTCACGATCGCGTTATTCGCGCTGACGACCCATGGCTCAAGCAAGCGGCGCCTCAACCGGACTTCGCCAAGGCCCCCGGCGCCATCAGGGCTGTCGAGCACGACCCCACCGGCAAAGGGCTCTGGGTGCAGCTTGACATCGGATAGCAATAACCGGTGATAACTATCAGGAAATGCTACGGAGCGATCTGCTCAGCGCTCGATGCTCACGGAAACATAAGTCCGAATCCGCAAACCAGCGTTGCG
>Ga0137415_10006088_pt1 | contig 11944 bp, 14 predicted proteins | sample CZODoug3_1_1_16f_FD_183082 | JGI IMG/M metagenome (GOLD analysis project Ga0137415, IMG submission 183082) | Vadose zone soil fungal communities from Angelo Coast Range Reserve, California, USA - CZODoug3_1_1_16fungal (Hybrid Assembly) | ecosystem: Environmental > Terrestrial > Soil > Vadose...
GGCCTCGCCGCAATCGAGAAGGCGGCACCGAGGCACGTGGAGGACGTCCGCCGGAACTTCATCGACCTGTTCAGCCCTGCTGAGCTCGACATGCTCGCCGCCCTCAACGAACGAGTCCTGCACCACCTGGCCACAGACGACGACTCCCCCGCCGAAGACGAGCCGTCATAGCCTTCATCAGCCGTGAGCGATTCAGCCCCCCGCATCCCAGGTCTTCGGTAGGGATCGCCCTGAAGGGCCAGGCAGATGCCCCCTTTTAATACCAGTAGAGAAACTCCTCACCAATTTCCCTGACGGCATCCCTGACTGGCAGAAGATCACCGTCGGCTTCTGGGTGGTCGAGTTGCAGACATCAGTTGTCGGCGGCGGACGGGAGCGTCCGAGCGGACGGGAGCCGCCACCAGCGAAGCTTTGCATCTGTTGACCGGCCCGCCCAGGACGGACTTGGTTCGGGCCGGAGCAGCACGTGTTCGGCCCTGATTCGACCTACAGATAAGCCCAGGAAAGCCCCACTCCCCTAAACCGCAAGGGCGATAACGCCGTTGCCTCACGACGGTCAGGCGCACACGAGGCCGTGAGCGTCGCGAGGCCGATTCGATTCAGTGCATCCGGCGCAGCTCGATTGGTCGGGTCGATGAATTCGACCTAACTTGATATCACCGATATCCAGTGGAGTGCCGCGTATTGCAACTGGGACAATAGGTTTCATTCCTACGCTCCTGTTCTGTCTCGATATACATGGCGGGTTTCGCAAAATATCTGGCGGTCTTCGGCGTGTCACCATTTTCTCAATAAACCCGGGCGTTACTGGCGTGCTGCGTCTGTAACCTCCCGGCAGGTGGTTTAAAAGCGGCGAAAATGACAGTTCCACGTCTGCGTTCGCTACCGCGGAACGCCACGGACGTTACGCGGGTGCTCGCGCGCGTTGACGGGACCATTCAGAACCGAGGGTGATGCGGCCGAAGTCCATTTCCACTGTCGTGGTGTTCTTCATCGGGGTGGCCTCAAGGCCGTCCATCCCCGCAGACGCGTTGGTGACCAGCGCCTCGGTGCGCAGCGGCATGATTTCCGAGACCGCGCCGACGAACGTCGTTTTGCCGGTCCCGAACCGCCGGAGATGACGATCTTCGTCGAGGCGGCGCCCCACCCCTCAGAGTGCTCGTAGGCCACGCAGGGTCCTTCTTATCAGTTCACGTCGTTCGTCGATTGTCATCGAGTCACCGGGGGTGGCGTGCACCCGCAAATAACCCTGTGTCACCAGGTCGTCGACCAGGAACCGCGTCGCACCGAGCGGCAAGGACAGACGAGCGGCGATCTCTGCGACCGAGGGGCTGTGCACGCACGACGTCAGGATCTGGCCCCGCACATCATTTCTCCGCCAGCGCGGCGGCTTCGCTGTGGTGTTGAGCGCTTCGACCGGAGCCTCGAGTGCCAGTTCGACACCAGAGTCGATACGGCCCGCCGTCAGCGTGTATGGCTGGACCAAGCTCGGCTCGTCCGCGGTTTCCGGTTCTGTGAACCAGTCGCCGATCGGTTCGCCCTTGCCCTCCGACTGCTGATGCGCGTCGGTGTTCTTCTCCCGGACATGTGGCGAACTATGCGGCACGTTGCGGTTCTGCAAGAACCACAAGGTCTGGTCGGCGTGCACCGATGCGCGCAGCTCGCTGGAGACGACCTTGAGTACGGTGCGGTCGGTGTCGATGACGAATGTGGTCCGTCTGACCGGCAGCAGCCGGGCCAGCAGGCCACGGCGCCGAGTGTGCCGGCCACGCCGGGCCGCCTCACGCGCCACGACGGATTTACGCAGCTTGGCGAGCCTGCCTCGGCGCACCCCGAACAGCTCGGACACCACGCCGTCCGCGTCGGAGAGCAGCGGATAGTCGAACGAGCGCTGTTGGGCGAAGTGGGCCTGCCTGTCGACGGTGTCGGTGCTGATGCCGACCCGCTGGGCGCCAGCCCTGGCGAATTCGTTGCTCAAGTCCCGAAAATGACAAGCCTGCGCCGTACAGATCGGTGAGGACGCCAACGGGAAGAAGAACAGCACAACCGGTCCTTCGGCAAGGAGCGCGGACAGTGTCCGAGCCCGGCCGGTGTGATCACACAGAGTGAAGTTAGGCGCCTTGTCGCCCGCCATCATCGGCAAAGAGTAACGCGGGGAAGCCCTGCGCGACCCGCTGCTCGGAAAATTCGGTCACCGCAGCAATTACTCCCAGAAAAGCGTCCCCCTCGGGTGGCTGGCTGGCCTTAACACGTGAATGCGACCCAATCGGGCAGCAGATCAGAGAGGAAACAGAAATGCCGTTCGTCAATGTGAAGGTCATCGAGGGTGTGTTCTCGACGACCCAGAAGCAGGACATCGTCCGAAAGGTCACTGACGCCATGGTCGAGGTCGAGGGTGAGAACATGCGCCCGGTGACCTGGGTGGTGGTCGAGGAGGTCGCCAGCGGGGACTGGGGTATCGGCGGCAATCCGATGCACACCGCCGACGTGAAGGCACTCGCCGCAGGCCAACCCATCGCCTAACCAACGACGCCCCCGGCGGACGGCCTCAGAAGCTGTCCGCCGGGCTCCGAAGGACGTGCGGGCACAAGTCTTCTGTGACGTAGCGATCAGAAATCGCGCTGTGCCCGTTTTCCCGTCAACTCAAGTACACGAGGAGTAGAACCATGTCCAAATATGAGAACCCGATCCCGATGTCGGTGCTGGCGCGCCGACTGGCTGGCGCTGCACTCGCCGCGACGCTGATCCCTGGAGCACTCGTCACCGGTGCCGTGCTGGTTCCTGCAATAGCCAGCGCCGCAGTCGATTCCGACGGCGACGGCCTGACCGACGACTTCGAACTGCGTGGCCTCACCGACCCGCAGAATCCCGACTCCGACCGCGACTTTCTCAACGACGGAGACGAGCTGCACAAGTACTACACCGGGCCGGTCAACCAGGACTCCGATAGCGACGGTGTCAGTGACGGCGACGAGGTCTTGCGTTATCGCACCGACCCGAACTACAACCCGGGACAGGATCCCGACAGCGATGGTTTGGAGACTCCCGAGGAACTCGACAACCACCTCGATCCGCAGAACCCCGACTCCGACCGTGACGGACTCCTCGACGGTGGGAGATGCGGACCTACCACACGGGGCCGCTGAACCAGGATTCCGACAACGACGACATCAGCGACGGTGACGAGGTCAAGCGCTACCACACCGATCCGTTGGTGCCGAACGCCAAGCCGGCCGCGCCACCGGCTGCGCCTGCGCCGCCACCGCAGTCGCCAGCACCACAGACCAAGGACACCGACGGTGACGGCCTGTCCGACGACGACGAGAAGAACGTCTATCGCACCAACCCGAACAGCAAGGACACCGATCACGACGGGCGCGATGACGGCACCGAAGTCAAGAACAAGACCAATCCCCGCATCCCGCTTCTGTAGCGACTGTGCGCGGGTGCTTTGGCGTCACCGATCCCGTCCGTTGATCCATGCGGGCGGGATCGGTGACGTCACCGCGGTCCGACGGCATTCAACTCGCGACGTAGACCGTGTTGGTCGAGTACCCGCCGGTGAGCGGGTTGGGGAACTGGACGACGGATGCCTCGGACCGGTCGAAGACCTCGGCGAGGATCGCCTCGAAGTCAGGGTCGGGCGGGTCATCGGACCACAGCGCGAAGATTCCGCCGGGATGCAGGTGCCCGACGAGCTTTCTCAGTCCAGTGGGCGTGTAGAACGCTCGGTGGCTCGGGTGCAGGACGTGTCGCGGCGTGTGGTCGATATCGAGGAGGATGGCGTGGAAGCGGCGGCCCGGCTCCTCCGGATCAAAGCCGACGTTGCTGTCGGTCATGGCGAAGAAGTCACCGCGTTGCAGGCGAACTCGCGGATCCGACGCCAGTTCGGCGGTGTCGGGGAGCAACGCACGCTGATGCCAGCCGATGACCTCCTCGAGTGCTTCCACCACGACGAGGGAATGAACGCGGGGATCGTCGAGCGCCGTCTGCGCGGTATAGCCGAGTCCCAGTCCCCCGACGACGACATCGAGGTCGGCATCGGCCGCCTGGGCCAGGCCGAGCCGCGCGAGCGCTACCTCGGCCACAGTGAACAGGCTCGACATCAGGAACTCGTCGCCGAGCTTGACCTCGTACACCTCGACGTTCAAGGTCGGCTCGATCCGCCTGCGCAGGCTGATGATTCCCATTCGAGTCTCGGACCAGTCGAGTTCCTCGAATCGTGCACTCACGACGCACCACCGACCCGCCCGTAATGTCGCTCGCCGAGAGCAGCTCGGCGGGTGAATCCTACCGACTGCCAGCGGGTAGGCACTGAAGTCGAGGCGTCGTGGTTTGCGCGGACTGCAGGCTTCGGCTCCCCGCATCTCGTCCCCCGGCAGGATTTGAACCTGCGACCACTTGACCCCAGGAAGCAGTGGTCGAACGAATTTCCAGGTCGCTCGCGGTCTCGGCGCCGAAAGCGGCGTGCGTGACGTTCATAGACGTCCAGATCGATCAGCATCGCGCATGACGTGTGGTCCCTGGATGGTCCAGTCTGGGCCGCACCCCTCACTAGCCGTGTACGTACATTCACCGTACAATGAAGCGATCAATAGCCGGTGCAGAGATGACTGAGGAAAGGAGGTGTCGCTGTGGCAGTCAAAACGAAGCGCATCGAGCTTCGCGCGGAGCAAGCGACCTTGGACCGCATCCAGCGCGCCGCCAACCTTGTCCATGAGCAGACGTCGGAGTTCGTGCGAAAAGCTGCGACGCAACGGGCCGAAGACATCCTGCGTCAGGAGCTGGTAACGGCAATGGAGCCCGAACAGTTCGACAAACTGATGTCCTCGCTCGATGCTGCTGACGACGCGCCGCGACTGTCGGCAGCCGCACGCAAACCAGCGGTCTTCACAAGGCGTTGAACAATGTTCGAGTCCGCGCGACTCACGGACGCCCACACGCTGGAAGGGTTCGACTGCGGTAAGGAGTCGCTGAATACCTGGCTCATCGCCCATGCCCGTCGCGCGGACAGCAGCGGGGTCGCGCACGTCTACGTGTGGACCCCGCTCGGCGAACAGAAAGTCAGCGCCTATTTCGCCATCTGCCCCACCGAAGTAGTACGCAACGACGACGGCGTCTCGGGATCCATGGCCGGCGGCTATTCCCGCATACCCGGATATTTGATTGCCCGCCTGGCGATCGACACGTCGCTGCGGGGTCAGGGATATGGCGAGCAGCTGCTCCTCGACGCACTAGCCAAAGCCGTCGCCGCGTCGGAAATCGGCGGCGGCCGGCTCATCGTCGTTGATGCAATAGACGACGAAGCACAATCCTTCTACGAGCACTACCACTTCGTTCCCGTCAGGAACCGTGAGCGTCGTCTGGTCATGAAGGTGTCCACAGCGGCGAAAGCGCTCGGCGAACGCTGGCGGCAGTAAACCCTTGCGCCGAAGAATGTGCCGCACAAACGAGTTGACCGTTAGCGGCGTCGAGAGTTCGCCTGGCGAGTTGGACACGCTACTTTCCGACAATGTGCGTTTGCGTCGCCTTCTGCAGTTGGGTGAGGAACAGGCACGCGCAGCGCCAGTGACCAGGCGAGGCTGACGGGGGCGCCGGCCTCACCGGTGACAACGGGCTCCCAGCATCTCGTTCCCTGCCCATGAAAAAACTCGCTCGGCTTCGCCGGCGAGTCTTTTTCTCTTGTCGGGCTGACAGGATTTGAACCTGCGACCACTTGACCCCCAGTCAAGTGCGCTACCAAGCTGCGCCACAGCCCGCGGCGCTGGCCGGCATCGCCGGCAGCGGAGGTGAGCCTACCGTAGCCCCGGCCCGCGGTCCCAATCCCCAGCCCGGCAGGCCCGGCCGATCTGGGTCACACCGTCAGCAGCCGGTAGAGCCCGATGAGGCCGACGATCACGATCGCCACCCGCAGCACCTTCGGCGACAGCCGACGGCCGTAGTGGGAGCCCAGGAATCCCCCGATCAGCGAGCCCACTGCGATGAGTCCCGCCACGACCCAGTTGATTCGGTCGAAGGCCACCACGGTGTAGGCCGCCGCGGCCACGACGTTGACGAGGAGTGACAGGAGGTTCTTCGCGGCGTTCATCCGGTGCATCGACTCCGGCAGCAGCGCCCCCATCACCCCGACGAGCAAGATGCCTTGCGCCGCGGTGAAATACCCCCCGTACGCGCCAACGGCGAACGTCGCGAGCACCAGGGCGGCCATCCGGCCCTTCGACACGTGATCGGTCGACCGGCCGTCCTCCTCGGCACGCCGACGCGCCCAGGCCTGGATCCACGGACCGAACACCACCAGCAGCAGCGCGCCGATCAGCAGGACGGGTACGACCTGAGTGAACACGTGCTCCGGCAGGTGCAGCAGCAACCACGCGCCCACGCACGCGCCGAGCAGCGATGCCGGGATCTGCCAGCGCAGCCGGTCGCCTTGGCCTTCTAGTTCACGCCGGTACCCCCACGTCCCGGACATCCCACCGGCGACCAGACCGACGGCGTTCGACATGGTTGCGGTGATCGGCGGATAGCCCAGCGCCACGAGGGTGGGAAAGGTGATCAGCGTGCCCGAGCCGACGATGGCATTGATGCCTCCGGCTGCGACGCCGGCCAACGCGATCAGGATCATGTGGGCGACGGACACCCGACGACACTACCGAGGCGACCCGTGTGCAATTACAGGCGCTCAAAGCCCTGAATTGCATACTGAATTCACTTGCGCGGCTTGACTCCGCGCTTCTCCCGTACCCGCACGTTGACGCGGATCGGGCTGCCCTCGAAGCCGAACGTCTCGCGCAGCTTGCGCTCGAGGAACCGCCGGTAACCGGCCTCCAGGAAGCCCGAGGTGAACAGCACGAACGTCGGTGGGCGCGCCGTCGCCTGGGTGGCGAACAGGATCTTGGGCTGCTTGCCACCGCGCACCGGCGGCGGTGTGGCGGCGACGATCTCCTTGAAGAAGGTGTTGAGCCGACCCGTCGAAATGCGCGCGTCCCACGATTCGAGAGCGCTCTCCAAGGCCGGCACCAGCCTCTGCACCGCCCGACCGGTCTTGGCCGAGATGTTCACCCGCTGCGCCCACTGCACCTGCGCCAGGTCCATGTCGATCTCGCGGTCGAGGAGGTAGCGCCGGTCCTCGTCCATCAGATCCCACTTGTTGAACGCCAACACCAGCGCCCGCCCGGCTTCGATGACCATGGTCAGCACCCGCTGGTCCTGCTCGGTCAACGGCTGCGACGAGTCGATCAGGACGACGACCACCTCGGCGGCGTCGATCGCACCGCGCGTTCGGACCGACGCGTAGAACTCATGGCCACTGGCCTGGCCGACCTTGCGGCGCAGACCCGCCGTGTCGACGAAACGCCAAGTCTTGCCGTCAATTTCGATCAGCGAGTCCACCGGGTCCACCGTGGTGCCCGCGACGTCGTGGACCACCGACCGCTCGTCGCCGGTCAACCGGTTCAGCAGCGAGCTCTTCCCGACGTTCGGCTTGCCGACCAGCGCCACCCGCCGCGGACCGCCGCCACTGGATGCAATCGCCGACGCCTCGGGCAGCACCTCCATGACCCTGTCGAGCAGGTCGGCAACGCCACGGCCGTGCATCGCGCTCACCGAGTGGGGCTCCCCCAGGCCAAGCGACCACAACGAGGCGGCCTCGGCCTCGACGCGTTCGGTGTCAACCTTGTTGGCCGCCAAGAACACTGGCTTTCCGGACTTCTGCAACCGCTTGGCCGCAGCCTCGTCGGCCGCAGTCGCCCCGACCACGGCGTCCACCACGAGGATGATGACGTCCGCCGTGCGCATCGCCACCGAGGCCTGCTCGGCCACCAGCAGCTGCAGACCCTTGGCATCCGGCTCCCAGCCGCCGGTGTCCTGTACGAAGAACCGGCGACCGAGCCAGCTCGCCTCGTACGAGACCCGGTCCCTGGTGACGCCAGGGATGTCCTGCACGACGGCCTCGCGGCGTCCCAGGATGCGGTTCACCAGCGTCGACTTTCCGACGTTGGGCCGCCCGACGACGGCGACCACGGGCGGCGGGGTGAACTCCTCTTCGAGGTCGGCCGACACGTCTTCGGGGCTGATATCCCAGTCGGCCTCGTCGACCCAGGTGCCGTCCGTATCAGTGCCATCCGTATCAGGTGTACTCATCGACTCGCTCCGGCGCGCTGCTCGACGAGATCCAAAAGATGCGCCACTACTTCGGATTCGCTCATGTCACTGGAGTCGACGATCATCGCGTCGTCGGCTGCCCGCAGCGGTGACACCGCACGCGTCGAGTCCAAGTGATCGCGGCGGCGCACGTCGGCAAGCACGCCGTCGTAGTCGTCGCCGAGCCCGTTCGCCACGTTCTGGTCATTGCGGCGTCGCGCTCGCTCCTCGGCGGATGCGGTCAGGAAGATCTTGAAGTCGGCGTCGCGCAGCACGACCGTGCCGATGTCACGTCCCTCGACCACGACGCTGTCCGGCCCCGCGGCGAGCTCTCGCTGACGCTGCACCAGCAGGGTCCGCACGGCGGGCACCGCCGACACTGCGGACACCGCCTTGGTCACGGCGTCGCCGCGGATCTCTGCCGAAACATCCTCTCCCGCAAGGTAGGAGACGTCTTCGTCGGGATCGAAGCCGACCGCCATGTCGACGCCGGCGGCGAACGCGCCGACCTTGGCACCGTCGTCGACGTCGATACCGGCACGCAGCACCGCCAGCGTCACGATCCGGTACATCGACCCCGTGTCGAGGTAGCGCGCGCCAAGTGCGCGAGCCAATCCCCGTGACACCGAAGACTTTCCCGTTCCAGCCGGTCCATCGACGGCGATCGTCACCGAGCGGCTCACATTCCCACCGCCTTGTACAGTTCGCCGATCTCCTTGGTGGTCAACACGCGGATGCTGCCGGGGCGCTGCTCCCCCAGCGACACCGTGCCAATGTCGGTGCGCACCAGTTCCTTCACGGGGAAGCCGACGTGCGCGAATAGCCGCCGCACGATCCGCTTGCGTCCTTCGTGGAGCGTGACCTTCACCAACGACTTGCCGGGCACGGCGTCCATCACGGCGAAGTCGTCGACAGCAGCCGGCCCGTCGTCCAATTCGACACCGGCCTTCAACGTCTTGCCAAGCCCGCGTGGCACCGAACCGACGACGGTGGCTAGATAGGTCTTGGGCACCTCGTAGGACGGGTGCATCAGGCGATGCGCCAGCTCGCCGTCGTTGGTCAAGATCAACAGGCCCTCGGTGTCCGCGTCGAGGCGCCCGACGTGAAAGAGCTTCTTGTTGCCGCGAACTCGGTACTCGACGAGGTCACCGACGCACGGCCTGCCCTGCTCGTCGGACATCGTCGAGTGCATGCCGCGCTCTTTGTTGATCGCGAGGTAGACCATCGTGTCGTCGACCGTGATCCGCGCACCGTCCACCCGGATCACCGACGTCTCGGGGTCGACGCGGGTACCCATCTCGGTCACGATGCGGCCGTCGATCTCGACGCGGCCGTCCTTGATCATCTTCTCCGCGACGCGCCGCGACGCAACTCCCGCCTGCGACAACACCTTCTGCAGCCGGATGCCTTCATCTGGTTCAGCCATGTCAGTCCCGATCCACGTCGAATGCCATCGGCTGTCCGGTGGTGGCCGACGCTCCGCCGAGCTTGATGAAACGCGGCTCGTCCCCGAGAGATTCGGTGATGTCGTCGATCACGTCGATGTCGGGCAGCAGCGGTGCGATGTCAGGAAGGTCAGCCAGCGACGACAGTCCGAGCCGCTCGAGGAACAGCTCCGTCGTCGCGAAAGTGACTGCGCCCGAATCGGGATCGGTGCCCGCCTCGGTGATGAGGCCGCGGGCCAGCAGAGTGCGCATCACCGCGTCGACGTTGACTCCTCGCACCGCGCTCACCCGCACACGGGACACCGGCTGCCGGTATGCGACCACCGCCAGTGTCTCGAGCGCCGCCCTTGTCAGCTTGGACCGGGTGCCGTCGAGCAGCAGCCGCTCCACGTAGGGGGCGAAGCGCGACCTGGTGTACATGCGCCAGCCACCGCCGGCGTCGCGCAGGTCGATGCCACTGTCGCGGGCGGTGAGCTCGTCGGCCATCGCCTGCAGCTTGGCCACGATCCGGTAGGCGGGCTGATCGAGTGCCGCCGCCAGCGCATCCGCGGGCACCGGGGTGTCCACCACGAGGAGCAACGCCTCCAGTGCCGCTCCGAGTTCGGCGTCGTCCAGTTCTGGGACGGTCGCGACGTCGATGCCCAGATCGAGGTCCTCGACGTCCTCCTGCATGTCTTCCCGCAAGTCTTCTGTCATGAGTCTGTCTCTTCCACCGCCGTTGCCAGGCGTTCGTTGTCGGGCCGGTTGCCGGTCCACGAAACCTGCAGCACTCCAAGCGGTTCTACTTGCTCGAATGCTACCGCGTGGGCCCGGAACAGTTCGAGCAGCGCCAGGAACCGCCCGACGATCTCGATCCCACCCGTGCAGTCGCCAATCAGGTCGGCGAACGTCAGCCACTGCCCAACACCGCGCCGCTCGAGCATCGACAGCACGTGCTGTGCTTGTTCCGGCACGGACACCGCCGACGCGTGAAGGTGCTCGAGGCCCACCGTCGGCACCGGTCTCGGCGTGAACGCCGTCGCGGCGATCTCGGCGAACCGCTCGGCGTCCACCCCGAGCATCACCTCGGGCAGCAGGTCTTCGTACCGGTCCTCCAGTGCCACCGCCCTTGGGTAGCTGCGCAGTGCCGCCGCCTCCAGCTCGGCGAACATCACGGCGACGTGCTTGTAGGCCCGGTACTGCAGCAGCCGCGCGAACAGCAGGTCGCGCACTTCGAGCAGGGCGAGGTCCTCCTCGTCGTGCACGTCGCCCGCGGGCAGCAGGCGCGCGGCCTTGAGGTCGAGCAGCGTGGCGGCGATGACCAGGAACGCCGTCGTCTCGTCGAGTTCGAGCTGTTTGGCGGCTGCCTTGGTGTACGCGATGAAGTCGTCGGTGACCGTGTGCAACGCCACCTCGGTGACGTCGAGCCGGTGCGCGAAGATCAGCTGCAGCAGCAGATCGAACGGGCCTTCGAAGTTGGTCAGCCGGACCCGGAAACCCGACTCAGACGTCTCCTCCTTGGCGGCTCCGGCTTCCGGTGTGGTCTCGGTGCTCACGCGCCGATCCGGTCGATGACCTCACGCGCGAGCGACCGATACGCCTCGGCGCCACCAGATTTCGGCGCCCAGGTGGTAATCGGCTCGCCAGCGACGCTGGTCTCGGGGAAGCGGACCGTCCGCGCGATCACGGTGTCGAAGACCAGATCGCCGAACCGCTCAAGCACCCGGGCCATCACCTCGCGGGCGTTGACGGTGCGGGTGTCGAAGCGCGTGATGAGGATGCCGCTGATGTCCAGCTTGGGGTTGAGCCGCTCGCGCACCTTGGCGACGGTGTCGGTCAACAGCGCAAGACCGCGCAGCGAGAAGTACTCGCACTCGGTGGGGATGATGACGCCGTCCGAGCAGGCCAGCCCGTTGACGGTGAGTAAGCCCAGGGAGGGCTGGCAGTCGATCAGCACGTAGTCGTAGCGGTCCAGCACCGGGTGCAGCGCCCGCGCCAGCGACTGCTCGCGGCCCACCTCGTTGACCAGCTGGATCTCGGCGGCGGACAGATCGATGTTGCTGGGCACCAGGTCGAGGCCCTTGACGCGGGTCTTGATCAGCACCTCGTCGATGGACACCTTCGGGTCGACCAACAGGTTGTGCACCGTGTGGTCGAGCTCGTAGTGCGGCACGCCGAGGCCTGCCGACAGTGCGCCCTGAGGGTCGAGGTCCACCAGCAACACGCGTCGGCCGTACTCGGCGAGGCTGGCACCGAGGTTGATCGTGGACGTCGTCTTGCCGACGCCGCCCTTCTGGTTGCACATCGCGATGACCTTGGCGGGCCCGTGCACGCTCTTCGGCTTCGGTTCGGGGATCACCCGCGGCGGGCGTCCGGTGAGG
>Ga0137415_10006090_pt1 | contig 11938 bp, 10 predicted proteins | sample CZODoug3_1_1_16f_FD_183082 | JGI IMG/M metagenome (GOLD analysis project Ga0137415, IMG submission 183082) | Vadose zone soil fungal communities from Angelo Coast Range Reserve, California, USA - CZODoug3_1_1_16fungal (Hybrid Assembly) | ecosystem: Environmental > Terrestrial > Soil > Vadose...
TCTCATGAAGGAACGGGGTACGTACCTTGTCCCCACGCTCTCGGTATGGGACTGCATGCATGACGGGAGTCACCGTTCTCCGGAGTTCATCGCCAAGGGTAAGATAATTGGTTCCAGACACGGCGCCGCCTTTCAGTGCGCCTTGCGCAGCGGCGTCAAGATCGCCTTGGGCTCGGACAGCGTGGTGTGCCCCCACGACACCGGTACTCGAGAGCTTCACCACATGGTTCGCTACGGAATGGCTCCGATGGCAGCGATTCAGGCCGCGACCACGCACGCAGCCGAGTTGCTGGGGAAGACCGACATCGGTGCGCTAGCACCGGGAAAGCAGGCCGACATCATCGCGATCCGTGGTGATCCGGTGTCGGATATCGATCTGTTTGCCAACGTGAGTTTCGTGATGAAGCACGGTGTGATTCATAAACGACAGTAAGACGCCGCGCTCACACTCGTTTCCGGCGCCAGTGCAGGAAAATCGTGTCCCTGATTCGCAGGGCTGGGCACCTGCGGACGATCCCATTCCCTATCTCCTCCATTTTGCTTCCGACCTCCAACGCAATCCCTTAATGGTCCCCATACCCTCAGCTTGGTGCAAAGCCGCTGATCAGGCACTAAAGTCAAAATCGACGTGGAGTCGGTACTCATCAGTTCCTCTACCCTGTGTACATGGCGTTAGCGTGGGCGATAGCCAACGTGCTTAATCGCCTTTGAGGCGTTGAGGGCTCGCCATGAAGCAATTGAGCAACGGCGAATCGCGCGTGGCCTGTCTGTGTGTAAAAGACGGGCTCCCGCCGGCGAAGGTCTCCATCAGTGCGGCAGTGTTCTTGGCCCTCTACGGTATGCCGTACGCTGCGAGCGCCCAGCAGCGAGATGCGCAGGCCGGTCCGCTCCAAGAAGTCGTTGTGACGGCAAGCCGACGCGAGCAGGCGCCCGAGGCTGTTCCATACAGTCTCTCCGTGGTGAGCGCAGACCAGATCGCTCGCGCCGGTGTGACGGACGTCGCCTCGCTGGCGAACCAGGTTCCTGGCCTCAGCCTCTATGATTTGGGCGCACGATTTAGCGGTGCAACGACTCCTATCATTCGCGGGCTCAACGCGTCCGGTGCACCAAGTGGGTTTCGCACCTTCGAGCAGAGTCCCGTTGGCACTTACATCGGCAACTCGCCGATTGACGGCTACTTTGAGCTGGATGATGTTCAACGCATCGAGGTTCTGAGGGGTCCGCAGGGCACGCTCTACGGCGCAGGGGCACTCGGTGGCGCGCTTCGGATCATTCCCAACTCGCCGGAGCTGGGAAAGTTCGCGGGGGACATTGAGGCGGGCGGGGGCACCGTCGCGCATTCGAGCGGCGCGAGCTATACCACAAGCGCCATGTTCAATGTGCCGATCGGAGACGCGCTTGCGCTGCGCGTGTCAGGAAAGTATGCGTACGAGCCGGGATTCATCAATATCTATGGCATCTTGGAGCGTAGCGGGTCATCGCCGCTCAGTGCCGTTCCAACGCTAGCGGACCCGGCCGATCCCGTGAACAGCCCGGGGATCATCACTGGAAGAAACGACTGGAACGATCAGAACACATTTACGGGGCGAGCGAGCCTGCTGTGGAAACCGGCAGACAAGTTCACCGCAGAACTTGCCTTCTTATACGCGAACGTCAATGGTGATGGGGGCCCGAATGACAATTTCGCCTTTCCCGGCGGGCCTTATCCGATCGATCCCAGGATCACATTTCCCCGCGGCGCGGATTACCAGGACTTCACCGCAGTCAATCAACCATTCTCGCGGAGAACAACCCTCGAGAGTTTGGATCTGAGCTACGACCTGGGGTTCGCGACAGTCTCCTCGACGAGCTCCTACTACACCACGACCGGCTCGACGGTCTTGGATGACACGTACCTCACCATCGGTACCAACGCGGTCATCGCGGGGTTTCCTCAGTATTATGCCGGGAACCCCATAAATCCTCGCTTCATTGCCCCAGCGCAATTCGGCGATTCCGCCCACACGTTCACGCAGGAAGTGCGGCTCGTGTCGACAGCCGGTCCCGACAAGCAGCTCGACTACGTCCTTGGAGTGTTTTATGAAAATCAAGCGCGCGAAGGATCGTGGACTGTCTCGAATGCCGGCTCGCCTGAGCGGTCCGTGGCACAGGGCTGCACCGCACCGTATTTTATCGGCGCGAGCTTTCCAAACTGCTTGGTTGTCACCGGCCCCGGCGACCTATACTTCCACCAGCTTGACCGGCAAGAGTTTGAGGACAAGTCGGAGTTCGGAGAGCTCACTTGGCACTTCTTGAGCCACGGCCAGATTACGTTCGGGGCGCGGCACTTCCAACAGAGCTTTACGGATCTACAGTCCTACACGCTCTATACGTTCGGAGTCTTCCTGCCGGCCCACGCGAACAGCGCGCGGGCATCGAAGAACACTTTTAAGATCAATCCGTCCTACGAGTACGCGAACAATCAGTATGTCTACGCGCTGTGGTCGCAAGGCTTCCGCCGAGGCGGCGCAAATGCATTTCCTCAGGCGGGCCTTTTCGCAGAGAACCCGTTGCTCACGAGTTATCGACCCGACTCGGTCAACAACTACGAACTCGGCCTGAAGGGCCACTTAGCCAGTGGCCTACATTACACGTTCGATGTGTTTGACGATGAATGGAGTAACCCGCAGATCTCGGGCAGCCTGCCGTCCGGCGATGTCGGAGTCTGGAATGGCACCAGAGCCCGCTCGAGAGGGTTCGAATTCGATCTCACTAGTCCGTTGGGCCTGCCCGGCCTGACCATCACAGCCAGTGCAGCGTATGCAGATGCAGAGTTCACCGAGAATTATTTCTATGCGGCCGATGCGTTTGGCAATATCTTCGGCATGGCGGGGCAACAACTTCCGGGCAGTGCAAAAGTTAGCGCAGCCGCGACAATTAACTACGACCGCAATCTCGCACCCAGCTACAAGCTTACGGTTTCGCTGAACGACACGTACCGAAGTAGTATGTATCTTTCGACGTTCCCGTACTACGGTAGTACAGCTCCCCTGCGCGTTTCGGGCATGAACATCGCGAACGCCTCTGCCTCGGTGAGCCACGGATCCTGGCGCGTGGGTGTCTATGTGACCAACGTGACGGACAAGCGCGTGATACTGGCGCCGGGGGTCCTCGGCCCCCCCCAAGCGTACGTGAACTATCTCAGTTCTGAGAACACGATCAACCTACCCCGTGAAATTGCCGTCCGGCTCGGCTATGCCTTCTGAGTGCGACCGAGACCGGTCGAACCTACAGGGAGCTGATACGCAAGCCTCAGGATTGAAGGAGCTCATCGGCCGCCAGCGGGCGGGGTGGTCCCTGGAACAGCCGTTTTATACGTCGCCGAGCATCTACGAGATCGAGCGACGGGGGTGGCTAGCAAATCAATGGTTCTTGGTCGCCCATCGGAGCGAAGTTCCCGAGGCTGGCTGCTACATCCTTCGCGAATTGCTTGGAGAGTCGCTCATTCTCGCCCGTGATGGCGAAGGCACCCTTCGCGGGTTCTACAACGTCTGCAGACATCGGGGCTCTCGCATCTGTGAACGAGACGGTCGCTCAAACAGCTTGACTTGCCCCTATCACGCTTGGAGTTACCGGCTGGACGGTTCGCTGCGTGCAGCGAGCGCGTTACCCGAGGAAATCGATGTCTCGGCACTCAGTCTGCGTTCGATCCACGTGAGGGAAATCGGGGGACTTGTTATCGGCAGTCTCTCGGGCGACCCGCAGGTTGTCGCGGCACTCAGCAATGCGTTTGAACCGGGGCTCAGGTTCCACGGCGTGCCGAACGCACGGATCGCAGCGCGACGCAGCTATCCGACTCAAGGTAACTGGAAGCTTGTCCTCGAAAACTTCATCGAGTGTTACCACTGCTTCCCCGCGCATCCAGAGTACTGCCGCGTGATGAGGCATGTCGATGCGGTAGCGCGTGAAGCCTCGAACGCGGCTATCGCCTGGGAGGAGAGCGCCGCCGCGTGGCTCGCGAAGGACGCAAGTCCAGACTCCCCGTTGACCATGAATCCGACGGCCAACCAGTTTGCGATCTGCAGTGCCGCTCGCGCCCCCATCGGGGGTGGACGGCTGACTCAGTCGGAGGACGGTCGCGCGGTCGCGCCCTTGATGGGCGAGCTGAAGAGCTTCGACGGAGGGGTAAGTACGTTCCGGTGCGAGCCGTTCATCTTCCTCGCGGCCCTTAATGATCACGCTGTCATGTTTCAATTCTCGCCCCTAGCGGCCGAACAGACGCGTGTCGACGTGTCGTGGCTGGTCGATTCTTCGGCGGACGACTCCAAAGTCGACGTCGCGCGCATGATGTGGCTGTGGGACGTTACGACCACTCAGGACAAAGCGTTGATCGAGCGCAATGCCGCGGGGATACGTTCACTGGCCTATGTACCGGGGCCATATTCAAAGCTCGAAAGTCTTCCCGCTCGGTTTGTCGCTCGTTATCTGAGTGAACTCTCCTCAGGGAATGGCGAACCTTCATAAAGCGGCCGAGTCTTCCAGGCAGTGCGGCTGCCCAAACAGACGCGGCATCGAGATTCGAATCGGCACTCATCGCTTGTGAGGCCCCTGAAGAACTGGAACAAGATGTTCTTTACGAGATCCGAATACGAGCAGAGATGGGAGCGGGTTCAAGCGGCGATGGCCGCCGCCGGTTACCAGAATCTGCTCGTGTGGCAGCGATCCGCCGGCACTTACGACAAGATCGGAGATGTGTACTGGCTGACGAACTTCCAAACCTTCGGCACGGGCCAGGGACCCGCAACGAGGCCGGAATTCGGCGAGCCCTTCTGTTTCTCCGCGGTGCTGATTCGCAAAGGTCACGAGCCCGAGCTGCACACCGGGCTTGCCCAGACTGACATCGATGTTTCTAGAGTGGTCTGCGGCAAGGTGGTGAGTCACCGGCCGCCCATGATGTTGACGCTGGCTGAGTATTTGCGCACCGTGGGTATCGAAGGACGGGTGGCTATTGTCGGCGACGATGTGCTCCCAGGAATGTACGACCGGGTCCTGCGAGAGCACACCCCGCAAATCGAGTGGGTCTCGGAAGAGCAGTTGCTGGTCGGACCTCAGATGATCAAGAGTCCTCGCGAGCTCGAGGCTTATCGAATTGGCGGCGAGCTCGTGACGGAGGGCTTGACCGCGGCCGTGGAGGCGCTGATCGCGGGCGAGCCGCAGTGCGAGGCGGCCGCTCGAGCAGCCGCGGCCATCATGCGAGGCGGTGGCGGCTTTCATCGCATCGACATCAATCATGGGCGTTTCAGCGAGAAATACTTTTTGAGCCGAGACCTTTATGGGCATAACAGGAGCGCTCCCGCGCCAGGTGACGTATTCACGGTGTGGATCTACGGCCCCCTTTTCGAGGGTTACTTCATGGATCCTGGCCGCACAGGCATTTGCTCAAGTCGTCCGACGCCCGCACAAAGGTCGTTGCTAGAAGACTGCGCCTCCATTGTGAATGGAATCGTGGAATCAGTCGTACCAGGCACCACCGCGAAAGCCCTGGGACGCAAGGGCTATGAGGTTTCACGAAAGGTGGGATATTTCGACGGTCCTCCGGCACATGTCTTTCCGCTCCTCGGTCACGGCCTTGGTGTGTCCGTCCCACCACTCGTCATTCCGTTTGGGGATGTGGACGGCGGGGAGCTGGGGTGGACGACCCTCGAAGAGCCCATCCAACCGGGCATGGTGCTCGGCGTCGAAGCGTTCCTCGCCCGCGAGGGTGTCGGGCTCGCAGGATTTGAGCGGAATCTCATTGTCACCGGCACCGGCGCAGAGCTACTGGAAAAGACGCCAATGCTTTTCTGGTAGGAGAGGCACTCGTGGGTCCATCACGCATCGAAAGCGGCGAGGGGTACGTCGATACCCGCGGGGCGATCATTTACTACGCGACGATCGGGACGGGTCCACCCTTGGTGCTGTTACATGGAGGGCCCGGGACGACGCACGAGTACTTCCTGCCTTATGTACTACCGCTCGCGAAGCATCGCCAGCTGGTGCTGATCGATGAGCGCGGCTGTGGCCGCTCGCAGCGGCTTGACGATCACGCTCAATACAATCTCCCCACGATGGCGAGCGATATCGAAGCGGTACGTGTCGCCCTGGATCTCGGCAAGATCGATCTGCTGGGGCACTCCTTCGGAGGCATTCTCGCCCAGGCGGTGGCAATTCATTATCCGGCTGGCATTCGTCGGTTGATTCTCGCGGCTACCGGATCTTCAGCGGCGCGCCTCAACGCGGATTTCGCGCTAATCAAGAATTCCGCGGATGAACAGGTGCGTGCGCGGATCGAAGCGCTAGAGGCGCGCGGCATCATTGGTGCCGATGGAGCGCAGCTCGCCGAATATCGCAAGCTCGCCGATCAAGCACACGCGCCGTACAGCTATTTCATACGGCAGCCGGCGTGGGATAGCGCTCAATCACCCATGGGCTGGGATGTCCTAAACCAAATGTGGGGTGCAAAGAGCGATTTTCACATCGACGGCAACCTGGTGGGCTTCGACTTCACGGAGGCGCTGCGGAAGCTTACGATCCCGGCGCTCGTGATCTATGGTGACCACGACATGGTTACTGACGCGACGGCTCAGGAATCCCACGCGGCGCTCGCGGGCTCGGCGCTGATCAAGCTTGAGCGCAGCGCACACATGATCATGGTCGATCAAAATGCAGCGTTCATCGATGCAGTGACGCGCTTTCTCGAGCAGTAGCCATGGCAGTGGGACGCGTCAACTCCAAAACGATGAACTCACTGTGGAGGCGGGAGCATCAAGGGCGTTGGGCCGCGGCTGACGCGGGCGAGCGGCATCCGTCCGTCTCAAAGGCATGACGCTCCGCTGGACGATATCGCGGATCGCGCCAGTAGTTGTCGCGGCAGTCACGGCGCTCGTATACAACACGCTCCCGGCAATTACGGGCGTGCTGGCTCGGCAGCTTGGATTCCAACCGGGGACGCTCGGAGCCTTTGGATCCGCCGATCTGCTCGGGATGGCAGTGGGTGCCCTGGCGGCGATAGCCGTGATGCGCAAGACCTCGCCGAGGACAACAGCCGGGATTGGCTTAGTGCTGTTGCTCGCCGCCGATTTCGGCTCCGCGATCTCAGGCTTGGCTACCGTGCTAGTGCCGTTGCGCGCTGTGGGCGGCGTCGGTACGGGTCTGACAGCGAGTGCCTGCTACTACATGTACAGTCTCGAGGACCAACAGCGCAACGCGGCGGCCTCCGTGCTTGCGCAGATTGCCCTGGCTGTCGTCGTCATTACGGCGATTCCGAAGCTGGCTCACTCATGGGGCTGGCAGTCAGTGTTTATAGGATTAGGTGTACTCCTAATCCCCTGCTTCCTTCTCGCGCGAGAGTTCTCGGCGGGCTACGAGGAGTCGGCAGCACTCGACTTGCCGGGCAGTCCCGCTGCGCCGCCGGTCGTTCTATGGCTAGGACTACTCTCGTCGGCCTTGTTCAATGTGGCGGTCGCCGTATTCTGGGCATACATTGAGCGCATCGGCGCCGCAACAGGTATAGCGGAAGACAATATCTCCACGGGCCTATCGATCTCGACTGGCGTGGGCTTGTTGGGGGCGATTCTGGTAATTGCCCTTGGGGACCGTATCAAGGGACGAATGATCGCGGCCAGTGTGATTGTAAACATCATCGGCATCGTCGCCAGCAGTTCCCCCGTCCCTTGGGTATATGTAACTGCGATATCGGCGTTTTACGCTACCATCCCGATCTATTCCTCCGCTCAGTTCAGCGCACTCATGCGACGCTCTTCAAGCAGTCGCCTTGCAGCCCAATTTACGCTGTCGATCTACGTCGGGGCGTTGGGGCCAGCCCTCGGTGGTCTCGCAGTCAATCAGTATGGAGTGCTTGCAGTCCGATGGCCCGTCGTCGTGCTGACGGCTGTGTCTGGTGTGCTCTTGTGGATCGGCTTTTTTAGTCCTTATGCGGCGGGTGATGGCGTGGGTCCTGACCCGAATGCGTTTCTGACGCTCGTGCGGGCTCAGTCTAGGCAGAACCGGGCGCGGCAGCTACCTGATAAATGAGCACGTCTTCCCCAACCAGCTCGGCTGTTACGGCGTACAAACTGATGTGCGAGGGGCGGCTTGAGCCCGCTCTGCCGTATGCGTGGGCGGCCGTGACTGGCGCCACCGTCTGTACGCCCATGCATGGCATGCTGGCCACCATCCTCTGCGCGTTGGGTCGACGCGAGGAGGCCGAGAGCGTTGTAGTTTCAGCGTTGCAGCTCGGTGCAGGCAACGCCGACGCTTACGACGCGCTGGCACATGTGTCCATCACCCTCGGGCAGCCGGAACGCGCAAATGCACTCTACCGCCAGGCCGCCGAACGCGAGCCCCTCACTTCACGGTTCTGGTACAACCTCGCTTCGAGTGCGAGGGGTTTAGGCCGGATCGCTGAATCGGAAGCCGCTTGCAATCGGTCAATTGCATTAGATCGCCACGCGTATTCCAGCTATCTACTGCGGTCTGAGTTGCGCGTCCAGACCGTCGATTCCAATCATGTGTCAGCGCTCGAATCCCTCCTCGCTGACCGGAACATAGATGATCGGGGACGCGCAGCTCTGGGGTACGCCGTAGCGAAGGAGCTCGATGATCTGGAGCGCTACGACGACGCGTTTCACTGGTTCTCGGAGGCGGCAGGAGCGAGACGCCGGCGTCTTTCGTACGACGTCAGTGTAGACGAGAAGAAGATCCAGCGGATCATCGAAACACATCCCGTAAAGTATGTGCGAACACCAACATCCTCAACCGATTCTGCTCGGCACATTTTTATCGTAGGTCTCCCGCGTTCAGGCACAACACTACTCGAGAGGATTCTGACCGGTCTTAAGGCTGTACGAACGAACGGGGAGACGGATAATTTTTCCCGCGCGCTCCTGGGTGAAATGCTACCGGGAGGCGAAGACATCTTTTCTAGAGCAACGCACGCTGATCCGATGGCGGTTGCGTGCAATTACGCGCAGCGTGCCGGCGCCCCGCGCGACGGCGGTGCCATCATAGAGAAGTTACCGCTCAACTATCTCTACATAGGAGCCATTCATCGGGCGCTGCCAGAGGCGAAGCTGGTATGGATGAAACGCTTGCCATTGGCTAGCTGCTTTGCCATGTACCGGACACTGTTTGGCGACGCCTACCCCTTCAGCTATGACTTCGAAGATCTAGCGCGTTACTACGCGGCCTATGACCGGTTGATGAACCATTGGCGGTTGGCGCTGGGAGGCGACATTTGTGAGGTCGCGTACGAAGACCTCGTGAGGCAGCCTCAAACGGTAGGCGCCGCTGTGGCAGAGCACTGTGGACTTTCGTGGCAAGCATCCGCCACGCGGGTCGAGAACAATCCCGGGGCTTCTTTCACTGCTAGTGCGTCGCAGGTGCGGCGGGCAATCTACACTTCGTCCGTGGATCGGTGGCGCCACTACTCGAAGCACCTGGAACCGCTCGCACGCCGGCTCACAGACTTGGGTGTGAATATCAACAGCCCCTAATGCCACGTCCTACGACGGGAGCTGGCTTGGGCACCCGTCCGAACCTCTGCGCGGTGATCTTGAGGCGCGCTTCATCAAGCGCGCTGCCCTGCCAAGCCGTCGCGTTTACTCGCCCCTGCGCCTGCTTGCCGGCACGCCCATGCGCTGCGCGGCCGCTTCGTCGGGCTTCATAGGGCAGCATAGCGCGCCGTGGCCCGCGCGAGAGCGGCGTGAGCGCAAACGGGCGGCATCTTCTAGGCCGCAACCCCGGCCATTTTGCGAAGACGATCATTCGCGAAATACTGAGCCTGGCCTTCTTCGATGGCTTGCAGTACGAGGCCGGCGACGAATTCGGGCTTGTCGCCATCGGCGTAATTGGCTGACGGTCCGCCGCCGGCCGGATTCCCCATCCGGTTCCTGCCAAAGTTCGTCGCGGTGATAAACGGGTAGATTTCACTGACGACGATGCTGTCCTTTTCCAGCTCGGTGCGTGCCGTGAGGCTGAATCCAAGAAGCGCACGCTTTGAAGCTGAGTAAACGCTGTATTGCGGGACAGTCATGAACGCAGTCCCCGAATTGACGTTCACAATGCTTCCGCCGCCTTGCGCCCGCATCAGCGGAATCACCGCTTGCATCGCGACAATCGGCCCCAACACATTGAGATGGAAGATTTCGTCAAAAACTGCAGGTTCGATCTCCTCTAGTGCGGCCGCATAGCTGCGCCCTGCATTGTTTACGAGCCCATCAACGCGGCCGTAGTGCCGGTGCACAGCGCGTACGGCTTCCCGTACACGGTCAAACTGCGTCATGTCTGCAGTGACGGGAAAGCTGCCTGGAAGCTGCTGCGTCAATTTTTGTAGCGCATCGGCGCTGCGAGCGAGCAGGGCAACTTTCGCGCCGCGATCAGACAGGGCGATTGCCGTTGACAGCCCGATCCCCGACGAAGCGCCCGTGACAATGAAAACGCGATCCTTGATTTGCATTGTTCGGTCCTCCGGTTTCAATTCATGCAATATCGATCAATCAACGGGCTGCTCTCGCTGATGCTGCGAATGCCACACCTGCTTCAGCATCGAAATAGCGCATTTGCTCGAGATCTGCGATCAGCCCAGGCCCGGTCGGGCGCCATGCCAGACGCTCCTGGGTGAGCGCGCTTGAGGCCGGAAGGTCTCGACCGGCGAACGCGGCCAGCCATCCGAAATGGCTCTGGGCCTCTTCCGGGCACACTGAAATGACCGGCACCCTCAGGCCTCGGCCGATGACTTCCGCAATGTCGCGCAGAGGAACTCCCTCTTCGGCCACCGCATGATATCGCGCCCCTGTTTCCAGCTTCTCCAGTGCCCGCCTGTAGAGACGGGCCGCATCGAGGACATGCACCGCCGGCCAGCGGTTGCGTCCGTCGCCTACATAGGCGGATACACCTTTCTGGCGAGCCAATTCGATTGCGTAAGTGATGAGCCCTTGCTTGACGGTGTTGTGAACCTGGGGAAGGCGCATCACCCCCACGCGCACGCCCTTTGCCGCAACTGAGGCCGCCGCTTGCTCTGAGGCCACCCGAGGAATCGGGTGGGAAGTCTCCGGGGCATCTTGTTCTGTCGCAGGGCGGCCCGGTGCTGCATTTGCAATACCAGTCCCGGAGGTGATGAGCAATGGCCGGTTTGAGCCGGCCAGCACCGAGCCCAAGGCCTCTATGACGCGCCTGTCCTGGTCGCAAACTTCCTGGAACCTCGAGAAATCGTGAGTGAAAGCCGTGTGGATCACCCCGTCCGACATGACCGCGCCCTTGCGCAGGCTTTCGAGGTCACTAAGGTCGCCGCGATGCACTCGATGACCACGAAAACCTCTGAAGTTACAGACAGGAAACCGCGCGCGGACGCGCAGCGGAACCGGGAACGTATCTTGGAAGTGGCCAAGCGGGAGTTCACCCGCTCAGGCGCGAATGCGAGTCTGGAAGACATCTCCAGAAAGGCTGCTGTCGGGCCGGGAACCTTGTATCGGCACTTTCCGACGCGCGAAGAACTCCTTGTGGCAGTTTATCGGTCTGAGATGGAAAAGCTGGCAGCGGCGGAGCGAACCTTGGCCGACACCATGTCCCCGGTTGAAGCCTTGCGAGCCTGGTTGCTGTTGTTCGTTGATGGCGTCGAAACGAAACAGATCATCGCTCCAGTGCTGAATACGCTGGTCGGCGACCCCAAGAAGGTGTTTGAAGCTTCCTACGCCCAGATACATGAAGCGATTCGCTCACTCGTGAAGCGCGCGATCAAGAGCGGTGACATACGCAAGGACCTTGACCCGATCGATCTTCTTCGGGCCCTTGTCGGTGTTGCTAATGTGGCGACCAGCCCTGGCTGGCAGCAAAGCGCCCGGAGGCTGGTGGATATCCTCATTACCGGCGCGCGACCAATCAAGTGAGAATCAAGGTCCGGGGCGGTCCGGCTGCTTCTGAC
>Ga0137415_10006091_pt1 | contig 11936 bp, 13 predicted proteins | sample CZODoug3_1_1_16f_FD_183082 | JGI IMG/M metagenome (GOLD analysis project Ga0137415, IMG submission 183082) | Vadose zone soil fungal communities from Angelo Coast Range Reserve, California, USA - CZODoug3_1_1_16fungal (Hybrid Assembly) | ecosystem: Environmental > Terrestrial > Soil > Vadose...
GATGTACGCCGTTATTCAGACCGGGGGAAAGCAGTATCGCGTCGCGCCCGGCGACACCATCCGCATTGAGCGGGTCGATGGCAAGGTAGGGGAGAAGGTGAACTTTGGCGCCGTCTTGGCCGTCCACACGGACGACAAGAAGGTGGTATTGGGCGCCGATGCCGGAAAAGCTTCCGTGAGCGGCAAAATAGTCTCGCAGGGCCGCGGCAAGAAGCTTACCGTGCTCAAGTTCAAGAAGGGCAATCAGTACAAGATTTCTCGGGGCCACCGGCAGAATTACACGGCCGTGCAGGTCAGCGATATTAAGCTGTAACTCTTCACATTCCGCCGGGCTTTCACCCGGCGCTTTTTCTTGAAAAGGATTAGGTCATGGCACATAAGAAAGGCGGCGGCTCCTCGACAAACGGCCGCGATTCGCACGGCCAAAGGCTGGGCGTCAAGCGCTTCGGCGGGCAACTGGTCAACGCCGGCACGATCCTCGTGCGCCAGCGCGGGACCAAGCACCAGGCCGGAGAAAACGTCGGTCAGGGCAAGGACGACACGCTTTACGCCATGGTTACCGGCTTCGTGAAGTTCGAAGACAAAGGCCGCCATGGCCGCTTCATCAGCGTCAAGCCTTCTGAGCAGGCCAAGTCCGCCGCGAACTAGGTGTATTCTGTGGTTGCATTTTGCGAGGATTTAGCCCGCCTCTTTTCGTTTCCGCGGTTCGGCTCGGCCGGACCGCATTTTTCTTTCCCTGCGTTTTTAGCCGATGATGCCACTGAGCAGCCGGCCGTCTCTTATGGAGTTTTATTCCTGTGTTCGTTGATGAAGCCAAAATACTGGTGAAGGCCGGCGACGGCGGCAACGGCTGCATCGCCTTTCGGCGCGAAAAATACGTTCCGCGCGGCGGTCCCTCCGGCGGGGATGGCGGTCATGGCGGCAGCATCTATCTCGAAGCCAATCCCAACGACAACACCCTGCTTCGTTACCGCTACAATCGCGAATTCAAGGCCGATCGTGGCCGCCACGGCGAAGGCTCCAACTGCACCGGGCATTCCGGTCAGGACATGATCCTGCAAGTTCCCGTCGGCACGCTGGCGTTCGACGAGCAAGGCGCGACCATCGCCGATCTCGCCACCGCGGGCCAGCGGGTGCTGATCGCCCATGGAGGTCGCGGTGGACGGGGCAATCAGCACTTTGCCAAGCCCTGGCATCAGGCTCCGCGCGAACATGAAGATGGTTTTCCAGGCGAAGAGCGCCATATCCGTTTGGAGCTGAAACTCCTGGCCGATGTCGGCTTGGTCGGATTTCCCAATGCCGGCAAGTCCACTTTGATTTCCGTGATCTCCGCGGCGCGCCCGAAAATTGCGAACTATCCCTTTACCACGCTGGAACCGAATCTGGGTGTCGTTAACGCTGACGGTGGCACTGGCGGGCACGGCACAGAGCTGGGCCGCACGTTCGTGGTCGCCGATCTTCCCGGCCTCATCGAAGGAGCGCACCTGGGCGCGGGCCTTGGTATTCGCTTTCTCCGCCATGTCGAACGCACCCGGCTACTCGTCCATCTCATCGACACTAGCGACTCCAACGACGACGATCCGGTCCACTCGTTTGAAGTCATCAAGGGCGAGCTTGAAGCTTTCAGCGCGTCGCTTATCGAAAAACCGATGATCGTTGCCGCCACCAAGCGGGACGCCATCACCGATCATTCGCGGCTTGAAGCTCTTCGCGATTTTTGCAAGCAACGCAAACTTGAATTCCACTCGATTTCTGCTGTCGCCGGTGACGGCGTGAAAGATCTGGTCCGCGCCATCGCCGATGCCTTGGACAAAATTCCACGTCCGGCCCACGCCGAGCAGCAAGACGAACAACCTGTGTCCTCGGCTGTTGACCACCCGGCGGTGGCTGCAAACGAAGAAGAAGTTTCGTGAGAGAATTACTTATGTCGTGCGCGATCTGGAGCGAATCCAGGCCGGCAGCACTTTCTTGGGAGCATCATTGACCACAGCGCAAGCGCACCGTACTGCCGCGAAACATCATCCTCGCCGGGTTGCGATTTTTGGTGGTTCCTTCGATCCCGTTCACAACGGCCATCTTTCTGTTGCCCGCGCCGCCGATCGACGCTTCAATTTCGACGAACTGCATTTCATTCCCGCGAGCCGGCCGCCGCATAAATTGAAGCAGCATCTCGCCCCGTTCCCGCACCGCTTTGCCATGGTCTCGCTCGCTTGCACCGAGCATCCGCACTTCGTTCCTTCGCTAGCCGAAGCCGGCGAGGATTTCAGCGGCACGCAACTCCATTATTCCGTGGACACTGTGCGTTACTTCCGCCACGTCTACCACGGCCACGGGGATCGACTTTTTTTCATCATTGGCGCCGACGCTTTCCTGGACATCCCCACGTGGAAGGAATACGAAACGCTGCTCACGCTTTGCGATTTCATCATCGCCAATCGCCCGGGTATCCGCACCGAAGCACTGCGTCTCGTCATCCCGCCGGACTCGATCGCGCGGCCCGATACAAGGAAAGAAGCCGAGCCTCCTTGCCAGGTTGTCGCGCAACTTCACAAAACCGTCGTCTACCTTCTGGAAAATGTCTCCAGCGACGTCTCCGCTACCGACGTGCGACGCCGGGCAAACCGTGGCCAGTCCATCCATGGGCTTGTTTCCTCGCGCGTCGAGGAATACATTCTCAAACAGGGCCTGTACCGGTGAAACTCGAAACCCTGCCGCAGGGCGTACGCCTCGCTGTCGAGGCCGCCCAAGAAAAGAAAGCTGCGGGCATCACTGTGCTCGACCTTACGGCTGCCGGTGCCTTCACCGAATATTTTGTGGTCTGCACGGGATTTAGCACTCCACAGGTGCAAGCTATATGCACTGAAATCGAAGCGCAGCTTTACAAGAAGCTCAGTCGTTCGCCTGAACATCGCGAGGGACAACGCTCCGCCGAATGGGCGCTGCTCGATTTCGGCGGCTTCGTCGTGCACGTTTTTAGCGAGCAAGCCCGGCGCTACTACGATCTTGAGCGCCTCTGGCGCATGGCCCCTAAACTCGAACTCCCCGACCAGCCTGACGGTCCTTCTTCCGAGCCGAGCATTTCTGATTCCCGCTTCGGGCACGAACATTTTTCCGGCGAAGCCGCATCCCTCCGGCCCCAGAGTGGTCGTCCGCGGCAATGACCGCGGAACGATTACCGTGGATCACCGCGGATCCCGCTTCGCGTCATCTGTTCGAACTCGCCGAGAAAGTCGCTAATGCTCCCGCCACGCTTTTGATCACTGGTGAAAGCGGAAGCGGTAAAGACCATCTCGCGCGACTGGTTCATGAGCTGGGCCCGCGCCGCGACGCACCGTTTCTGAAAATCGATTGCGCCAGCCTTCCACCGCAGCTCGTCGAGAGCGAACTTTTCGGCCACGAACGCGGCGCTTTTACGGGCGCGGTCGAACGTAAACTTGGCCGCTTTGAGCTTGGTGGCACGGGCACCATCGTGCTCGATGAAGTCGCCGCCCTCTCACCCGGGGCGCAGGGCAAGCTCTTGCGCGTTTTGCAGGAGCGCGCGTTTGAGCGCCTGGGCGGCACGGAAACCCTGCGCATTGAAGCGCGCCTGATCGCTCTCACCAACGTAGACCTTCCCGCCGCCGTAAAATCCGGCGCCTTTCGCGAGGATCTCTATTTCCGGCTGAACGTCCTCATTCTCGCGGTTCCGCCGCTTCGCGAGCGCCGCGCCGACATCCTGCCCCTCGCCGATCATCTTCTCGCGGTACTTCGTTCCATTCATGCCCGCCCGAATGCCCAATTGAGCGATTCGGCGCGCCGCATGCTCGCCGCCTACGCGTGGCCCGGCAATATCCGCGAACTCCGCAACGCTCTCGAGCGCGCCGTGGTTTTCTCGCATCCCAGCCGCGGCGCAGCGGCAGCAAAGTATGACCTCATCGAACCCGGAAATTTTCCGGACAATGTGCGAGCGGCTGCCCCTGGCGCTGCCGGTTCGGTCGCCGGCCTTCGTTCCCTTGAGGAAGTCGAGCGTGAAGTCATCGCTGCCACCCTTGAAGCCACGCATTACCAGATCAGCCGCTCCGCCGAAGCCCTCGGCATCAGCCGCAAAACTCTGCTCGAAAAGCGCAAAAAGTATGGGCTGAAGTGAAACTCCGTCTTCTCATGCTCGGAAAAACGCGGCGACCAGAGTTGCGCACCGTACTCGACGACTACGTAAAACGCATCAGCCGATCGTGCCCCATCGAAATCACCGAAGTTCGTGACGGAACGGCCGCTGCTAAAAAACTCGATGGCGACCGTGCCGCCACCGTCGTTCTTCTCGACGCCGCTGGAAAGAATCTAGATTCGAACGCTCTCGCAAAATGGCTCGGCGAACTTCGCGACCGCGGCACTCGTGAACTCATTTTCCTTTGCGGTGACGCCGACGGCTTCCCGGACTCACTCCGCCAGCGCGCCCACCAGAAACTTTCTCTCAGCCAGATGACCTTCTCTCACGAACTCGCCCGCGTCGTACTCGCCGAGCAGCTCTATCGCGCTTTCGCCATTCTCTCCGGCAGCCCCTATCCGAAATGACCTGTGTGGTGTAAAACCGTACCCACCATGTCCATTCGAATCGCGCCCGATAAGAACCAGCCCTCTGCCGCCATCGAAATCCCCCTCGAAAAGCCGCTGCCCGATTACGATCTCCACCAGTTCGAACAGCCGACGCCTCGCGACGTCGATGCCATCCTCGTTTCCCAAGGGTTTCGCGACCTCGTCGATGACGCTCGCGGAATCCTCACCGAACTGCTGAGCGGCACCAGCCTCGAACTCGCCCAGTTCACTGGCGCCATCTGCCCGGGCGACGACGAAACTTACCGCCCCGGACTCTGGATCGTTCTTCACGACAAAAATTCCGCGCAGGGCCGCGAGCTCTCCTCCGATTCGCGAGCGCGCGTCTCCGCCGTCGCCGAAGAACTCGTCAAGCGCTTGCAACTTACCTGAAAATTCCCATCGCAACTTGACCTTTGTCACCAGACTCCGCAAACTCTAATCCTTTCGTCGCGCAGTGAACTTACTCTCAGAGTCGATTGATCATGCCGGAAGAAAAAGGACTACTGATCGTTTACACCGGGCCGGGCAAGGGCAAGACCACTTGCGCGCTGGGCACCGCTTTTCGCGCCGTCGGCCAGGGCTTGCGCGTGCTGATGGTGCAGTTTATCAAAGGCTCTTGGCACTACGGCGAGCTCGACGCTGCCAAAATGCTCGGCGACGAAAAGTTTGAAATCCGCCCCATGGGACGCGGCTTCGTAAAAATCGGCGGGGCCGAAACCGACCCTGCCGACATCAAGCTGGCCCAAGAATGCTGGCAAGCCGGCCGCGAGGCCATCTACAGCGGAAAATACGATCTCGTCGTCCTCGACGAAATCAACTACACCATTAGCTACAAAATGCTTGACCCCGACGAAGTCGCCGAAGCCCTCAAAAACCGTCCCGAACGCGTCCACGTCATCTGCACCGGCCGCAACGCCCATCCCAAGCTCACCGAGCTCGCCGACCTCGTCACCGAGATGCGCGAGGTGAAACACCCTTACACCAAGGGTATACTGGCTCAGCGGGGGATTGACTATTAGCCTTACAAGGCGAGCCGACAAGGTCGTTGAAGGATCTCAATCGTCGCGTCTTGGCTGGGTATTCAGGATTCGCGAACTTTCAACTTTCGACTGTCAACTTTTCTATGGCCTGGTTCAAGCGCGACAAAAAATCGATCGAACAATCCACCCCGCCCGAAGAGCGCCGCGTGCGCACCGAAGGCCTGTGGGTCAAGTGCGAGTCCTGCCGCACCATTGTCTTCCGCAAAGACCTTGAAGCGAATCTCTTCGTCTGCCCCAAGTGCCAGTTCCATTTCAAAATGAATTCCAAACAGCGCCTCGAAATGCTCCTTGACGGCCGCTGGACCGAGCATGACGCCGGCATGACCTCCACCGACCCGCTCAAGTTCGTCGATACCAAGTCCTACGCCTCGCGCCTGAAAGACGCCAAGAAAAAACTTGGCATGAATGACGCCGTCATCACCGCCGAAGGCCAGCTCAACGGCCGCCCCGTGGTCATGTGTGCCATGGAGTTTGGCTTCATCGGCGGCTCCATGGGCGCAGTCGTCGGTGAGAAAGTTACTCGCGGCATCGAACTAGCCATCGAAACCCGCCAGCCCTTCATCGCCATTTCCTGCTCGGGCGGCGCGCGCATGATGGAAGGCACCATCAGCCTCATGCAGCTTGCCAAAGTTTCCGCGGCCCTCGCGCGGCTCGACGACGAAAAACTGCCCTACATTTCCGTGCTCACCGATCCCACCACTGGTGGCGTGACCGCCAGCTTCGCCATGCTTGGCGACCTCAATATCGGCGAACCCGGCGCGCTTATTGGATTCGCTGGACCGCGCGTCATCGAGCAAACCATTCGCCAGAAACTCCCCGAAGGCTTTCAGCGCTCCGAATTCCTGCTCGAGCACGGATTCCTCGACGCCGTCGTCCACCGCAAGGAGCTCAAGTTGTTCATCGCCAGCTCCCTTGACTTGCTCCTGACCTGAAAATGAATTACGACTCCTCGGTTCGCTATTTGCTCTCCCTTGGCCGCGAATTGGCAGCCCCAACGCAAGCCGCGGCTGCTAAGTTCGATCTCGAAAACATCACGGTTCTAGCCGAGCGCCTCGGCCGCCCCGACCGCGCGTATCCCGGCGCGCACATCGCCGGCACCAACGGCAAAGGATCAACAGCCGCGTTCCTCGAATCCATCCTCCGGCACGCCGGCTTTCGCACCGGTCTGAATACCTCGCCCCACCTCGAAAAAATCAACGAACGCATCCGCATCAGTGGCGAGGAAATCAGCGATCAAGCCTTCGCCGAAACTTTCTCTCGCATCCAAGTCCTCATCGAAGAACTCCTGGCCGCTGGCAAGCTCCGCGCTCATCCCACGTATTTCGAATGCGTCACCGCCATGGCCTTCGAGCATTTTGCTCGCGAGCGCGTTGAATTCGCGGTCTTCGAGGTCGGCCTGGGCGGTCGCCTCGATGCCACCAATATTCTTTCACCGGTCGTCACCATCATCACTCGCATCGATTTCGACCACGAAAACTTCCTCGGCCACTCCCTCGCCGAAATCGCCCGCGAGAAAGGTGGAATCCTCAAGCCTGGCGTGCCGCTCATCCTCGCCGAGCAGCAGCCGGAGGCCCGTGAAGTGATTCTCGCTCGCTCCAAGAGTCTCGGTTGTGAAGTCATTGAGGCGGCGCAAGTCTTTCGCGTCAATGGCCAAATCACCCAAGACGGCCGCGTCCACGCGCACATCATTGAAGCGGCCTCCGGCCAAATCTTCGAAGTTTCTCCGAGCCTTCCTGGCCGTTTTCAACTCCAAAACTCTCTGAACGCCCTCGCCGCCGTTCACCTGCTCCAACAACGCGGTTTTAAGATCCCCGATGGAGCCATCACCCGGGGAATCGCCGAAACCGTCTGGCCCGGCCGCCTCGAAAAACTTCAATCCACGCCCGACGTTTACTGCGATGGCGCGCACAATCCCGGCGCCGCCCGCGAGCTCGCCCACTTCCTCGAACAGAATTTCTCCGGCCGCAAAATCTTTCTGATCTACGCCGCCCTTCGCGATAAAGCCGTCGACGAAGTTGCCGGCCTGCTCTTCCCGCACGCCGCCGAAGTCATCTTCACCGCGCCGCGCGCGTCCCGTGCCGTCTCGGCCACGCAACTTGCCGAAATCACCAGCCATCATGCCGCGCATTTTTCCGTGATCCCTGACGCCGAACGCGCCCTCGAACATGCCCTCGCCGAAGCCGCGCCCGATGACGCCATTTTCATCACCGGCTCCCTCTATCTGGTCGGCCAGCTCCGCCATTACTGGAAAAGCCGCGTTCAGGTTCATGCCCGATGATCAAAAATAAATGGTGCGGGCTTGTCTAAGAGTAGGGGCACGATATATCGTGCCCCTACGGTCGAAGAAACCCGATGACTGCCAAATCAAAGCTCAAATCGTCCGCTCATCCCCTCGTCGGCATCATCATGGGCTCCGGCTCGGATTGGGACACCATGAAGTTCGCCTCCAAAACGCTTGGCGAACTCCGTGTTCCACATGAAACACGCGTTGTTTCCGCGCATCGCACGCCCGATCTTCTTTTCGAATATGCTGCCACCGCCGAAAAGCGCGGCATCGAAGTCATCATCGCGGGAGCCGGCGGCGCCGCACATCTTCCAGGCATGACTGCCTCAAAAACCGTTCTTCCGGTTCTTGGCGTTCCCGTGGAATCGAAAGCCTTGAAAGGCCTCGATTCGCTTCTTTCCATCGCGCAAATGCCTGCCGGCATTCCCGTCGGCACGCTTGCCATTGGCAGGTCCGGCGCGGTCAATGCCGCGCTTCTCGCCGCTTCCATCCTCGGCGCAAAGCATCGCGCCATCCGCGAAGCCTTCCGCAAATTCCGTTCTGAGCAGACTGGCCGCGTCCTCGCCAATCCCGATCCCTCCGCCGCTCCGCCCCCGGCGAAGAAGAAAGGCAAGCGCGCGTGACCATCGGCATCCTCGGCGGCGGACAGCTCGGCTACATGCTCGCTCTCGCGGGCTACCCGCTCGGTCTGCATTTCCGCTTTCTCGACCCCTCGCCCGAAGCCCCCGTGGGCCGCATCGCCCAGCGCGTCACGGCTGACTACGGCGATCAAGCTGCACTCGAAAAATTCGCCAGCGGCCTCGAACTCGTCACCTACGAATTTGAAAACGTTCCCGTAGAGGCCGCCAATTTTCTCGCCGAACGCGTCCCCGTCTATCCTCCGGCGGCCGCTCTCGCAGCCGCGCAGGACCGCCTCGCCGAGAAGTCTCTCTTTCGCAAACTCAGCATCGCGACCACTGAATTTGCCGCCGTCTCGAATTCCAGCGAACTCGACGCCGCCGTAAAAACCATCGGCCTTCCCGCTGTCCTTAAAACTTCTCGCATGGGCTACGACGGCAAGGGCCAGTGGATTCTTCGCACCGCGGAGGATGTCGCCAAAGCCAAGTCCGAGATGCCTCTCCTCCCCCTTATCCTCGAGCGTTTTGTCCCTTTCACCCGCGAACTCTCCGTTCTCGCGGTCCGCTCCCGCAACGGCGAAACCGCTATCTACCCGCTCGTGGAAAATCATCACCGCAACGGCATCCTCCGCCTGTCTCTCGCGCCCGCCCCGCGTCTTGAGGCCGGCATCCAGCGTTCCGCCGAAAGGGCCGCCCACCGCGTCCTCGAATCCCTGAAATACGTCGGCGTCCTCGCTCTTGAATTCTTTGAACACGAGGGAGAACTTCTCGTTAACGAAATGGCTCCGCGCGTCCACAATTCCGGCCACTGGACCATCGAAGGCGCCGTCACCAGCCAGTTTGAGAATCATCTCCGCGCCGTCCTCGGCCTCCCGCTTGGCTCCGCCGCACCCGCCGGCCACTGCGCCATGCTCAATCTCATCGGCGACCTCCCTGAATCCGCCGAAGTTCTCGCCGTCCCCGACGCCCACCTCCACCTCTACGGCAAATCCCCCCGCCCCGGGCGCAAACTCGGCCATGTCACCCTCCGCGCCGCCTCCCCCGAACGCCTCGCCCTACGCCTCTCCGAACTCCCCGCCTTCTTCCACCGGCCCGACTTCTGTCTCGACGCCGCCCTAGCCCCCTCCGCCTCCCTCCGCGCCTGAACGGGCTTTTACCCTTTCGAAGGACTAAACGCCGCCTAGCGAACCTTGCATGGTTCAATGGTCGCTTTCCCTCGGGTTGCCGCCCTCTCTTCCGGATGCTACGATTTGGTATTCCATGACCCCTGCTAACTCCCAACCGAGCACCACCCATCGCCCCCGTGTGGGCATCCCCTGGCGCACCAGTGACGAAGAAGACCAAGCCAGGACAGCCGGTCCAAACTGGAAGCCCGGCAGGACCGAGGACTATCGGAAAGCCGTCGAAAGCGCTGGGGGTGAGGCCGTATTTGTCCCGCTGAAGGATCAGAAGGAACGAGACCGGCTAATTCCTACTCTTGATGCCTTTGTTCTACCCGGCAGCTCGGCAGACATAGATCCCCTCGAATATCATGGCAAGAACACAGGAAAATCCGCGGAAGCTGACAAGCACCGCGAAGGTGCCGACCGAGCCATTTTGAAGTTCGCTCTTGCGGAAAAGAAGCCAGTGCTGGCGATTTGCTATGGCTTGCAGATGCTGAATGTGTATCAGGGGGGCAACCTAATTCAGGACATTCCTGAAGCGCTCCCTAATCGGCCGCACGCCGTCCCTCACGGAACTACCGATCTCTCCGCGGGAGCGAAAGGCGGCGATCAGTATCACGACGCCGTTCTGACTGCCGGAAGCATTCTCGCGAAACTTGTCGGATCGTCAGCGGTGCATATTAATAGCCGCCATCATCAAGCGATTGACAAGCTCGGTGAAAACCTTCGTGTCACTGCGCAAGCTCCTGACGGCGTGATCGAAGCTGTCGAGTGGACTGGCGACTCGAACTGGATTGTGGGCGTGCAATGGCATCCGGAACGGATGCCGCTCGAGCATACTTTTTCGAAGAGGCTCTTCGAAGAACTCCTCGTTGCCGCACGCGCCCGTGAGGCCGTCGCTCACAAGACGTAGACTTGCGCTTTTTCTAGTTTCTGGTTTCGTTGTTCCAATTTTGGGGGCTTGATGATTTCTCTTGCAGGCAAGGCGGCACTCATCACCGGCGGTTCACGCGGCATCGGCGCGGCAGCCGTCAAACTCTTCGCGCAAGCCGGTGCCGACGTGGTTTTCAACTACGTCAAAGCCAAGGACGCCGCGTTGCAGGTCCAGCAGGAAGCAGGCAAGCACGGCACGCGCGTGGAAGCGTTCAAAGCCGATGTCGGCAAGCATGCTGACAATCAGAAACTTGTCGAGCACACCATCGCGCGGCTCGGCCGGCTGGACATTCTCGTCGCCAACGCCGGCATCTGGAACCTCGAAGATGCCCCCATCGAAAAGATGACCGAAAAACAGTGGGACGACATGATCCGCATCAATCTCAAGAGCGTCTATTCGATCATACACTTCGCGGTTCCGCAGATGATCAAGCAAAAGTCCGGCAAAATCATCCCTATCAGCTCCACCGCCGGCCAGCGCGGCGAATCCTTTCACACCCACTACGGCGCATCCAAAGGCGGCATCATCAGCCTCACCAAAGGCCTCTCCACCGAACTTGCCCGTCACAATATTCTTGTGAACTCCGTCGCTCCCGGCTGGGTCTCCACCGACATGTCCATTCCCGTGCTCCAGACGAAAGCGGGCCAGAAGATGGCTTCTACTGTCATTCCCCTCGGCCGCGCTGCCACCGCCGAGGAAATTGCCGGCCCGATTCTCTTCGTTGCTTCGGACCTGGCCAACTTCATGACCGGCGAGATCATCAATGTAAATGGAGGTTCGATCTTGTGCGGGTAAAGCCCATCCACCTTGCCGTCGTCGCTCTTGTTGCCGTTGGGGTTTTCGCTCCATGCGCTTTCGCGCAGAATCCCGACACTTTGATGCCGGAGCAAAGCGTCGCCAAGGCCAAACAAATCCTCAGCGATCTCATCAACGCGCTGGGTGGGCCGGGCTACACGGAAGTACGCGAAAGCCAGTGCGAGGGACGCCGCGTGCTTTTCGGCCACAGTGGCGACGTGATCGGCAATATCGGGTTTACCGAGTTCCGCCGCTTTCCGGACAAAGTTCGCACCGAATACATCGGCAAGAGCCATCACAACATCCTCCCCTATTTGATCGGCATCGACGGCTTGGATCTCGCCCACGGCGGCGTGGTCATCACGCTGTATAACGGCGATCAGGGCTGGACTTTCGACCGCAGCGGCGTCAACGAATTACCGGCCGCCTCCATCAGCGAATTCCAGGAACAGGTCAAGCGCAATATCGACAATCTTTTGCGGCTGCGGCTCAAGGAGCCGGGCATCGCCATCCGCTTCGGCGGCAACGACA
>Ga0137415_10006092_pt1 | contig 11936 bp, 11 predicted proteins | sample CZODoug3_1_1_16f_FD_183082 | JGI IMG/M metagenome (GOLD analysis project Ga0137415, IMG submission 183082) | Vadose zone soil fungal communities from Angelo Coast Range Reserve, California, USA - CZODoug3_1_1_16fungal (Hybrid Assembly) | ecosystem: Environmental > Terrestrial > Soil > Vadose...
TTGCGCAACTCAGGAATGCCCGAAACCATGGTGTATCGCGTGAAGTTCTCTTCAATGGCTGCGATAGCCGCGTCCTTGATGTGACGAGGCGTGGCAAAGTGCGGTTCGCCCGCGCCAAAATCCACCAGCTTGGCTCCCTGAGCGCGCAGCTTCGCGGCTTCTGCAGTAACAGCCATGGTGGCGGAAACTTCAATACGGCCAATACGATCGGCAAACACCTTGGTAGCAGTCGTTGTCATGTAGCTATTTTTTCAGATTTCTCGCGCAAAGTGGGAAAATGGATGAAAGAAAAAGATGGCTGGGCCTCTGGCTTGAACGGAGCAAGCAGATTAGACTCACATTTACCCGGTCAGATTTATACGAAAGAAACTTCATTTGCTGTCTTCATCTGCCCTAAAACAGCTCCTCCGGTATACCGGGTAATTGCATTTCGATCACTCGAAGGTGAGTTTACTTTTCATGACCCTTCTGCTCGTTCAAATGTCGATTGTGCTGCTGGTGACCCTGCTTTGCGGCTGGATTGCACGCAAGCTGGGCCAGTCGCGCGTGATCGGCGAAATTATCGGCGGCATCCTGCTCGGCCCTTCGGCTCTAGGACGCATTGCGCCCAACGCCTCGGCTGCACTCTTCCCTACTCACTCGCTGGCTTCGCTTGAGGTGCTTTCGACTGTTGGCCTCGTCCTCTTCTTGTTCGTGATCGGCATGGAGCTGGACTATGAACAGCTCTATCGGCAACGTTCCACCGCAGTGCTGGCAAGTGGCATGAGCATCTTGTTGCCATTTATTACCGGAGCAGCGCTGGCCCATTCTCTGCGCATCCGCTTCGCCCCGCATGGCATTGGCAGTATTCCCTTCGTCCTGTTTCTTGGCATCGCGATGAGCATCACCGCTTTCCCGGTGCTCGCACGCATCCTCGAAGAGCGTGGCCTGCAATCCACACAATTAGGCACCACAGCGATCCTATGTGCAGCAGTCGACGATGTAGTCGCATGGTCGCTGCTCGCACTGGCCTTGGCACTCATTGGACATGACGGCGGCCCTGCGTCTCTGCCCTTGCGACTGGCGGGATTGGCTGTCTATCTCGTGGTGATGCTTGGCGTCCTCCGTCCACTGGCACGCAAGCTTGCCTGGCGCCATGGGAACAAGCCTGAGCTATCCGTCGAGCTGTTGGGTATCTGCGTTGCAGGCACCCTGGCCTCGGCAGCGGCAACGGAAGCTATCGGCGTTCACCCTCTCTTCGGCGCCTTTCTTGCGGGCGTCTGCTTCCCGCGTGTGGAAGCATGGCAGGCAGCCATTCGCACCCGACTGGAAATGATTGCATCGGTGCTCCTGCTGCCGCTGTTCTTTGCGCTCACCGGCCTCCGTACACGGCTAGATTTGCTAAATGACAGGTCCATGTGGCTGTGGGCCGGGATCATCCTGATTGGTGCGGTCTTCGGAAAGATGGGTGGGGCGGCCTTGGCTGCACGCTTCACTGGCCAATCCTGGCGTGATGCTGGCGCTCTCGGAGCACTGCTGAATACTCGCGGGCTGGTCGAACTGGTTGTGCTAAATATCGCTTACAACGTAGGAGCATTTACGCCAACGCTCTTTACCATGATGGTGGTAATGGCGTTGGTAACGACCATGAGTACGACTCCCCTATTAAATCTGCTGGGAGTAAAAGATGGCCATACCGAGCGGATACGAGAACAGGAAAAAACAGCAGCATAGAAGTCGATTAAACTTTAGCTGTTTTTGGCTTTCATGCGCTCGATGACGAACTTCGGCACCACTCCTTCAACGGAACCGCCTAGTTCGAAAACCTCTTTGACCAGACGTGAGCTTACGAAGGAGTACTTCGCGTCCGGCAGCATGAAAATCGTTTCCAGCTCGGGCGCGAGGCGGCGGTTCATCAGAGCCATCTGGAGCTCATATTCGTAGTCGCTGATAGCGCGAATGCCGCGCATGACAGCCTGTGCCTGCTGTTCGCGGGCAAAATCGACTAATAGACCATCAAATGTCGCAATAGAGACATTGCCCAACCCAGCTACACCTTCGGTGAGCATCTCAACGCGCTCGGGAACCGAAAATAAGGGGTTTTTAGAAGAATTGCGCAGGATCGCCACAACCAGATGGTCGAATATCCTCGATCCTCGCGCAATCAAGTCGAGATGACCATTCGTTACTGGATCGAAGCTGCCGGGGTAGATGGCTTTTACAGTGTTCACGCGAAATGAATTGTAGCTGCCTTCCAGAAATGTTGCAGCTTTCACATAAAGCAGGCTGCACTCTGGCAGCCCACTTTAGCCAATACACATTTACTGCCGTCTCGCCGCTTTCACCACTTCCTGCGCCGCCGCCGCGCCATTCACCGGCACTGGCGGAACCTCAGGAGCCGCTGCTCCTTGTGCAATACCCAGCTTCTGCCGAAGCTGCGTGTCGATCTTGGCAAAAGTTTCCTTGTTGTCTTTAAGGAAGGAGCGGACATTCTCGCGGCCCTGGCCAATGCGCTCGCCAGCATAGCTGTACCACGCGCCGCTCTTCTCAACGATGTTGTTGTTCACCGCCAGGTCAAGCACGTCGCCTTCGCGCGAGATGCCTTCACCGTAGAGAATGTCAAACTCCGCCTCGCGGAAGGGCGCGGCGACCTTATTCTTCACGATCTTGACCTTGGTGCGCGAACCGACAACCACATCGCCTTCTTTCACGGCAGCGATGCGGCGGATATCGATACGAACAGACGAATAGAACTTGAGCGCACGACCTCCGGTTGTTGTCTCGGGATTGCCGAACATGACGCCGATCTTCTCGCGAATTTGGTTAATAAAGATCAGGCAGGTGCGCGACTTCGACACCGTACCAGTGAGCTTGCGCAGCGCCTGCGACATGAGCCGGGCCTGCAAACCCATGTGAGAGTCGCCCATCTCGCCGTCGAGTTCAGCCTTGGGGACGAGCGCCGCAACTGAGTCAAGCACGAGCACGTCGATGGCGCCCGAGCGGACGAGCGCTTCGGTGATTTCGAGAGCCTGTTCGCCATAGTCCGGCTGCGAAACCAGCAGGTTGTCGACATCGACGCCGAGCTTTTTGGCGTACAGGGGATCGAGCGCATGTTCAGCGTCAACAAAGGCAGCCATGCCGCCCGCCTTTTGCGCTTCGGCAATGATCTGAAGCGTAATGGTCGTCTTGCCGGACGATTCTGGCCCGAATATCTCGATCACGCGGCCACGAGGTACTCCGCCGACACCAAGCGCGGCGTCAAAGGAGATAGAGCCGGTGGAGATGGTTGCGATCGGCACCACTGCCTCTTTGCTGCCGAGCCGCATGATGGATCCCTTGCCAAACTGCTTTTCTATCTGCGAAAGCGCCAGTTCTACGGCGCGTGAACGATCATCTGCCACGTTGAATCTCCAATCTCCAGGCACTTTCCGCATCCTCTGGACACACTTCGAGCGCCATAACAAGACGTGCTATTTGCATTGAGCGGTGCGGTTTTGAAATGACTATAACACCAACTCCTTCGGGGCGAAGAAAAACCAAAAACTATAGTAACGTTTATCTCTTCAATAAGTCCACAGGCTCGTTCACATCCGTTACCCGGAAATACTCCGCCAGCGCTGGATGTTGCCTTTTGACGCTCTGATACATCTCCCACGCCACGCGCCGGTAGGAGAAGTGTCCCTGTGGGGCAGAGCGCAATTCTGAGATATACAGGGCCTCAGCAAAGTCCATTTTGAAGAGTGAGCGGATACGCGTTCCCAACGGCAAGATGTATTGCGCCGTTTCGCCGCTCTGCGCCAGCGCTGCATGGGATGTGTGCGCGGCTTGCATGGCGCGGTCATAGACAGACTGCAAGCCAGCCTCGGCTAATCCCTCAGGGATGTCATACCCATGCTCGGGAGTGAACCCTTGCAGCACCTGAATGCAGCGGCGATGGCGGTGCATGTCGCGGAAACCGCCAATGTCCATCAGAATGTCGAATTTGAGCGCCTGCCCGGCGGAGAACTCGCGCAGCAGCTCATCGTGACGGCCGCGGTTACGCACTCCGAGCGCGATGATCTTGTTGCACCGCGTCTCATCGAGGGCAGCCACATGGCGGCGAATCTGCCGGTAGGGATAATGGCACTGGCCGTAGAGCAGCGTTGTCGCCAGTTCTACCTCCAGAGACTCCCCGCCTTCGATTAAATCCACTAGTGGAGCAGGCTCAATAGCCTCGCCGTTCAACAGTTCCGCAGCAGCCTGGGCGAGTTCGACGCGCGTCAGGATGGCATATTCATTGGGCGCGGCGTATTTGACCAGCGTCGGCGCGGTTTTTACTTCGCGCGTGAGCAGTGCTGCGGCCCGCTCGCCAAGCGCTGGATCGGCAGCTGCAATCTCCTCTTGCAGCCTAGCCAGTTCCTCTCCATGAACATTCCATGCGGCTCCCGCGGCAGCGGCCCGAAGGCGATCGCCAAGCTGGCGGATCTCCGCGTGCGGGCTCGACAGCAGACGCGACACCTGTGTCTCCAGCGTGCGGGCATTGACGATCTGGCCTAATGAAGTATTTGTCGCCAGTGGCAGCAGGTAGCGGGCTACGTCGAAGGCCCTAGCGCGAAGGGTGCGGTCGAAGGCCTCAGGCTTCATCTCCTCCGGCTTGGCGACCTGGTTTTTGAGTGCCGCAAACATGCCTTCGGAGACCTCGTGATAGGCGCTGAAAAGCGCTTCCACCGCCTCCCGGTACGTGGCTGCCGACTGGGCGTCCGGTCCGAAATCCGGCATATACCAACCGCTTTTGCGGAAATTCTGGTACCGCGTGGACCGTTCCTGCCCGTCCCAGCGCTGCTCGTCAACAAGCACAATGGCGGCCAATAGTGACAACCGTTCTATGGCAAAGGCAATATGGGCCAGATCGGCTATCGAACGGTGGCCATATTGGAAATAGAATGTATTCAGGAACTGTTCGGCGCGCTGGCTGCTGATCTCCTTGAGCGAATCTTTCATGGAGAGCGATGAGCGCGAATACTTCGCCATCGCATAGGCCAGGACCTCGGGGTCTGCGCCGTGGACGGCGAAAACTTCTGTCTGGTTTTGCGCGTGCGAGGGTGGTTGCACAGGGGAAGACATGGATGGGGCAACTTCAGTCTCGGGCATGGTCGGGAACAGAATACGGTATGAGCCTCTGGAAACTTCAGGCAATTCCAGAAGTCTCCTTCCACAAAATCAATTTTTGCATTTGGTAAACTCTCGGACGCCTTGGTCGTCTGGTAATTCTGTACCCCAAAAAATGGACGACATCCTTTCGACGACCAACCACCGCCCCTGGCCCTTGCCTGGCTCTCCATGGACCATGACACAACGCTGGAATGATCTCCTTTTTGCGCACTGGCCGGTCCCAGCCGCCGAGTTGACCCACCTGCTGCCTTCAGACCTTGTTATCGACACTTTTGACGGCTCGGCCTGGGTTGGCGTCGTCCCTTTCTGGATGGACCAGATACGCCTGCGCGGGTTGCCCCCTATCCCTGGCACCACCCGCTTTCCCGAGCTGAACCTGCGTACCTATGTACGCGAGCGGCACTCCAATATGGGAGGCGTTTATTTTTTCTCGCTCGATGCGGCAAATCCGCTGGCCGTGGCGGGAGCGCGCATGTTCTACAGGCTGCCCTATTACTGGGCAAAAATGAGCATCGATCATTGCGATAACCGCGAGTTCTGCTACTCAAGCGAACGGCGTTTTACCGAGCAGCCAGCGCGTTTCCATGCTACATATCGCAGTCTGGGTAAACCCTGCATGAAGAGCGGCATGGAGCAATTTCTCACCGAACGGTACGCCCTCTATACGGCAGACAAGCAGGGCAACATCTTCCGGGGCAATGTGCACCATATGCCCTGGCTGCTCGAACTGGCCGAGGCGGAGATCCAGATCAACGATCTGCCCGAGGCTCACGGCATTCACCTGCCGGATACGCCCCCCTTGCTGCATTACAGCCGGGAGCTAGTGGTTTATATCTGGCCGCTTGAGCTTGTGCCTGCATTGGCTAAACAAAGAGCTGGTGTTCCAATCCCAGTAGCAAAACCACTGTAAGAGCAGCTAAGAAACGGTTAGCGATGAACCGGTCAGTCATTAATTTTTCTGAATACGGCATTCCGCATCACAGAAGCTGAGATTCCTGGATGAATACCATCAAGTTAAAACTCTGGATAAAGCGATCGACATCAAGACTATTTATTACCTTGTTTAGCGAATGACAAGGCCACTGCAATACCTGAGATCCCCTACCCACTGACCGCTTTTTAGCTGACCGGGGCTTAGCTAACCGAACCTTAGCTGACCGGACCATAGCTGATCTTGTACCCTGTCAAAATGGCATCTCTTGAAGGAAAAACTGCACTTGTTACTGGAGCGTCGCAGGGCATCGGCCGCGCCTGCGCTATTACCCTTGCCAAAGCCGGAGCACGTGTCGCGCTCGCAGCTCGCAATGAAGCAAAACTGAACGAAGTGGCGGCAGAAATCACCACGCTGGGCGGAACTGCGCAGACCTTTGTGCTCGACATTTCGAGCGAAGAATCAATCAAAGCCACCGCGAAAGCTGCTGTGTCTCATTTTGGCAGCGTCGATATCCTGGTGAATAACGCAGGTATCACCAAGGACACCCTTTTGCTGCGCATGAAGCGCGCCGACTGGGACGACGTAATCAACACCAACCTGACCGGGACATTTCTGCTCACGCAGGCGCTAGTCAGCCCCATGCTGAAAGCACGCTGGGGACGCATCATCAACATTTCAAGCGTCGTGGGCGAAATGGGGCAGGCAGGACAGGCAAACTACGCAGCCAGCAAGGCGGGCCTCATCGGATTCACCAAATCGCTGGCTCGCGAACTGGCTTCGCGCGGCATTACTGCCAATGCAGTAGCTCCGGGATACATCGAAACAGCCATGACTGCGGTCCTCGATGAAAAGCAGCGCGGCGCCATGCTCGAGCACATCCCGCTGGGACGCCCCGGCTCAGACCAGGACATCGCCAACGCCGTCCGCTTCCTCGCCTCCGAGGAAGCTGCCTACATTACAGGACATGTACTGGACGTAAATGGCGGAATGTATATGGGATAAGCAGGGCTCAGAAGAAACAAAATCTATGCTCGATACGGGTCGAGATTTTTCGTTTCGCCTTTGCTGACCGTTCTTTAGCTGACCGGACCATAGTTGATCGCTTTTTTAGCTGTTTTTTTATTTACAATTGAAGGTGTTTAGGAAATCCTACCTTTGGTCGAGGCCAGACCTGATGCGGGATCGCTGTATAAAAAACAACCCGCATCCTAACAAGCGGAAAGCTTGACATGCCTTAAAGCTGCAGTCCGTTCATAGCGGTAAAAGGGCGTAAATGCTTTACCAGAGGTAGATTTTTGCCAACTTCTTTGTTTGAAGCCGAGGCCATACGGGCCGAATCGGCTGGAGCTATTTCTCGTCCCCTCCCCAGAATCCAAACCGCCACGCTTGTATTGGCGCTGCTTTCTCCATGTATTCTTCTCATTCACGGCTATCATCCGTACTCTGAAGATGCGGCAATTTATGTAGCAGGCATCAAGAAGATGCTGCACCCGTCGCTGTATACCATGGATGCGCCGTTTGTGATGTCGCACGCGCGGCTCTCAGTTTTTTCTCATCTGTTGGCAACGGCCGCCTACTATCTTCACCTGCCGCTTGAGCCGCTCCTGTTGGTCACATATCTGGCTTCGATTTTTGTATTTCTCTATGCCACCCGTGAGCTAGCTGTACGCATGTTCGAGAGCGAACGTATGCGTTGGACGGCAACCTGTTTGGCTGGTATCTGCTTCACGATGCCGGTCGCGGCAACGGCGCTTTTGGTAATGGACCCTTACGTCACGGCTCGTTCGTTTTCCACTCCATTCACGTTGCTTGCGGTTGTTGCATGCATCGACCGCTCGTGGAGACGCACAGGAATCTGGTGGCTGCTGACAGCCCTGATGCACCCACAGATGGGCGCTCATCTGGCAGGTCTCTTATTGATACTGACTCTCGTTGATAGACGCAGATGGCGCGCGGCGATCACCGTCTGCGCACTTGGTTTTGCGCTCTGTGCAACTATCTATGCCGTTACTCTCCACGCTCCAGTAACCGCAGGTTATCGCGAAGCTGTTTTGAGCCGCAGCTACTACTTCTTGGCTGGCTGGCATTGGTTTGAAATACTGGGCCTTGGCGCACCGCTGCTGTTGATGGCTCTGGCAGCTTTCAAGCTGGGTTTCGACACGGCTCTCGGTAAGCTTGCTGCTGCCTGCGTACTGGTTGGCACGACAGCATGCCTGGCATCTATTTGCTTTGTCCATCCCGAAGGACCATACCTGCTGGCACGTATGCAGGTCTTACGTTGCTTCCATACGATTTATGCGCTGGGTCTGGTCATGTTGGGTGGATTTATTGGAAGATACTTTATCCGTCAGCGACCCTGGTTTGGAGTTCCTCTTCTTCTGGTGGCAGTCGCAGGAATGTTCCTGGCACAACGCGAGACTTACCCGGCTTCGGCGCATATCGAATGGCCTAACACTATGCCCAAAAATCCCTGGCATCAGGCTTTTCTGTGGATTCGCAACAACACACCACAGAATGCGGTCTTCGCCATCGACACCTCCCTGCTCAATTCACACGGAGAAGACAGTCAGGGCTTTCGCGCTATCACTGAGCGAAGCGTCCTGATGGATAACAAGGACGAAGGAGTTGCTTCGCTCTTCCCTTCCATTGCAGACCTTTGGCAACAACGCCGAGATGCACAGTTGCAGCTCAATCAACTTGGTGACGAGCAGCGCATGCGCCATCTCCATCCATTTGGCGTTACTTGGCTTCTACTACCGGCAACCGCAAGTACATCCCTCCCCTGCCCGTACCACAACGCTGTAGCCGCTGTTTGCAAGTTAACGCAGTAGATCGCTCCTGTATTGAACGGGATAGGAAGGCAAGAGGGGTTTTTATGGATCAAGCGACGCTTCTGAACCCCGTGCAGCCAGCACCGCGCTGGCAAGCACATGTCGCTATCATGCGACTCGATCACTCGTTAAAACAGATCTTCGTGGTTCCAGGGATCGTGATTGCGATCACGCTCACTGGCACGCCGTTTACGGCACTGCTGGCCTGGCACATCCTGATCGGTCTCGCCGCCGTCACCGCTGTGGCAAGCAGCAACTATGTGCTGAACGAGATGCTGGACGCTCCTTTCGATCGTCTGCATCCCACCAAGCAGAACCGTCCGGCAGCCCGCGGATCGGTTCATTACCCAAGCGGATTTCTTCAATGGATACTGCTGGGTTTTGCCGGTTTTACGCTGGCATATATCGTCTCGCAGGGATTGATGTGGATTGTAATCGTGCTGTGGGTAATGGGCTGCGTTTACAACATCTCTCCGGTGCGCACGAAAGATATTCCCTACCTGGATGTACTTTCCGAGTCCATCAATAACCCGTTGCGATTTTGCGCAGGCTGGTACATCGTCACGACATCCGTCGTTCCGCCGCTCTCTCTGCTGATCTCCTACTGGATGCTGGGTGCGTACTTTATGGCTCTCAAGCGCTTCAGCGAATACCGTCAGATAGGCGCCGAGACCGCCAGCAGCTATCGCAGATCGTTTCAGTTCTATACAGAGAAGTCGCTACTGAATTCGGTAGTTTTCTACGCCGCCGCGGCTATGCTCTTCTTCGGAGCATTCATCATGCGCTACCGGCTGGAACTGGTGTTTGCCTTCCCGGTCATTGCGCTGCTGATGTCGGTGTATTTCGATCTCGCTTTCCGGCACGAAAGCGCGGTACAAAATCCAGAGAAATTGTTCCGTGAACCGAAACTGATGGTCTTGCTCACCACGTGCATCGTGCTGCTCGCCTTTTTAATGCTGGTAAAAATGCCGTGGCTGGAGCAGATATTTCCAAAATCTGCAGTGAGATGAGTCTGGAATTTCGATAATCCCTCATTGAGTCACGCGAAGACTACGAATTTTGGGCACGTGCGGTGTTGTTACACAATATGCCGCTGATAGAAACTGCTCATATGAACGAGCTACAAAGATCCCTTGTCAGCAATGGGGTCGCTGCACCTCCAGCGAATATCCTCCAGGCCATCGACGACCGTCTCGCACACCGCAGGCTGGATGGCGCGCCACATTCCATCTATGAGGAAGTGTGGCACCTCGCCTTCTGGCAGGATCTGACTCTCGCCTGGATCACGGGTAATCCAGCGCCCTATCCCAAGTATGCGTCCCAGGGCTTCCCATCGTCGTCTATCGAGCCGTGGGAAAGAGTATGCGCGCGCTTTCTGGATGGCACGGCAAGAGCATCCGAGATCGCGGGCGACTCAACCCGTCTGGAGCAGATGATTGTATGCACTTCGCTACCACCACAGGAACATCGACTCATGCTAGTAAGAGATCAACTCCAGAGCATTGCTGCGCACAATGCCTATCATCTTGGCCGGGTGGTCATGCTTAGACAGATATTTGGCAACTGGCCACCTCCCTCGGGCGGCGATACTTGGTAAGATTCGGCTCGGCACATTTATCGCTGGTTTTCCAGTACAGCTATGTTCACGAAGCCTTACAAGCATAGGAGCAAACCCATGAGACGTTTATTTTTGGCATTATGCCTGCTACTGCTTCCCGCTGCTCTCTCAGCAGCAAACCCCGAGCAAGTCTCCTACCCCAGTGGAGATCAAACCGTCCACGCATTGCTTTATCTACCATCCGGCAAAGGACCGCATCCAGCTGTAGTTGTGATCCATGAGTGGTGGGGGCTGAATGACCAGATCAAAGACGAGGCAACAAGATTTGCCAGTGAAGGCTATGCCGCACTGGCGGTTGATCTTTACCGTGGGCAGGTTGCCACCGATTCTGGAGTGGCCCACGAATTGATGCGTGGCCTCCCGCAAGATCGCGGCGTGCGTGACCTGCTCGCTGCGGTGAAATACCTTGAAGGCCGGAAAGATATCGATTCCAAGCACCTTGGAGCGGTCGGATGGTGCATGGGCGGTGGCTTCGCCGCGCAGCTCGCCGTCGCCAGCCCAGACATCAAGGCTGTCGCGATTAACTACGGTTCGCTCCCTACGGACCGCGAAGCGCTGGCACGCATTCACGCTGCAATCCTGGGTAACTTTGGCGGGCAAGATCACGGAATCACGCCGGATGATGTGAACGCCTTCGCCGCCGCTTTGAAGTCGCTAGGCAAGTCTGTAGACGTGAAAATCTACCCCGATGCTGGCCATGCCTTTGAGAATCCCAATAACAAAGGCGTTTACCGGCCCGATGACACGAAGGATGCCGAAGCACGCATGAGTAGATTTTTTGCAAGTGAACTTAAGACAAATTGATGTGCTTTTTATGGAAATATCTGTAACCAGGTTTGATTCCTGCAACTTTTGAGGGGGATAAGTAAAAAACTTCTTGCGTAGGCATCTATACACGTGTTAACTATGCAGCCAACACTTCGAAAAAACCGGAATTTTTGGCATTTTTCGAGGGAGAAAGTGTGGACATAGGCCACGAATATGCAAATAGGAACGACTATCCGAGGGTATCGCTTACAAAAGGGCCTGTCTCAAGGTGATATAGAAAAAAGGACAGGTTTACTGCGTTGTTACTTATCCCGCGTGGAGAACGGTCACACCGTTCCTTCACTTGATACATTGGCAAAAATCGCTGGAGCGCTCGACCTACCTCTGGCTCAGTTCTTCGCCGAAGACTCACTCGGCAGGGAGCTGAACACCCAGAAGTTGAGCGATGATGAACTTCGATTCTTAACCCAGATTCGCCGCTATTCTACGAACCTGAATGACAGTGACCGCAAGTTGCTGCTCGCTATGGTGAAAAAGTTCGCGGCCACCGCCGTTCGGTAGTACAGTTCCGGTGCATGAAATTTTTACTTGAGATCTGGAGCATAAAGGCCTGAAAGTTGCGCTTCGGCGCAAATGAGGGATCTTGTTACAAAAA
>Ga0137415_10006093_pt1 | contig 11936 bp, 9 predicted proteins | sample CZODoug3_1_1_16f_FD_183082 | JGI IMG/M metagenome (GOLD analysis project Ga0137415, IMG submission 183082) | Vadose zone soil fungal communities from Angelo Coast Range Reserve, California, USA - CZODoug3_1_1_16fungal (Hybrid Assembly) | ecosystem: Environmental > Terrestrial > Soil > Vadose...
GATTCCGCCGCCCGGCAGCCCCGGCGGCGATCCGACCGTCCGCCCGAAATAACTACGCTTTGCAATCACTTGGCGGAAAGGGCGGGTTCGCTTGACATGCCCGTGACCGGCTTCTTATATGCCGCGCGTTCGCGACTGCGGTATATAGCCTCAAGACGATGGACGCCGTGGCGGGGTAGCTCAGCTGGTTAGAGCACGGGAATCATAATCCTGGGGTCGGGGGTTCGAGTCCCTCTCCCGCTACCACCTTTCCCCACACTCCCCGAACCTTGTTCGGGTACGCATTTTCGCCGAGCAGGGCGTTCAACCGCCCAGCTATTTCGACCACGACTCCGCCTGGGCGCGCCGGGTCTCGGAAAACCGTCACTGTCTCGACAAGGTCTCTGATGGCTTCAGCGGCGTCAGAATCTCCGGCATTGATGCCCTTGGATAAGGCGTCCTGAAGAGTGGCGAGTTGCCGCTCATAGCTCGCCAATATCGCCGGATGAAGGGCGAGGATCTCTTTCGTCGCCGGTTCGACCTTCAACTCAGTCGCAATCTGCTTCCGCTCCTCGTTCAGAACAGTTGAGCGCGGTCCCAGCACTGCGGGGTCACCTTGCCCCTTGGCTATCGCGTCGACTAGTCGATCGATCTCGCGATTGAGTTCCCCGAGCCTCGTTTCGAGATGCGCCCGTTTCGCATTCGCTTTGGCTGACAGGCGCTTCCGCTCTTCGAGATAGGTCCGCACATACTCTGCAATCACGCTTGGATGGCGCATCTCTGCTTCCAATCCGGCAAGAACCGCGCTTTCCACTGTGTGTAGATAGAATGTCTTTGCGTCCCGGCACGTGCCGCTTTCCGTGGCCGCGGAACAACGGATACGAATGCGCTCCGACTTGTCCTTCCCGTTGGTGGACATTCCAGCACCACACGCACCACACCGGAGCATACCCGACAACATGTGACGTGGTCGCCGTTGCTTGTTCGGGTGCGTATGGCCACGCGCTTGTTTTCGACTTTGTGCCGCGTTGAACAGTTCTTGAGAGACAATTCGCAGCTCCGGCACGTCCGCGGTTTGCCAGTCCTTTTTGGCGTTAGGACGTGACAGGCGCTTTCCAGTGTCCGGATCTTTGACCATCCTCACCTTGTTCCAGACAAGCCGCCCCGCGTAGAGTTCGTTCTGAATTAGGCCTGTGCCGCGTTGCATATTGCCATTGATTGTCGAGGCGTTCCACGAGCGCCCGCGCGGTGGCGCTATTCCTTCATTGTTCAGGTCGTGGGCAATTTCGCGAGGAGTCCGCCCACCAATATACTCCTCAAAAATTCGCCGGACGATCTGTGCTTCAGCTTCGACAATTGTTCGCTTGCCCTTGTCGCCGGCAATTGGCGCATAACCATAGGCCCTTCCGCCTGCATTGAGCCCCTGTCCAACACGACCAGACAGTCCCCGGCGCACCTTATGGGCGTTGTCCTCGCGATAGAGCTGGCCCACCAGCCCGCGAAGTCCAACCAAAACTGTGTTGACAACCCCCTCGTGGACGGCCCGGATTTCAATTCCAAGGAATGATAGCCGTTTGTGAATACCGGCAAGGTCTTCCATATCACGCGAAAGGCGATCCAGAGCCTCGACTACGACGATATCGAATGATCCGTCTTTCGCCCGATCCATCAAGCGAAGTAGGCCATCGCGCCCCATAATAGAGCCACCCGAACGCGCTCTGTCCTCATAGACGTCGATGACATCAATATTGGCGCGTGAGGCGTAGTCTCTGCAGAGCGTGATTTGATCTTCGATTGATCGCTCATTCTGGAGGTCGGTTGAGAACCGAGCGTAGATCAACGCTTTCTTCATCCGGGGCTCGGATGCTGACCTGATCTCGTTCATAATCTTCCCTTGCCGCTTGGCGTGCCAATGCCCGTGCAAGGCGTAGAATCGCCTCATCTGGCGACGGCCGCAAGGGCAATTTGCAAATTCCGCGACGACCCACGATCAGCGGCCTCGTTCGCAGCCGCCATACTGCGCGATCGGTAGGCCAAACAGATGCAATCGCTTCGATGTCTGACGGCGAAAGTTGCTATCGATAACGGCTTCAATTTGATCCATGAGCGAAACATGCGACCGCTTGCATGTTGTCGAAAGCCCGAGCTTCCCTTCGTCGTGGAATCGGAAAGCGTAGCGCGCAGATCGGCGGTCATTGATCCAACTCGCGAAATCTCTGTCGATGTCACAAAAAGAGTGATCGATGAATATTGCACTATCCGTCAGGCTCATAACCTGAAGGGCATAGGTTCAAATCCTATCCCCGCAACCAAATATCATGCTGATAATTCAGCAGTAATTTGAAAGGCCGCCCAGCCCCGACCGGTTGCGGCTTCCGCGGATGCCTGCGGTCGGCCCGGTAGGTGAGCATCCCAAATCCGACGCATGCGGCTTGTGATTTCGGCCTTAATGGTCGAGCCATACCAGGTCAAGAAAGCGATTGTGAAGGCCCAGAGCAAGAACCACGCTGGATCTCGAGCATATCCTTTGATTCAGCGATCCGCCCCCGAGGGCAGGAAAATCCCCAATAGCTTTATTCCATCTGCGACGATGCGAAGACGCGTAGCCATCTCTTGATAAGCATAGCTTTCTCGAATGAGTGGATAGAGCGCGAAATAAAGCGAAGCGAAAACTGTCAAAAAATAGATCGCTCGCCGCCGCCAAACAGCGTTCCAAATTGATTCTTGCTCATCATGACGGCGCTTTGCGCCATCCTTGCTCTCGCAGGTACGCGTTCCGACGGCGTGGATTTCCCGAGTGTCCGCCGTGACGACAGCATACTCTGGAGGTAGCCCAATGGGCGCGTACAGATGCGCCCCTACCTGAAGGGACGCCAGGTCGCCGGCATCCTGCTCGACAACTGGCTCAAGGGCCGCCGGCGCGCGGTCTGGATCAGCAAGTCCGACAAGCTGATCGAGGATGCGCAGCGCGACTGGTCCGCGCTTGGCGTGGAGCGGCTCCTGGTTACGCCGCTGTCTCGCTTCCGGCAGGGTACGCCGATCCAGCTCGCGGAAGGTATCCTTTTTGCGACCTACGCTACGCTGCGCAGCGACGAGCGCGGCGAGAAGCTTTCGCGCGTCGGGCAGATCGTCGAATGGTTGGGCTCCGGTTTTGACGGAGTGATCGTTTTCGACGAGTCGCATGCGATGCAGAACGCCGTTGGAGGCAAGGGCGAGCGCGGTGACCAAGTGGCCTCGCAGCAGGGACGCGCGGGGCTTAGGCTCCAGCATGCCCTGCCGAACGCTCGCGTGGTCTATGTCTCGGCGACGGGCGCTACCACGGTGCACAATCTCGCTTATGCCCAGCGCCTCGGTCTCTGGGGCGGCGAGGACTTCCCGTTCGCCACCCGCGCGGAATTCGTCGAGGCGATCGAGGAGGGAGGTGTTGCGGCGATGGAGGTGCTGGCGCGTGACCTAAAGGCCCTCGGCCTTTATGCAGCGCGTTCTCTATCCTACGAGGGCGTCGAATACGAATTGGTCGAACACCGGCTCACTCCGGAACAGATCCGCATCTACGACGCCTACGCCGGTGCGTTCTCGATCATCCACAACAACCTTGATGCGGCCATGCGGGCAGCGAACATCACCGGCGAGACTGGTACGCTCAACGCGCAGGCCAAGTCCGCCGCGCGTTCCGCCTTCGAGAGCGCCAAGCAGCGCTTCTTCGGCCATCTACTCACCTCGATGAAGACGCCCTCGCTGATCCGCTCGATCGAGCACGATCTCGGCTCTGGCCACGCCGCCGTGATCCAGATCGTCTCGACCGGCGAGGCTCTCATGGAGCGTCGGCTCGCGGAGATTCCGACCGAGGATTGGGGCGACGTCCAGGTCGACATCACCCCGCGCGAGTACGTGCTCGACTATCTCACCCATTCCTTCCCGGTGCAGCTCTACGAGCCGTTCACGGATTCCGAGGGCAATCTCTGTTCGCGGCCCGTCTACCGTGACGGCCGGCCGGTCGAAAGCCGTGAAGCCGTTGCGCGCCGTGACCGACTGATCGAAAAACTCGCCTCGCTGCCACCCGTGCCGGGTGCGCTCGACCAGATCGTTCAGCGGTTCGGCACGGACATGGTCGCCGAGGTTACCGGTCGCTCGCGCCGCATTGTCCGTAAGAATGATCGGCTGACGGTTGATAACCGAGCTGGCTCGGCGAACCTCGCCGAGACCGCGGCGTTCATGGATGACGTCAAGCGCATCCTCATTTTCTCGGACGCTGGCGGGACCGGCCGCAGCTACCACGCCGAACTGTCGGCCCGGAACCGTCGCCTGCGTGTGCATTATTTGGTCGAGCCTGGCTGGAAGGCGGACGCCGCCATTCAGGGCCTGGGTCGCACCAACCGCACCAACCAGGCGCAGCCGCCCCTGTTTCGCCCCATCGCGACAAACGTAAAGGCGGAAAGGCGCTTTCTCTCTACCATCGCCCGTCGGCTCGACACGCTGGGCGCGATTACGCGTGGCCGGCGCCAGACCGGCGGCCAGGGCTTGTTCAGGGCCGAGGACAATCTCGAAAGCCACTACGCCCGCGACGCGCTGCGTCAACTCTATCATGTGCTTGTTCGCGGCAAGGTGGAGGGCTGCTCGCTCGAGAGATTCGAGGAGGCCACCGGCCTGAAGCTTGTGGATGGCAACGGCATCAAGGACGAGCTACCGCCGATCACCACCTTCTTGAACAGGCTGTTGGCGCTCACCATCGACCTGCAGAACGTCCTGTTCACCGTGTTCGAGCAACTGCTCACCGCTCGCATCGAAGGCGCGATCGCGTCCGGCACCTATGATGCCGGCCTGGAGACGCTTCGGGCCGAGAGCTTCGTCGTCACCGACCGGCGCGTCATCTACACCCATCCCGGGACCGGCGCGGAGACACGGCTGCTCACTATCACCGAACGCCGGCACAACCGTCCCGTAACGCTGGGCGAAGCGCTCGATCGGCTCTCCGATTCCCACGCGGTCCTGCTGATCAACGAGCGGTCCGGCCGGGCCGCCGTTCAGGTGCCGGCGCCGAGCCTTATGCTGGATGACGGCGAGATCGAACGGCGGGTGCGGCTGATCCGGCCGATGGAGCATCACAGCCTTCCGCTGAAGATGATGGCCGAAAGCCATTGGGCGGAAGCCAACCGCGAATGCTTCGCTGCGGCCTGGCAGTCCGAACTCGGCGAGGTGCCCGAGTTCACCGACAGCACCATCCATATCGCGGCAGGCTTGCTCCTGCCGATCTGGAAGCGGCTGCCGAACGAGTCGACCCGCGTCTACCGGCTTCAGACCGATGCCGGCGAGCGCATCATCGGCCGCAAGGTCTCGTCAGTCTGGGTGGCGAATGCGCTGGCTGGCGATGCACCGGCGCTGACGCCGGACGCCGCCTTCGCCGCGCTGCTCGAAGGTCGCACTATTTTGGAGCTTGCCGAAGGCCTGAAGCTTCGGCGCGTCCGCGCCATGGGCGTTAATCGCATCGAACTGTCTGACTTCACCGACGCCATGCGGGATCGTCTCCGTGCCTATGGGCTCTTCGGCGAGATCATCTCCTGGAAGCTGCGCATGTTCGTGCCATCAGATGCCAGTGGCGTCGGCGTTCTGACCAAGGTGCTCGAACGCTATCCGGTCGAGCGGATTGACAAACGGGAGGCCGCGTGATGCCGCGCGATGCTTCCGAATTGGCACGCCGTCTCGCGCGTGTGGCCGAGGCCGTGTGCCGTCATTATCTCTCGAATGGGAAGCGCGAGGGGCGGTATTGGCTGGTTGGTGATGTTCACAACACGTCGGGCCGCTCGCTGTTCGTGCGGCTACAGGAATCACCGAAAGGCCCTGCGGGAAAATGGACCGACGCAGCGACCGGCGACCACGGCGATCTCCTCGACATCATCAGAGAAAGCCTCGGGCTTCGTGACTTCCGCGAGGTCGCGGAGGAAGCGAGGCGATTTCTGAACTTGCCTCGCGCTGAACCGCAACCGGTCTTGAAATCGGTGCGTCCGCCAGCCGTAGCTGGATCGCAGGGGGCGGCAAGACGCCTCTTTGCGATGTCGCAACCGATCGAAGGAACCGTGGTCGAGGCCTACTTGCATCGTCGGGGAATTGCCCACGTGTACCACGGTGGCAGCCTGCGCTTCCATCCGCGCTGTTACTATCGACCTGACGAGCACCTTCCGACCGAGACCTGGCCGGCGATGATTGCCTGCGTCACCGACCTCGACGGCGGGATCACCGGCGTGCATCGTACCTGGCTCGATCCCGACGGCTTTGATCGCGTTCGACTCGGCAAGGCCCCGATCGACACGCCCCGACGAGCCATGGGTGACCTGCTGGGTAACGCGGTACGTTTCGGTTTTGCGAACGACGACGTGCTCATCGCGGGCGAAGGCATCGAGACCATGTTGTCGCTGCGCTGCATGCTACCGAGCATGCCGATGGCAGCCGCACTTTCCGCCAATCACCTCGCGGCCATGCTACTGTCGCCGAGTTTGCGTCGACTCTATATTGCTCGCGATGCCGATGCCGCCGGCGAAGCGGTACAGGCGACTCTCGCGCAACGCGCAGGCGCGGCCAGCATCGAGGCGATTGCGCTGTCGCCACGGCTGGGCGATTTCAACGAAGATCTGCACGTCTTCGGTCTTGATGCCCTCCGTGCAGCGTTGCGGATACAGCTCGCGCCCGAGGACGTCGACCGCTTTCTCTTGCTCGCGACGGCGCCCGGATAGCTACGTTTGCCTTCCATCGACGTCAATAGTTCGGTCGCGGCGCATCCAATGCCGGCAAGGGCCGCGACCACGGCCTTCTAGAGGGCGATCGGACGGCAGGCGACCCGGGCCGGCAATGGCAAAGGTGCGGCTATTTTCCGCCGCGCCCCGCCGAACGGACGCTCACATTATACATGGGCGATGGTGCGCTTTGCATCGCGAAACAAAATAGCCGCACCTCTGCCATCCTCCGCTTGCGCTGCGGCCCTCCGCTGACGCTCCGGGTTCTGGCCCGTCCCGCCCGCCGTCTGAGTGATCGCCACGAAGGCCGCGATGGGCGCGGTCGATCCGGCAAAAGGACTTAACCTCATGACCGACCATGGCGACATCGAGCCAGCACACGGCGTATCTCCGACCGAGCACGTCCTCAGCGAATTGCAGCTCTTTGGCTATCGTCCCTTCGACGACCAGCCTGATCCCAGACCGATTCCCGAAGGTAAGATGATCGCTGGCGCAGTCGCCGACATCTTCGACGCCCTGGTTGCCACTTTGAGCGACACACGGCTCGAGCCGGACCTTGAGGACCTGCTCTGGTCGACCGTCAACCTGTTCCATCGCGCCGCCGACCGCATCGGACGCGAGCTCGACAACAACGAACAGGCCCAACGCAAGAGCCAGCGCGAGCAGAACGGTTCGGAAGTACGATCGGTCGAACTCGAGCGCCTGACGGCCGAAGGCATCACGCTGATCGAGCGCCGCAACTGCCTGGAACTCTTCCGCGATCTGGCCATCGAACGCTTTGAGGTCCACACTGGTTCATCCTGGCGTCCCCGGGCGGGATCGCTTGTCAACCACCGCACACTGACCGCAGCCATGATCGACTCGCGGGAGTTCATCGCAGCCAAGCGCCGCGCCGAGACCGAGGTCATGTTGCCGGCAGGACCAAAGGTCGCTCTGACCGGTGGCCTCGACTTCAACGACCACCACCTGGTCTGGGACCGCCTCGACAAGGTCCACGCCAAGCATTCCGACATGGTCCTCATCCACGGCGGTTCGCCAAAGGGCGCCGAACTGATCGCCTCCAAATGGGCTGTTAACCGCAAGGTACCACAGATCGCTTTCAAGCCGGACTGGACCAAGCATGCCAAGGCGGCGCCGTTCAGGCGCAACGACGCCATGCTCGAACTTCTGCCGATCGGCGTCATGCATTTCCCGGGCACGGGAATCCAGGACAACCTCGCCGACAAGGCGAAGCGGCTCGGCATTGCCGTTTGGAAATTCGGCGGCGCGTGACGCCGACCTGCCATCCTCCACACCACAGAGGTGGAGTTGCATCGCCGCAACTCCGCCTCGTTTCGATCGCATATCCAAAACTGCGCCGTGGTGGTGGTGGAAGGCGCAACCATATCCCCTTTGCATATGGAGCCACCACCATGCTCGCGCTTGGACTTCTTCTGAACTTCGCTGGCATTGGCTTGTTCTGCTGGTTGATCTTCACGCTCGCGGTATACGCCTTGCCATTTTTTGTCTTATGTGGCCGGCCACATAAGACAAATTATGTGGCGTTCTGCGATATGTGGCGCACAAGCAGTTTGATGCCGTCTCTGCCCGAAATCTGAGAGCCGCGCGCCACATATCGATAAGGCTACAGCGCGCGCAGAAACGCCATCACATCCGGTTGGTTCCAGCTTCCAATCGCACGCGGAGCCTTCCCCCTTTCCAGCGTCGCCAATGCCCGCTTTTTCGTTGCAAGGTCCGTCTCGGCATAGATGTTGGTCGTATCGAGCGACACATGTCCAAGCCAAGCCCGGATTGTATTGATGTCAACGCCCGCCTGCAGAAGGTGGCTAGCGGTCGTGTGTCGGATGATATGGGGACTGACTCGCTTTCCCTGGAGTGACGGCACCGAAGATCGGAGCTTTGCAATGTAGCGCTCAACGAGCGTGTGGACACCGTAACGCGTCAACGGCTCGCCGCGACGATTCATAAAAAGATGCGCCTCGGCAGGGCGTTCACCGACAAGATGATGGAGGTGTTTTAAGGTCGTTGCCCAGAGCGGGCAACGCCGTTGCTTATTGCCTTTGCCGGTGATCCGAACGGACTTGGAGTGCCAGTCTATGTCGCCGATCCGAACGGACGTTGCTTCGCTGACACGAGCGCCGGAGTTGTAGAGAAACAACAGCAATGCGTGGTCTCGTCGACCTTGGCCTGACAATTGATCGGGCGCAGCGAGCAGACTGTCGACTTCCGACTTCTCAAGATATGTCAGACTAGCCGTCATGCTCTTCTTTATTGGCACCATCCGAATTTGTGCGCACCACTCAACATGTTGCGGGCTGTGTTCGCCGATGAACCGCGCTAGCGCATGAATTGACGCAAGTCGCTGGTTCCGTGTCGCAGTAGAGCATTGTCGTTCCCGCTCAAGATAGACGAGAAAGCTGCGCACGAGTTCGGCGGATAGGTCGGTAACCGACAGTGCGTCGGCAGCTAGACCTTTGCGCTTCGCCGCGTAAGGAAGCAGCAAGACGAGCATATCGCGATAGCTCGCGCGGGTGTTTGCGGACAGATTCCGCTCCGATGTGGCATACTCCATGAGGAACCGGCGGATCCAATGCCCCGCCGAGGTCTGGTCAACCATGACGTTGCCCTCCCGAGAACGCTTCGAAGCGGGAGCTGGCTTCGGCAAGCAGCTCCTGGGTCATCGTTAGATAGCGCTGCGTCCCGGCAAGACCGGTATGGCCGAGGTAGGTCGCCAACTTAGGTAGAAGATCGTTTAGGTCGGCGTCGCTGCGATACCACGCGGTGACACGGTGAACAGCCGCCGAGTGCCTGAGGTCGTGCATGCGCGGCTGGTTGCGGGCACCACCATCTCTTCGAATATCTGCGATTTTACAGAGGCGACGAAATGCGACGCCGAGCGTTTGGCCGCACAAAGGCGTGCCATCCCGGCTGGAAAAGAGCCGGCTCTCGGCCCCGGCGGAATAAGAATCACATGGCCTTGCAATGAACGCCCGCATCACCGCGGTCAAACTGTCGCTGAGAGGGACAATGCGGGTTTTGAAGAACTTCGTCTGCCGAACGTGTATCAGCAATTGCTCCAGATCGACGTCTTCGATCTTGAGGCGCATTGCTTCGCCACGGCGCAGTCCGGCCCCATACAAGAGGAGCAGGAACGTGCGTAACGTGTCGGCGTCGATCACCAGGCGGGCTCCCTCCGTTGCCACCGGAATCGCGGCGAGAAGTCGCTTAAGCTCGGCTTCGGAATAGATGTAAGGGACAAAGGTCGGATAGACGCGCTTACGCCGTCGTGGCATCGGAGATGTCTTCAACAAACCGCGAGAGACAGCGAAGAAGAACAGACCTGCCAGCGCGCGATACTTCTTGGTCCGAGTCTCATAACTCGTCGCGCCTCGGTCCACGAAACGCGAGATCATCTCCGGATCGATATCCCGAACTGGAACGTTGCCGATCGATCTTCCAAAGGCCTTGAGAGTATTGGCCTCGCTCGAATAGCGCTTGCCGAGTGAGCGCTGCTGCGTAATGTAGTCAGCGATAATATCGTTGAAGCTCATAGCAGCGCTCCCAAGTCGAACTCAGCCACTTGACGCAGCCCCCGCAGATCGATCTTGGTGTAGATCCGCGTGGTATCCAGGCTTCGGTGACCAAGATGGTCGGCGATCTGCTTCAATGTGAATCCAGCATCAAGGAGCTGGCCTGCACAGGCATGACGAAGGCTATGGGCGCCCCGCCGGGTGAGCTTCACGCCCTGCTTGGTCAACAGCGTCCGCACCACAGAGGTGATGCTCGGACCTGACAGCGGGCGGATTGGTGCCTGGGCCGTCAAGAACAGAGACCGATGTGGGCACCGCGGACGTGCCTGACGAAGATAACGCAGAATCGCCTCGCCAACAGGTACCGACATTGGATAGCTTTGTGCTCGTCGCATCTTCGGTCGCGTGACATGGATCGTCTCAGCTGCCCAATCGAGATCGTCCAACGTCAGTCGCGCGACTTCACCGCGCCGCAGACCATAATGGATCAGCAACGATAGAATTGCGTGAGCGCGAATCTTTACAGGGTCGTCGCTGGACGCAGTGTCTTCGAGAAGCCGGTCGATCTGTTCAGTGCTTGGGGCTCGCGGAAGATCCTCAAGTTTATAGATGCGCGGCAGTTCGATACTGCGCGCGAAATCGGATCGACACCATTGCCGACTCCCGGCGTAGCGGAAAAAGCTACGCAATCTACAAGCCAGTGCGTGTAACGACTTACGGCTCCATCCCCGGCTTGCATGGTCCTTCAGAAACGCATCGACGTGAGCAAGTGTGACCGCATCAAGCGAGCGCACCCGAGATGGCAATGATTTGAAGAACCACCGCATAGCCTCGTCGCAAGACGCAATCGTTACTGGGGAAAGGCCCCGTTCGACGCGGCAGTAGTTGTTGAAAGCGAGCAGTTCCGTCGCAAACCTTTGTGGGCGGTTCGGCTCGACAATTAACCCACCCAAGTTCCGAAGCCAGGGCACGCCGGCCTGAAGAATGAGTTTAATGGTGTGTCGGGATGGTGGATGGCCTGCCCATTTTGACTTGACCTGTCGGTGCAGTGCGCTTCTCAGCCGTTCAGGTGTTATGCTTCCTCCTGCATCGCGAACTATCTCCGCGACGACCAGCAACGCCCATGCCATGCGCATAAGCGTCCGCGGCGAATACCCATTCGCCTGCGCCTCTTTGAGAAATTGCTCCCGGGACTTCGCATAAGGTCCGGTCCGATAGCGTGCCACAACGGCCGGGTTCTCGAATAGTACGTCGTACATGATCGCTCTCCATCGCAAGGATGGACAGCGATCATCCATACAAAAATATGTGGCGTAAGAAGCCCGCTATCGGGCTCCACAGAAAGACTCGCCACGCCAGCGCCACATATCGCAGAGCACCACATAATTTGTCGCTCTCAACGCCGGTATGATGGCGTTGCACGGTGGCGCTGGTATCTTCGGTGCGCCGCTTGTCGGCATAGTCGCTGGCGGGGTCACACTCGCTGCCGGCCAAACTGCCTTCGCAATGACTCGCTCTGTAATCGTCCGTGCCATCATTGCCGCCCTGTTTGCTGCGCCGGCGACACTTGCTGGCTATCAGGTCGTATTTGCGATGTCGCAAATCGGCGTGCCGTCATCGGCCTGGCGTGAGATCTTCGCCTGTCTCGGCGCGGTCTTTATTGGCGGCACGGCGTGGACGCGGTTGACTATCTTCACCG
>Ga0137415_10006094_pt1 | contig 11936 bp, 5 predicted proteins | sample CZODoug3_1_1_16f_FD_183082 | JGI IMG/M metagenome (GOLD analysis project Ga0137415, IMG submission 183082) | Vadose zone soil fungal communities from Angelo Coast Range Reserve, California, USA - CZODoug3_1_1_16fungal (Hybrid Assembly) | ecosystem: Environmental > Terrestrial > Soil > Vadose...
TGTTCCAGACCGAGGACAAGGAGCAGTCCCTGGAGAAGTACCACCAACGGTTCTGGTCCATCCTGCAGTACCTGCACCAACACGACCCGGAGCCGTGGCCGGCGGACCTGCCGGCCGATCCGGAGGACCCCATGTGGGAGTTCGCCTTCGGCGGCACGCCCATCTTCGTGGTCTGCAACACCCCGGCCCACCAGTCCCGGGTCAGCCGGAACGGAACTAACTTCCTCATCACGTTCCAGCCCCGTTGGGTGTTCGAGCACATTGGCCCGGAAACGCGGCAGGGACGGGCTGTCCGGAAGACAATCCGTAAGCGCTTGGAAGATTTCGACAGCATGCCGCCGTCGCGTTTCCTCGGCGACTACGGGAATACGGACAACCGGGAGTACCGGCAGTATTTCCTGCCGGACACGAACGACTCGGACGTGCCTCGGTGCCCGTTCCGGCCGCGCAGCCCCTAGGAAGGCCCGCCGAGGCGTCCGACGAGAGGTCAGCCGGCGAAGAACTCCAGCATCAGCCGGTTGACCTCTTCGGGGCGTTCCAGGTAGCCGAAGTGGCCGGTCTCCGGCACCTCGGCGTAGCGGGCCCCGGGGATCGCGTCGGCCACCTCGCGGCCGAGGAACGCCGGCACCATCACGTCGTCGGCGAACGCGATCACCAGGGTCGGCACGGTGATCGCCCGGTAGGCCTCCCGCCGGTCGCCGAGCTGGGCCGAGACGCCGAGCTCGGCGCGCCCACCGGCGGTGGTAGGGGTGGCCGTCAGCTCGAGGATGTCCAGCCAGTCGGTGACCTTGGGCTGGTCGCGCAGGGTCACCGGGGACAGGTTCAGCACCGCGTTGACGGCGGCCCAGAACGGCGCCGGCAGCTGGACCTTCTCGTCGTGGAGCAGCTCCTCCCCCCGGGTCAGCATCCGCTGCACCGGGTCGAGCCGGGCGTGCGCGGCCATCGCCACCAGCTGGCGCACCAGGTCGGGCCGGGCCAGCGCCAGTTCCTGTGCCACGTGGGCGCCCAGCGAGGTGCCCACCACCCGGGCCGGGCCGCCACCGAGGTGCTCGACCAGCGCCGCCACGTCGCCGACCATGTCGTCGATGGTCAGGCCCGCGATGCTGGCCGCCGCGTCGCCCTGCGAGCCCGCCATCACCCCCCGGCTGTCGAAGGTCGCCACCCGGTAGCCGGCCGCGACCAGCGCCGGGACCTGGTGCAGCTGCCACACCCGGCCCGGACTGCCGGTACCCATCACGAGCACGACGAGATCGCCATCGCCGGCGACCTCATAGCGCAACCACACCCCGTTGAGCCGAGCGACCGGCATGGCCCTCCTCGCGTTGATAGCCCAGCCTTACCTTGCCATGCTGAGTGCATGTCTGTCCGACCCCGGGTGCTGCGCGAGGCGATCACCGCGCAGCGCCGTGAGCTCACCGTCGCAGCACTGTTCCTGATCCTGCACCAGGCCTGTGAGGCGATGGTCCCGGTGTTGGTCGGCGTGCTGATCGACCGGGCGGTGCGCACCGGTGACCCCGTGCAGCTGGTCGGCTGGCTGCTCGTGCTCGGGGTGGACTTCCTGCTGCTGTCCAACGGCTTCCGGATCGGCTCCCGGCTGACCTGGCTGGCCGAGGCCCGCGCCGACCGGGACCTGCGGCTGCGGCTGACCGGCCGGGTACTGGATCCGCGCGGTGGCGCCGAGACCGGGCGGCTACCCGGTGCCATGGTCAGCATCGCCACGCTGGACACCAAGCGCGTGTCGCTGCTGTTCCTCGCGCTGCCGTTCGGCTCCGCCGCGCTGGCCGCCCTGGTCGTGGCCGCGGTCGCACTGCTGCGGATCTCGCTGCCGCTCGGCCTGCTCATCCTGCTCGGCACGCCGCCGCTGCTCTACCTGCTGCGGCTGCTCGGGCTGCCCGTGCAGCGGCGCAGCGGGCCGGAACAGGAACGGGCCGCGCGGGCCGCCGGGGTGGCGGCCGACCTGGTCAGCGGCGTGCGGGTGCTCAAGGGCCTGCGCGCGGAGGCGGCCGCGCAGCGCCGCTACACGGTGACCAGCCAGGAGTCCCTGGCCGCCACGCTGCGCGCCGGCCGGGCTCAGGCCTGGTACGAGGGCGCCGTGCTGGTCGCCAACGGGCTGTTCCTGGCCCTGATCGCGCTGGTCGGCGGGCGGCTCGCGGCCGGCGGCTCGATCACCGTCGGGGACCTGGTCGCCGCGGTCGGGCTGGCCCAGTTCCTGCTCGGCCCGCTGAACGTGTTCAGCCGGGTCACCGCCGCACTCGCCCAGGCCAGGGCCTCCGCCGACCGGATCGCCGACGTGCTCGCCGCCCCGCCCTCGGTGGCCGGGGGTGAGCTCCGGCCGGCCAGCCCGACCCCGGGCGCGCTGCGGCTGCGCGGGGTACACGCCGGGCCGCTGCACGGGCTCGACCTGACGGTGCCGGCCGGCGAGATCCTCGGCGTGGCCACCGCCGAGCCCGCCGTCGCCACCGCCCTGCTGGCCTGCCTGAACCGCGAGGCCGACCCCGACGACGGCGAGCTGGAGCTGGACGGCCAACCGCTGCGCGACCTCGACCCCGCCGCGCTGCGCGGTGCCGTCGTGGTCGCGGCGCACGACGCCGAGCTGTTCGCCGGCTCGCTGCGGGACAACGTGACCGCCGCCGCTGCCGCCGGGCTGGACCCGGCACCCGCCCTGCGGGCCGCGCAGGCCGACGAGGTCGCCGCCACCCTCGCCGGCGGGCTGGATGCACCGGTCAGCGAACAGGGCAGCTCGCTGTCCGGCGGGCAGCGGCAGCGGGTCGCGCTGGCCCGCGCCCTGGCCACCGACGCCGCGGTGCTCGTGCTGCACGACCCGACGACCGCGCTGGACACGGTCACCGAGGCCCGCATCGCCACCGGGCTGCGCGAGCTGCGCCTCGGCCGCACCACGGTGGTCCTCACGACCAGCCCCGCGCTGCTCGCCGCCTGCGACCGGGTGGTCGCACTGGGCACCGGCGGCGTCACCGCGCAGGGCAGCCACGCCACGCTGCTGCACGAGCAGGCCGGCTACCGCGAGCTGGTGCTCGGGTGAGCGAGCGCGAACTACTGCCCACCGCCGACGGCGCGCGGGTCCGCACCGAGCTCGGCGACCTGCTGCGGCCACACCGGCGCCGGGCCGCGCTGGCCACCCTCGCGCTGCTCGCCGGGGCCGCGGTCAGCCTGCTCACCGCCCCGCTGCTCGGCCGGATCGTCGACCTGGTGGCGCAGGGCCGGCCGGCCGCCTCGGTGCACGGCCCGGTGGCCGCGCTGGCCGGGGTCGCCCTCGGCCAGGGCGTGTTCGCCGTGCTCGGCGTGTACCTGGTCGCGCGGGTCGGCGAGAGCATGCTGGCCACGCTGCGCGAGCGGTTCATCGCCCAGGTGCTGCGGCTGCCGCTGGAGCGCATCGAGCAGGCCGGCTCCGGCGACCTGACCTCCCGGGTCACCACCGACGTCGCGCTGATCGGCGACGCGGTGCGCTCCGCCGTCCCGCAGTTCGCCCGGTCCGCGATGATCATTGCGTTGACCCTGGTCGGGCTGGCCGTGCTGGACTGGCGGTTCATGCTGGCCGCCCTGCTCGCCGCGCCGGTGCAGGTGCTGGCCGCGCGTTGGTACCTGCCACGGGCCATCCCGCTCTACCGCGCGCAGCGGATCGCCGGCGGCGCCCAGCAACAGCAGCTGCTGGACACCGTGGGTGGTGCGCGCACGGTGCGCGCGTTCCGCCTCGGCGACGACCACACGGCCCGGGTGGCGGAGCGCGCCGAGGACGTCGTGCTGGCGTCGGTGCGGGCGGTCAAGGTGCGCACCGGGTTCCTCAACCGGCTCAACATCGCCGAGTACGTGGGCGCGGCCGGCGTGCTCGTGGTGGGCTTCTGGCTGGTCCGCTCCGGTACCGCGTCGGTCGGCACGGCCAGCGCCGCCGCGCTGTACTTCATCAACCTGTTCGGCCCGATCAACCAGGTACTGCTGCTGCTGGACGACGTGCAGTCGGCCGGCGCCGCGCTGGCCCGGCTGGTCGGCGTACTGGACGTGGCGCAGCGGGGCGGCTGGACCGAGCCCGTACGGCCGGCCCAGCCGGTGGACAGCTCGGTCAAGCTGACCCGCCTGGGGCACGCCTACCCCGGCGGGCCGGACGTGCTGCACGACGTGCACCTGGACGTGGCCGCCGGCAGCCGGGTCGCCCTGGTCGGCGCCAGTGGGGCCGGCAAGAGCACCCTGGCCAAGCTCGTCGCCGGGGTGCACCGGCCCACCCGGGGCAGCGTGCGGATCGGCGGCGTCGAGCTGGCCGAGCAGGGTCGCGCGCCGGCCAACCGGTCGGTCGCGCTGATCACCCAGGAGGTCCACGTGTTCGCCGGCCCACTGGCCGACGACCTGCGGCTGGCCCGCCCGGACGCGACCGGCGAGCAGCTGCGTGCCGCGCTGACCACGGTCGGCGCACTGAACTGGGCGGAGGCGCTACCGAACGGGCTGGACACCGTGGTCGGCGCCGGCGGGCACTCGCTCACCGTGGTGCAGTCCCAGCAGCTCGCGCTGGCCCGGCTGGTGCTGGCCGACCCGCCGGTTGCCGTACTCGACGAGGCGACAGCGGAGGCCGGCAGCGCCGGCGCCCGGGTCCTGGACACCGCCGCACTGAACGCCCTGCGGGGGCGTACCGGGCTGATGGTCGCGCACCGCCTCACCCAGGCGACCACGGCCGACACGGTGGTCGTACTGGACGGCGGCCGGGTCGTCGAGCAGGGCAGCCACGACGAGCTGGTCGCCGCCGGCGGACGCTACGCCCAGCTGTGGGCGGCCTGGCACGACAACCGATGAGCGCCGCCGAGCTCGAGCGTCCCCCGGTCGGCGCTAGATGTTGTAGCCGCCGGTGACCTCGATTGACTGGGCGTTGATCCAACGGCTTTCGTCCGAGAGCAGGCTGGCGATGACGCGGCCGATCTCGTCCGGCTCGCCGACGCGGCCGAGTGATGTCTGGGCGGCAAGTTGGACCTCGAACACGTCGGTAAGCCCGCCGCCGAGTTCGGTGCGGATCGCGCCGGGTGCGATCGAGTTCGCCCGGATCCGGCGTTCGCCGAACTCCTTGGCCAGGTAGCGGGTGAGTACTTCGAGCCCGCCTTTGAAGCTGGCGTAAGGGGCGACGCCTGCCGTTGCCACGCGAGTGGTCACGCTGGTCATGTTGACGATCTGGCCGCCGTCCGCGATCAGCGGTAGCAGTGTTTGGGTGAGGAAGAACGGTCCCTTGAGATGTAGGTGAGGATGACGCCCATGCCGCGGTGCGCACACGCGAGTGCGGCGGCGCCGATGCCTCGGCTGCCGCCGGTGATGATCACGATGGTCAAGTGAGTTGCCTTCCACGGGTTGTTAAACCCGAGTCAACGCGCACCGCCACCCGCGAAGAAGGGCGAGTCTTCCGGGGAGTGCCGCACCTAGGAACGGCACCCTTCCAGTACCACCCACGGGGTCACTGGCCCAGCTGCAGCTCCAGCTCCTCCTCGGTCAGTGCGCTGACTTCGAGCGAGATGGCGGCGATCTCCTCCCAGCGCGGGTCGGCGGCGATCATGGTGGCGGCCAGGGCGGCCACCGTCCGCGCGCTGAACAGGTCCCGCACCCGAACGTCGTCGCTCTGCAGCGCCTCTCGCAGGTTGGCCACGATCCGGGTCGCCAGCACCGAGTCGCCGCCGCTGGACAGGAACTCGTCCTCGATGCCGAGCGAGTCGTCGCCGAGCGTCTCCCGCCAGGCGGTCAGCAGCACGGTCTCCAGCGCGGTGCGCGGCTCCACCGGGCCGGTCGAACCTCCGTCGGTGTGCCGGTCCAGCAGCGCCGCGATCGCCTTGCGGTCCGGCTTGCCGTTGCGGGTCAGCGGCAGCTCGTCGAGCACCACGATCCGCTCCGGGATCATGTAGCCCGGCAGCAGCGCGGCGACCCCGTCGCGCAGTGCGGCCTCGGCGTCGCGGGCGGGCAGCCCGGCCAGTCGGGCGTCGGCGGCGACCACGGCCTGCAGCGAGCCGCCGCGCCGCGCGAGCAGCCTGGCCACCGCCCGCCGGGCCCCGGGCTGGGCGGCCAGCGCGGCCTCCACCTCGCCGAGCTCGACCCGGTAGCCGCGCAGCTTCACCTGGTGGTCGGCCCGGCCGAGGAACTCCAGTGTGCCGTCCCGCCAGTAGCGGCCCAGGTCACCGGTGCGGTACCAGCGCCGGCCGCCGAGCGTGACGAACTTCTGCGCGGTCCGCTCCGGGTCGCCCCGGTAGCCGGTGGCCACGCCGGCACCGCCGATCCAGACCTCGCCGACCACCCAGTCCGGCCGGTCCCGGCCCTGCTCGTCCACCACCCGGCAGGCCACGTTGTGCAGCGGCACCCCATACGGCACGGCGTGCCAGTGCGGCGGCACGACGGCGTCGACGACCTCGCACTCGGTGGAGTGGATCGCCGTCTCCGTGGTGCCGCCGAGTCCGACGAACCGGCAGCCGGGCAGCTGCTCGGCCAGCCGCCCCGGCAGGTCGACGCCCACCCAGTCGCCGCCGAGCAGCACCAGCCGCAGCGACGAGCCCAGCCCGTCCCCCCGGCCGACCACCAGCAGCATGTCCAGCAGCGCCGGCACGCAGTTCAGCACTGTGACGCCCCGGTCGCGGACCAGCCGCGCCCAGTCCCTGGCATCCTGGCGCTCCTGCTCCCGTACCAGCACCACCGCGCCACCGGCCGACAGCAGCCCGAACACGTCGAACACCGACAGGTCGAACTCCATCGCGGACACCCCGAGCGCCCGGTCGGTCGCCTTGATCCCGTAGCGCCGGACCAGGTCGTCGATGGTGTTCATCGCCGCCGCGTGCGAGACCTCAACGCCCTTCGGCTCGCCGGTGGAGCCGGAGGTGAACAGCAGGTACCCAGTCGAACCGGGGTCGGCGAACTCCGGGGCGGGCAGCCGGTCCGGCCAGTCCAACGCGGTCGTCGAGCTCAGCGCGGTGAGCACACCAGCCCCGTCGACCCCAGCTGCCCCGTCGGGCCCAGCTGCCCCGTCGGGCCCGGCCAGCTGCCGGTCGGTGATGATCAGCCGGCTGTCCGCGATAGTCATGATCCGGTGCAGCCGGCTGTCCGGCTGGTCCCAGCCGATCGGCAGGTAGGTACCGCCGGCGGCCAGCACGCCCAGCACCGCCGCCACCTGCTCGGCGCCCTTGGGCAGGCTCACCGCCACCGCGTCGCCGGTGCGCATGCCGTGCTCGCGCAGGGCGGCGGCCACCCGCAGCGCGCGGTCCGACAGCTCGCCGTAGCTCCAGGTGCCGGTCTCGCCCCAGAGCAGCGCCGGCGCGTCGGGCGCCCGCTCGGCCCTGCCGAAGAACGGCTCGTGCAGGCAGCGCGCCGGGAAGCTCGCGGCGGTGTCGTTCACCCGGTCCCGGACCGCGCGCTGGTCGGCGCCGAGCAGGTCGGTGACCGGGTCGCGCCAGGCCTCGTCGCCGTCGGCCAACCGGTCCAGCAGCGTGCCGAACGCGGCGAACATGGCGTCCGCGACCCCGGGCATCAGCAGGTCCTCCCGCACGTCCCAGTTCACCAGCACGCCCCCGTGCAGCTCAGTGACCTGCGCATCCAGCACCACCTGCGGGCCCTGCGAGATGATCCACACCGGTTCGCCGAACTCGCGCAGCACGTCGGCGTCGAACAGCTCGCCCAGCCCCAGCGCACTCGTGTACACGACGGGCGCCACCACCTGCTCGCCCCGGGCCCTGGTCAGCTCGCGCAGCAGGTGCACCCCGGAGAACGCGGCGTGCTCGGCGCGCTCGTGCAACTGCGCCTGCAGCCGCCGGGCGCGCTCGGTGAAGCCCGCCGGCTCGCGCAGGTCGACGTCCAGCAGCACCGAGGAGGTGAAGTCGCCGACCAGGCCGCCGATGTCCGGGTGCAGCGGCTCCCGGTCGAACAGCGGCACGTTCAGCAGGAACCGGCTCGGCGCGCTCCAGCCGCCGATCACCTCGGCGTACGCGGTGGCCAGCGCCATCGCCAGGGTCACCCCGTGGCGGCGGGCCCGCTCGGCCAGCCGGTCCCGGACCTCCGGGGGCAGCCACCTGGCGTGCCGGCCGGTCCGCCCCGGGTCACCCGCCTTCGGGTCCACCGGCAGCTCCGGGGCGCCGGGCAGCTCGTCCAGCCGCTCAGACCACCAGCCGCGGTCCCGCTCGACCGCGGCCGCCGAGGCGACCTCGTGCTCGGCCAGGTAGCGGGCGAACGTGTACTCCGACGCGGCACCGAGGTCGGTGTCCCGAGCGTAGGCACGGGCCAGGTCGGCCAGCAGGACGCGGTAGCTGCGGGCGTCGGCGGCGACCATGTCCACGTCCAGGTGGATCCGGCCGCGACCCTCCGGGAGCAGCGTCAGCCCGACGTCGAACACCTGGCCGGCCTCGATGTCCAGCAGCTGGTGCGACCGGCGCTGGCGCAGCGACTCCAGCTCGGCCTGGACCTCCTGCTCGCCGAGGTCACGCAGGTCGACCAGGGTGACCGGCGGGTGGTCCCGCTCCGGCAGCACCCGCTGGCCGCCGTCCCCCAGCACGGTGACCCGCAGCATCGGGTGCCGGCGCACCACCGCCCGCACCGCCCGCGCCAACCGCTCGGGGTCGACGGCGGCACCGTCGAACTCGGTGTACAGGTGCGCGGCGACCCCGCCCAGCTCCTGGCCGTCCTCCCGCCCGATCCAGTAGGCGTGCTGCAGCGGGGCCAGCGGGAAGCCGTCGTCCGCACCCCGGCCGGCACCGTTCTCGGCAGCACCGTTCCCAACGGCACCGTTTGAAGCAGCACCGTTTGAAGCAGCACCGTTGGACGCGGCGCCGTTGGCGGCGGCACCGCCGTGGTCGGTCGGCGCCGGCGGGGGTGACCCGGCCCGGCTGGCGAGCAGCTCCCGCCACTGGGCCAGGGTCGGCTCGGCGGCGAGCTCGCCGAAGGACACCTCGGTCCCGGCCCGGCGCCACCGGCTGGCCGCGCCCATCAGCGCGATCGAGTCGAGACCCCACTCGAGCAGGTTGTCGGTGTCGCCCGGTGCGTCACCGTCCTCGGTGAGCAGGTCCCGGATCTCCTCGAGCCACCCCTCGATGGTCGCGCGGTCGGTCGTGTCGTCGGTCGTGCGGTCGGTCATCGTCCCTCCAGTCGGGGTGCTCACCGTTCGAACCGTTGCCGCAGCCGGTCCAGCTGGCCGGCGTTCACCGTGACCAGTCCCAGGTCCTCGGTGCTGGGTGCGGCGGCGTCCGGGTGGTTGCCGTGCTCGACCAGCCCATGCAGGGCCGCCACCCAGGAGTCGGCGATCCGGCGGGTGTCCGCCGCCGGGATCACCTCGGGCAGGTAGGTGAACGAGGCGCGCAGGCCCTCGTCGTCCACCAGTACGTTGATGTCGAGCGCGTGTCCCACCCGCATGCCGGGGTCGCCGCTGCCGCCGAGCACGCCGGCGTCCAGCGACCAGTCCCCCTCGGCGTACGAGTCGAACCGGCCCAGGTAGTTGAAGCCGATCAAGGGTTCTGGGAACGCCGCCAGCTCCGCCGCCGACTCCGGGTGCAGGTAGCGCAGCACTCCGTAGCCGGCGCCCCGCTCCGGCAGCGCCCGCAGCGTCTCCCGCACCCGTTTCACCAGGGTCCCCGCCACCGGCCCACCGGCGAACACCTCGTCGACGTCCACGCCCGCCCCGTCGAGGCGGACCGGGAACGCGCTGGTGAACCAGCCGACCGTGCGGGTCAGGTCGGCGCCCTCCAGCAGCTCCTCCTCGCGGCCGTGGCCCTCCAGCCGGACCAGCGGGGTGGCGTCGCCGGCGCGCGCGGTGGCCGCCAGCAGTGCGGCCAGCAGCACGTCCTGGGTCTGCGCCCGCAGCGTTCTGGGCAGGGTGGTCAGCACCGTCCTGGTGACGTCCCGGGGAACCCGCACCACCAGCCGCTCGGTGGCCGACAGCACGTCCCGTACGGGGTCCGGTGGCCGGTGGCCCAGTGCCGGTGGCGGCCCGGCCAGCATCGTGCGCCACACCGGCAGCTGGCCGGCCAACTCGGGGGCGCGGCGGCGCAGCCCCGTCGTCCAGGAGCGGAACGACGTCCGGACCGGCTGCACCGGCTCACCTCGGCAGGCGCCGGCCAGGTCACCGATCAGGATGCGCCAGGACACCCCGTCGACCACCAGGTGGTGCGCCACGATCAGCAGCCGGCCCCGGGCGGTCGGCCCGGCGTCGAACCACACCGCCCGCACCATCCGGCCCGCCTCCGGGTCCAGTTCCGCCGCCGCCGTCTCAGCGGCCTCGAGGAGCCCGGCCGCGTCCGGCACGCCGTCGATGCGCTCCGGCACCGGGGCGGGGCGCTCGGGCGCCACGTGCAGCCGCGGTTTCCCGTCGAGCACCAGGTGGGCCCGCAGCACGTCGTGCGCGGCCGCCACCGCACCGAAGCCGGCGAGCAGCTCCGCCTCGGTCAGCCCGGCCGGCGTGTGCAGCAGCACGGACTGGGAGAACGTGCGGTACGGCCCGCCCCGGTCCAGCATCCGGTGCATGATCGGCGCGAGCGGCACGTCGCCGGTGCCGTCGTCGGACCCGGCACCGCCGGCCGGCTGTGCCGTCAACGGCACGGTGACCAGCGCCAGCGCCTCGGGGGTTTTCGCCTCGAACACCTGCCTCGGGGTGAAGCCGAGACCGGCCGGGCGGGCCAGCGAGGCGAGGCGCAGCGCGGAGATGCTGTCGCCGCCGAGTGCGAAGAAGTTGCCGTCCACCCCGACCTCGGGCACCCCGAGCACGTCGGCGAACAGCTCGGTCAACAGCGTCTCGACCGGCCCGTCCGGCGCCCGCGACGCGGTGCCGCCGTTGCGCACCGGCGCCGGCAGCGCGCGGCGGTCCAGCTTCCCGGACCCGGTCAGCGGCAGCTCGTCGAGGATCACGATCGCCGCGGGCACGAACTGGTCGGGCAACACGGCCGCCACGGCGTCGCGCAGCCGCCCGACATCGAGCACCGCGCCGGCGGCCGCGACCACGTAGCCGACCAGCCAGGTGCCGCTCGGGCCGTCCTCGCGCGGCACCACGGCGGCGGCGGCCACCTCCGGACGCGCGGCGAGCACCGCCTCCGCCTCGCCCGGCTCTACCCGGACGCCGCGGATCTTCACCTGGTGGTCGCCGCGGCCGAGGTATACGCAGGTCCCGTCGGGCAGCGCGCGGACGATGTCGCCGGTGCGGTAGAGCCGGTCCCCTGGCCCGCCGAACGGGTCGGCGACGAAGCTGGTCGCGGTCAGCCCGGGGCGGCCCAGGTATCCCCTGGCCAACTGCACGCCGCCCAGGTACAGCTCGCCGGGCACCCCGGGCGGGACCGGGCGCAGCGCGGCGTCCAACACCCGCAGCCGGACGCCGTCGATCGCCCGGCCGATCGGCACGCCAGGGCCGGGCCGACCCGTCTTGTAGCGGGCGGCCGTGACGTCGATCGTGGCCTCGGTCGGGCCGTAGAGGTTGTGCAGCTCGGCGTCGAGCAGCTCGGCGCACCGCTGCGCGAGCTCGGTGGTGAGCTCCTCGCCGCTGCACAGCACGCGGCGCAGCGAACGGCACCCGGAGACGCCCGGCTCGGCGAGGAAGGCGCGCAGCATCGACGGCACGAAGTGCACGCTGGTCATCTCTTCCCGCCGGATCAGCCCGCTCAGGTACTCCGGGTCGCGGTGCCCGTCCGGGCGGGCCACGACGAGCCGGGCGCCGACCATGAACGGCAGGAAGAACTCCCACACCGACACGTCGAAGCCGGCCGGCGTCTTCTGCGCCACCACGTCGTTCGGGCCGAACCCGTAATGCGCCGCCATCCAGTTCAGCCGGTTGCGCAGGCCCGCCCTGGTGAGCACGGCGCCCTTGGGCCGGCCGGTCGAGCCGGAGGTGTAGATGACATAGGCCGGCTGCGCCGGGTCGACGTCGACCGCCACTGGATCGGCGGGCAGTCCCGCGAGCCCCTCGGCCGGGTCGTCGAGCGCCAGGGTGGGGGTATCCGTAG
>Ga0137415_10006095_pt1 | contig 11933 bp, 9 predicted proteins | sample CZODoug3_1_1_16f_FD_183082 | JGI IMG/M metagenome (GOLD analysis project Ga0137415, IMG submission 183082) | Vadose zone soil fungal communities from Angelo Coast Range Reserve, California, USA - CZODoug3_1_1_16fungal (Hybrid Assembly) | ecosystem: Environmental > Terrestrial > Soil > Vadose...
GGGAACGACAAGAGAGCCAGAAAGGTGATGAGCTGCACGCGCAGGAGATAAAGGTAGGGAAGCGCGTCCCAGGCGGAGGCAGGGTGGTCGTGCACGGGACACACCGTTATGTTGGTCGCCGAGTCGGGCATCCGGTGCTCCGATTGGCAAACGGTGTAACACGAGGGTCCCGATGTGTCTAACTCATTTTTTGATTCACCACCGTCGTCGCCAAAACGCGGTCCCCTTTGGTTTGCGAATCGTTTCCCGGGTCCACTGAAACAGGGCGTAAAGCATGAACCCGCCACCAAATAAACCAACCGCCGCTAATCCAATGACAGCCATCGCACAATCCTGGAGGCGCAGCCTTTAGGCTGGACGCAGAGGAACATCCCTGAACATCAAAAAGTACATGGCAGCGATCATGGCCATCACTGCGATCAATCCCCAAAACAAAAGTTTGTTTCCCCGACGCTGCCACGAAAACCGCGCAAGAACGGGGAGGGAAATAATCTCAAAAAGAATGAGTAGTGCGGTCGGGCGTTTGTGCCCTGACTCGTTCTCCATTACCCACATAGCGGCACTACGGCAAGAACTTGTAACCGGCGCCATATATTGTCCGAACGTGCACGGGGCGGGAAGGATCGTGTTCGAGTTTTTTTCGCAAGGTCAGAATATGGTTGTCGACCGTTCGTGTGCAGGGATAGTTCTCGTATCCCCAGACTTCGTTGAGCAGTTCGTCGCGTGAAATCACGCGCGGCGTGTTCTGAATCAAGTATTTCAGCGTCTTAAACTCCTTTGTAGTGAGCACAACGGGCTCGCCTTTGCAGAGAACTTCCATGGCGGAGAAATTGACGGTCACGTCACCAAACGCGAATATGTTTTCCGCGCTGGTGCGCTTGAGGCGGTCCACTGCTTTTCCAAAGACTCCGAGCAGCTTTGTCGATCTAGGAACAAGGACAATAACCGGAAAGAAGCTCGACAACCCCGGAATTTCCCTTGAAGCCGCACTCGGGATGCAAGACAGCAACTCATCGAAGAAGATTTCCGCGTCTGGCGGCGCAGAGGCCCGAGCGAGTTGAGCAACCTGGGTCTTCATAATTACCGCCGCGGAACCTTTCTCCTGGGATTGGGGATGCGTTCGGGCTACCTGTCCCCGAGGCCCCTTTGTATTTACAAGCTGCATCGTGCCTGGCTCCTTCGCTTGATCCAAATTTGGTTGTTTTCCGGACTCACGGCGATCTTGGGGCATCCTGTGATGGCAATCGCAGTTCCGACCGCATGCTGCTTGATATAAAGGGCTCAGTTCTGGCAGCGAAATGTCGGACCTTCGGCAAATGCCGAAATTTCCTGTAACGTGTTCGGAGACTCTGGGAACAAATTGAGACGCGGCTCTGCAAGTCTCGCGCATACGGTCGCCACTAAATAGATGCGCCGTAGAGCTTAGCGATACAGGCTTTTTTGCGAATGCCTGCCGCGGTTATGATGGTGCGTTAAAAATAAACTCGCTATGGCACCAACGGACGCGCTACTTATCATTACAGGCTCGATGGGGTCAGGTAAGACAACCGTGCTGTCGGAAGCGTCTGACATTTTGGCTATTCGGAACATCCCGCACGCTTCCATCGACTTGGACGCACTCGGAACGGCACATCTCCCAAGTTCGGTTGAGGACAACCAGTTGATGTATCGCAATCTTCGATCCGTGTGGGAAAACTACGCTCAGGTTGGTTTGAGGCGGCTTCTACTGGCGCGGGCGATAGAATGCCGGGCAGAACTGGAGTGTTGTCGTAACGCTGTATCAGGAGGGAAGGTTGTCATTTGCCGCTTGACCGCCAGCATAAAAACAATGCAAGAGCGCGTTCAAGGCCGCGAATTAGGTACATCGCAAAGCAGCTACGTCGCACGTGTCGCGGAATTGAATTCCATCCTTAACGATGCCCATCTGGAGGATTTTTCGTTGCTGAACGAGAATCGACCCGTTACCGATGTTGCGCACGAAATGCTCGTTCGTGCAGAGTGGCTCTGAAAGCCAGCCCGGTCTTCTCTATTTAGGCTTTTTGAACTGTTCGTAGACTGCTGGTAAGTCGATCCCAAACTTCCTGCACAAAGCAGACACGTCTCGAAAATCTTTTTCCTTGAGTTGATAGCCGGAATGAAATTTGACCATCCATTCGGGCGAAATACATCTCACTGTGTAACCTTCTATCTCGCCCTTTCCCGTCAATGAAGCAGCGGGGTACATCTCCCCTTTTTCTGCCGGGCCGTACAGTCCGTTTCCCTTGCCGTCAATCACGATGACGTGAACATCGATCTCTCTACTATTTTCATCACCCAAGACAAAATTCCAAGCTTTGGCATCCTCCAACTTTATGTCCCTATACCCTCGCGTTTCCAGGAACTGGCGCAGCATTGGGACATCCTTCTGCTGAATAGCTATGTCCAAGTCTTTGTGAGGGCGGGTCTGCTCACCAAGGAGTGCATCGACGCCATGTCACTTTTTCTGACTAGTGTTGAGAGTCTTTCTCCTGGGTGCGCTACGCAATTCAAAAGCGTGCCCAATCCGCCGAGGAAAGAAACAAATTCAAAAGTCTATTCCACCCGCCCTGCAAAACGTCAGCCTCGTCTCAGGCTTTAATCAGTGAAGTTTATTGTGATGGTGTTCGATTTAACGGTGATTTCGCCCAACTCCTTCGGTAGCCTGCGCTGGACGAAGACGGAATAGGTGCCCGCGCGGCTTAACACGTATAAGCTCGTAAGAACGATTTCGTCTTCCGTGGACTCCTGTGGCTTGAGGGTTACCAAAATCCTCCTCCCATCGGTCAACCTGGCATTACACTTCAATTGGCGCTTGTAGTCGGTCGGTGGCACCGGATCACCGTTGTTGTCACGCATCTCCGCCCAGTAGTCGCAATCCCTGTTCGTGTCGAAGAAGGTGAGCACATGATCGGTGACGTTGGTAAGCTTTGTCTTTACCTTGACCTCGGAACCGATTGCTACGGTTCGTTCCGGGACGCTAATGGAAAGCAATAGCAGTTGCTTGGAGAACGGCTGCTCGTTCTGCTTGGGAGGAGCGGATTGAGCCGCGCTAACAACTGCTGCGGTCCCACCGATAAGTAGCAATGCAAACGTCCTCATGGCTTCTTCTCACTATTGCATCGTCCTCAGATTTGGGTCCGCGAGAAGTTCAACAGCCGCACCCTTGAAAAGCACAAGGATGCGCCACCCCGTGCTGCGCGTTGCCTCTGCGCCACCCGCCCATACGAAGAGAATGGAATACAGCGCGTCACTCACCCAAATGCCCCAAAGCTTGTGGCGCATTGCGTCTTCCGGACGGAACGAAAACCCCGCGTCGCGCATCTCGCGATATGTCGGTCCCAGCAACACGCTATGCACTAGAAACCCAGCCGCGAACAGAATAACGAACGCCGCTACCATGGCCCCAATCAGCTTCTTCGTATCCATTGTTTCCTCCCGCACACCTTCTTTGCCAGAGTGACGTGGGAAAGACCGGAATACCAGGAACCCCTCACCAAGTAGACGCAGCCTAGCACCGCATCACCCACGCCGCAAAGCGCTCATCTTCCGCGTGAAGCGTGCCGGGTAAACACCCAAACCGCCAGTTAAGGCAGATGTCCGATGGCGCGAATCTTGTGGCAGACGCGGGAAGTCTCTTACAATCAGTTCGCGTGGGCTTCAAGTCGTATTCACCCCAAGCCATCACGCCCGAGGAAGGTTATGCTAAAACACATAACTGCTTTTATTACATGCAGTGCCATCGTACTGGGCACCATCCACGCACCTGCGGTAGCCGCCGATGCGAAGTTCGACCCGTCGAACCCGTTTTATGCGCCGAGTACGTTGCCGTTCCATGCGCCTCCCTTCGACAAAATCAAGGATGAAGACTATCAGCCAGCCATCGAGGCGGGCATGGCCGAACAACTCTCTGAGATACAGGCGATTGCGGACAATCCGGCGGCGGCGACCTTCGACAATACGATGGTTGCCATGGAGAAGGCCGGGCAACTCTTTCAACGAGCGATGGCCGCGTTCCGCGTGGTCGCCGGGGCAAATACCAATCCCGTGTTGCAGAAAGTGCGCACCGAAGAGGCGCCAAAGCTGGCGGCACACCGGGATGCCATCTATCTGAACGCAAAACTTTTTGCTCGCGTGGCCTCGCTTTACCAGCAGCGTGCGACCTTGAAGCTCGATCCTGAATCACTGCGGCTGCTGGGGGTCACTTACGACATGTTCGTTCGCTCTGGCGCAAACCTCTCGGAGGCCGACAAAACCAAGTTGAAAAAGCTGAACGAGGAAATCTCTACGCTCTCGAATGCCTTTTCGACAAAGCTTCTCGCCGCCACGAAGGACGGGGCCTACTTGACAACGGACAAGAGTGCGCTTGCCGGCTTGAGCGACGCGCAGATCGCCGCAGCCGCACAGGCCGCACAGAGCCGCAAACAGGAAGGTTATGTGCTCCCGCTGCAGAACACGACGCAGCAGCCAGATCTGGCCTCTCTCAGCGTCCGGGCGACTCGCGAAGCCCTCTTTGAAAAATCCTGGGACCGAACGGAGCGCAGCGACGCCAACGATACGCGCGACGACATCGCCCACCTGGCACAACTGCGTGCCCGGCGGGCACAACTGCTCGGCTACCCGAACCACGCAGCGTGGAAGCTCGGAGACCAGATGGCGAAAACACCAGAGGCTGCGTTGAAGTTCATGGATGCCCTGGTTCCCGGCGCGACCGCAAAGGCAGCGAGCGAGGGCAAGGATATCCAGGATGTGATCGACGCTCAGAAGGGCGGCTTCACTCTCCAACCCTGGGACTGGAACTTCTACTCCGAACAGGTGCGCAAGGCCAAGTACGATTTGAACGACGCAGAGGTCAAGCCGTATTTCGAGCTGAACAATGTGCTCGAAAACGGCGTCTTCTATGCGGCCAATCAGCTCTATGGGATCAGCTTCAAGGAACGCAGGGATATCCCGGTCTACCACCCGGATGTGCGTGTCTTCGAGGTCTCGGATGCGGACGGCAAGCCGCTAGCGCTCTTCTATTGCGACTATTTCAAACGTGACAACAAGAACGGTGGCGCATGGATGGATGTCTTCGTGAACCAGTCAAAGCTTCTGGGTACGAAGCCGGTGGTCTACAACGTCGCGAATCTGCCGAAGCCCGCGCCGGGCGACCCGGCGCTCATCAGCTTTAGCGACGTGACGACCATGTTCCACGAGTTTGGCCATGCACTGCATGGCATGTTCGCCAACACCGAGTATCCAAGCCTCTCTGGCGCCTGGACAGTCCAAGACTTTATCGAGTTTCCTTCACAATTCAATGAGCACTGGGCTCTCTATCCCGCGGTCTTCAACCATTACGCAAAGCACTACAAGACGAATGCTCCTATGCCCGCCGAGCTAGTAGCCAAGATCAGGAAAGCTGCGACCTTCAACCAGGGATACAAGCTGACAGAGTTGGTCGCGGCCGCCGAGCTCGACATGCAGTGGCACACGCTTCCGGCCAGCGCACCGCTGCAGCAGCCCGACGCGTTTGAGAAACAAGCGCTCGAGAAGATGCATCTACTGCTCAGCGCTGTGCCGCCCCGCTACCGCTCCAGCTATTTCAGCCACATCTGGGGTGGAGACTACTCCGCTGGCTACTACGCCTATCTTTGGGCGGAGATGCTCGATGACGACGCGTACCAGTGGTTTGAAGATCACGGCGGTCTGACCCGTGCCAATGGCGACCGGTTCCGGCAGATGGTGCTGTCGCGCGGCAACACTGGGGACCTGGCAAAGATGTATGCAGCCTGGCGCGGCAAAGACCCGAGCGTCGAGCCAATGTTGAAGTACCGCGGCTTGCAGGAGTTCGGACACTAGCGCGTGAAGCATGCAAAGGCTACACCGCCGTGCATTTCGCGCAGTGTCTGTTCCCACAGGGCGTTTCGCTCGGTCGGATCACTTCTAAACTCGCTTACTGGACAAGTGCCCTCTGGCTTCCCAGAAGTCCCGTTGGAGGAGGCGTAGTGTCGCTTGGGGCAAAAAGGCCCGAAAACATCGGCGAGCGCCGATAGGTTTATTCGTGGTCGGCTTTATTCCAGTCTTCGCGAGAGAGCGGGTGGATCACTTCCATTTTCTTCTTTGCAAGGGAAGCATTCACGCCTTGAAGGTCCTTTGCCGCGAACGCGTCGAATTCGCCGGCCACGTCGTCAAGCTCATGCTTCAACCCGTCGATTCGCGCCACTTCGTAGTCGCCTGGTCTGCCTTCGTAATCCGCCAGGTTGCCATAGACCTCCGCCGCTTTTTCACGAATGCGAATTTCCCCGGTGATAGCGCCGCCTTCCTTTGTGGCAACGATCTTCTTGCGCATATCCTCGGTTTTTTGGGCTAAGTCCGTGAGGCGCTTACGCAGCGGATCGTCGGCGTTAAGCTTGGCGGCGCGGTCTTGCAGGGCGTCGCGAGCGCCGGTAATGCGGCCCATTTCAAAGCTCATGCTCTCCAAGAGGTTGTATGCGCGCATGGCTGCTTGGAATTGCAACTTACGGTCTTCGAGCGAGTGCTTGGCGCGGGGATCCATGTCAATCAAAAGCTTGGTCGAGTAGGTGTCCTTCCCCCGCGTCATCTTGACCGTATACGTTCCGGGTAGCACTCGGGGTCCGGGCGAGAACCAGGCCGTCGCGGCCGGAGGAATGCGCGGAGCCTTGAGCCGCATCTGCCATTCCACGCGAGTCAGACCGCGCCTGCTATTGGCGGGAACGGTATCCACCAGCTTGCCCTGATCATCAAAGATCTCGATCTTCATTTTTCCGAAGATGTGCCGCTTCTTCTGGTAGTAAGTGATCAGAGCCCCGCCTGGGGGATTTGTCCCGGTAAACGCCGCATTCCCTTCCGACCAGCCACCCCACGCGTTGATTCGCTGCTGTGAAGCTTTTCCTTCCAGAAACGCCACCTCCTGCGAAAGTATTTCAGGAGTGAGTTTGCGAAGCGGCGCGATGTCGTCCACGATCCAGATTCCACGGCCATGCGTGGCCAGGACGAGGTCCGATTCGCGAGGATGCACCACAACGTCGCGCACGGCCACGGCCGGGAAATCGCCGCCCTTGTACTGCACCCAATGCTTGCCTCCATCGAGCGAGATCCAGAGCCCGAACTCTGTACCCAGGAACAACAGATTTGGAGAGACGCTGTCCTCCTTGATCACATGGGCATAGCCGCGCACGCCACTTTCGCCGTCAACGAGAGGTGTCCACGTTTTGCCGTAGTCCGTCGTCCTGAAAACATGCGGCTGCATGTCGCCGAAAGTGTGCCGGTCGAGAACAGCATAGGCGGTAGGAGCATCGAAGCGGCTGGCCTCCACCCATGAAACCCAGGAGGACTTGGGGAGCTGCGGCACATTTCCGACGACATTCGTCCACGTCTTGCCGCCATCGCGAGTGAGCTGCAAGTTACCGTCGTCTGTTCCCACCCAGATTGTCTGCGCATCCCGCGGGGACTCGCTGATGGAATAGATCGTCGTGTGTGCCTCAGCGTCGGAGTTGTCCACCGTAACGCCGCCCGCCTCCTCCTGCTTCTGCTTGGCGGGATCGTTGGTGGTCAGGTCCGGGGAGATTCGTTCCCAGCTTTGGCCGTGGTCTCGCGAGCGGAATAGATACTGTGCCCCGATGTAAACGGTGCCGGGCTCGCTGAGGCTCATGTGGATGGGCGTGTTCCAGTTGAAGCGAAACTTACTTTCCCCGTAACTGGGTTGGGGCTTGATGTTCCGGGTTTCATGGGTGATGCGGTTGACGCGGGCGATTTCCCCCCCTTGATACTCAACGTAAGCCCAGCTCGCATCGGAGGAATCCAGAAACGCCCAGAAACCATCGCCGCCATAAAGATTTTCCCAGCGGCCGTTCGTGATTCCGCCCGGGTACGCCGAATCGCCGACCCACGTACTATTGTCCTGCAACCCGCCGTAAACGCGATAGGGATCCGCCATGTCCACACTCACGTGATAAAACTGCGAGATGGGAAGGTTGTTTCCTTTCCACCATGTGTTGCCGCTGTCGTAGGAGTACCAAACTCCGCCGTCATCGCCCGTAATAACGTGTTCGGTGTCGTCCGGATCGATCCAAACATCGTGGAAGTCGCCGTGGGCGCCACCGGAAATCACGCTAAAGCTTTTCCCGCCATCGTTGCTCATGATCAGTTCGCCATCGGGTTTATACAGTTTGTTCTCGTTCTTGGGGTCCACGATGAGGTTGGCAAAGTAGAACGGACGCCATACCATCCACTGGCTGGCGTCACGCTTTTGCCAGGTCTTGCCGCCATCTTCCGAGCGGAACAAGGCGCTTTGGGTGCACTCAATCAATGCATAGACGACGCTGGGATTCGAGGGGGCGAGGCTCACGGCGATGCGCCCCCATGGCTTGGGCGGAAGACCCTTTGCATTTTTTTCGTCCAGCTCGGTCCAGCTTGCGCCGCCGTCCGCCGTTTGGAAGAGCCCGCTACCACTCGGCGCCGTCGAGTTTTCCCCACCGGAACGAAATGTCCACCCTTTCCGACGAAAGTCCCACATACCGGCGAAGAGAATCTTCGAATCGCGAGAACTCATCGAGAGCATCGAACACCCGGTCGATGGATTTACGCCCTTTAGGATCTTGGCCCAAGACTTTCCCCCGTCGGTGGTTTTGTAGACGCCGCGGTCTTCGCCGTCGCCCCAGAGCTTTCCCGGCACGCAGACGTAGACCGTGTTCGTATCCTTGGGGTCGATCAGGATCTTGGATATTCGCTCGGACTCCTTCAGGCCCATGTTGGTCCAGTTATCGCCGCCGTCCGTAGATTTGTAGATCCCGTCGCCGATCGAAACACTGTTGCGCGTCCACGACTCTCCCGTGCCCACCCAGAGCGTCCTCGGAGATATGGGATCAATGGCTATCGCGCCAATGGATTGCACGGGCTGCTTGTCGAACACCGGCTTGAAAGTTGTGCCGCCGTTCATCGACTTCCACACACCCCCGCTGGCCGCCCCCACATATACCGTGAGCCTTCCCTTTTCTTTCACGGCAGTGAGCGCAGACACCCGTCCGCTCATGGCTGCCGAACCGATGTTTCGCGCCCCGAGTCCCGAGATCGTATCCGAATCGAATTTTACTTCCTGTGCCGGCATTCGAGCAGGGAAGATGAGTGCGGCAGGCAAAAGAAAAAGATAAAGTGAACGGCTCCTCAAAATATTCATCGCCAAGAGTCCCTCACAGTAAGGTTGGTGGTCCGCACGAGGAAACCGAGGTCCGTCCTCGCGAAAAGTCGAAACGCGATGTTCATTTGGGGGCCACAGCCGCCTTTGTCTCTGGCCTGGCGGCCGGCATCGAAAAGAGGCTATCCTCGAGCGACACATTCAGCTCAACTTTTTCCACGCTGATCTTCGTCCGGTCCGGATCGCCCTTTTGGGCAGTCTCTACAGCGAACGGAAAGTACATGCCGTTGATTTCCTCGTAGTCGCCGTAATAGGTCTCATTTTCTTTGACAGCCCCGCGAATCGTGATCTGCCTCTCCAGCTTCAATTCTAGGAATGAGTCTGCGTCTAGGTAGTAGATTTGGATATCGCCGTTCTTCAGCGTCAGTTTGATTTTGTAGCAGTCGGTTCCTTCTACGGAATCATGCCCGACAAACTCCGCTTTGTGGCCCTTCTGCTTGTAGTCCACCAGCGGGCCATCGATGTCTGCATCCACAACAAGGCTTTTGGCATCATCCTCGGAGAGCAGCTCGGGTTCCTTGCGTCCCATGAAGGGGTTCACCTGCCAAGGACTATTCCCGTCGTAGGCGCGTACATGCGTCATTCCGTTTATGGTTACTTCTTCGCGCACCTTGCTCGCGCGCTTGTTCTCGCGCAATACCTTCGCCTGGAAGGCGCCGGAATTCAGCTTTCCGCTGATTCGGATGGCCTGTATCGCCTTGATCTTTTCCATGCCTCCGTGGGCCTGGACGTACTTGGCGATAATCTCGTCTACGGTTTCTGCCCGCGCTACCGGACCAAAGAAAACCATCGCGGCGAGCGAAATCAGAAGCGCACACCACACCGCGCTCAGCTCCTTGACGGTAATTGCGGTAGGGGATTTGTTCATGGCTGCAAGCCTTTCTCAACGCCGATGGTCAAGTTCGTAAGGATTCCGAACTCCGTCTGGACGGACCTCGGAAGACCTCGATACCAATTTACGTGTATCAGCGGGTTTCGACGGGCCACGATAATACTCCGGCCTGTTTGCTGAGGCCAGAGAAATCGATTGGCAGGCACCATACGTAGCTATTTCTGGCGCCCTCAATTTCATTTGTCCTTCACCTACGGTGTATCACGATACGGGATTCGAGGAAGTGGAGATCGTGCCGTCGTTGAATCTATGGATTTCACCCCCCGGCGTGTCCGTGTTCGACACTCAATCGGATGAACACGTTGATCTTAGAGGCGACTGGCGACCTCGCAACCGAATCTCGCGCAGCGCGGTGTTGCTCAAGAAGGCTGCCGAAATGCGACGGATGCGCCTCCGCTGGTTTCGAGAGTAGCTCAATATCTGCCGCCGAGCCGAAACAAGCGATGCTGGTGTCAACGTTCACAACGTTCACGACCGTCACGCGCTGCTATTCCAGCTCACAGTTCGTCGCAATTTTCTAACTCTCCGTTCAGCCTTCGTGCTGGAACGGGCACAGGCCCGCCAGACATCTGCAGCCATCCTATCTTCGAACGCATGCTTCGAAGCTCCTCCTGTGAAAGCAGCCTCAAGCGGCATGCTTCCGTTTACCCGCATCGGGCCTTGCCTGCGCCTTCCCTGGAGAAAAGCGCTGGCGCGCAAAAACTTTCTTTTTGACCTCTAGTTCCCCTGTACGCAGCACGCGGTGTGTTTTCCCCTGAGGTTCCGTAAGATTACTATAACGATATTTAATTACAGAATTCAAAATGTTAAGCGTTTCCTGGTCGAGATCGGGTCGGCGCGGAGTCGCAGCGTCGACTCGTTCTTTGTTCAAGCCTGCTTTTTGGCATAAGCGGCAGTCGTTAGCAGAAATACTAAGACATTCGTCCGCAAATCCGTCGATCCCATAGCGTGCCGCCAACTGGTGAAGCTTCTCTGCATCCTGACGGTTCACGGAAATAGCCCGACCAGAGTTCGTGCGTGTACGCGTGCAACAGTGCAGCGAAGTAAGGACCGCTCCGACCTTTCGTGGCGGCAAGCGCAAATGCTCACCCGCCCGCGCGAGAAACAAATTCACTATACGGGTTAAATCGCCGACCCGCATGGAAGAGAAGCCCTTCTGAAGGTGGGTAACTGCAAAAAGCGCGCCCAGAACAGCATTCTGTTCGGGGCCGAGGGGTTCCGGCGGAACACCCTGGCCGGATTGAAAGAATTCGAGCAGACGCTCGCTGCGTTTAGCGTCATGCGCGTGAGCCGCGGAAAGCGCCAAGAGAATATCTCGCGTACGAGGACGAAGGATTTCGTCTCCAGGAATGCGACCGAGCTGTAGCTTCTTGTAGCTTTCGAACCGGAATCTCAGCAACTGCGCCTGAAGGTCGGCAGCCGACTGCTGCACTTGTGGTTCGTCTACACTAACTAGAGCGGTGTTCTTGCCCTCGGCCATCGAAATCAGAACACAGCGACTGTTCAACGCAGGGTCATCGGGTGGCTCTAACCAACTGATGACCTTGGCCCCGTAGGGATAAAAAGTGCGGTTGTTTCGTACGGCCAGAACATCCCTAGTAGTCCCGGAGCGCAGGAGGCGCAAGATGCGATCACAGCTGACCGATCTCGCTTCATCGATGAGCAGGGTCGGCATGAACCGGGCGCAAGCATGGTAGAAGGATGCCGGGGTAATGTCCGCGATGAGCAAGGATCGGCGGCAGACCAAGCTCAACACTCTTAGTAACGTCGTCTTTCCCGATTGCGGCAGTCCAACAACAGACAAATAGGGCGCCACCGGGAGCTGATCCA
>Ga0137415_10006096_pt1 | contig 11930 bp, 10 predicted proteins | sample CZODoug3_1_1_16f_FD_183082 | JGI IMG/M metagenome (GOLD analysis project Ga0137415, IMG submission 183082) | Vadose zone soil fungal communities from Angelo Coast Range Reserve, California, USA - CZODoug3_1_1_16fungal (Hybrid Assembly) | ecosystem: Environmental > Terrestrial > Soil > Vadose...
AATCGGAATACGCGCCCGTCGAACTGCTCGGCCTGAGGCTGAAGCAGGGGCGGGCCGTGCGGCTGAACCAGATCTAGCAGGAGTTTACTGAGAGAAGCCCGGTTCTGGAGTCCCCCACCTGTGAAGAGATCCGCTACTTCAATGGTTTAGTCGCGCCTTCCTTAGCCGAATTCAGTATTACCCTATAGCAGGTCTGCAATTGCAGCATATATACCCAACAATATCTTGACTGCATCGTCATAATCCTATATTGTATTACCCTATATGGCGTCGCTGATCTCCAAGAAGAAGGGCAACAAGCTCTACTACTACGTCGTCGAAAGCGCGCGCGTTGATGGGCAGCCGCGTATCGTGCAGCAAACCTATCTGGGCACGGCAGAGAAGGTGGCCGCCCTGCTGAAGGACCGGACGGCGCCGGTTCCAGTGTCGGCGTCACGCTGCGAGTTCGGTCTGCCGGGCGCGTTATGGCTGGCCGCTCAGCGTTCCGGAATGTGGGATCTGCTGAGATCGATGTGGCCCAAGCCGAAGTCCGGTCCGTCACCGGCGCATTATTTGTTGTTGGCCGCCATACACCGAATTTGTCAGCCCGGTCCCAAGACCGAAGTTGCGGACTGGTACCGCGAAACGATTTTGCAGACTCAGTGGCAGTTTCCGCCGGATCGGTTCAGTTCGCAGGCTTTCTGGGATTGCTTTGACCAGATCCAGGCCAACGGCGATTCCGACGACGAACTGGATGAAGCGCAGCGGCAGCTCGTCGGCGTCTGGAAAGAGAAGCAACTCGTGAGCCGGCGGCTGCTGGCCTATGACACGACCAACTTCTATACCTGGGTGGCCAGCACGAACCAGCGCAACCGGCTTGCGCAACGCGGTCACAACAAGCAGGGCCGCCATAATCTGCGGCAGATCGGAATGAGTTATGTGCTCGACGCCGAACATGGCCTGAGCCTCTGCCACCACGTCTATGCGGGCAATGTGGCCGATGCGGTCGAATTGCCGGAGGCTTTGAACCGCATCGTGACGATGCTGGATCGCAACCAGATTGAGCGGCAGAGCGTCACGCTCGTCTTTGACAAAGGCACTGCCGCGCTGGAAAACACCCTGTTGCTGGAGAAAGCCGAAGTCGGTTGGATCTCCGCCTTGCCGTGGAATCAAGCTCCGCCTGAATTACGTGAGCGCGATGCCGAACAACTGCCCGCCTGTGGCAGCGATCTGCCTGGGGTCCGCGCGGCCGCCGAGAAGGCAATCGTTCATGGCAAAGAATATCTGTGTGTGTTGAAGTACTCTTCTTCATTCGCCAGTGAACAATTGCACAGCGTCACCACAAGCCTCACCAAAGTGCTGCAATCCATGCGCCGGCTGTCGCTCGACCTTGCCAAGCCCGGCTGCCGTCTGAAGGAAGACCAGATCCGCAAAAAGATTCAGCGTTGGCTATTGAACCCATTCTTAGAGGATCTGATTCGATGGCAGCTTCATTCTGAAGCGGGGCACTGGCGCCTGCAATTCGATTTCGACAACGGCGCTTTTCTGAAACTGCTGGCGAATCGGTTAGGCCGTACTCTTCTGCTGACCAATCGCATGGATTGGTCCGCCGAGCAGGTCGTCGCTGGTTACTCGGATCAGCAACAGATCGAGCAGGTCTTCCGAGGCTTGAAAGACGGCGACTGGCTGGGGTGGGGGCCCATGTATCACTGGACCGATAGCAAGATCCGCGTTCACGCTTTCTACTGCATGCTCGGCATCTCGATGCTCAAATACATCCACAGGCAAGCTCAACCTGCTTGGCCAGGACTATCGATGGAAAACCTGCTCGATGAACTGCGGCAGATCCAACAGTTCATACTGCTCTACCCGCCACAAGGTGAGAAGGGTCCTCATCGCGCCGCCGTCGTGCTCTCGAAACAAACGATTCCTCAACAGCAACTCGCTCGCGTTCTTGGTTTGGACCAACTCCGTATTACCCCAAAAATGGGTAATACAACTCCCCACGCCTAAGCCCCACCAACTCCGTCATTTGCCCGAGTCTTTTCACAACTCTCAGTAAACTCCCGCTAGAGCTACGGCTGCTTCAAGGGCCAACGAGTCAGTGCTGACGGCTCTTTCCGGAGCGCAGGTAGGATCGAGCATCGTGGCGGACACTCCGGTAGACCCGGCGGGCACGATCAGGGCTCTCCATTTTGCGGCAGGCCCGAGAATGCCCGAGTACCTCACCAAATGCGCTTTGGGAGCGGGTATGATCGCAACAAGTTTCTCCAGCAATTCCAACGGTTCAAAGACCACATGGGTCGTCCCATCACGCCAGGGGCGCTTAAAGCGATATAGCAGCCGTCCGTGTGACTTTACTCATAACTTGGCCGCGCTCGGAACCATAAATTGGCCACGACGTGAACGGATGCTCCTTGTTTTCAACACGGGTCGTCACCAGTGCCGGAGTGTTTTGGAACGATAAAGTGGCCAAAAGTCGGAAAGGGAAGCATATCGTGGCCGGGAGCGCATATCTCAGCTAAGTCACTTAACTGTGTCTCACGGGACGACTTGTCGGCAAACTGATGAACGCGCTTTCGGTCGAACTCGCCGAACGGATTCTCTCTGCGCGCCCGGCCTGCCGTCACATTATTGATTTGAGTGCGAGTCAACAGGTGCCGGGGTGCCCGTGACGGCCAGCCAGCGTGAGGCGAATCCATTTAGAGTCTTGTAAACAACAGAAGTGAATGCCTTGCCTTTGAGTTCGCGCAGCGCGCGGATGATCTCGTAGTGCTCTCGTCCCATGTTAGCCGTCAACGGTGCTCCACTTGCAATCACGACGAAAACAAACAATGGCGCCATTAACCGCTCGAGAGTCTCAGCCAGGAAGCGGTTTCCGGATAATTGCCAGCAAAGACGGTGGAATGCGAAATCCCGTTCCAGGAACAGCTTCTTGTCGCCACTTTCCCCAGCTTTCACAACCTGATCCACGAGCTCCGTCAACTCATCCAGATCGGACGCTGTCACTCGCTCCCTTGCCCATTCCAGGGCCAGCGCTTCCAGTTCAACCCGAAGCATATAAAGTTGACGGATGTCGGCAGCATCGAATTCCGTGACGTATGTACCCGTATTGGGGACGCGCCGAACGAATCCTTGCCCTTGTAAAGCAATGAGCGCTTCGCGAACCACGGGGGTGCCCACTTTCATCTGCATTGCAACGTCGCGCTCGACAATCGCTTCTCCAGGTCGTAATCGGCCCTCCAACAAAGCATCCTTCAAAGCATTGATAACGCTGTCTGTCAAAGACCTGGGCGTGATCTTCGGATACGCGACGGCTGCTTTCGCCCGCTCTCGCGGTTTGCTTCCTTGCGCTATCCCTCGACTTTGATCGTCCTCTTTCACGCTCCTCCTTATATATATGGCGCCTATATTATGCGGAACTCCGGATCGTCGTTAATCCCAATACGGTTCCACTGTAGCGGCGGTCTATGACCGCCGACAGTGTCGCACCCTGCTGGACCGTCGGCGGTCGTAGACCGCCGCTACAGTAAGCAAACATCCTTAAGTTCGTTAGTTAAAGCCGTTTCATCTGTGTTCGTAATCTATGATAGATTACCACTATGGAATGCAGTGCGGGCGCTAAATGAAAATCAACCCTTCCAAATGTGTGGCTTGTGGAAACTGCACTTACGTTTGTCCGATGGGAGCAATCTACATCGATCCGGTCATTCATAGAGCAACGATCAACGATGATGCTTGCGTAGAGTGTTATGCCTGTTTTAACGGCTTGAGTCAAGAGCATCTGCCTCCAAGGGTTGTACGGACAATACGTAAAGTCTTGGCGTTCTTGCGGATTCGGTTCGATCCTGAACCGGACGTCTGCCCCACGGCAGCCTTTGAACCCGATGAATTGACGTGGCCGCGAGTGGTTCGGCGGGCTTTTTCCGATCCGCGCGTGCCGCATGAATCGACGGGCGTTGAGGGCCGCGGCACAGAGGAAGTCAAAACCAACGACGTCACAGGACGCGTAAAGCTGGGCGAAGTCGGATTTACTATCGAGTTCGGGCGGCCGGGAGTGGGAGTGCGTTTTCGCGAGATCCAGGAAGCATGTTGGGCCCTGGCGCAGGCCGGCGTCACATTTGAAAAGAAGAACCCAATTACATCATTAATGAAGGACGTGTCCACGGGAACGCTGAGGGAAGACATCCTCGGCGAGAAGGTGATGTCGGCGATTGTCGAGGTCAAAGCGGCTGCGACGCGCACCGAGGAGATCATTCGTTTGGTGTGGGATGTGGAGAAGCGGATCCACACGGTGGTCTCGATCGGTGTGGGCGTGCGCTGCGACGCCGACGGCGAAGACACCATCGTGGCCCCGATTCTGGAACGTCTCGGGTACAAGTTGGAACGCGCTAAAACAAATGCCGGCCTGGGCCGGGTTGCAACCGCGACAATAGCGCCGAAACCGGATCTGGTGCAGGCATGACGAATACACTCCATCGCTTTGGAGATGCGGACAGCTTCCGAGACGACTACGTGATTTTTGCGATTCCGGCGAGGAGCAACAACCCTGAAAACACGCTTCCCGCGCTGCGCCGATTTTTGGAGATTGCGATTGAATTCAAGCCCGTCAACTTAGGCGATGCCCGCAATGGCGGGGCATTGCGACCCTCCCGCAGCCTCAGTCCGTTGAATCATTGGTGGCGCGACAGTTCGCTGAATTATCAGGCCGTGCTCGATGGCTTGACCCATCCCACCACCTGCTCGGCGGTGTTCGACAATCCAACAGCGGCGGAAGACTTTCTCAAGCGGATCAAAGAAGAAGATCTGGGCCTCAGCGTCAATATCTCCACGTCGATTGACGGGGCCGAGCAGTGCTGCAATCATGCCTGCATTCCACGACACAGTGTAGGCTACTCGCTCGGCTTTGAGGGAGAAACCGAGAAGCTTCCCAATTCGCAGGTGCTGATGCTTTCCACCATGTGCGGGCACGGCATGATCAGTCATTCGTTGGCCAAGAAGATGATCGATTTCGTAAAGGAAGGGCGACGAACTCCCAAAGAGGCCGCGTCCGTGCTGACGCGTTTTTGCTCCTGCGGAGTTTTCAATCCGGTCAGAGCCGCGAGGATTATCGAAGATGCTCGGACGAAAACGACCTAGTCTTGCAATTGTTTGCGCGCTCCTTTTGTCCAGCGCGCTAAATGCCGAAGTAAAAGTATTCAAAAACTTCACCCTGATCGACGGAACCGGCCGGTCGCCAGTGACGGAATCGGCCATGATTGTCAACGACGGCCGTATTACCTGGATCGGCCGGACGGCGGTGCTCCAGGCTCCCGCGGGCGCCGAAATCGTGGATCTCACGGGAAAGTTTGTCATGCCGGGGATCATCAATCTCCACGGGCACATCGGTAATACGGTCGATCTGACGCAGGATGGAAAGTTTTATACCCGGAAAAGCGTCGAAGAAAATCTGCATACCTATGCCACTTACGGAGTGACTGCCGTGCAGAGCATGGGCACGGACCAGGACCTCATCTACCAGGTTCGCAGTGAGCAACGCGCCGGCAGACCGTCGGTGGCCCGCGTGTACACCGCCGGTCAGGGATTTGTCTTTAAGGACGGTTATGGCGGACTTGCTGGAGTCACGCCGAGCTACTCCCGTGTAGAAGAGATCGAACCGGTCGTCGCCAGGCTGGCCGGTAAGAAAGTGGACCTCGTCAAGCTCTGGCTGGACGACGAACTGGGGGCACTTCCCAAGATGCCTCCGGAAATGACCAGGGCAATCATCGATTCTGCGCGCAAGCATGGGTTGCGTACGGCAACCCACATCTTTTACCTCGAAGACGCCAGGCGCGTTGTGGAACAGGGCGCAGCCGGGTTGGCCCATATCGTTCGCGATAAACCGGTGGACCAGGCGCTGATCGACAGCATGAAGAAGAAGGGTGTGTGGCAAATGGCCGCAACGCTTTCGCGAGAGGCGTCGATGTTCGCATACGGCCAAACGCCACCTTTTATCAACGATCCGTTTTTTACGCGCAGCGTTTCCCAGACGGCGCTTCGGTTACTGTCCAACCCTGAACGGCAGAAAACAAATGCCGCAGTCCCGCATTTCAAGGAATTTCCGGGATTTTTGGAGACCGCAAAAAAGAATCTGAAAAAACTGGCCGACGCCGGCGTGAAATACGGTTTCGGGACGGATACCGGTCCTCCGGGACGCTTCCCGGGTTATGCCGAACACTGGGAACTGGAGCTGATGGTCGACGCGGGTCTCACGCCGATGCAAGTTTTAACTGCGGCTACCCGGAGCGGCGCCGAGTTTTTGGGCGCGAAGGATTTGGGTACGCTCGAAGTGTCCAAGTGGGCCGATCTCATCGTGCTCAATGCGAATCCCTTTACGAATATCAAAAACTCGCGGTCCATCCACGCTGTTTACATTGCCGGAAACCTGGTCAAATGATAACGCTTCCCACTGTAGCGGCGGTCATAGACCGCCGCTACAGTAGGTAAACAAAAGTGGCAGCCACATTCAAGAATCTGATTGCTGGCGAATGGGTTCCCGGCTCCTTATCGCCGAACCGCAGTCCATCTGATCTCACCGATGTCATTGGAGAATTCGCGCACGCCGATGCCGCACAAACGAGGCTAGCCGTCGCTGAAGCGAAAAAGGCCTTCCCACAGTGGGCCGCCGGTTCGATCCAGGAGCGATCGAACATCCTGGACAAGGCGGGAACGGAGATCCTTGCGCGAAAGGACGAACTTGGCCGGCTGCTCGCTCGGGAAGAAGGCAAGACCTTACCGGAAGCGATCGGTGAAGTGATGCGGGCCGGTCAGATCTTCAAGTTCTTCGCCGGAGAAGCAGTCCGCGTCGGAGGGGAGAAGCTCCCATCGGTGCGCCCCGGAGTCGAAGTGGAGATCACGCGGGAGCCCGTCGGTGTCGTCGGCCTGATCACTCCATGGAATTTCCCCATTGCCATTCCGTCCTGGAAGATCGCGCCTGCCCTTGCTTTTGGAAACACTGTAGTCTTCAAACCGGCGCAATGGGTGCCCGGCTGTGCCTGGGCTTTAGCCGACATTCTCGTCCGGGCCGGAGTGCCGCCGGGCGTCTTCAATCTGGTGATGGGTTCCGGCAGCGTTGTTGGCGAGGCACTGGTGAAACATCCGGATGTCGCCGCCATCAGTTTTACCGGATCAGTGGCCACCGGCCGCGATATCGCCGTCAAGGCGGTATCGCGAATGGCAAAACTCCAGCTGGAGATGGGTGGCAAGAATCCTCTGGTCGTTCTCGATGACGCGGACATGCCTACCGCGGTGAATGCGGCCGTACAAGGAGCGTTCTTTTCCACCGGACAACGATGTACGGCTTCCTCGCGGTTGATTGTGACTGAAAAAATTCATGACCGGTTTCTTGCAGCCATGCTCGAGAAGCTGAAAACCCTGCGAGTCGACCATGCATTGACTCCAGGTACGGACATCGGGCCGGTTGTCGAGCGCGTCCAGCTCCAAACGGATCTGGACTACATCGAAACCGGCAAGAAGGAAGGAGCAGTGCTGGCGTTCGGCGGCGATCAATTGAAGCGCGACACGGAGGGCTACTTTCTGGCGCCGGCGTTGTTCACGGACGCAACGAATTCGATGCGCATCGCCAGAGAAGAAATCTTTGGTCCCGTTGCATGTATGATTCGCGCGAAGGACTACGATGAGGCGCTTGCGGTGGCAAATGACACCGAATTCGGGCTCTCCGCCGGCATCATCACCTCATCTTTGAAGCATGCATCACACTTCAAGCGCCATTCGCAGGCCGGCATGGTGATGGTCAACCTCGCGACGGCGGGCGTGGATTATCATGTCCCATTTGGCGGGAGAAAGGGCTCCAGTTATGGGCCGCGTGAGCAAGGCGCCTATGCTGTCGAGTTCTACACGGTGGTGAAGACCGCTTACGTGGCGCCGTGATCGGGACCTGATGTTCGCCAATTTTTTGGGGCAAAGAATAGGTTATGACCCAAGCGCATAAGACGGCGAGCCGTCCAGGTTTCAGTGGAGGAACTCTTCCCAGCCGCGTAGCGGCGTTAGAGTGTAGCCACGGCTGAAAGCCGTGGTCCTTGTTGCGAAACGAAAGAGCCCCGGAGGGCCGAAAGATTCCCAAAGACTCTTACGCCTCTACGAGGCTGGTTCTTTCGGCCAACCTAAACCACGGCTTTCAGCCGTGGCTACACTCTAACGCCGCTACGCGGCTGGGGACGCAGACGAAGTAGTTCCTCAGGAGTTGAAGAGTACGAGACATAGACGCCATTAAGACGAGTCTGAAGGTCGGGCTCCATCTACGAAGGAGATGCTCATGATCCGAATGAAGACGTTAATGATAGGTTTGGGCTTAGTCGGCTATTTGGGGCTTTTGCAGGCACAGGAGGGGGCCCGGGGCGGTGCCGCGCAGACGTGGTGGGTTCATAAGACAAAAGGGGGCGTTTATCCACCTCCCATGCGCCCGCTGTGGAAACTGGCGGACCTGAAAAAGATGCATGCGGGCCAGAACAACTGGTCGGAGCAGATCATCAAGGACCCGGAGCAGGACGCGACCTACAATTCAGCGGCCCCCGGCACGAAGTTCCCGCGGCGCCTGCATCCCGACACCCATAACATTTACGTAGTCATCGCGGGGGAGATGCGCTTCACGATCGAGGGTCAGCAGCCTGTGACAGCAACGCGCGGATCGATCGTGAACGTTCTTAAGAGCTCGATTTTTTCCTACGAAACCGCAGGCAATCAGAACGCTCTGTGGGTCGAAGTGAATCCTAACAACTATAAAACCGTGTATCCCTCGGACGATCCTCAGCCCGCTCCGCTTGCCGGCGCCGAGGTCATTAAGGTGTCGTTCAACCACACCCCGGCGGCCTACACGCCTCCCAACCAGGTTCACTGGAACTTGTTTGAAGCGGCAGCCAAATGCAATCAGGCGGGAGCCAAGGTGAATGAAGATCATCTGTTCGCCAATCCTCTATATGGATTCGCGGACGCGAATGATCCGCTGAACACCTGTGCGGCGCCCGCGGCCGATGGCGGTGGACGCGGCGGCCGCGGTGGTGGCGGAGCTGGCGGCCGCGGCGCGGCGCCCGCGGCGGCCTTCAATCCCAACTCGACCTTCGGCCACCTGCATGCCGGACCGGCGGAGTGGTGGATCGTCCAGGTCGGTCACATCCGCGGCCAGTTTGAGAATACGGGCGAGTTCCTTGCCGAGGAGGGCGACGTTCTTTATGCCGCTCCCATGACGTGGCATCAGATGGGATTTCAAGGACCGGGACCGTCCTGCCGTCTGGCGATGGGCGGCTATTCATTGATCAACATGAACAATACGGGAGGGCAGTAACGATGGCCCGGAGCCTGGTTTTGGCGGCGCTCTTGTTATTCGGCGGCGGAGTGCCGCAAGCGCAGGACTTCACCGATCCGAGTACAGCGCTTTCGCGAGCCGTTGGACCATTTCTGCAAAAGAACTGCCAGGGATGCCACAGCACGAGCCTTCCCTCTGGCAGCGTCGACATGCAGCAATTGATCGCCGCGCCCAATTCGCTGGTCGACCACCGCGACACCTGGGAGAACATCGCGTATCAGCTTCGCTCCGGGCGGATGCCTCCAGATGCCGCGCCCAAACCGGCCAGGGCGGACGCGGACGCGGCTCTGGAACTGCTGAGCCGGGCTCTGGCCGCCAGCCCGAATGCTCTCGGTTCGCGCACCGCGCCAACTCCGGCCGAGCCGCCGACCACAGACTGGTTCACATACGGCTATGATGCCGAGCGCACCAACTGGGCTCGCGGCGAAACCAGGATCACGAAAGACACCGCCAGGCAGCTTCAACTAACGTGGCGCTTGCAGACGGACACAGTACCGAATCCGATCAATCGCTATTCGACTCTGACCGATCCGATCGTAGTGAGCAATGTTCGTACGCGGGACGGTCTCAAAAAAATCCTATTGGTGGGTAGCCGCGACAATTCCCTGTAAGAAGACTCACGGTACGACGGTCAACGGAGTGTTGATGGCTTTCACTGTGGAAGGACCGGCCGATAAACCGACGCTTCAGCCTCAGTGGATGTCCGGCGATCTCGATCTGCCGGGTGTCGCGGTTGTCGCCAACGGTGTAGTGCTGATATTGGCGAACGGAGACCGTGGCGCCACGCTGATTCCAAATGCCGGCGGACGCGGCGGCGCCGGAGCCGGCGATGCTGAGGCGCCTGCCGGCGGCGGACGCGGCGGAGCAGCAGGACGTGGTCCTGGCGGAGCGCCATCCGTCATGCAACCCAACTCCGCAGAGGCCGGGTTCGAAAGGGATGAAGCGTGGCTTGCGTCCCAGCGGCGGCCTTTCGAACAGGGCGGCCAGAAGGCCGGGACACGCTACTCCGGCGGCCGTGATACCACGCACGCGGTTCTGTTTGCTCTCGACCTCGCTTCGGGCGATGAGATCTATTCGAGCGGTGACGCCATGGATAGCTGGAATCATTACGGAGGGTTGGCGCTCTCCGATGGAATGATCTACATCACCACCTGGCACGGCCGGATCTTCGCCTTCAGCCGGGAGAAGTAATACCGATCCCGATGAGCATAATGGTCAAGGATCTGAGCTACGTGTTCGAGGTGATCGAGGCCGCTCACTGTCGTCACCGGGCCGCTCCAGTCCGGCAGAAGGAGATTTTGCAGCGACACATCAGCCGCGGCGTCGAGAGTGCCGTAGCAATTGTCCCCGTCCTGATAGGCGGTGACCGTCACGCCGACCTGGTGGGACCCGGAGCGGATGATGAATTTCCGGCCCACCGTCGACGGCCCGAACGCGACGAAATTGGACGCGATGAGGGAAACCGTATCCCCTGCGTTGTAGCTCGGACCCCGGATAGTGAGGGTGTGAAGGGCATTGGTGTTCCAGCCTTCGTAGCGCAGCCCGCAATCGACGAACCAGGCATCGGCAATGGTGTCGAAGGTGCGGCTGGCCATACGCTCGACATAGCGCCTGGTGACGCCGCCGATCGTGCGGGCCACGATCATATAGACGGCATCCTCGCGGCCTTCGGCGATGCTGCACACGCTTTCAACCGCGCCGTCGGTCGTGTGCCGGTGCCAGGCGTACACGTCGTGCTCCTTCATGTAGGTGAAGCCGAGCAACAGGCCGTCACTGCGCACACCCCAGGCGATCTGAAACGGCTCCTGGGCGAAACACCATTCCTGGATGTCGTACTGCGCTGACGTGTCGTGGAAGAGGTGCGAGGCCAGCACCGAAAGATCGGTGGCGATGTAGTTGTCGCGCAGGGCGTCGTATGCCATCTCGCGCACACGGCTGCCGCGTTCCTGGATGAAAAGGATATTGTAGCCGATCTGCAGCGGCGGCGTGTGCGAGCTGCCATAGGCGGTCTGCGGCAGCGTCGCGCACGCAGCCGGCGTGAGCGCGTTGGCCGTGCTGCCGGGATAGCAGCGCCACTCCGCGCCCGAGGTCATCACCAGCATCGAGCTGCCGGGCACGAAATGCCGGATCTCGTTCACCTGCCGACTGACCAAAGTGCGCGTGATCGCGTCATCGTCAGAGGTGGCCCGGAGAATCTGGACGGTTGGATAAGTGGAGTTTCTGCCTGAAAGCGGCGAGGATACCGCGGATCAGGAGAGACCATGACAAGACGGACGAGACGGAACCACACACCGGCCTTCAAGGCGAAGGTGGCGTTGGCTGCTTTGAAGGGCGAGAAGACGGTGGCCGAGCTGGCGCAGTTTTTCGATGTCCATCCGAACCAGATCACCGATTGGAAGGGCCGGTTGCTCGAAGGGGCGGCGGGTGTGTTCGGCTCGGAAGCGGGTCGGCAGGCGCCGGCGGTGGATGTGAAGACGCTGCATGCCAAGATCGGCGAGCTGACGCTGGAGAATGATTTTTTAGAGGGCGCGCTCACCAAGGCGGGATTGCTGAGCGCAAAGCGATGATCGACCGTGCGCACGACCTGCCG
>Ga0137415_10006098_pt1 | contig 11930 bp, 9 predicted proteins | sample CZODoug3_1_1_16f_FD_183082 | JGI IMG/M metagenome (GOLD analysis project Ga0137415, IMG submission 183082) | Vadose zone soil fungal communities from Angelo Coast Range Reserve, California, USA - CZODoug3_1_1_16fungal (Hybrid Assembly) | ecosystem: Environmental > Terrestrial > Soil > Vadose...
ACGCGGGGGAGTATCTCGCGCGCGTTGCGCCGTGGTTGCTCGAACCCCCCTTTGATAGGCCGACTCCGTCACGATCTGGTCGCTAGAACTTTTCGGTGGCTGCTGTAGCGCTCCTGTCGGGCAACTCGCTTGATCCAATCCTCGAATTGGAATGTTTGGTGCCTACTGCCACTTGATTGTGGGCCCACGCACTCACCGTAGGTGGGGTGGCCAAGCGTCAGCTCAATCGCGGTCGGGGCCATCTGATGCCTTGGCGTCCCGACTACGATTGGTGGTACAAGACATTTGGTGGTACAAGACATAGCCCGGAAGTGGTTGCCTCTTCGTGCCATTGTCTAGTCATTGTCATTTCTGTACGTTCAGCCAAGCGAAAATCTCAGGAGTGTATTAGATTTCCCGGAGTCTGGAACATTGTGATGATGCTGCCCACAGTAGACTGGCGCGAATCTACTGAAACCAGCGACTGAACCGCTCGCCCTGGCCAACGAAGGAGTCCCTTATCCTCATCAAACTATGCGGAGCAACTGGACGTGTGTGCGGTGAGAGGGACGTGCTCTTAACACTTGAATGTGCATTTTGTGGGGGTTAGCGACATGCGAGTTCCGACTCTTGCGAGGGGTGGGCGGTCATTGAAATCCGACGATCCAAGCCTGCAAGTCCGCGTTCTTGTAGTGGATGATCATGAACCGTTTCGGCGCTTCGTCTCTTCAACACTGGGGAAGCAACCGAATCTGCAGATCATCGGCGAGGCACAGGATGGAATAGATGCCATCCAGCAAGCGGAGGCACTGCAACCCGACTTAATTCTTCTGGATATCGGGCTGCCGGGACTGCATGGAATCGAAGTTGCTCGCCGAATCGGGCAGACTTCTCCCGCTTCACGAATTATTTTCCTCACTCAAGAATCGTCTGCCGATATGGTAGGAGAAGCCTTCAACTCGGGCGCATGGGGTTACGTAGTTAAGACACAAGCCGGAAGGGAACTGCTAATTGCGGTGGAAACGGTCCTGCAAGGCAAGCGGTTTCTAAGCAGCGGATTAAACGGGCACGGCGTCCCCAACACGCCTTAGCGGCAGGCTTTTGTGACAAAGCCAGAAAAATTGCTGGCGCATTCCTGCAGTCATCTCCGTAACCACGAGACTGGCCTCAGCACTAGAAACCAAACCTCAGCGCTAGCTGTGCGACCCGCGGATTCACAGCTGTGCTGGTGATGACGCCGAACGTCGGGGATGTGAAGTTAGCGTCCGGATTCGAAAACTGCGGATGATTCAGCGCATTGTAAAACTCGCCACGAAATTGAAGGCTACTCTTCTCAACGGGCCAGTTGATCGGTACAGTCTTCGAAAACGCGAGGTCAACGTTGGCTTGTCCGGGACCGTTGACGATCCCTGTTGGGCTGTCTCCAAACGCTGTTCCGATGCCATCCGCGCCGATTACTGGCGGAGTTGTAAAACAGGATGCGTCGAAATAGTTGTTCAGCTTGGACTCCGCCGACCCGCCCCTCACCAACTGGCTTTTCGTGCATTGGCCGCTGAGTTGTGCCCGATCTTGGCTGATGCCAAAGACGTTGTTGGAATTTGTGTCGGCAATGGTAAGGGCGGTTCCAGACTGAACGGTCGCGATTGCAGCTAGAGACCAGCCACCCAGAACGGCGCGCGGCACGCTGCGAGGTGGGCTTGGCAGCGCCCACGTCGTGCTGAAAACGAGCCGATGAGTGCGATCGAAACTCGCCCGACCCCATCGCTGTCTGGGAGAGTTTTGGTCTCCCAGTGTCAGTGCATTTCCACTGGATGTTGAGTTAATGTCAGCGCCATCCGTGTCCAACGTCTTGGAGTAGGTGTAGGAGGTGAGGAATTGAAAGCCGTGGCTCAGACGTTTTGTCAGACTCACCTCAAGGCCGTTGTACCAAGAACTGCCGGCGGACTCGAGTTGCAGAAGAGAGTCTGGAGGCACGCCGATTACGGGCACTCGGAGCGAGATATTGTCCCGCGTGTTCTCGGTGATGTTCCTTATCGGGTGGCTCGCGGAAGCCGACAACGCCTGATTCAGAGAGCGTTGACGAACCAGGTGAGTGCCGCGAGTGCCGACGTATCCTACCTCTAGCAGCCACCCCTCGTGTAGTTCAGCCTGAACGTTCAATGAATACTGCTGAATCATGGCAGGCCGAAAGCCGGGCGCGACCGAGTAGATTGTCGTGGTGGTGGTTGGGGAGTAGGCAGGGAACTGAGGAAAAGACTCCGGCGTAGGGAACGGCTGCGGAAAGGGCGCTTGAAATGTCGCATTAGCGTTTGCCAGCCCGGCATTTAACCGAAACACGGAGAACGGAGCGCCAAAAACATTCTGGTAAAAGGCTTGACCGGTGGGTCGAGAATAGTAAATGCCATATCCGGCTCTAAGCACCGAGCGGCCGGAGTTTGGCAAGACCTGCCAGGCGAGTCCAATTCGCGGCGCGATCGTGTTCTGTCCCGCGCCTTCGTTCCCAAAAGCGTTATTCGCACGCAGAACTCCAGGTGGGGGAATGCCCGGGAAATTTGAAGCCACGATGTAACCGGCGACACTGCCTCCCGGTGGAGGGTTGGGATCCGCTTTCGTGATGTCGAAACTCGCATTCCTGCCTAATTGGTCGGCGAACTGTCCCAGATGCTCGTAGCGAGCGCCAATATTGAACGTGAGCGATTTATGGATCCTGTAATCATCCTGTACGAAAGCTGCCCCCTCCCACACCCGGTAGTCACGAACGGCTAGGCCGAAGTCATCGAACGAAGCAAACACATTGCTGAATGCGGTGCCATTGTCGCCTGCGCTAAGGCCCAGCAGAAAATCCGGCCAGCTCAGAAACTGAGTGAAGGACCCGAGTCCCACGAGGTTGGTGTAGTCTTGAAACGTCGTAACCGATCCTCCTAAACGGACGGCATGGGCTCCGCGGATGAAGCTGACGGCATCACTAAAGACAAAGCTGTTCTGGGTAATGGTTCGCGGAAATCCCGAGGCGATGCTGACGGAGCCTAGAATATCCAGGCTGGGGAGTTCATTGTTTCTACTCATTTCACCTTCAGCAACCCCAACATCGGACCATTTGAACGGAGTGCTGGCCTCCGTGCCGGCCCTCGTGCGCACGTACCCGATTCGCGCTTCGTTGAGCCATGCACTGCTGAATGCGTAGGAGTGAGCAAGAGAGAACACCCTAAAATCAGAGTCGCCAGGACTCGGAAACCCAGGGATGTTGCCGGATGCATTCAGGCCATTACCGGGAAATGTGACAGTCTGTTCATCATGCGCCAGGAAGAAGCGGGCTGTGATTTTGCTGTTTGGCCGAGCGAGGTAGTCGATATTGGTTGCGAACTGGTCTTCATTGAAATGGCAGGGTTCTGTGAAAACTGAAAAGCCCTGCTCTTCGACGTGTTTCTTGGTCGTATCTACAGTTTGCGGCGCGGGGATCACAAAGGTTCCGTCGGGGAGCTTGAAATTCAAGAGAGCCAGAGCCGCGGGATTGATGTTGGAGCCGTCGGAGTTGATCGCTGTGCCGCCGTGCGCCCCGGTCCTGCCGGCAAACATTTCCCCGAGTGCAGCGGATGTCCGATCACTGGTGAGTGGCGGCTCGGTCAGGCTGGCCGCACAGGCAGTCCTCGACTGGCCCGCAGCGAGAGCATTAACCTGGCGCGTTCCCTGATATGACCCAAAGAAGAGAAGATTCTCCTTCTTGATTGGCCCGCCCAACGCAAACCCAAACTGGTTCTGCTTGAGGACGGGGCGCGGCTGGCCGGCCAGGTTCAGAAAGAAATCATTGGCGTTAAGCACTTCGTTACGGAGGAACTCAAAAGCCGTCCCGTGGAAGCTGTTGCTGCCCGTTTTTGTAATCAGGCTGACGTTGGCGCCGCCGTAGCGTCCATAGCCTGCATCGTAAAGGCCGGTTTGAACCTTGAACTCCTGAATGCTGTCAGGGTTTGGAATTGGAATTCCGCCACTCCCGGCCGCACTGCCCTGCACGTCATTCACGCTAATTCCGTCCAATTGAAAGTTGTTGTCATAGGAGCGTGCCCCGTGGACATAAATTCCGTCGTTGGAGTTGGCTATCTGGGAAAGAGCCGTCCCTCCGACCCCGAGCTCGCCTGCGTTGTACACCCCCGTAACGACCCCTGGCGAGAGACCGATGATTTGAGCAAAGTTCCTCGTGACCAGCGGAAGGTTGCCTACCGCTGTCTCGTAGACGACTTGGCCGAGTGCGGAACTGTCGGTCTGGACCATTGACGATTCTGCTGACACTTTTATGTTCTGGATCACGGTTGCGAGTCGAAGATGGAGTTCGAGGTGAAGAGTTTCGGTTACGTTGATCTTTATGTTTGCGCTGCTGATGAGAGCCCTGGAGCCTGGCGTGCTGGCTTGTATCTCATAATCGCCGGGCTGTAGCAGGGGGAAGCCGAACCTTCCCTTTTCGTCAGTCGTGACAAACGCAGTTGCGCCAGTGACTTGGTTAACGAGACGGACGACCAGCCCAGGCAAAACGGCTCCGGAAGGGTCAAGCGCCACTCCGATCAGGGCGCCGGTGGAAGTTGTCTGGCCATGTAAGTTGCCGAAAAACAACACCGCAATCGCTATGGTTACTCGCAGCGCAGAGGGGCGGCTGTACTCACGAATATGCCCATGTGAACCTTCGATGGTTGATCTCCGCATGCTGGGGCCTGCTAGCACACACGAGAAGGTTGATACCCTTAAACCCCTTGCAAGGGTACTGGTAGTTTTACCAGTGCTCTGCCAATACTCTTGCGAGCAGAATCTGAGGTAGGATAGCTCGCGACGACGATCGCGGCCGAACCTGGTGTTTCGGGGGACGACCTATGGCTGGCCACTCTCACCGCATTAGTCAACACCTCATCGAGCAAAACGCAACGGTAGAATACCGGTGCGATCTACTTGCAAAGCTCATCCTAGTCCTGATTACCGCAATCGCGGCCTTTCTCCTACCGCAGTCGGCTGCCGGCGCGCCCGTAAAAGAAGTTCGGCGCGTTCTCATTCTCAACGTTTTCGAACCTCTTTCGTCCCCCGGCGTCGCTGTCCTGGATCAGGCGATAGTCGCTGAGCTAGAGAAGGCACCTCAACAAATTGAACTCTATAGTGAGAATCTGCAAGGAACCCTGTTTCCAGATGAAGCTTCCCAGCAGGAATTTCGCAAGTGGTACATCCACAAGTATCGCGAGCGACGACCCGACCTGATCATTGCAGTCGGGCTGGAGCCCGTCAAGTTCATGGTCGAAGCGCATGACAAGTTCTTCGCCGGGATCCCCATCGTTTTCTGTGGAATGACCAGGGAGATGTTGGGCCAGATGACGCTCGACTCCCACTTTACCGGCATCTTCTCGGTCGCACAGCCTGAGAAGACCCTACAGGCTGCCCTGCGCCTGCGACCCGGAACCAAGCACGTAGTTGTGACCGGTGGTGTAGGAGCGTATGACCGGTATCTTGAGGCCATTGCCAAAGAAAGCTTTCGCAAATACGAATCGAGCCTCGACTTCACATATCTCACGGATCTGGAGATGCCCGCGCTTCTCGAGCGGCTCAAGCACCTGCCGCCGAAGACCATCGTTTACCACACCTCCATCATGCAGGATGCTGCGGGCACACACTTCATTGATGCCGCCCAGGCGGTCCCGATGGTGGCCGGCGCGGCGAATGCGCCGGTCTTTGCCGTGGACGACGTGGACATCGGCCATGGGACGGTGGGCGGTTACGCTTTGAGTTTTGCCGCCGATGGCCGGGCTGCTGGTGCGATGGCGGTGCGGGCGCTTAACGGGGAGAAGCCGCAGGACATCCCAATCGCCGAGAGCAGCAATGTTTACATGTTCGATTGGCGAGCTATGCAGCGCTGGGGGCTCAGCAAAGGCGACCTTCCGCCCGGTAGCGTGCTGCTCTACGACGAGCTTGATATCTGGGAGACTTACAAGTGGTACATCGTAGCGGGGATTTTCCTGATATTGGCGCAAACGTCGCTCATCATAGCGCTGGTGTGGCAGCGGACACAACGAAGAAAAGTGGAAACTGTGCTGGCGGTTACCTCCGACCGGCTCCGGATGGCGATGGTATCAGGAAAATCGGTGGGATGGGATTGGGATCTCACGAGCGGACGCGATCGTTGGTTCGGTGACCTGCGGACCATGTTCGGAATTCCTTCCGACACGTTCGAGGGGCGCGCAGAGGACTTCCATCGTTATTTGCACCCCGACGACCGCAAGCGCGTCTCAGAGGCGGTGGCGGATGCTCGCCTACACCACAACAGATATGAGGCGGAATTCCGCGTGGTATGGCCGAATGGAACGACACGTTGGGTTGCAGCCAGCGGGAGTTTTTCCTACGCCAGAAATGGTGATCCGGAACGCATGCTCGGCATGGCGGTGGATATCACTGAGCGCAAGCATGCGGAAGAAGCGTTGCGCTTGAGCGAAGAGAGATTACGTCTGGCTGTTCAAGCGGGAAGGATGTACGTGGATGACTGGGACGCAGCACGCGACGTAATCATGCGGTCTCCTGAATACGTGGAAATTTTGGGCGTCGACGAACCTGTGGAAGTCACCAGTCGCGAACTGCTGGTCAAAATCCATCCGGATGAACGGGAGAAGGTTGCAGCAGCTTTCGCGAGAGTCCTGCCGGAAGATTCGTCCATTGAAATGTGTTACCGGTTCTTGCGTTCCGATGGCAGCGTGGTATGGCTGGAAAGAAAGGCAAGAGCATTCTTTGACGATAAGGGTAAGTTGCAACGAACGATAGGTGTGGTGGTGGATATCACCGATCGTACGAAGGCGGAGCAGGCACTTCGTGAAAGCGAGGAGCGCTTCCGCCTGGTCGCCAATACCGCGCCAGTACTGATCTGGATGTCGGGCACCGATAAGCTGCGCACTTACTTCAATCAACCCTGGCTGGAGTTCACCGGGCGGCCGCTTGAAGCCGAGCTGGGCAACGGCTGGGTGGAGGGAGTGCACCCGGAAGATTCGAACGCGTGTCTCACCGCGTACACTCGGGCATTTGATCGACGGGAGTCGTTTGAGAGGCAATATCGGCTCCGGCGGCATGATGGAGCATACCGCTGGGTATCTGATATCGGTGTGCCAAGATTCAACCCGGACCACTCGTTTGCCGGTTACATCGGCTCCTGTATCGATGTGACCGATCGCAAGCTTGCCGAGGAGGCTTTGGCTACCATGGGCCGCAAACTAATTGAGGCCCACGAAGAGGAACGTACCCGGATTGCTAGAGAACTTCACGACGATATCAACCAACGGATTGCGCTTCTGGCAGTCGAATTAGAGCAATGGAACCAACATCTGCCCGAATCAGCGGTGGACATCCACGATCACATCCATCACGCCCGCCAGCGCCTTTCGGACATCGCCAACGACATTCAGGCGCTGTCGCATCGTCTCCATTCCTCGAAGCTCGAATATTTGGGCCTCGTTGCAGCAGCCAATAGCTTCTGCAAAGAGTTCTCCGAGCAGCAAAAGGTACGGATTGAGTTCAGTCATTCAGATGTTCCGCGTACCCTCCCGAGGGAAATTTCCCTTTGTTTGTTCCGAGTTTTACAGGAAGCAGTGCAGAACGCAGCCAAGCATAGTGGTGCTCGACACTTCAACGTGGATCTGCGCCGCACAGCGGAGGGGATCTGCCTGACTGTGAGAGACCAGGGAGTGGGTTTTGACTGGCAAAGTGCAGAGAACGCGCGAGGTTTGGGGCTGATCAGCATGAAAGAGAGGCTCCAATTGGTGAGTGGTGAGTTGTCCCTCAAGTCGGAACCCGGCAGCGGCACCGCGATCTCCGCCCGTGTGCCCTTCCGGCCAGAAAAACATCTTCATAGCGCGGCGGGATGAGATGTGGGATCCGGCAAGGCGATAGACGTTCTTCAAGGAAAGATGGTTATTCCCGCTGGGTCGTCGATCACGGGAACGCCTAACCGCCACTTTCTACGATCTCATTTGTTTCGGCAATCGCCTACCAAATGTCAACAAAGCGCACGAGGAACCAGAAGATCAAAACACAGAGCGGAACCACTGGCCAAAGCGGCAAGTGTCTCGCTCTCGATCTTTGGGAAAATTCGGAGGACTCCAACATCACCAGGTCGCCGGCAACGGCGCATTGCTGGGCACAGTGTTGCGGAAGGTACTCGCGATAGTCGGTTCGTGAATCCAGATAGTAGATCTCTGCCCAAACATAGCAGTCCCCGATATGAATGCCTCCTTTGCTTTCTCTGTTCGTTCGCGGATAATCTGCCAGGTTGCTCATAGTCGTGACCTCGGCACCAGGATTTCTCGTGCCTTCAGCTACCTTCCGGAGAATTTGAGGAATTTCCAACTGGTAGTGTTGACAGATAAGCGGCTCCGGAACCGGTTGTGGGGCAGTTACCTTTCCCGTTGGAAGGCAGAATCGCGGTTCGCGCGCGCCGGTGGGCCGCCCTGTCACTACTGACAGTTACGACCAGCGTGCTCTTTGCCTAGACTCCTGATGTCGGTCTTGATGATATCAGCGCACGAGGCTGCAACCTGCCTATGTAGCGGTCCAGCGTGCTCTGTGTAGTTGGTTCACAACCGACGACGTAAAGGACACTTGGAAATGAAATGTCTGGGTCGGATCGAGCGCTTGTTACTCATCCTCGGATTAGTGCTGATCGCGATTTACGCGGCAGCGTATGTCCATAGGACGATCTTGTCCCGCGCGGAATTGAAACGCTTCCGAGATCTTCAAGCGGAGCAGTCAGTTGAGACCGCCGATCATTTTCCTCCGGTAACCCAGTTCAAATTGGATGTCAGCCTCTGGTCGCAAAAGAGGATCGCTGGCTATGAACAGAGCTTGACAGGATACGTCGATCCGCCCTTGGCCGTGCTGCGCATCTCCAAGGTTCATCTTGAGGCACCGGTGCTTGACGGTACCGATGACCTGACCCTCAACCGCGGGGTGGGCCACATTGTGGGTACGGACCGCCCCGGCGAAGACGGAAACATCGGAATCGCCGGCCACCGTGATGGATTCTTTCGGGTGCTCAAGGACGTCACTCCGGGAGACACCATCGAACTGGCAACGCCAAAGCGCGTAGTGACATACGTCGTGGATCAGATTGTCCTCGTCCGCCCCGACGATGTTTCGGTGCTGCAACCGCGGTCGCGTCCGTCCCTCACCCTTGTGACATGCTACCCGTTCTATTTTGTGGGTAGCGCGCCGAAACGCTACATCGTTCAAGCCTCGGTCGAGAGGTCGGAGTTGCCGATTCGTCAGGCTAGCGAGCAAGCGAATTCCGAAACGGGATATTCGCCGCAACAAAGGACGAGATGAAGCCGTTGAAACAACAGCCGTATAGGCCTCAAATTCATAGCTGCCAAAGCTAAACAAGGAGAAACACGATGAAATCAAAGACTGGATGGACACAGACGTGGCTGGTGCTTGCTGTGGGGGCGCTGTGTTTGGCCTTCACCTTGAGCATGAGCGCGCAAGTGAAGACAGAAACCACCACGGAGCGCGGTCAGGCCGTTCATGAAACGACGGTCGAGCGCGGCGAAGTGGTCCTGGTGAATGGCAATGACCTGGTGGTCAAGATGGAGAACGGCGAGATCCGCCATTTTGCCAATGTACCGGAAAGCGCCAGAGCTACAGTGGATGGCCGACAACTCGGGATCCACGACCTGAAACCGGGTATGAAGTTGCAGCGCACTCTCACCGTAACTACAACCCCAAAGACCATCACCACGGTGCAAACGGTGACCGGCAAGGTTTGGCACATCAATCCGCCAAACTCCGTTATCCTCACCCTTGAGGACGGAACCAACCAGCAGTTCAAGATTCCCAAGGGACAGAAATTTACAGTGGATGGACAGGAAACGGACGCTTGGGGCCTCAAGAAGGGGATGAACGTCTCAGCTACCAAGATCGTGGAAGTTCCCGAGACAGAGCTAGAGCACCAGCGGCAACTTACTGGCTCGATGCCACCGCCTCCGCCGCCTCCGCCGGCCAATGCGCCTATCTTAATTGCGGAGTTGGAGCCCGCGCCCGCTCCGGCCGCTCCTGCGGAACTGCCGAAGACTGGAAGCCTACTGCCGCTGATCGGGCTACTGGGCAGCTTCTCGGTCTTGTCTTCGTTCGGCTTGAGAGTGTTACGAAGTATCTTTTGAGCGCAAGAAAAGGCTTCGAGGGGTGCAAGTGTTCCACCAGTCTCTCAAGCCCAGGGTTACCGCACAGTACTGCAATACTGTGCCTTCTAGTTGCGCCTAATTTGAACCTTCATGCAGCGTGGAGGACATGGGCAAAAGTGTTCTCTAGGAGAGGAGAAATCCATACCCGAGCTGTATCCAGGTTTTCTCGGAGGTGTGCAAAATTGAACAGTTCTTGGCACTGTTAATAGGTCCTGGTTTTTCTTGAAGGCGATAACGCGGGTCATGGGTTGCTGTCAAAAAGCCCGAATTAGGACACGTGAAATGACCAGGAGATTAAAGTGGCGACTTATACGACATCCGCAACGCCAATGAATGTGTCCACAGTAAGTGGGATTCCGCTAAGAGCCGAAAGCCAGCGAGACGATTCCGAAGGTACCATCGTTCAGCGTGCACAGCGCGGCGACGAGCAGGCCCTCGCCGCACTTTACCAGTTGCATAATAAGCTTGTGTATTCGGTGTGTCTGCGGATGACTAAAGATGTGGCTGCAGCAGAAGACATGACGCAGGAGGCTTTCATCCAGGTGTTTCGCAACCTCAACTCGTTTCGTGGCGGTTCCGCCTTTTCCACTTGGGTGTACCGGGTTGCCGTGAACACCGTACTGATGAAGTCGCGTCGAAAAACCCCACCGGTGCTTTCGCTCGATGAACCTGTATCGAGAAACTCGCCATCTCTCAAACGCGAGGTTGAGAAGGAGGATCTTAACCTCCGTGGAACGATTGATCGCATTGTATTGCGTCACGCCATCGAAGAGTTGCCCAGAGGATGTCGGCAGATCTTCGAACTGCACGAGGTTGAGGGATACGAGCATCATGAGATTGCCGAACAACTGCAATGCTCCATCGGAAACTCGAAATCACAGCTCCATAAAGCGAAGAAGACGATGCGGAAACTTCTGTTTCCGCAGAGGAGAATCTCCTGAGTGCCCCGAGGTAAAGAGATCTCTTTAGGCCCTTTTCAGCAAGCGCGTAATCCCAACCAAAATTACCGCACCATCAAATGACACAATGTGGCTTCGAGGATGGCAGCCAAACAACAGCGTCAAGCATCTAGATCAGCCCATCTTCCCGAAGACGTTAGAGCAACCACTTGAACGGTGTTCGCATCTTTAAGATCGGACGACTCCGGATCAACCGCATTGTGCAGGCCTCTGAATCCAGTGCCTTTATCTGCTCCTGAATGCGGGCAATCTCCGCTTCGATGGATGACTTCAGCGTCTGGAAGTCGGCATCGGAGAGCGTCTCTCGGACACGGGCTTCGATGGTTTGGCGGTTCAAAGCCTGCTGGTCGTCAAGACGGCGCACGAGTGCTTTTGAATCGGCTCCAATGCGCTCCTTTCGGCTTCCCCAGCTTCGGGCCGCTATGGTCGGGAGCTTTGCCAGCAGATTCGCCGCAGGCTGGATTCTGTCAAGCAGTGTGTGCAGATGTGTCTCAAGCCCCTCTGCACCGACGCTGACGCCGCGACAGCCCTTGGTGAAGCACCAGTAACGGCTGTAGCGTTTGGAGCGCCCTTTGATAGTAGTGGCATGGGAAGACTGAATGAACGCTCGTTTGACGATGTCCGGAACGCAGAGCCGTTTCCGTTGCAAAGCCATCTAGAAGTCCGTGTCTCACTGCACCACAACCTTGCCGGTCATCTTCGGGTGGACCGAGCAGAAGTAGGGATACGTGCCCGCCTTGGTAAACGTGTAGGAGAACGTTTCGTCTGTATCCCGCACCTTGGACTTGAACACACCGTCTGTGCTCAC
>Ga0137415_10006099_pt1 | contig 11928 bp, 15 predicted proteins | sample CZODoug3_1_1_16f_FD_183082 | JGI IMG/M metagenome (GOLD analysis project Ga0137415, IMG submission 183082) | Vadose zone soil fungal communities from Angelo Coast Range Reserve, California, USA - CZODoug3_1_1_16fungal (Hybrid Assembly) | ecosystem: Environmental > Terrestrial > Soil > Vadose...
TGGCGACTCCGGTTCAAATCCGGACGGACCCATGCGCCTCTCCACAGTCATGCTGGGCGTGATCTGGCCGAATTGAAGCGGAGCGGCTTAGACTCAGAGGGCCTCGACGGTATTTGCCTCTCGGGCACGATGAAAGTGGTCTCGCTGGGCCTTCCTGGCTAGAGGCATGGCGCGCTGTTCCAGTGGAGGAGTACGTCTACCGGGCCAGTAGTCTTGGGCACCCTCACGATGTCGTACAGCCATATCACGATCTGTGCAAAGCTGCAGCCGTCGGTCTCCTGGGCCTCCACCAGAAGGCCCGAGCCCTCGTGGTGGACGGACGTGATCGCCAGGCTATAGCCAGGGGTATGGCGCGTGCCCTGGGAGAGCACAATCACGGTGTACTGGGTGAAATTGACCGCTGGCGGGGCCGGCCGAGGCGGAGGGAGGGGGGCCATGTATCCATACCAAAAGGCCGACCAATTGGCCTCGTCTTGGATAACCCGGATGCCCGGGGAAGGTCTTAGTTCGGCGTTGGTATCGATGCGCTCGAAGGGTACACCATCGCCGGTCCCCGCCACGGGGGCGCGCGCATCCAATCCGTGGACCGCCAAGTAAGTCACAGCCGACAATGCGACCGCAATGCCAAGGCCTATCGTGATTGCCCTGAATGCACGCCTCCGGCGATTCTCTGGTACTCCTGCCGCCATTCTCGCCACTAATCCACCCGGATGGGCAAATAGCCTCCGGCCCAGGGATTGCTTCATGAGCTCGGGGCCATCCCCTCATCCCCCGCCGTTGTCGGCGTGTTTCGGCGTCGGAGGGAATCAGGGATGTAATTGTTGGAGACGAGAGTCGGACGGATGAGCGGCCAGGCCTCCGTATGTATGATGATTTTGGTGGCGGTCGTCGCCGTCTCACCGTTGGCATCGGCGTGGATGCCGGGCTTGATCGCAGAGGGCCTCGGCGGTATTTCCCTCTCGGGCACGATGAAAATGCCCCTCGGCATTCAGGCCTAGGGGCACGGCACGTCGCTCCAGTGGAGCAGTACGTCTACCGCGCCAGTGTTCTTCGGCACCTTGACGATGTCAAGAAGCCAATCCAAGACCGGTGCAACGAAGCAGCCCGATCCCGGGTCGGTCTCCTGCGCGTCCACGAGAAGGCCCGAGCCCTGGTGGTGGACGGCGGTGACGGTCAGGCTATAGCCAGCGCTACCGCGCATCCCCTGGGAGAGCAAGATGACAGTGTATTGAGTGAAATTGACGGCCGGCGGGGGCCGGCTGGGTTGGGAGGAGTCGTAGCTATACCAGAAGGACGACCAATTGGCCTCGTCCTGGAAGACTGAGATACCCGCGAGGGGTCTGAAGCCCTGGCCGGAGGTATCGATGCGCTCGAAGGCTACGCCATCGCCGGTCTCCGCCACGGGGGCGCGCGGGTCCCATCCCTGGACAGCCAAGTAAGTCACACCCGACGATGCGACCACAATGCCAAGGCCTATCGCCATTGCCCTTAACGCACGCCATCGGCGATTCTCTGGTACTCCTGCCGCCATTCTCGCCGCTAATCCACCCGGATGGGAAAATAGCCTCCGGCCCAGGGATTGCTTCATGAGCTCGGGGCCATCCCCTCATTCCCCGCCGTTGTCGGCGTGTTTCGACGTCGGAGGTCCGGACGGACCATCCTCATCTGGTTCGGCCGGAATTCCTGATGGAATCTTTATTCCCTCGGGGGACATCCCTCTAGAGGAATTGGGGGCCGGGTTCAGTGTCTACTGCGAGACTGAGGTCCAAACGACCTCGCACAGCACGTCGAAGGATTGGATTGATCGTTATCGGCCTCGTCTTGATCGGGGCCGGGCTCTTCGTCTTCCGGTATGCCTCTGACATCGCGGTCCGTGTCGGCGCATATGTGAGTCCCCCACCCGCCGGAGGCGGCAACGTCACACCGATGGGGTACTCGGAAGGCTACCTGCCGCTCGTCATTTGGGGCTTCGGCTTCAGCCTCCTCGGTGCCGGCGGGGCCATGTTGCGGAGCGCTGTGATGTCCCCGATGGGCGGCGCCTCGATGGCTGGGATGATGGGAGGCACCGGCATGGGCTCCCCCGAGATGATGGACACCTACATGCAGCACGCGATCGCTTCGAGTCGGGTCGCAGCCGCTTCATCAAACCCTCCGGCTCCTGCGAAAGAAGTGGTCCGCATCAAGTGCCGCAATTGCGGGAGCCTGGAAGCGGAAGACGCTGCGTTCTGCCGGAAGTGCGGGAAGCCCCTCTAGCCGTCAGGGAGCGTACCTCCGGCTCGGCGAGCCTCACGACATCCCGAGGCGTTCCATCACGTATCGGTCGAAGTCGTAGACCTGCGGTTCCTGGTCGCTATATCGGCCGCCCTTCCATATTCGGGACCCCATCCCCTTCTGGGACCGCTGGCACACGGCCCAGTCCTGGCGATTGATCAGGTCCCACAGTTCGACCGTGTCACTCGGATCGAAGTCAGGTCGGGACATGGTCGCCTCATCGAAGAAGAACTCGCACTCCACCCGCGAGTGGGTCGGGGTGACGGGCCACGTCCAATGGAGCATCAAGAAATCCGGATGAAGGCTGAAAAACAAGTTCGGGAACACCGCGTAGTAGTACACACGCCTCCGGTCTTCATCCGTCATGCCCTCCAGGGGCGGCCGTTTCGTGTATCCGGACCACGTCATCGACGAGTAGTCCTTCGCGAATTCCATCCAGCCGCCGGAAAAGGGAGCGCGGGACGAACCATCGATGAAGTAGTCGTGGACCTCCCCGCTGAAATACGGTGTGATCCGGTTCAGATCCGGATGGACCGGCGCGCAGTGGTAGCACTCTTGGTAGTTCTCCACGAGAATCTTCCAGTTCGCGTCGACTTCGTATGTTTTGTGGGAGGCCAGACGAAGCTTTTGCAGCGGGAACCGATCGAACTTCGCGAAGAAAGCTCCGAGATCATCCTGAAGGGACGGAGCCTTTGAATCCAAATTCGCCCACACGAAGCCGCCCCACGATTCGAGCTGGATCCCGTACAGGCCGCTTTCCTCTTTCTCGAAGTTCACGAGAGACTCGGTGTGCGGGGCACCGACCAGCCGACCTTCCGGTGAATACGTCCAACCGTGGTAGGGACAGACGATCGATCGAAGTTTTGACCCGGCGGGCTCCTCCACGAGGCGCGTCCCCCGATGGCGGCAGACGTTGTAGAAGGCCCTCGCGACACCGTCGGTCCCGCGGACCACGATGACGCTCTCACCCCCGACCTCGCGGGTGAAGAAGTCTCCCGGCTGGACGATCTGATCCTCCCGGCCGAGGTTGATCCAGCTGCGATGGTAGAATTCTTCGAGCTCCTTCCGAAAGATCGTCTCGTCCGTGTAGAAGGAACCCGGCGGGGTCTTCGAGGCGAGATGGTCTCCCACCTCGCGGCCGACGTATTTCGCGTCGCTCCGTCCCATGACTCTAGACAACGGTCGTCGCAGATTTGTGCTTACCGCTGGTTTCATCTCACGGGTTCTTCGACGGCCCATCGTCGCCCCCGTACCTTCTTCCGACGGCGGACGATGAGAGACGCCGTTGCGTCGCTTCGGAGACACGGACATCCTGATCTGGACCGTCGGGCATTCGACCCGGTCGTTCGAAGAATTCTTCGACTTACTCGCCGCACATCGAGTCGAGCGACTCGTGGACGTCCGCCGCTTTCCCGCGTCCCAGAGGGTTCCCTGGGCCACCAAGGCGACGCTGGCTGCTGCGCTTGGCAACCGAGGCGTCGCCTACGACCACTTCCCGGACCTTGGCGGCTTTCGCAAGCCCGCCTCCGAAAGCACAAACACCGGTTGGAGGAACGCCGGGTTCCGAGGGTACGCAGATTACATGGCTTCGTCGGAATTCGGCGCGGGAGTAGACCGCCTAGTGGTGCTCGCGGGACAGGACCGCACCGCCGTCATGTGCGCGGAAGCAGTGCCTTGGAAATGCCATCGATCCCTGTTGTCGGATGCCCTCGTCGTTCACGAAGTTCGTGTCGAACACATCCTGACCGCCGGCAAGAGCGAGGAACATAGCCTCCCAAAATTTGCGAAAGTCGAGGGTCGTCGGGTGACGTATCCCGGACGCCACAAAGGTGTTTAGCATCCGGCGGACAGTGACGCTGCGAACGAATGACACGCGACGTGCGGATCGATTCGTCTCAAGGAATCGTTGTCCTGGGTTGGAAAAGCGGGGCGGACGGTCTCCTGCTCCGAGTTCGCGGGGAGGTTGAGGAGTTCCGACTCGTCTGCCGGTGCGGCCGAAGCCACTGGCTCGTCCGGGAGATGTCCTCGGACGGTCTTGCGTCGCTCTTGGTCACCTGTCACCACTGCGGTACTCGAGGGACCTTCTCGATGGAAGACGTACGGTTGCCGGCACCATGATCGATCAGCGGAGGGCGTAGCCGCCGTCCACCACGATGGTTTGGCCGGTGACATAGGAAGCATCCTCCGATGCGAGGAACGCGACCACCCGAGCGACCTCTTCCGGTCGGCCCCAACGCCTCAACGCGGGTTCCTCCGCCAACGCCCGCCTCTCGTCCATCGAAAGGGCCTCCATAGGACCGGTCGAAATGCTGCCGAGGGCGAGGGCATTCACTCGAACACCGTTCGCCCCGTATCGGAGGGCAAGTGCGCGAGTCAGGCCGAGGAGGCCCGCCTTTGCCACGAGGTAGCTGATCCCGACCCGATCGCCCGTGATCGCGGGCGTCGAACCAATCAAGATCAGGCTTCCACGACCCGCCTTCACCATCGCCGGCAGGACGGCCTGAGCCACGAACGCGGAGCCGAGGAGGTCGATCTCGATCGGCGCTCGCATCTCGGCAGGCGTGAGATCGGTGAAGTCCTTGTTCCACTCCGCCTCGCGAAAGGGATGGCCCGCGAAGCAGGCCACAACGTCGATCCGCCCGAGGGATGAAATCGTCTGGGAGGCCAGGGCTTTGCAGGATCGGGGATCCGTCACGTCGGCCTGGATCGCGACGGCCTTTCGACCGAGGCCTTGCACCTTCTCCGCGACGGACTGCGCGGCCTCTCTGCCGCGATTGAACTGCACCACGACATCCGCGCCCTCGCGGGCCAGTTCAAGGACCGACGTCCTTCCGATGCCTCCGCTTCCTCCCGTGACGAGTGCGACCCGACCGTCGAGGCGACCCACGCGGACCGCACCCGCTCCGCGCGTAATAAATCCTCGCGGTGCGGGTGGACAGCTCTTCGGTTCATCCAGGCGCATTGTGCTCCAGGCTCGGCGAACAAGGACACAAAGATATACGCATGAAAGCGTGCGGAACCGACCCGATGTTCCGGCGTGCCCGCGTCTCGACGGAGTTCGCGTTCCTCGTCTCCGGCGTCTTCATCATGGTCGTCGCGTGGGCGCTGAATCTCATGGGGATCCTCGCAGGCGATCAATCATCGGGTCACGGAGGGGGCGACATCTATCTCTGGCTCATGCTCATGTTTCAGGGCCTCGCATTCTCGACGGTCGGCGTCGTCGGAGCGAACTACCGCGAATTCCATCTCAACCCGGCCCTTGGGAAACGATACCTGGTCGGATTTCTCCTGATCGCAGATGGAGGCCTTCACCTGCTCGCGCTGAACCAGCACCTCGCGAACCTGGCCGCCGCCCTCTTCTTCGAAATTGTCGCTCCGCTCCAAATCCTCGGGGGAATCGCGTTCCCCTACCTTGAGCGTCGGTTCGACGTGGCTTGGATGCTCTTCACCGGCTTCCTCATCGCCGCGTTCGTCGCTACGCGGACACTCTCGATCTGGCCCATCGGCGCGGTCGAGGAACTCGATCCGCTCGGAGTCCTTTCGAAGGCTGTCGAACTTCTCACGCTTTGGGTCCTCATTTCACTCGTCCGGATCGGCGGCACGAGGAAAACGAAACGACAGCTCACGTCCCCGGCCAATGATCCGTGAGGCTCGGATTTCCGGGGGCACGACGACCGGTCCCGGGTTGCGCCGCACTGTACCTTCGATTGGATCAGGAAGCGGCGCAGCTGGCTTGCACGACACACGCGCCAATCATGCCCTTCGCGCGGTGCCCGGTCACGGGACAGATGTAGTAGTAGTTCCCGGGTTGGTCGATCTTGAGGGTGATCTTTCTGATTTCGCCGGGACTCAGCCGGTCCGTCGCGTTCAGGCCCTTCAAACCCGGGACGGGTGTCCCTCCATCTTTGACGATCTGGAAACCGTGCAGATTGTGGCCATCGTTCCGGAGGGTGATGTTCACCGTCTGCCCCGTGACGGCGCAGATCTCGGGCCCTCCCTTCGTGAACTGATTGAACCCCCACTCGTGTTCACGAATCGAAATCTGGTCCCCCGAGAGGATGGATCCGGTCGCCAATTGGACGGGCGGCGGGAAGAGCAGGCTCGTCAAGATGGCGCCGATCCAGAACAGCCCGATGACGCCGGCGATGAGCCCTGCCACCACATCCGAACGGAAGGTCTTCGTTGCCATGTTTTGCATCTCCTACGGAAGGGAACCGTGGCGGGGCATCGCCACGGAGAACAAGAGGGCGATGAAGAGGGGAAGGACGGTCAGCATCGAAATCACGGCGAAAACGGCGACCGGTCTCGCGCCGTAGCGGCCGTGCATGTACACGAGGAAAATGAACACCGCCTGGAGGGCTGCGATGGCCAGGATGGCCGCCGAGGCGTACATCCCGAACTGCAACCGGTACATGGCGATCAACAGTTCCACGATGAGCCCCAAGATCAGGATGCCGTACACGGCGGTGTACCTCAGTTCCTCGGACGTGTGCTTCCCTCCTCACAACAGATACAACAACGGGAATAGGAAGACCCAGACGGCGTCGACCATGCCCCAGTAGATGCCGAAGATCTCGACCGCACCGGACTTCTGCGGTCCGAAGCCTCCCTTGAAGGCCTTCGTCATCAGGTACGTCAAGGCGGTCAGGCCGGCGACCACATGGGCGCCGTGGACGCCGGTCAGGAGATAGTAGGTGCTCGACGCGACGTTCGTGGAGAAGGTGAAGTTCGATTGGAAGAGTTCGCGCCATTCCAAGGCCTTGATGACCATGAAGAAGGCCCCGAGGAAGAACGTCGCCAGCAAGGAGAACTGGAGACCGACCTGATTTCCCTTCCGGGCGCACGTGAGGGCCAGGACCATCGTGAGTCCGCTCGTGAGCAGGAGGATCGTGTTGAAGCCGCCCAGGAACATGTTGTGGACCTCGGTTCCATCCGGCCAAACAAAACCCGTCAGGGGAGCGTTCAGCCGAAGGAAGACGTAGGCGCCGAAGAGCGTTCCGAAAAAGGCGATCTCGCCGAAGATGAAAATCCACATGCCGAGGGTCAAGTTCTCGAGGCGCGCGAAGGGCCACTTCTCACCGATCGCCTCGATCGCCTCGCCCCACCGACCTCGCAGGTTCTCGCGACCCCAGCCGGCGACCGCCGCGGCGAAAATCACGGTTCCCAAAGCAAGAGCGGGGAGCCCCATGAGGATGCCCCAGAACGCGATCCCGGCGCCGACCGCTACGACGATCGGCCAGCGGCTCCAATGCTCCTCGCCATGCGTCGCCTCATGGTGCCCTCCATTCGCCATCGCGGCTGGACGATAGGTCACCCCCGTCGCGGAGACCACGGGGATCCCCTCGGGGAAATTGAACTCGGGCGGAGGAGAGGGGACGCCCCACTCCAGAGAATATCCGCCCCAGGGATCCCGATCCACGGTCGGTCCCCGACGGGCACTCCACAGCAGGTTTCCGAACATGAGGAGTTGGGAGATCCCGAACGTGAAGCCTCCGATCGTGATCAGGAGGTTGATCGGCCCCCAGGCCGCCACATCGTAGATGTAGATCCGCCTCGGCATGTCGTACAGGATGTGCATCGGGAAGTAGAGCAGGTTGAATCCGATCATGTAGATCACGAAGTGGATCTTCCCGAGGCGCTCGTTGTACATCCGACCCGTCATCTTGGGGAACCAGTAGTACAGACCTCCGAAAAGGCCCGTCAACCCCCCGCCGACGATCGTGTAATGGAAGTGGCCGACGACCCAGAAGGTACCGCGGAACGCACTGTCCAGCGCAATGGACGAATTGAAGACTCCCGTCACCCCGCCGATGATGAAGAGGGCGAGCGACCCGACGGCGAACAACATCGGCGTCGAGAATCGGATCGATCCCCCGCGGAGGGTGAGGATGTACGCGAGGACGATGATCGCGAACGGGATCGAGATCAGTTCCGTCGTGATGTTGAAGGCCTCGAGCAGGCTCGGCGAGATCCCCGTCATGAACATGTGGTGGGCCCACACGGTGAAGCTCAAGATGCTCGCGATGGCCAGGCAAGGGATGATGATGCGCTTCGCGTAGAGCGGCCTCCGGCTGAACGTCGAGAAGAGGTCCCCGACGATCCCGAAACCGGGCAGCAGGAGAACGTACACCTCGGGATGACCGAAGAACCAAAACATGTGGTCCCACAGGAGCGGACCACCCTGCGCCGAGGTGAAGAAGACCGTGCCGAACGCTCGGTCGGCGATCAGGAGGCTCAACGCCGAGACGAACGCCGGGAAGGCCCACAACATGAGCAGGCTCGTGAAGATCCAGGTCCACGTGAAGAGGGGCAACCGCATGAGTGACATTCCCGGCGCACGCAGGCGGAAGATCGTGACCAGGAAGTTCACGGTCGCCACGATGCTCGACGCCATGAGGAGCATGAGCGCGAGGCCCATCATCGAACCGCCGACCGCGGGGCTGAATTCCACCGTGTTGAGGGGGGCATACGTCGTCCATCCCCAATCCGCGGTCCCGCCCGCCGCGAAGTAGCTCGAGAGGGCGAGCAGGCCGCTGGCGAGGTACAACCAGTAGCTGAGGGCGTTGAGACGAGGAAAGGCCATGTCGCGCGCGCCGATCTGGATCGGGACGAAGTAGTTCGCGAACGCCGCGCCCAACGGCGTGAGGACCCAGAGCAGCATCAGGAGGCCGTGGGTCGTCACGGCCTGGTTGTACTGATCGGGCTGAAGGAACGTGTTCGAAGGGACAGCGAGCTGCACCCGGAACGTGAGCGCCAAGGCCCCCGCGGCGACGAAGAAGTAAAGGGACGTGAAGAGGTACAGCAGGCCGACGTCCTTGTGGTTCGTCGTGAAGAGCCAGCGTTTCAGCGGATACCAATCGACCATCGTCAGGCTCCCTTCAACCAGGTACCGAAGGCCGCCGGGTCCAGCACCAACAGGTCGGCCGTCATCAGGGCGTGTCCGGTCCCGCACAGCTCGTAGCATCGGATCTTGTAGACGCTCCCGATGTTCGCGTCCGCGACGAACCACGCGACGTTCACCCGACCGGGGAGTGCGTCACGTTTGATCTTGAAGTCCGGGATGCCGAAGGAATGGAACACATCCTGGCTCGTGATGTTGAGGATGATCGACACATGTTGGGGGACCCTCATCTCGCCGATCACCTCTTTCCCGTTGGAGTAGACGAAGCGCCAACCCCACTGAAACCCAATCACGTCGATGTGGACGGCATTCGGATCGTTCGGTGGAACCTGGAGATACGCGTTCAGGGCGAACGTGTTCAGCGTGAGGCCGAAGAACAACGCGACCAACAACGCCGTCAGGATCGCGGCGAGGGCCGGATTCCCTCGTTCGGTCATCACGCCAACCCTGGGCGCGTCGGTCGGCTCAGCGACTCCGGGCCGCCTCCGGTACTTGACAAGGAAAAAGAAGAAGAGCAGGAACACGACGCCTGCGACGATTACCGCGGCGATGATATAGAGTGTGAAAAGCGACTGCCAATGCTCCGCCGATGGAGCTGGAGCCGGCACGGGAGAGGCGTATGCCAGATACCTCTTAAGAATCGTTGCACGGGCCGGTCGGAAACGTTTAAAGGGCGACACCGAATCCGGTGCCCGGGGTCAACATGGAGGAATCGCACCCTGCGAGCGAGGGCACGAAGGCGTCTTCTGGCGGATCGAGGATGTGGATGGTGGCGACGATTGTCGTCGCGATCCTGCTCATCGCTTCTCTCACGGTCTTCGTCGTGTTGCCGGCTTTGACGCCGCCGGCCACAAAGGTATTCAAGTTCGACTTGGTCGCTCAGGACTTCGCCTACGACCGAATCAACTTCAATCCCTCGTTCACGGCGGAAGTGAACAAGCCGATCTGGTTCGTCTTCTCCAACAACGGGACCAACGTCCACGAGTTCCTCCTGTACCGCACCATGAACGCCTCAAGCCGGGACGACATCCTGAACTACGCCAAGCAGGACCTCGCCCTGGCCAAATCGCGCCACACGAACTGGGCGACGACCGAGATGAACGTCACCCTCGAGGAGTATAACACCCTCCACGACGGCGATGCCAGGCTCGAGAGGTACAATGGCGTCGATCGCAACGTGGATCCCGGCGCCACGACCGACCTCGTGTTCGTAATCCGCGAGGCGGGGACCTACTTCTTCGTCTGCCACCAGGTCGACACCGGTGTGACAGGTTGGAAGATCCACCAAGACCACGGGATGTGGGGCCTCATCACCGTGAACGCGTAGGGACTTGGTAGATCGAAACGTGTCCCGCGACGCGTTCTACAGCATGTGGCTCTGCGACTGGAGTCAGCCTGGCGCCGGCCGAACTGCCGCTGCAGGGCCATCCAATGCCAGGTGGGAAAGAAGGGAGAGGACGATCCAGAGGAACATCAGTGTGATGATGAGGAGGGCGGTTGAGATGACCAGCATGCGCGAAAAGGCCGATGCCGCACCCATGCCCCCCATCGATGCGAGGGGCGCGAGATAGGCAAGGAAGAGCCCCGAGATCGGTGCTCCGAGGCACGCGGGACAAGCCACCGCGAATCCGACCAGAGGACCGGGCAGGGCCGCCGCGGATCTCCGGCTCACCGCAAAGAGCCGAATCGAGAGCGCGACGACGAGGCCCGAGAGCAACGACAGAGAGAAGGCCGTCGCCACCGAAAAGGGCCGAAACACGATGCCGAACGTCGTGGTCGGTGCCCAGATGAAGCCTGGGCCGTATCCAACCGGACTGTCAAGGACCGTCGAGATCGGCTCGATCGATCCGGACGGGTCGATGACCAGCATCCCTTGGAAGAAGGCAAAGACAACCGCATACACAATCGCGGCACCGACCCAGAGTCGACGAAGGGTCTTGCCGCCCTCCCGGATAGCGCGGAAGTTCGGGGCGAGGAAGACTCGTCCACGCGTCCGCGAAGGTCCGAAGCTCGGGGGAACGAGGTTTGGGTTGTAGTAGAGCCGCAGAAACGTGTAGAGGGTCAGGACCGAGGCGTTGATCCAAATCAAGGGGGCAATGGACACAAACCAGTCGAGGACCACGTCCGTCCGGAGCTCACGGAGCACTACGCCGAATTCGATGAAAATCAGAATCGACAGAATCAAAGGAAGTTCGAGCCAAAGAACGCTCCTCCGCATTCAGTCGGCAACCGTCTCCCAGAGGAAAAAGATTTCCCGCGCGATCACAGGAGTCCCGCAACGCGTGAACCCCTCATGGATCGCGCTCGGTTTCTGCAACGCTCGAGTTCCTGTCGAAAACGCATCACGAGCCGCATCCATGACTCCAGGGTACCCTCGACGTCGAGCCGTCGGCGGCTCGAAGACAAAAGGGGTTATAGCGAGCGTCCGATGCGCCGGCCGCGGGGGTAGCCAAGCTAGGACAACGGCGCCGGACTTAAGATCCGGCCTCGCAGGAGTTCGTGGGTTCAAAGGCCTCGCGCGGACCGCGCGGGGCGGGAATTCCCACCCCCCGCACTCCGCTTGCGCCACGACGCGTCCCATTACGGAAAACATTTATCCGGGGAGAGCCGCTCGCCACCCCGGAGGCAGGAAGCATGCACGAATTCTCGAAGACGATCTTTCTCGTCGCGCTCGGACTCGCGGTAGTCGCAGCCGCCTTTTCGGCTCCGCTCTCTCAGGCGACGTCCTCGGTGAGACCAAGCCCCACGAGCGCCGT
>Ga0137415_10006100_pt1 | contig 11924 bp, 14 predicted proteins | sample CZODoug3_1_1_16f_FD_183082 | JGI IMG/M metagenome (GOLD analysis project Ga0137415, IMG submission 183082) | Vadose zone soil fungal communities from Angelo Coast Range Reserve, California, USA - CZODoug3_1_1_16fungal (Hybrid Assembly) | ecosystem: Environmental > Terrestrial > Soil > Vadose...
GCCCCGGAAGGGCAGACGTTGACGCAGCGCTGGCAGCCGACACACTTCTCGTCGGTGATCTTTACGATGGCAGACGTCGTGAACACCGCTAGTCCACTCCGATCATCCGGCACAACAGCTTCTCAATACGGTCGTAAAGTCCGTCATCGTCGAGATCGAAGCTCCCCATGATCGCCAAGGCCGCCCGGGCGGCCCACTCCACGTCGCCGTCGAATGCCTCACTGGTGGTCACCGGCATGGCGTCGCGCAACAATCTTGTGAGAATTCTGGCTGGCCGCACCATCAGCTCGTCGTGCTGCTCACGAACCGCGGGATCACTCATCATTAGCGACAGCAGCGGCCGATACATTCGGCCGAAATTCACCGCGCCTCGCGTCCAGCCACGAATGATCTCCTGAGGCGTCGCCTCGGCCCACTGGGGCCGCGCACCCCAGGTGTCCATCGTGGCGGTCGAACGCTCAACGAACCGGTCGTGCACCGCCAGCGCGACGCCGCGTTTGTCGCCAAAGCGCGCGTAGATCGCCCCGGTGGTCAGCCCGGCACGGCGGGCGATGTCACCAACACCGATGTCGCTATAGGGCCGCTCACGTAGCAGTTCCATGAGCGCATCCAGCAACGCTTCGCGGGTCGCCCGGGACCGTTCCCGCTTCGCCTCAATCGCTGGGGGACGACGAGCGCTCAGCCACGGCTCGTCGAGTTGCGCCGCAGCGCTTTCGATCATGGACACCTCTTCCACCCTCTACCGAAGCTATAGTAGTAATTTTATTACTGAAGTTGCAAGCCCCGGGTGAACAGCCCGAGGTACCGTCAAAACTGGCCTGGTGACTTATGACGTGTTGTCTGTACGTCGACTGTGTCGGCGGGATCGCCGGGGACATGCTGCTCGGCGCCCTGATCGACGCCGGTGCTTCGCTGGACGCCGTGCAAGCTGGGCTGCCCATACCGGGGCTAGCGGTGCGGGTGGAGCGGGTGAACCGGCGCGGGGTGCGAGCGCTTTCGCTCAACGTCGACGCCGGGAACGACGACGGGCACCGCCGCTGGGCCGACGTGCGGACCCTCATCGATGCCGCGGCGATGCCTGATCGGGCACGGTCACGGGCGCACGCGGCGTTCGCGCTACTCGCGGAGGCCGAAGCAAGAGTGCATGGCGTCACCCCGGACGAGGTGATGTTTCACGAGGTCGGGGCGCTCGACGCGATCGCGGACATTTGCGGCGTCGCACTCGCCCTTGAAGACCTGCGCGTCGACGAGATCATCTGCTCACCAGTACCCCTAGGTCGGGGCCTGGTGAGCGGCGCGCATGGGCTGTTGCCCCTACCCGCCCCAGCGACAGTGGAGTTGCTGCGCGGAGCAGCCGTATGCGGGGTGGCGGAGCCGGGTGAGACGGTTACTCCGACCGGAGCGGCTCTGGTGGCATCGTTGGCGTCCGCGTACGGCCCACTACCTCGGATGAAACTAGAGGGGGTCGGCACGGGCGCCGGTACACGCGATCCAGAGCACGTGCCGAACATCGTGCGTGTCTTGATCGGGCAACGGATCGCCACGGTCCTCTCACCTGAGGAGGGGCCGCTGATACTGGAAACCAACCTTGACGACCTACTTCCGGAGTTCGTGCCGGACGTCATCGAGGCATGCCTTGCGGCGGGCGCGGTCGACGTGTGGAGCACGCCAGCCGGCATGAAGCACGGCCGCCCAGGCATTACCCTCTCAGCACTCGTAGCCCTCACCCACGAACGAGCCGTAGCCGAGACGATGCTGCGACACACCACTGCCCTCGGCCTCCGGGTACGCCGGATCGAACACCGCTGGGCGCTCGAGCGGAGATTCCACGAGGTCGAGGTGTGTGGGCATCGAGTGAACGTCAAGCTCGGCCTACTCGACGGCGAGGTAGTGAACGTCAAACCCGAACATCGCGACTGCGTCCGGGTGGCACGCGCGACAGGACAGAGTATCAAGGCGATCTGGACCAGAGCACTCGCCGCGTATGCCACCGCGGGCTAACCGGAGTCAGCGCGGGTCGGGACCAACCCGCACAATCCGCTTGCCCACGTTGTCGCCTTTCAGCAGCCCGATGAGCGCCGTCGGCGCGTTGTGAAGCCTCTCGATGATGTCCTGCAGCGCGACCAGATTCCCGTTCGCGAGCCAGGAAGCGAGACGCTTCTCGGCATCAGGCCACCGATCAAGGAAATCAGTGGCGATGAAGCCCTCCATACGAAGCCTCTTGGTCACCAAATAGCCGGGTACCCCGCATGGACCCGCGGCCGGGCTCGAGGTGTCGTATTGGGAAACCGCGCCATAGCAGACCACCCGACCACGCTCGTTCATCAGCGACAGGGTGACCTCCAAGACTGAACCGCCGACGTTATCGAAATAGACGTCAACGCCTTCCGGCAGGCCGCGCGCAAGTCCTGGCGCAGAGCTCCGGACACGACCACGGTCTCTCCCGGTCTGGGCCGCCCAACCTCCAGAAGGCCGAAGTACGCGGTCAGACCGTTCACCCCGAGCGCGCCGAGGTAGTGCGTGAGCTCACCACGCACCGTCACCGGCCGAACGGCAGCTGTGGACAGCACCACGTACTCCTGCCACCCAGCTTCGCAGGCGACGACCGCCCCGGACGGCAGATCACCGGCGATGACTTCGCCCAGCGTGAAGCCGGCCATGACCTCGCCCCGGGAGAGCTGGTCGCGGTACGTGCGGCCCTGCATCCACGCCCGGTTGGCTGGATCGATAGACAACAGGACGATCCGGCACAGCACCTGACCGGGCCCTGGTTCACCGATCTCGGTGGTGACCTCACGGAAATGATGGAGCTCCAGGGCCCACCAGGGCGTTCAGCCAGCAGGATCTGCCGGTTCGGCCGATTCACGTGGTCTGCCCGCTATCCAGTTGCCGTCGACTCGCTCCTCTGGTCAGGCCGCGCACAGGCGAGCTGCCCCCGGGGCCGGTGCCCAGCCGCCGAGCAGCCCGAGTTTGACCCAGATTCTTGACCCTGGTTCAAAGATGCCCTATCTTCGTGTCCGATGACTTCGTCATCCGGCGAGCACCGGTGCGCGGGACTCGATATGAAGGCTCATCGTGAGGGGCGGCGACCTGATCGCGCATTCGCGGAGATATGGGACATAGCCATAGCCACGCAGACGCCTGAACAGATCACCGTCGGCCTTCAACGTGGCGTTCGGCCTTCGCATTGCGACTGAGCAGGCGGGTTTCGCCATACCAGCCTCGCTTGGGGTCGGGTTGCTCTAGCGAAAGGCTCGCGATGGAGCGTTTGAAAGCCGCGGTGTCCCGACAGGACAGCGACCTGTTCCATCTGGAAGAGCTCACCCTCGAAGATCTCCGGCCCGACGAGGTCCTGGTGCGCTTCACCGCGGTCGGGCTGTGCCACACAGATCTGGAGGTGGCGGCTGGACACATGTCGACCCCGTTGACCCATGCGACAGCACGTTGACATGCATCGGCTCCGCCATCGCAACGCAACTCGCGTGAGGAAGGACCAGCCGTGACATCAGCAACCCACCCATGCAGGCGAGGACATGATCCCGACTTCGGATGTCGACCAATACAGTGGACAGACCCTTGTGGAGCCGCACGAGCAATATCGCGCTCTACGTGATATCGGTCCGGCGGTGTGGCTAAAGGGATTGACTGTCCATGCGGTCAGTCGTTACGACGATACGGGGCGGGTGTTGCGCGATCCCGACGGCTTCCGCTCCGGCGGGGAATCGCCCTCAACGATATCGATAACAACGGCGATCGAGTCCTCACCCTCACCAGCGCCGGCGACACCCACCACCGATTCCGACACGTGATCGGCCGACCCATGACACCGAAAGCCCTAGCCGATCCGCGGCCGTCCTTGCAGGACATCGCCGACAACCTCGTGGACCGTCTCACATCTCAAGGGGCGTTCGACGCCGTCACCAATCTCGCCGAGACGAGTCCCTCCGCTGGGTTCTGGACCTACTTGGGTGGCCCAAGCATGGTCGTGAGCACCGGCGGCGGTGGGGCGGGGACACCGTCGATTTCGGCGGCCCCGCGGTGTCGTGGTGTCTCAGCGACAGCGGGGTAACTTGCCGGCCGAGGTGAACAGTCTCATTGGGCGTCGCCGTGAAATGGCCGAGATGAAAAGGGTGCTGCCCGCATCCCGGATGGTGACCATGACCGGCACGGGCGGGGTGGGCAAGACCCGGCTGGCGCGGAGTGTGGCCGGACAGACCCAACGGGCATTCGCCGACGGGGTGTGGCTGATCGAGCTAGCCGCGCTGCGGGACTTCAGGCTGTTGGAGCGGACGGTCGCGGACGCGGTAGGTCTGCGCGATCAGTCGACGTCGTCGCCGCGCGAGGTGTTGGTGAGTCATCTGCGGGACAAGCAGCTGTTGTTGGTGTTGGACAACTGTGAGCACCTGGCGGATGGATGCGCGGCGTTGGTGGTCGAGCTGCTCGCGGCGGCACCAGGACTGACTATCCTGGCCACCAGCCGGCACGCGCTGCGTATCCCTGGGGAGCATCTGTTCGGAGTGCCGCCATTGCCGTTGCCCGATCCGGACCGGACATCGCCAGGCGAGTTGGTCGACAACGAGGCGATACGTCTGTTCGTGGAGCGAGCGACGGCCGTGGCACCCGATTTCGTGGTCAGCGACCGCGACCGCGTGATGATCGCTCGGATCTGTCGACGGTTGGATGGGCTTCCGCTGGCCATCGAGCTAGCCGCCGCCCGGCTGCGGGTGCTCTCACCGGAGCAGATCCTGCATCGGCTGGACGACCGTTTCCGGTTGCTGAGCGCGGGCAGCCGTGGGGTGATGCCCCGTCACCAGACGCTGCGTGCGGTGATCGACTGGAGTTACCAGCTGTGCTCACCGCCGGAGCAGGCCCTGTGGGCACGGGTGTCGGTGTTCGCTGGTGGGTTCGACCTCGAGGCGGCCGAAGCGGTGTGTGCCGGGGACGGCATCGAGCCGCAGCACATGATCGATCTGGTCGCCGGGTTGGTGGACAAGTCGATTCTGACCAGAGACGACCAGAACCACGCTGCCCGGTTGCGTTACCGGCAGTTGGACACAATAGGCCAATACGGGCAGGAGAAGCTGCGCGCAGCTGGTGCGCGGGCGGCACTGCGCCAGCGCCATCTGGACTACTACCTGGGTCTGGCCGAACGAGCTGCTGCCGAGTGGTTCGGCCCCTCCCAACCAGAGGTGTTCGCCCGCATCCGGTGTGAGCACGCCAACCTGCGCCTAGCCCTGGAGTTCAGCCTGAGCACCCCCAACCAGGCCCGGACAGGGCCGCGACTGGCCGCGGCCCTGCACTTCTATTGGCTCGGCTGCGGCTTCGTGGCCGAGGGACGGCACTGGCTGGACCGAGCGCTGGCGCTGGACATCGAGCCGAGCAAGCAGCGGGCCAACGCCCTGTGGACCAACGCCCATCTCGCTGTCCTACAGGGGGATGCCCCGGCAGCCATGGCCATGGCTCAGGAGTGTCGAGACTGGACCCAGATGCACGGCGAGGAGACCACGCTGGCCTACGCCATCTCCGTTCAGGGGGCCGCCGCGTGGTTCAGCGGCGACGTCCGGCGCGCGCAGGAACTGCTGGAGGACGCCCTGGCGCGCTTCGAGGCCCAGGGCGAACTGGGCGGCACCGTGGTCATGGTCTATGTCGCACTGGTGGGAGTCACTGTTTTCCGGGGAGACCCCGCGCGCGCCGTCGCACTGGGTCGGCATGCCCTCGCGCTCTGTGAGAGGCACGGCGAGCAGTGGGCTCGGGCCTACACGCTCTACGCGCTCGCCCTGGCCGAATGGACACGGGGCGAGTTGGCACAGGCGGGCACGCACGCCAGGGAGGGGCTCCGGGGCATGCACACCTTCCACGACACCGTCGGTACAGCATCGCTCGTCGAGCGGCTGGCCTGGATCGCGGGGACGGACGGCGACTACGAGCGGTCCGCGGTGCTGCTCGGCGCGGCGCAGCAGATCTGGCCCCTGGTCGGCGGCGAGCCGCTGCTGGGCTCCTCGCACTACCTCTCCGCGCACGAGGTGTGCGAGCAGCAGGCTCGTCGCGCGCTCGGCGACGATGCCTTCCAGACCGCCTTCGCGATTGGCGCCGACTTCGACATCGATCAGGCAATCGCCTATGCCCTTCGACAGACCACCGTCGCGACTCCCGCGGCCAACGAGGAACTCTTTGCGCCGCTGACCCGCAGGGAGCAGCAGGTCGCCGAGCTTGTCGCCGAGGGGATGACCAACAAGTCGATCGCGAATCGGCTGATGATCTCCCGACGCACCGCCGAGGCTCACGTCGAAAACATTCTGAACAAGCTCAGTTTTGCCACACGCACCCAAGTCGCCACCTGGGTCACCGAACAACGAGACAGCCGAAACCCGTGATGGCTGCCGCCGGATCCCGTTGACCGACGGGCAATCTGTCGGGCCACGCGGGTTGCCCGTACGAAACTGCTCAGGTCCGTCACCGGTCTGAATAGTGACGCTGGACCAGCGCCGTCCCCGTCCAGAACGATCACGGATACCTGCTCGCTGGCCGGGGCGAACCGGTGCTGTGTCATGATCGTCGAAGCTCATCGGTGACCTACCCAGGCACATACGTAGCACCGAGCCGGGTCTCCGTATTTCTACCAATTGCCAGATGGCCACCCGTTTGTGGAACATGCTCATGACGAGCATCACACTTGATTGGAAAAGCTTCCGATGCATGTCGTCCGGACGCTTTCCGCCGAGCGGAGTCGGCCGTGATACCTCCACCTCAACTCAGCAGTATCCCACGGAACATCTGCGAGATCGGACCAGATTAGAGTGAGCGTTGACATCGATAACTCGGACAGTAGTTCTTTATCGTGTCTGAGTGGCACCCTTCCGACGGAGGAAGTTCTCGAAGAGTCGAGCAGTTCGCGACCGTTGGTTATGCTAGACGATCGGGTCGTCGATCTCACAGATTTTCTGCAGAAGCACCCGGGTGGCCCTGCAGTCCTGCTCGCAAACCTGGGTAGAGACGTTTCGGCAGACTTTCATCATGTGACGGCGCACCATCGTCCCGGGGTTGCCCTCAAGATTCGACAACTCGTCGTTGCCGACGTCGACAGTGTTTTGTTGCCCGCAGAGTGGGCTCCCGTCGGCGAGTTGTTGGACTATACCAGACTGGTGCGTAATTCTTTTGAGGTGCAGCTAAATTTCGAGCGCGATCCGATTCACGATCTCGTATATGTTGGTCAATCGTATCGCAATCTGCTCGATGACCATATTCGCGCGTTTCTGGGAGGATTCTCCGCACTGGCCGGCCGGGACGTCGATCCGGTGTGGCTGCGACGCCTCGGGGAGCTCTCCGTCGAAATTGAGGCCCGTATTGAGGACGTGCTAGTCAGCCTTGACCCGATCTTAGCGGCATCTATGTCGCGGCAGACTAGGCAATGCTGCGTCGCCCTTTTGGACGATTTGCTCACCTGCGGGGCAGCTGCCGTGCGCGCACTGCGGCAACATGGCCCCGAGATGACGACCCCGATCCCTTATGCAGGGGATGCGCTGTTAGTACTCACGAAATGGATCAGCTGGAGGAATGATGGATGCCGAAGTGATAAGTAAGCCGGGTTCGCGGTATTCGGACTCGCTGGAACGACATGTCCTGGACTGCTCCGAAGAGCCGGTAAGGCACCTGGACGGCGATCTCACGATTGATCACGGTTTCATGCCCCGCTTGGTGGCAAATTCGCCTTTGTCCGGTCCATATGCGGCCTGGGAACAGGTGGCGGCACGGCTCCCTGAGTTGGCGCTCGACTCGAAGGTTCAAACAATCCTGACCGACCTTCCGCTGCTGACAGCAGACCCGTGCGACCTGCCCGATCACCAGCTCAAACGGGCTGCTACGGTGCTCGGATTGCTAGCTCATTCTTACTGGCGCTTCGGTGTCTCGCGGATGTATGTAGCGCGCAACAGCAACATCCCCAACGAGCTACCTGCAGCGATCAAGCGCCCGTGGCGTCAGGTGTGCCGCAGGCTAGGACGGGACGGTGCCGGCCTCACTGTCGAGGATTGGGTGTTCAACAATTTCACCTTCATTGATCCCGACCGTGTCGGCCCTGGCGGCGAGTATCGGATCGAAGAAGCGACGATCGAAGCCCTGCGTCCATTGCTCCCGGTCTACGGCCATGAGGCCGAGCGAGTGTTTACGTCAGCGTTCTTCGAGATCAACGCCGTCGTGACTCCGGTCGTGCGGCTGGTGTGCCGCCTTGGGCAGGTGATCGACGATGGCGGTCCGGACGCCCATGAAGAGGTCAGCCGAATTCTGGTGAGCATGGCCGGCTGCGCCCGCAGCGCGATGAAGTCCTTTCGCCGAGTGAGTCCGCGTAGGGACAGTGCCACCTTCTGCGACCCGGTCGACTGGGCCAAGACTCTGGTTACGTGGACGGTCCCGGCGCCTGGTTATCCCACCGGACCGAGTGGCTCGGCCATACCGTTGGTGCACTTCTTCGATGCGTTGATCGGCCGCGCACAGTACGACACGCACCTTGGAGTCTTCGCCAAGCACTTGCGCTGCACCCAGCTGCCGCGAAAGCACCGCGAGTTCTTCGACCTCGTCCGAGGACTCGACGTGCGCGGTTACGTGCAGCGCTTGGCGACGGTCGCGCCTGCTTGGCACAGCGATGTAGCAGAGGCATTCAACGAGGTCGTCTCCTCGTTCGCCGGTGACGCCGGTTTTCTGGGGGTGCACAAGGGCAAGGTGGTCGACTATCTCGGCGTCGGGACGATAATTGGACGTAACCAATCTACCGCGCACGACCAGACCTTCATTGCGGACGCAACGTGGACCGATATGGCGGGCAAACTTCAGTACGCGAGGGACGAACGGACGATACAGAGGTTTGGCACTGACGAAGCAGATCTAATGTCCTGAGTGATTGATTCGCGGCAGTGGACAGCGAGGGATCGAGAATGTCGTCGTCAGTACAGTGGACTCAGATGTACGCTGGGTCCCTAGTCGATCCGGCGGCGGATGTCGCGTTCCAGCTCGGTGACCGCGCGGTGGGATACTACGGGAGGAGTTTTACGGGTGATCCCGGCGAAGATGCATTCGACGAGGTTGAGCCAGCGCTGGCCAATGAGGCGGAGACACCGGCGGCATTTGGCCTGCGCGGACGCTGACTGCGGCCAGCCGGCGAGCAGCCCCAGCAGCCTGGTTGAGCGGGCTCGGTCTGCCAGGAGTGTGACCCGATGCGAGCTAGATCGGCGTATCGCCTGCAATGCCAGCTCGCTACTTCGCCAACGGTTCAATGATGCTGGTCATCCCAGGTGTGACCGCGCGGGCTTCGCCGGCCGTGTGAGCGGGCCAGTATCTCCAACATCTGGTCCTCCGCGCCGCGATAGCGCAACGAATCAGCCCAGAGCCTGCATCGCGTGTGCCGCGTGTAGCGGCGGGTCGTGTCAAGTGGTCGATGGGGAGCAGCGAGATACACAGCGACGCCCGCGTCGGCGAACGCCGTGAGCACCGAAGCCATCTCCTCATCCTCGGGCAGGTCCGCAACCGTCGGCCTGAGATGGTCATGGGCGGCTTGGGTTACCGGGAGAATGGTTTGTGGCGGAACACAGGCGCCGACGCGGATTGTATCCGACTGTCAGGTAGGTTGAGCAGACATGGGGCGCTCGGGGAATGAAGCGGACGGTCGTAGACGTTCCCAAGACGAGCCGGTGCCGGAGTTGTATTGTCCGGTGCTGCCGCAGGTAAGCCTGTACGCCGAGGAGTTGGATGCGCGGATCATCGACTGGATGGCCGCCAATCGTTTGTACGAGCGGCCGGAGCAACTACGCCGCTACGCCGGATCTGGTTTCGGAACGTTTGCCGCGCGTGTGTGTCCGGATGCCGAATGGGGCCTTCTGCTGTTGTTCGCGCGGTGGCTTGCATTCGGGTTCTTCTACGATGACGAGTTTTTCGACGAAGGCGACAGTTCGGACCGGACCGCGCCGGGCGCCGAAGCAGTCATGGCGGCCATTTCGGTGTTTGTCCCCGATGGCGTGCCGCCGGGGCTTCCGCGCTTGGGGGCCAGCGACCGACAGCACCGGCTTAGTGTTGCGGTAGAGCTCCTGACCGAAACCCAGGAGGCTGCCCGACCTGAGCAGTTCGGTCGGTTCTGCACCCAGATGACGCTGTGGTTCTACAGTTATCTCTACGAACCTCTGGTGCGCTCTTCTGGCGCGCCGCTCACGGTGACGGAGTATGCCACGAACCGGCTGTACAACATCGCCTCGGCTCCCTATGTGACGCTCGCCGAGATCGTCACCGGCTGCGCGGTGACGGCCGAGGAACTGGCTCGCCCTGATGTGCGGCGGCTGTCCAGTCTCGCCGCGTACGAGATGGCGTGGTGCAATGACATCCACTCCGCGGCGCGGGAGGCAACGGTCAACGACCGGGTGGCGAATCTGCTTTCCCTTCTTCGGTCCAGCGGCGCGCTCGACGCTCGGCAGGCAATGAACGAAGCAGTACGCCTGCACGACCAGACGATGAGCTCATTCATGAGCCTGGAGCAGGCCGTAGCCGGCGACGCGTCGACCGCGCTATTGCATTATCTGCGCATTCTTCGAACCTGGATTCGCGGGCATTACGACTGGTGTCGCGAAACCCTTCGCTACAGTGTTCGGGCTATCGACACCGGTTAGTGTCGGTAGCTCAACTGTAACAGCCAATGCGACCAGTTCAGTGATCGACGCAGGGCTTGATCTCGCGATTACCTGATGGTGAGCCCGGGCGAGCGCTGCTATTTACTGCGGCCCACGCGCGATCCAGTTTCGACAGACTAAAGCACGTATCCAGTTAGTCGACGTGCGATAGTCGGCTGTGGAATATTTCCGTGGCCATGAGAAATGGCTCTGCCACAAATTCCGTGATTCCGTCGGCCGGTGGGTCGGTGCCGAGCAGGACGCAGCGCCGGAGAAGGTCAAAGTTCGGCCCGAGCCGTGCATAGCCCGCTTGATCGCCTTGGTCTTGGTGACGGTGCCCTCGACAGCACCGCTGCTCCACGTGAGGGTGAGTCCGTTGCGGACGGCGTCGTAGTCCATGAGTAGTCCCGCGGCGAACCCTTGGAGCTGAGTGATGTCGCTGACCTGGGAGTAGCGACCCAGGCGTCGAGGTGTTGGCCGTGGCGTTGGCAGTATCCCGCCGAAGTCGCTGACGAGCTCGTCGACGGTACACAGGGTCGGGCAACGCTCCAGGATCCGGGCGAGATCGGCTTGTTCGGACTCGGTGCGCTCTGCCGCGGGATGATCCAGCTGGTGACCGCGCCCACGACGACAGGACCTCGAGCTGGTCGTCGGTGGTGCGCTTATGCGGCGGCGACGCGTCCGAGTGCTGCCTGTTCGGCGGTGAGGAGCTGATCGGTGTCCAGATCGGGCAAGATGAGGATCTTGACCTGCTCGGTGGCGCCGTCGCGGGGCCGTAACGCGTCGAATGCCGCCTGCGCCCCGGCGAGCCCGGTGTAGGCGGTGACCATGAGCGCGGGGTCGTAGCGGCCTTCACGCAGGTGCTCGTAAGCCCGCCACACCCCCTCGTAGCGGGTTTCGCCGTAGACAGGGCCGGACACGAACTTCAAGGTCACGTTGTTCACCGCGGTCATCGTGCGGATCCTCTCCGGTTCAGCGTTCGCGCCCACGATACTGATCACCGTGTGCGGCGGCACCGAGGCGACCAGGCGGGAGAGAACCTCGGGTGCCCCGGACGCCTCCACGACATGCAGCCGCTTGCCGGCACCGGCGAGCTCCTGCCAGGTATGGAGCGGATGAGTTTCCCATGGACTGACGGCGACCGTGGCGCCGTAGGCCAGGGCGATCTCCCGGCGCTTCGCGGACGGGTCGGACACCACGATCGGGGTCGCACCACGGGCTACCAGCTCGATCACCGCGCCAAGGCCGACCGGGCCGGCCCCGATCACCAGAGCGCCC
>Ga0137415_10006101_pt1 | contig 11924 bp, 10 predicted proteins | sample CZODoug3_1_1_16f_FD_183082 | JGI IMG/M metagenome (GOLD analysis project Ga0137415, IMG submission 183082) | Vadose zone soil fungal communities from Angelo Coast Range Reserve, California, USA - CZODoug3_1_1_16fungal (Hybrid Assembly) | ecosystem: Environmental > Terrestrial > Soil > Vadose...
CCGCCTGGATCTCGACCGAGTATGGCGTCCGCCAGGTCGTCTCTCGGCTCTGGAGCCTCCCGGGCGCGGCCCTGTTCACCGGGATTACGCTGACGTGGGTTGGCCCGTTCCTGGCGCTCGGGGCTCGGAGCTGGCTCCACAACTCCGTCTGGGGAGACTGGCTCGCCTGGTACATCGGCGTCCCCCGGAGCGGTCCCGAACTCCTCTACACGGTAATGGTCGGCTTTCTCCCCTGGACGGTCCTCGCACCATTGGTGATGGCGAACGCCCTTCGGGCGTGGAAGACTCCCGCGGTGCGGTTCGCGCTCTTCTGGTTCACCGTCCCGCTCCTGGTCCTCATGGCCTCGGCAAGCTTCAAGCCGCGCTATTCGCTGTCAGCGTATCCGGGCGCTGCCCTCCTCGTGGGCTGGTGGGCGGATGCCCATGGGACCGCCCGGACGAGGGCGGATCGGGTGATCGGGTGTCTGGCGTTGATCGGGTTTCTCGTGCTGGCGGCGAGCCTCAACATCCCGCGATGGTGGCACCCCCGGGTCCGCGTCTACCTCACTGGGCTCCCCTGGGAACTCGTGCCCGTGGTCGTCGGCCTCACAGCGATCGGGGGCGCGCTGTTCTGGGGTCTTTGGAGCGGGCGACCGGCGCTCCTCGTCCACGGCGCCGTCCTCGCGACCGCGGTCACGCTGGGTTACGGCATCTGGCCGTACACCATGCGGTACAACGAAGTCTGGAACTTCAAGCAATTTGCGGGTGCCGTCGACCGGCACGCGCACGGTGCCGAGGCCGCCGTCTTCAAGTATCAGTCTGACGAGTGGATGTCGCTCGACTTCTACCTCGCTCGTCCGCCGCTCGCGATCGAGACGGTGGCGGACCTGAGGACGTTCCTCAGCCGTCCTGACCGCCCAGTCGTGGTCATCGACGCACGGGACTGGCGGACCGTCCGCCCGGGCTTGGCGCCCGACGTCCGCGCGCTCGAGGAGATGAGAATCGGAAGACAGAAGCTCCTAATCGTGAGCGGCAGCAGCTGAGCGACCGGGCGCCGTGGTGTGATCCTGCTCGAAGCGTGGACCTCGTGGTCTGCGTGGCTCGAGTCTGGGCCCGGCCCCGGCGCCGCTCCAGTGAAAGGGGGGCCGTGTCTCCCGCCGGCCACTCCGGTCGGGCGGGGCCTCGCGCGTTCGCGCGTCACCCCGCCCCGACGGCTCGGGGCCTTCCGCGATCGGCTGGTCAGCCCCCGAGCCAAACGCCCTCCCGCGTCTTCGCCCTCGCAAGGGTCGTCACGTGCCGACTGCCTCCATATCCCGTTCGAGGGTCGCCCGCCCGACGAGCAGCACCACCCCCGCCGCCGCGAGCAGAATCCCGTTGGCGAGCACGGGGATCGTCAGCCCCACCCGGTCGGAGACGGCTCCGATGATCCATGGCGACACGGCGTCGCCCAGCAGATGGACCGCCATCGTCATCAGCGCAAAACCCCGCGCCCGCAGATCCGGCGGGAGCACGTTCGCCATGGCGGCGTTCAGGGGCCCGATGTTGAAAAAGAGCAGGAAGAGGGTCACGAACATCGACGGCCAGAAGATTGCCGGCGTCGGAGAAAGCACGGCGGGAATCGTGAACGCGATCGAGCCGACGAGAGTCCACCCGGAGACGGAGAACTGCGCGCCGCGGCCCCGCTCGGACAGCCGGTCGCCGAGCTGACCGCCGACGAGCGTGCCGCCGAAGCCCGCCACCACGAGCAGGAGCCCGAACGTAGACGTCGCGCTCGCGAGCGGGATGCCCCGCTCGCGGACGAAGTAGGTCGGCATCCACGTCGCCAGTCCGCCCATCGCGAAGACGTAGAGGACCTGCGCGGCCGTGTTGACGACATAGCTCGGGCGCGCGCGCAATGCTCTCAAGGACTCGCCGAGGGCCAGCCGCGTGGGGGGCGGAGTGTTGATCGAATCGCAGGCGCCGCGCGGGGGCTCGCGCAAGCCGAGAAGCGCCAGCCCGAGCAGGGCGCCCGGCAAGCCCGCGATGAAGAACGCCGCCCGCCAGCCCGACGCGCTGCCGACGGCCCCGCCGAGCACGTATCCGAGGGCGCTCCCGGCCGGGATGGCGGCGAAGAAGATCGCCAACGCCCGGCCGCGGCGCTCGGGCGGATAGTAGTCCGAGATGAGGGAGGGCGTCACGACCGCGTACCCCCCCTCGCCTACTCCGGTGAGTGCCCGGGCGCAGAGCAGGAGCGCGTAGGTCGAGGCGAGTCCTGACGCGACGGTCGCGCCACTCCAGAGAACGACGCCGATCGCCGCCAGCGGGAGCCGCGGGCGCCGGTCGCCGAGCCAGCCCGCGAGCGGGCAGATCAGCGAATAGGTGAGGATGAACGCCGATTGGAGGAGCCCTCCCTCGGCGTCGGACAGGGCGAGCCCGCTCAGGATGAGCGGGAGGACGGCCGCCCCCACGTAACGGTCGACGTAGTTGAGGACATTGAGCCCGGTGAGCAGGCCGAGTGCGGCACCCCCGGACTGAAGCCTCGCGAGACCTCGGCGTCCCATCACCGCGTCGGCGGGCTCGGGCGGAAATCGATCGGTGTGACACCACGAGAGATCGCCAGGAGTCCCGTCAGCCAGACCACGATGTGGCTCCGGAACCCTCGGATCGTGTCACCACTCCTCGCGGCGGCGACGCCACAGGCGAGGGCGGGTCCGAGTGTGGTCGTCCCAGTGGAGAACCCGAGCGCGGCATTCGAGGCGACGCCGGACCGCACCCCGGTCGATCTGGAGGCTCTCGGCGAGTGGATCTGGGCATCGGCGCGAAGATCAGAAACGCCGACGGCCCCTCGAGGAGGTCGGCACGGACGAGAGTGCGCACGATGGTCTGCGCGAAGAACCTCGAGGCCCGATCGGGATCGACCTGCTCTAATCGGCGATCAGACGGGGGATCTGCCAGATGGCGGCGCTCCCAGCCGGACACGGTCGCCGTCGCCACCGGGTTGGCGGCACTCGGCTCCCGCCGAAGGTCCGCCCCTCGGCCGCCCGGACGTCTCGCGGGTAGCGGTCCTTGGGAGCGGGCTCCCGTCACCCTGTTCGAGTTCGCGCGACGGTGGAAGCGGAGCCGTCGCCGTCTCTCCGGGATCGACCGTCAATTCGACAACGGCCATCGAGAAGGTTCGGGACCCTCCAAGCCGCATCCGACCGAAGACGCCGGCTCAGGCCTCACGACGCCCCCACAACCCGTCGGGGGAGCGTCGCGCGACGTGGAGCCGGTCTAGCCACCGTTCTCCGCGCATTCGACCCAGGCCGCGCGCGGCGGCTTGACGCCGGCGAAGTTCGAGTTCCGGCCGTAGCCGTAGCCGGCCTCGTCCATCTCTTGGACCGCCGCGTCGTACAGGCGAATCACCTCTGGCGTCACGAACGCCTCGTCGCAATGGCTCTTCCAGTACAGATAGAGCCGGTACAGCTCGGCCACGCGCTCGAGTCTCGGCGGCGATGGAACCGGTTTCTCGGCGGCATCCACCGGCGCCGGAAAGCTCAACGACGCACACGCCCCCGCGATCGCGACGGTCAGTAAGACGAGGACGACCATGGAGCCTTTCAGTGGCGCGGTCCTCCTCCCCGGGCGCTCACTTATCCTCGGCGCACTCGACATAGGCTGTCCGCGGATGCTGGACGGCCGCGAAGTTGGAGTTGCGCCCGTAGCCGTAGCCGGCCGCGTCCATCGCCTTCACGGCCGCCTCGTACCGGCGGACGAGCTCCGACGTGATCCGGCGCTGATCGCAGTTGCCCTCCAGGTTCGCCTCCTTCGACTCCTGATACTCCCGATACTTCTGGGCGACCTGGTCGAGCCCCGGCGTCCCGGGGTCGCCAGCCGGCGGATCCTGTGCCGTCGTCACTTCGCGGTGTGCCAGCCGCCCGGCCGATGCGCACGCGCCAAGCGTCGTGGCGGCGAGGAGCAGTCCGACGACCTGTCGACTCTTCATAATGCCGTTCAGCATATACCCTTTGACCTTCTGTCGGGGTCGTCGCCCAGGCTAGAAGAGGACCTGCAGGCCCAGGTTGATGTACTGCGAGTTCAGGACCTGGCTCGGCGACCCCGCGCTGTGCGGCCCGGAGCCGGCGAAGCGATCCCGATACGAGAGCGAGACGCCCATGGGAATCGGGAACTTCTTCTCGAGGTAGAGCGGCACCGTCGAGTAGCCGATGCCGACGATATAGATCTGCTCGGTCGAGTCCGAGTCCTGGGTCAGGGTCTCGTACTTGAAGCCGCGGTGCCCGACGACCACATCCTTGAGCTTCCAGCCGTACCGGTATAGCGCCGAGAGCGAAAAGCCCCTGGGCAGGTCGTACTTGGCGCCGACCTCGATCTCGAAGCGGTCGCCAAGTTCCCGGTAGACCCGCTCCCGGTTCGACGTGATCGGGTTCGTGATGTCGCTCGGCACCCTGCGGGTCGAGTAGTCGGGAAGGACCTTGTCGTACTTGAAGGTGGCATTGAGGACGAGGTCCCCGGGCTGGGAGATCCCGCTGGCCCCGGCCTGCGCCGAGGGGGGTCTCTTGTTCCACAAATTGCTGAGCGCGTAGTCGCCGTGCAGGCGCAGCAGGATGGCGTTCGCGCCCGTGCTCCAGTAGACGTCGGACAGATCGTCGGGATCGCCCCGCCGTCCAGTGGCGAGTCGCGCGCCCAGCGTCACCGCCAGTGCCGCGTCCTGAGTCCGGAGGTACTGGTACTTCCCGCCGAGGGTGATGTCTCCGAGCCCGTCGCCGTTCCAGTCCTGGATCTTCTTGAACCCGAAGCCGGGAATCCTCGTGCCCGCGTTCGTGACGAGACCGGGACCCAGCAACCTCTGAACGTCCGCGGTGCTGAATCGCCGGGTCGAAAAGCCGGGGAGAAACGCCGAGCAGCCCGCGATCGCCGAGAAGGGAAGGACGGGAGCCCGGCAGCCCGCCAGAGGCCCCACAGCCCCCGCGAGAGCCGCCGCAGACGAGGTGTTGAGAGCCACGTTGGCGCTCGAACCAGGCCCGGAGTTGAGGCCGGCCTCCACGCTGTTCGACGCCCAGAAGTAAGGAATGTCGATGCCGATCGTGAGCCGGTCGGTGAGGCCATACTGTCCGCCGAGATCCTCGATGTTGTAGAGGTACGTGTACTTGACGTGGCTGTCGCCGATGCTCGCGTTGCCGCCCGGGACGAACGGGTTCAGCGGCGTGAGCAAGGAGAAGATCGTGCTGTCGAGACGCCGGTTGTTGAAGTCGGTGGCGAGATCCTCGGTGGCGCCGTGCGGGTTGTATCGCTGCTCGACGGGAAGGTAGAAGAGGCTGTCCAGCGTGACCCGCCCGACGCCCTTCGGGAGCACCGACGCGTCCTCAGCCCGGGACTGGCCCGCCGACCACGGCGCGATCGCCGCCATGAGCAGCCCGACGACTAGAAATCGTCCCCTTGCCGCCATCCCGAGCCTCATTCCGTAGCTCCGTTCGCCGGCACGAGGAGGCAATGCGACCCGCCGTCGGCGGCCACGGATCTCCTTAGTGAAGCCCGACCGGGCACGTAGAACCCGGATGGCGTCCGCGACCGTGCAAACTACGCTAGCACGGGCAGTTCGGCGCCGACAAACCAAAAAAGGGGCCCGGGGGAGTTCCCCCGGGCCCCGACTTCGTCGCCGCGACGTTCGGTCCTGGCTAGAACGTGTAGCGCACCACAGCGGTCGTGACATCCACGTCCCGCGCGCTATGGACTATGGTTCCCGCAGCGTTGGAGGCGCTGTGCGAATCGGCATTGTTCAGCGCGTTACCCGAGAACAGGTGGCCGTAGAGCCACAGGAGCGCGATGTTTGGTGCGAAGTGCCACTCGAAGCCGAGGTTAATCTCCGTGCCGAGGTAGTTGTCGCTGCCCTTCGATTGCGGGCCCACACGCGTCGGCAGGAGACCTGCTCCGCCGTTACAGCCCTGCTGCTGCGCGGCGCCTTTGAACGTAGGCGCAGCCGGGCACCCGGGGGCGGAGCCGTCTGAAACTCCGTGCGTGTCCACGTCCTCGGCGGTCATCAGCGCCATGATGACGCCCCGCAGCAGGAAGTCCGGCGTCACGTTGTACTTCGCACGGCCGCCGATCCGGATCTCGCCGTACTTGTCGTAGCCCGGACCGTCCGACAGCTGGAGGCCCGAGTTTTCGTAGTTCAGGAGGGTGAGGTAGTCGAGGGTGATCGCCGTGATCGCGCCCCACTCGTAAGCGTAGACGGCATTGGTGTCTATGGCCTGGTAGTAGTGGACGGGTCGGCCAGACCGGAGATCCTCTTTGGCCGTGTTACCGCTGATGTACGAGAAGAGCCCCTCGAGGGTCAGCGGACCGTTCTGCCATCCGACCCGGAGGTCAAAGAGCCAGGCATCGATGTCCTGCGAATAGCACTGCTGAATGCCTTTCACCCCTCCGATCGACCCCCCGGCCCCCGCTGTCAGCCCACCGCCTCCAGCAGGGCCACAGGACGAAGCCGACTTTGCGCTCAGCACGGAGGGCATAATGTCCCGTGAGCCGAACTGGTAGAACACCGTCGGATCGACGGACCACGGACCGGACCGCCACTTCGCGTCCACACCGATCGTATGACGGTCTTCCTGGGACCCGAGTCCGAAGCCGGCGGTGCCGCCGTTCGGGCCCGTGCCCACTGAGAAGGAATCGAGCACGCCGCCGCGCCCTTGACGCGGGCCGTGATCGCCCGAGTCCAGGATGCCGCCCGCGTGCAGATACGCGTAGATCGGCTTGACGTCGAGGCCCTTGTAGGGGCTCAGCTCGAGGGAGAAGATGGTGGCGAAGTTGTCGCTCCGGATGAACCCGTCGGTCCGACCGGTCAGTGAAGACGACATCTGCGCGTACGTCCACGTGAACCGCAGGCCCGGCATGAGGTCGATCTCGCTGTGCAGACCGCCGTAGTTACCGAAGGCGAGGACGCCGAGCTTGTACGTGTCGTTCTCGAACGGCTGGAAGCCGGCCCGAAGAGTCCCGTTGACGGGAACGAAGGGCAGGACCGAGCCCGGACCGGTCAGCGGGAACTCGGTATACAGCCAGACGATCTCGAGACGCCCGAACTCCGTGTTCAAGCTGCCGTCACCTCGGCCGAAGGGCCCCGCGCCGTGGCCTGTCGGAGAGCCTTCCTGCGCGTCGGCGTACGACCGGCCCGAGGCGGTGCCGAAGTTGGCGTCGTGCTCGAAGAGGAAGACGCCCTTGACCTTCCCGACCTCGCCTGTGATCTGGAACCGACCCCGCTCACGACCGTACCACTCGCTGTCTTTCGACCTGGTGACGTCGGTGTCGTAGATGCTCATGTTCTGTTCGGCGGTCGTGGTCTGGTCGATGAAGCCTTCGATCGTCACCTTCGGGGCCGGCGCCTGGGCGAACACAGGCGGGGCGAGGACCCCGAGGAGGGCGAGTACTGCGAACGCAACGGTGAGCCCTCTTCTCATTACCGCCTCCTCATGTATAGGTGTGAGGCTCTGCCTTGCACGCCAACGGCGAGGATCCTGGCGACCCTCCTCGCCGGGCGTGGGCCACGCGGTGGATACCTCTTCCACGGCGGGCCGATAGCTGTGCGCGCGCTTTTAAAGCGGCCCCCTTTTACAATGCCCCCCCCCGGCCGGTCAAGCGAATTTTCACCCCCCGTCTCCGAGGGCCTTGAGGTACTGGGTCGCCGCCAGCCCGGCCGGCGACGTCGGGTCGAGCTGCTGGGCCTGCTGAAAGGCGGCGCGGGCCTGGGCCGCGCGCCGCTCCTGCCTGAGGAGGACGAGCCCCAACATGTAGTAGGCGGCGGCCAGCTTCGGGTTCAGGCGGATCGCCATCTGGAGGGCCCCCTCCGCTTCCTGGTAGCGGCCGAGGTTGTAGAGGACCCAGCCGAGGTTATGCTGGGCGACGTCGGGGCTCCGGAGCGTCGGGAGCGCCAGCGCCTTGCGGTACTGGGCGCTCGCCTCCTCCCACCGGGACTGCTCGGCCAGCGCCACACCGAGGTTCTGGTGGGCCTCGGCATTGCCGTCGTCGAGGGCGACCGCCTTCTGGAACTCGCCCATCGCCTCCGTGACCGTCGCCGGGAGCCGCATGTACAGGAGGAGGAAGCCGAGCGCGTTGTGGTAGGTCGAATTTCCAGGATCGAGCGCCACGGCCTGGCGGAGCTCGAACAGCGCCCCGTTGACGTTGCCGGCGCCGAAGTCGGACTGTCCCTGCTCGTAGACCGCGCGCGCATGGAGGCGATCAACCGCGGTCGGCGTCGCCGAGGCGCAGCCCCCGGCCAACAGCAGCGCGCCCAAGATCCCCCCCGCCCGACTCCCGCGCCTTGACACGCTCAGCACGCCCATATAGCCTTGAGAGCTGTGCTGACGTACGAGTACGTGTGCGAGAAGTGCAAGCGAACGTTCGAGGTCCGGCAACGAATATCCGCTGCGCCGCTCACCACTTGCGAGGTGTGCGGCGGGACCGTTCGCCGTCTCCTCTCCTCGGCACCGTTCATCTTGAAGGGCGGCGGCTGGTACGTGACCGACTACCCGTCGGAGTCGCGCAAGAAGGCGATGGCCGCCGAGAAACCCGCGTCCACGACCTCCGACTCCAAGGCGGCCCCGAAGCCCGACGGCAAGTCTAGCACCCCCGCCTCCGGCCCCCCTACTTCTTCGTCGAGTTCCGGAGCCTGAGTAGGACGGGCGCACCCCGCCCGACGCCCAGAATGGCGGCGGCGCTCGTCTGGTGCGCGGCGATCTCGAGTCGCCCGCTCGAGCCGACGAGCCAGCCGACGGCCCCCGGGGAGATCTCGGCAAAGGTCCCGACGGAGCCGACCTCCCGTCCCGCGACGCTGACGACCCCACCGGCGACGACGTCGCCGGCGCCGATCGACGTGACAAGGTTGCCGAACCAATCGACGTGGACCACTTCGCCCGCCACCCCGTCCGCCACCGCTCGCGACGCCGGCCACGGCAGCCGGACCGGATCGGTCACCGCGACGCCGAAGCGCTCGGGCGGGATCCCGAGAGCCAGATGGGCCGCCGCCGGCGCGAAGACATCCCGCCCGTGGAACGTGCGGCTCGCGACGGGCAGCCGGAACTCGGGTGCCGACAGCTCGAAGGCGCGCCAGCCGGCCGTGAGCAGGAACGGTGTGAAGAGGCCGTTGTCGGGGCCGACGAACCGCTGCTCGCCCCGCGCGACCACGAGGGCGCGGCGGGCGCCGCCGACGCCTGGATCGACCACCGCCAGGTGCACCGTGTCCGCCGGGAAGAACGGCGCGGCCGCTTCGAGCGCGAGCGCGCCTTCGAGGACGTCGTGGGGGGCGATCTCGTGGGTGAGGTCGACGAGGTCGACGTCGCGCGTCACCGCCAGGATGACGCCCTTCATCGCCCCGACCCACGGGTCGCGCCGCCCGAAGTCGGTCGTGAGGGTGATGATCCCGCGCACTCAGAACGTGTGAGCGACTCGAGGGCGAGGCCGCGTGCCGGAGCCCCCGACCGGAGTGACACCGGCAAGGTCCCTGGTGCCGCGCGGCTGGGGTACGGGCAGCATCCCAACGCGGCTGCCCCTCGCCCGGGTGAGGCCACTCATGCCGTCAGCAGGGCGGCGTGGCGCAAGGTCGCCGCCCGCAGGAGGTTGTGGCGCGACCCACAGGAAAGCCGTCATGCCCGCAGTGTCGCCGGAGGCAGACCGCCGGCGCCACAGATTTCTTCACGGACTCTCAGCGGTCGCGGTCGACGACGAACTCGGCCACGAGCGCCAGCGTCTCGCGCTCCTCCGACGCCGGAAAGGGGGCCAGATCGGCCTTGGCCGCCCGCGCGTAGGCGTGCGCGCGATCGAGGGCGTACTCGACCCCGGCGTGCTTGAGGACGAGCCGCCGGATCTCCTCGATCGCCGACGGCGAGAGGGTCCCGTCCTCGAGGGCGGCACGCACGCGCGCCCGCTCGTCGGGATCCGCGCGATCGAGCATCGCGATGAGCGGGAGGGTGCGCTTGCCCTCGCGCAGGTCGGCGCCGATCGCCTTGCCGAATCGGTCCTGATCGGCGATGAAGTCGAGCGAGTCGTCGGAGATTTGGAACGCGACGCCAACGTCGAGGCCGTACCGCGTCAGCGCCTCGAGCTGCTCCCCCGCGAGCCGGCCCAGCAGCCCACCGATGCGGCAGCAGGCCGAGATGAACGACGCGGTCTTCTGGGTGATGATGCGGAGGTAGTCCGCCTCGGTGGTCACGCCGTCGCGCTTGCGTTCGAGCTGGAAGACCTCGGCCTCGGTCATCGACACCGTGGCCCGCGCCAGCGTCTCCATGACACCGCGGTCGTTGTCGTGGACGAGCATCGCGAAAGACTTCGAGTAGAGATGGTCGCCGACGAGCACGGAGGCGTCGTCCCCCCAGCGGGCGTTGGCCGAGGGGAGGCCGCGCCGCAGCGGGGCCTGGTCGATGACGTCGTCGTGGATCAGTGTCGCCGTGTGGAGAAGCTCGACCACGCACCCGAGGCGGATTCCCCGTGCCCCGCGGTGCCCGGCGAGCCGGGCCGCCAGGAGGAGGAGGATGGGACGGAGGCGCTTGCCGCCCGCGCTGGCGATGTAGCCCCCCATCTTCTGGATGAGCCCGACGGGTGAGTCGAGCGCGCGCGCGATCTCCGCCTCTATGGCGCGGAGATCGTCGCCCACGAGCGCGTCGACGCGCTCCTTCAACAGCGTTTCGAGCGCAGACGTGGAGGCCAGGGGAGGTTACTTCAGGACCACGCGGTCCTTGATCTGGATCTTCGATCCAGTCTCGACGCTCTGGATCTCCGCGACCGAGAACTTGTCGCGGACCTCGGTGACGCGGGCGGTGCCCACCTCCTCGTCCAGCTCGCCGAGGATCTCGCCCGTCACCGGGTGCACGATCGGGATCTTGTCCCGCCGCAGGCTCACGACCGAGCCTGGACGTATCCCGTCCCGTCCGGTCAGGTCGATCACGATGCGCGTCGTGTCGACGAAGACGACGTACCCCTGCAGCACGGTGGGCGCTGGCACGGCCGCGGGCCCGGCCGGGGGCGACGCCGACGCCCGCGGCTGGCTCCCACCCACCTGGTAGGGCCCGCCCTGCCGCGGGCTGATCTTCCCGCCCCCTGGCGGCGAGCTGTATTTGGCGACGATCTCGGGAGGCGCGATGATCGAGCCCTTGCCGAAGACGAGCGTCTTCACGGTCAGGGGGACCTTGTCTTCTTCCACCCAGATGTACTCGGGCTCGCTCGGGACGTCCCCGAACCGCGGGTTCTTGATGAGCAGCCAGCGCGTCTCCGCGCTCTTGAGCGTCACGCTCGGGTCGTCCTTCGGGTCGAGGCCGGCGAGCGAACGCATGGTCGAAGTCGCCTTCGAACAGCCAGCCCCGGTCACCGCTACGATGACCAGGGCGATCGGCCACCACCGCATCACGGGCTTCATAAGGGCGCTTTACCTTAACACAGGTGCCCTTGTAGCTCTCAAGGGCCCGGCCGGCGCGACCCTCAGCCGGGTGAAGGCGGGCGGGAGCCCGTGGGCGCCTCGGGCTGGCCTCCTTCGCGCGTGCCGGCGGGCCTGTCGGGGACGCCGTATGATCGTCGGCGGCCCCGCTCCCCCCGCCGCATTCTCTACATGGCGACGCTCATCGCCATCGCGCACAACACCGGCGATCTGCGTCTTCTCGGTCCGCCTGGTCGCCGCCGGGCGGCCCGGCACGGTCGCCGTCACCGGCGCCATCCGCGAGCGTCTGACACAACCCTTCGCGCCATGCGTCGAGACCACCGACCATGGCAACTCGCCTGACTCCGAAGACGGTCGCTCAGTCCTCGACCGCCGGCTCCCAGGGGAAGCGCTGCTCCTCCGCCGGCTCCGGCCGGGTCAGCACCTGCCGCCGCGAGAAGAGCGCGGTCCCCGTGATCGCCGAGATCCACGTCGCGTCCAGGTACGTGACGCCGCCGCGCCGGAGCAGCATCGGGACGAGCCACCACGCGACGTCGAGGGCCTTGCCCTG
>Ga0137415_10006102_pt1 | contig 11923 bp, 8 predicted proteins | sample CZODoug3_1_1_16f_FD_183082 | JGI IMG/M metagenome (GOLD analysis project Ga0137415, IMG submission 183082) | Vadose zone soil fungal communities from Angelo Coast Range Reserve, California, USA - CZODoug3_1_1_16fungal (Hybrid Assembly) | ecosystem: Environmental > Terrestrial > Soil > Vadose...
CCGGGAACGCGTTGAAGTAGCTCGCGAAGCTGATCTCCGACTGGGCCGGCAGCCGCAGCTGGGTGCGCGAGTCCGCCGCCGCCCGCTTCCGGTTGCCCTCGTCCTCGTCCAGGTAGAGCGCGCGCACGTCCAGTGGGTCGCCGGCGCGGGGCAGGATCACCCGTTGCAACAGGCTGCCCGGGCCGTCCCAGCGCACCTCGGCGGCGACCGGCGCCGGCTCCGCCGCCGGCGGCTGGTCCGCCGCGCTCCGCTTGGCCGCGGTCTTCGTGGCGGTCTTGCCGGCGGCGCCCCGGCGGGTGGTCCCGTTCGGGGTGCTCGGCGGGTTGCCGATCTGTTCGGCCAGTTCCGTCATCGGTAGGTCAGTCCTCTGCGTTGATGGCTGGGGTCGTCGCTGCGCTGGCGGCGGCGTCGGGGTCGGAGCCGTCGAGTGCGTGGCCGTCGGTGAAGTACGGGGCGATGCGGTTGTCGAACATGGTCAACGCGGAGCCGATCGCCATGTGCATGTCCAGGTACTTGTAGGTACCCAGCCGGCCGCCGAACAGCACCTGCCGGTTCGCGGTCTCCTTGCGGGCCAGCTCGCGGTAGCGCTCCAGCTTGACCCGGTCCTCGGCGGTGTTGATCGGGTAGTACGGCTCGTCGCCGGACTCGGCGAACCGGGAGTACTCCCGGACGATGACGGTCTTGTCGGTCGGGTAGTCCCGCTCCGGGTGGAAGTGCCGGAACTCGTGGATCCGGGTGTAGGGCACGTCCGCGTCGTTGTAGTTCATCACCGAGGTGCCCTGGAAGTCACCGGTGTCGGTGCGCACCTCCTGCTCGAAGTCCAGGGTCCGCCAGCCCAGCTCGCCCTCGGCGTAGTCGAAGTAGCGGTCCAGCGGGCCGGTGTAGACGACCGGCACCTCGGGCAGGTCCGCGCGGACGTCGAAGTAGTCGACGTCGGTCCTGACCTCGATGTTCGGGTGGGCCGCCATCTTCTCCAGCCAGGCGGTGTAGCCGTCGACCGGCAGGCCCTCATAGGTGTCGTTGAAGTACCGGTTGTTGAACGTGTAGCGCACCGGCAGCCGGGTGATGATCGCCGCGTCCAGCTCGGTCGGGTCGGTCTGCCACTGCTTGGCGGTGTAGCCCTTCACGAACGCCTCGTAGAGCGGGCGGCCGATCAGCGAGATCGCCTTCTCCTCGAGGTTCGTCACCTCGGCCGTGTCGACCTCGCTGGCCTGCTCGGCGATCAGCGCCCGCGCCTCGTCCGGGGTGTGCGAGCGGCCGAAGAATGAGTTGATCAGCGCCAGGTTCATCGGGAAGGCGTAGACCTGGTCGGCCACCTTCGCGAACACCCGGTGCTGGTAGTTGGTGAACGCGGTGAACCGGTTGACGTAGTCCCACACCCGTTGGTTGGAGGTGTGGAACAGGTGCGCGCCGTAGCGGTGGATCTCGATGCCGGTCTCCGGCTCGGCCTCGGAGTAGGCGTTGCCGCCCAGGTGCGACCGCCGCTCCAGCACTAACACCCGCTTGCCCAGCTCGGTCGCCGCCCGCTCGGCCACGGTCAGCCCGAAGAAGCCCGACCCGACCACCACGAGGTCGACGTCGGACGAGCTGGCCTGGCCACTGGTTCGGTCGCTGCGCTCGCTCACGTCGATCGAGGGTAGTGGCGCGGGGTACCGGCACCGAAGTCGGCACCGACCGTCCACCGACTGTCGGACGCACGACAGCGCCCCGAGGCTGCCGAACGGCCGGCTCTGCTCGACCGTCCGGCGCAGCCTGCTGGGCTATCTGGCCGCGTTCACGGGGGTGGGGACGGCGCCGGCAGGGCGTTCAGTGGCGTCCATCATGCGGATCCGGTCCAGGTCGACCTTGTAGATGCTGACCGAGCCGACGACGTGCGCCAGGATCAGCCCGGGCGTGTCGTCCAGCCCGTCCAGGCCCGGCACCGTGGTCATCATGCCGCCGCCGGTCCAGTTGCCGGGCGCGCCCTCCGCCCCGATGATCGGCGCCCGCGAGTCCACGTAGACCCAGGCGATGTTCAGCTCCAGCACCCAGTGCCGGATCCGGGGGTCGATGTCCAGGTACCGGAAGCCGCGCATCAGGTCGTACGTGTACGGGAACCCCGGCACGCCGAGGGTGCTGATGTTGACCACCGGCAGGTCGTCGTGCACGTACAGGTACGTGGAGCCGTCGTTCGGGCTGTTCATGATCCGCTGGCCCGGCTTGACCCGCGCCTTCAGCCAGTCGGCCGCCGCGATGTCCTCCTCGTCCACCCGGTACAGCTGCGGCTGCGACCAGCGCTGGGCCAGTGCGTCGGCAGTGGTGTTGAGGTACTTGCCGGTCGGCCCGGCCAGGTAGCCGAGGGTCAGCAGCAGCAGGGCCAGCACGCCGACCCCGCCGACCAACCGCGGCGCCAGCCGGTGAGACCCCGCCGCGCCGGGCAGCCGCACCGCCCTGGCCGCCACCATCAAGGCGATGAGCAGCCCGAACGCCCCCAGGGTGGCCAGCGCCGGGGCGAACAGCGCCACGTGGCTCTGTACCCGGCCGGCGCTGTTGTAGAAGAAGCCGAGGATCGGGGCGGTCAGCCCGGACGGGTTGCGGAAGGCGAGCAGCGTAATGACCACCCAGGCCGCCCACGCCAGCACCAGCGGCAGCGCTCTGGACAGCGCCACCGCGGTGCCGACCCCGATCACCAGCAGCAACGTCGGCCAGACCTGCACCATCGACCGGTCGTCGAACATGCCGCCGTACATCAGCGGCAGCACCGAGCCGAGCGTGCGCACGATCGGCAGGTGCGCGGTGTCCGGCGGGAACGCCTCGATCCGGCCGCTCACCGCGAGCGCGCCGCGCAGCACCGGCAGCGCCACCAGCACACCCGCCGCCACCACCGCCACCAGCACGGACAGCTGCGCGCGCAGCGTGGCTCTGCCGTCCCGGGTGCACAGCAGCGCGAGCCAGCAGACCAGCACGCTCAGCCCGACCGACAGCCCCGAGCTGGGGTGCACCGTGACGATGCCGGCGCAGGCCACCCCGAGGCCGATCGCGGTACCCCACGCCTTCGGCCGGACCAGCAGGATCGCCGCCACCACCCCCGGCACCAGCACCAGCGCGCAGGCGTTCGGCAGCAGCCCGTTGTCCCTGGCCAGCTGGGCGCCCGGGCGGTACAGGCCGGCGGCGATCACCGCGCCCACCCCGGCGCCCATGGCCATCCAGCCGGCGTCGTTGCGCAGCCAGCGCACCGCCACCGCGGCCAGCGCCGCAGCGCTCGTGGTCCACGCGGCGCCGGCCACCAACGCGAGCGCCGCGTTCATCCCGACGAGCGGGTCCCCGAACACCGAACCGATGGTCGCCGCGAGCAGGTGGAAACCGTCCGGGTAGTACACCGTGCGGCCGCCGACGGCCAGCACGTCCGCCGGCATGATCTGCCAGGGCGCGCCGCGGCCGGTGCGCTCGATGTAGGCCGTCAGCACGGAGTGCAGGATCGGGTCGTGGTCCTGGTTGTAGGTGTTCCAGGCGCCCAGCCCCCAGTGCCAGGACTGCACCGCCAACCCCGCGCCGACCAGCACCAACAGCCCGCCGACCAGCTGGGCGAACCGCCGGGAGAGCCCGCCGAGCGGGGGCAGCAGCGGCCGGGCGGTCGGCTCGGGCAGCTCGCCGGGCGGGCCGCCGAACCGCCAGGCGGTCAGCTTCCAGCGGCGCACGGCGCCACCGGTCCTGGCCAGCCGCGCGACCAAGCCGGCCCGAGGGACGGACCCGGGTTTCCGGCCGGCCGGCCGGACCCGGTGCGCCAGGCCGCGAAGCAGCGCGCCCAGACCCAGCCGCCGGCCGCGCAGCCACCAGCCGACCACCCCGACCAGCACGGCGAGCAGCACCGTGCCGAGCACCAGGGTCTTCGGCCCGTACGGCAGGTCGAGCAGCGCGCAGCCGCAGGCGGTGAGCAGGGCGACGCCCACCGAGGCCGCCGGCGTCGCGCCGAGCAGCACCACCCCCGGCCGGACCCCCAGTACCAGCAACAACACCAGGCCGGGCCCGTAGACGGTGGCGGCGGCGACGAAGATCACTCCCAGGCCGCTGACGTCCCTCGCCTCCTCCATGTTCGGGCCCCGAAAGAGTAACCGGGCAGTGCGGTGTCGCCCGGTCAGCCCAACGCCGTAGTTACCGAATTGGCGCGGTGGGCACGCGCGGGCTGAGCGCGGGCTGAGCGGGGGCCGGCCTGGCAACGGGGTCGTTACCGGAGATGTCGCGGCCCGAAACCGGGCGTTCTTAGCGTGGGCATCCATGCAGACGCTCACGTATTCAGTATCCCGAATCGCGACCGACGGATGACCGCCACCGCCGAGAACCCCGTGGCCACCGCCGAGCACGGGCTGACCTCGGAGTTCGAGCACGAGCCGGTCCCGGTCGCGCACCGGCGGTCCTGGCTCTCCGTCGCGGCCGTCTGGTTCGGCTTCCCGATGATCCTGACCAACGCCGTATTCGGTGGCGTGATCGTGTACGGGCTGGGCTTCGCCCGGGGTCTGCTGGCCATCCTGCTCGGCAACCTGGTGCTGATGCTCTACGTCGGCGTGCTCAGCCACCTCGCCGGCTCGACCGGGCGCAACTTCGCCATCGTCGCCAAGTCCACCTTCGGCAGCCGGGGCTACGCGATCGCCTCCGGCTTCCTGTCCACCATCGTGATCGGCTGGTTCGCCTTCCAGACCGGGCTCACCGGCGCCACCCTGCACAGCACGCTGGGCTGGAACGAGCCGGCCACGATCCTGCTGGCCGGCGTGCTGTACATCGCGGTCACCTTCGTCGGGATCCGCGCGCTGGCCATGCTGGGCGCGGTGGCCGCCCCGCTGTTCCTCGTGCTGGCCGCCGTGGCGATCGGCTTCGTCGCGTCGCAGCGGGGCCTCGGCGGCGTGCTCGGGTACGGCGGACACCCGGGGGCGACCGTACTGAGCATCGGCGCCGCGGTGACGATGACCGTCGCCGGGTTCGCCGACTCCGGCACCATGACCGCCGACTTCACCCGCTGGTCCCGCTCCGGACGGCACGCGGTCGGCGCGAGCGCCACCGCGTTCCCGCTGGCCAACTTTGTCTCGATGGCGGTCGGCGGGGTGATCGTGGCGGCCGGCGCGGCCACCGACCCGGACAAGAACGGCGGCGACTTCCTGGGCATCCTGGTCGGGCACCACCCGCTGCTCACCGCGCTCACGGTCGTCTTCGTGTTCATCAACCTGGGCTCGGTGTGCACCCACTGCCTGTACAACGGGGCCGTCGGCTGGAGCCACATCACCGCGAGCAAGATGCGGCTGCTCACCATCGTGCTCGGCGTGATCGGGGTGATCGCCGCCGTGGCCGGGGTGTGGACCCTGTTCGCCGACTGGCTGAACATCCTCGGTGTCTTCGTACCGCCGATCGGCGCGGTGCTGATCGCCGACCAGGTACTGCTGCGCCGCCGGGCCGCCGGCCGCCCCATCGGCACGTTCCGGCCCACCGCGTTCGCCGCCTGGGCGGTCGGCGCGCTGGTCGCGGCCGTCGTGCACTTCACCGCGCCGCAGTACGCCGAGGCGGTGGCCGGCATCCTGGCCGGCGGCCTCGCGTACCTGGTCATCGCCGCGCTCACCGACCGCGCCGCGCCCGAGGTGGCCACTGCCGAGCCGGTGCCGGCCGGCGACACGGCTGCGTGAGTGACGGCTCCGTGAGCGGCGACGAGATCTGCCGGCTGTCGGCCACCGAGCTGGTGCGCCAGATCGGCGCGGGCCAGCTCTCCCCGCTCGAGGTGACCGAGGCGGTGCTGGCCCGGATGGAGCGGCTCGACCCGCTGCTGCACGCGTTCTGCACGCCGACCCCGGAGCTGGCCCGCGCGCAGGCCGCCCGGGTCGGCGAGAAGATCGCCCGGGGTGAGCCGGTGGGGCCGCTGGCCGGCGTGCCGATCGGGGTCAAGGACCTGATCGCCACCAAGGGCGTGCGCACCGCGATGGGCTCGCCGGCGTACCGGGACTTCGTGCCGGACGAGGACGATGTTGCGGTGGAACGGATCCTGGCCGCCGACGCGGTGCTGCTCGGCAAGACGAACGTGCCGGAGCTGGGCTACAGCGGCGTGGGGCACAGTCCGATCTCGGCGACCACCCGCAACCCGTGGCACCTGGAGATGACCTCGGGCGGGTCCAGCGCCGGGTCGGGCGCGGCGGTGGCCAGCGGGCTGGGGCCGGCCGCGCTGGGCAGCGACGGCGGCGGATCGGTGCGCATCCCGGCGGCGCACTGCGGAATCTACGGTTTCAAGGGGTCTATGGGACGGATCCCGCTGTACCCGGGCTGTCGCGACGAGCGCTACCCGGGCGTGTCCAGCTGGGAGAGCCTGGAGCACCTCGGGCCGATGACCCGGACGGTGGCCGACGCGGCGCTGCTGATGTCGGTGCTGGCCGGGCCCGACCCGCGCGACCGGCACTCGCTGCCGGCCGGCGACGTGGACTGGCTCGGCTCCGTGGGCAGCGCGGTGACCGGGGCGGTGACCGGGGCCGGGATCGGCGGGCCGCGGGTCGCGTTCAGCCCGGACCTGGGCTACCTGGCGGTGGACCCCGAGGTGCGGGAGATCGCGGCGCGCGCGGCGGCCGTGTTCGAGAAGGACCTCGGCTGCGTGGTCGAGCTGGCCGACCCGGGCTGGTCGGACCCGTTCGAAGCGTTCTGGAGCCTGGTCGTCGCGGACACCGACCTGGTCGGCATGCGCGCGCTGGCCGACGCGCACGGGCCGGCCATGTCACCGCACCTGGTGGAGATGGTGCGCCGGCCGTGGACGGCGGAGCAGCTGACCACGGCGGGCATGACCCGCAAGGCGGTGGTGAACCGGATGTGGCGGTTCATGACCGACTACGACCTGTTCCTCACGCCGACCCTGGCGGTACCGCCGTTCCCGGTGCACATGCAGGGCCCGGAGATCATCGACGGCCGGTTCGTACCGACCACGTCCTGGCTGGGCTTTACCTACCCGATCAACATGACCGGCCAGCCGGCGGCGACCGTGCCGGCCGGGTTCACCTCGGCCGGCCTGCCGGTGGGGCTGCAGATCGTCGGCCGGCACCTGGCCGACGGCGCCGTGCTGCGCGCCTCGGCGGCGTTCGAGGCGGCCGCCCCGTGGGCACAGCACTGGCCGGCGCTGGCCTAGCGGGGCTAATCCAGGGCTAGTCCTCGCCGATCCGGGTCAGCGCCAGGGTGAAGCTCACGATGATCACCTGGAACCCGGTCACGGTGAGCACCATGCCGATGATCGGTAGCTGCATGGTGTCCGAGGCGTCCAGCGCGCCGAACCCGGTCGCCCCCCACGAGCTCAGCGCGGCCAGGAAGCAGCCGGTACCCAGCACGGACAGCGCGCCGCCGACCAGCAGCCCGCGCTCCAGGGAGAACCGGGACACCGCCCTGGCCAGCCGCGCGGACGGGGACAGCAGCCCGAGGTGGCCGGCGTAGGAGCGGGCGATCACGGCCAGCCCGAGACCCTGCACGCCGAGCATGAACATGGTGGCGCAGGCCAGCATGCTGTGCGGCCCGAAGCCGACGGTGCCGACCACGCGGGTGCCGACGGCCAGCCAGACCAGGCCGGCCAGCCCGATGCCCTGCAGCGCCAGCGACGGGTAGAACAGCAGCCAGCGCGGGCTGAACGCGAGCAGGAAGCGCAGGTGCCGCCAGCCGTCCCGCCAGGTGCGCAGGTGCGGCGAGCGGCTCCGGCCGTCCGGGCGCAGCGTGGTCGGCACCTCGACGATGTTCAACTGGGCGAGGGAGGCACGCACCACCATCTCGCTGGCGAACTCCATGCCGGAGGTGCGCAGCCCCAGCCCGATCATCCGGTCCCTGCGGAACGCCCGGATGCCGCAGTGGAAGTCCCGCACCGGGATCTGGAACAGCAGCCGGCCCATCTGGGACAGCACCGGGTTGCCCAGGTAGCGGTGCAGGAACGGCATTGCGCCGGCCTCGATGCCGCCCTTGAACCGGTTGCCCATCACCAGGTCGGCGCCGGAGCGCAGCGCGGCCACAAAATCGCCGAGGTCGTCCAGCGCGTAGCTGTCGTCCGCATCCGCCATCAGCACGTACTCGCCCTGCGCGGCGCCGATACCGGCGATCAGCGCGGCGCCGTAGCCGCGCCGGGGCACGTCCACCACCCGCGCGCCGTGCGCCATGGCGATCTCCTGGGAGCCGTCCGTGGAGCCGTTGTCGGCCACCACCACCTCGCCGACCACCCCGAGCCGCAGCAGCGACTCCTGCGCCTTGCGCACGCAGGTGGCCAGCGTCTCGGCCTCGTTCAGGCACGGCAGCACGACGGACAGCTCGATCAGCCCGGCGCCAGGGCGGGCGGGCTCGCCAGGTTCGGCGGCACCGGGCAGCGCCGGAGGCAGGGTCGAGGAGAGGAGTCCCGGGTTTCCGGTCTCTTCGGCCGCTTCGGTCGTCATCGAGTACGCACTCCTTCGCCGGGCCCGGAGCCGTCCGTCACCGCGACCCAGGGACCGGCCGGGACGGAGCGCAGCGCGCCGCGCAGCATGGTCAGCGCGCCGCTGAGATCGCCCGCCGCGAGCAGGCCGGGCAGCTTGCACAGCACGTGCAGCCGAGAGGTCAGGTGCCAGCGCGCCGCGCGGGCCGCCTTCGGCCAGCCCAGGGCGGCCAGCTCGACGGCGACCTCGGTGAAGAAGGCCCGCTCCTCGGCGAACCGGGAGCCGTCGTCGGCCCGCGCCGAGGACAGGCTGCCGGCGTGCCGGCGGTACTCGATACCCGGCCGCTCGACCAGCACGGCGGACCCGCCGGCGCGCAGGATGCGCAGGTAGAGGTCCAGGTCGAGGACGATGTCGTAGCCGGGCCGGAAGCCGTGGCGCAGCAGCACGTCCCGGCGGAACACCACGCTCGGGAAGTACATCCAGTTGCCGCGCAGCAGGGACGCGGCCAGCCGCTCGCCGCCGACCTCGGCACTGTCCCGAACGCGGATCGAGGTGCGGGCCTTGACCCGGTCCACCAGCGGCGCGGCCGGCCGGCCCTCGGCGTCCACGATCCGGGCGCCGGTGTGCAGGAAGGCGGCCGCCGGGTAGGCCGTGGCCAGCTGCAGCACCCTGGCCACGAAGTCGGGCAGCAGCCGGTCGTCCGAGCCCAGGATGACCACCAGCTCGGCGGTGGCCAGCTCGGCGCAGCGCTGGAAGTTGCGGTTGATCCCGAGGCGCTGCGGGTTGGCCAGGTAGCGCACCCGCTCGTCGTCCAGGCCGGTCAGCCACGGCCCGAGGCCGGGGTCCCGGCCGGCCGCCACACCGTCGTCGACTACGGTCAGCCGCCAGCTCGGGTCGGTCTGGGCGAGCACGCTGTGCACGGTCTCGCGAACGTGCCCACCGTCCCCGAAAGCGGGCACCAACACGTCGACCAACACGGCCGCAGAATAGTCACTCACGTCGACGGCCTCCGGTCGACCCTCCGCAAACTGATCACGGTTTGGCATCCACCGCGGTGGCCGGCTGCCTGGTCCGGGCCGGACCCACCGCGCGGCGTACTGTCTGGCGCGTGGTGACCAGGGCCCAACTGCGCGGCCGACTGGCCGGCATCGCCCCGGTGGGCGGCGGGCTGGCCCTGGTGGGGCTGGCCGCTTACGTGGTGCTCGCACTCGCTGGGCATACCCTCAATCCCCGGGACTACGCGGCCGCGGCCTCGATGTTCCTGCTCACCGCGATCGTCGGCCCCGGGGTATTCGCCGCCGTCGAGCAGCAGACCAACCACGAGGTGAGCGCGCGGCTGGCCGCCGGCGTCGACCCCGCGCCCTCAGTGCGCGCGGCCGCGGTGGTCGCCGCCGGACTGGCGCTGCTCATGTCGCTGGTGGTGCTCGCACTGGCGCCGGTGCTGGTGCCGCGCGCGTTCGCCGGCCACACCGCGCTGCTGGCCGCCACCGTGCTGGCGGTGCTCGGCGCGGCGGCCGCATACCTGCTGCGCGGCATCTTCGCCGGTCAGCGCCGGTTCCACTGGTACGGCATCAGCCTGGCCGGCGAGGGACTCGGCCGGCTACTGCCGTGCGTGGCGCTGGCGCTGTTCGGCTGGGCCACCGCGGACCGGTTCGGCTTCGTCTTCGCACTCGGCTGCGCGGTGGCCGCGGCGGTCACCCTGCCCGCGCTGCGCCGGGGTGTCGGCACCCCTGACCTGGCCGGCCCCGCCGGTGACCCGCCCCGGACGGCGGACCCGTCGACCGGGAGCCCGGCCGGCGCACCGGTCCGGCTGCCCCGGCTGGCCGCCTCGGTCGGCCTGCTGGCCTGCGCGTCGAGCCTGACGCTGCTCGTGGTCAACCTCGGCCCCGTCGTCGTGACCTCCCGGCTGGGTACCGCCCACGCGGACACCGAGCTGGCCGCCAGCTTCGTCTCGCTCTTCCTGCTGGCCCGGATTCCGCTGTTCCTGTTCGCGCCGGTTCAGGCGTTCCTGCTGCCCGCGCTGACCGCCGCCGCCGAGCGCGGCGACCTGGCCATGGTCCGGCGCCAGGTGCGCACCGCGCTGCTCGCGGTCGCCGCCGTCGGCGGGCCCGGGGTGCTGGCCGCCGGGCTGCTCGGCCCGTGGGCGTCCCGGGTGCTGTTCGGCGCGCCGCTGGAGCTGTCCCGCGTGCTCGCCGGGCTGCTCGGGGTGAGCACGGTGGCCATGATGGCCGCGCAGATCCTGCAGCCCGCCCTGGTCGCGCTGGGCCGCAACCGCGCCGCCATGCTGGCCTGGGTGGTGTCCTCGGCGCTGTTCGTCGGGCTGCTGTTCGCACCGGTCGCGCCGCTCGGGGCGGCGGTCACTGCGCAGCTGGTCGCGCCGGCGCTGGTCTGCCTACTGATGAGCGTGACCCTGCGCCGAGAGATCCGGGCCAGGGCCGCCGGCGCGGCGCCCGACGCCCCGACTCAGGCTGAGGCGATCGAGCCCTCGGTGACGAACTCGTTGTAGGTGAACAGCTTGCCGGCCCACCGCGGCAGCGGGAACGACGCCTGCGTGCGCACGGTCAGCCCCAGGGTGGCGTACAGCTCGGCCACCTCGGCGAAGCCGCAGAACCGCACGTGGGTGGCATCGCTGGCGTAGCCACGCTCCTGCGGCGTGATCACCACGACCACCGCGCCGGGCCGCAGCGACGGCAGGTACGAGCCGACCACCTCGAGCGCCGAGGGGCGGTCCATGTGCTCGACCAGGTGCGCGGCCAGCAGTCCGTCGAACGAGCGCGGCGCGCCGTGCGTCGAGGCGCGGAAGTCGTCGGGTGTGTACGCGGTCATGCCGCGCTCCCGGCAGTAGGCCACCGAGTGCGCGTTGTGGTCGACGCCGACGCTGCCGGGGCCGAGGTTGGCCAGGTTGCGGCCGATGCCGCAGCCCACGTCCAGCACCGCGCGGTCGCCGACCAGACGGCGCAGGTTGCGCCGGTACGGGGCCTGCACGTCCAGCAGCCGCTTCCAGCGGGCGCCCTCCAGGCGGGCCAGCCGCTCGGTGTAGGACGAACCTTCGGTCGTGCTCATCGAGCCACCCCAGAGAGAGTCACGGATACCGCGAGTGATGAAGGAATGAGTGCGGGCAGAGCTGACTGGCCGAGCTGACGGGCAGAGCCGGTGGGCAGACGCTGTCACACGTAGACGGCGACGACCAGCGCGCACAGCCAGAGCACGGCGAGCACCTGTAAGACGCGGTCGCCGATGGCGATCTCTTCCGGCTCGCCGCCGTTGCCGCCGTCCACGTCGACCGCGTAGCGCAGCACGGCCACCACGAACGGCACGATGGAGATCACCGACCACACCGAGTTGTGGTGCGTGGCACGGATCTCGAACGCCCACAGCCCGTAGGTCATGATCAGCACCGCCGCCGACAGCGTCCAGACGAAGCGCAGGTAGGACGCCGAGTAGCGCTCCAGCGACTTGCGGATCTTGGCGCCGGTGCGGCCGGCCAGCTCGAACTCGGCGTAGCGCTTGCCGGCCACCATGAACAGCGAACCGAAGCCGGCCGC
>Ga0137415_10006105_pt1 | contig 11917 bp, 14 predicted proteins | sample CZODoug3_1_1_16f_FD_183082 | JGI IMG/M metagenome (GOLD analysis project Ga0137415, IMG submission 183082) | Vadose zone soil fungal communities from Angelo Coast Range Reserve, California, USA - CZODoug3_1_1_16fungal (Hybrid Assembly) | ecosystem: Environmental > Terrestrial > Soil > Vadose...
CGCGCTCACCTGCTCGACATGCAGCGAATGGGGCGTCGCCAGGAACACCGCCTGCACGGCCGGGTCGGCGACCGCGTCGGCCAAGTCGGTCGACAGGCGGAAGCCGTGCTGCTGCGCGAAGGCGCGGACGTCGTCCGGTTCTTTGCTGACGCCGTGAATGAATCGAAGCCGCGTGCTCTTGCCCTGCACCGCGGTGACAAGCGACTTGCCCCAGCGGCCGAGGCCGATGACCGCCGCATTGATCATGCAACATCCTCTCGTTTTGCTGTTGTCAATTTCCGCCAATCCGGGTGACATGAATCCAGGTAGCATGGCAATCGGCAAACGAGGTTTTCGGTATGGAGAGGCAGAATCCCGTCGGCGTGATCGGCGTCGGCCTGATGGGCGAGGTGCTGGCGCGCCGGCTGATCGCGGCGGGCTTCGGGGTCGTCGGGCTTGATGTCGATCCGGCCAGGACCGCGCGGCTGGCGGAATTCGGCGCTCGGCCGGCCCGCTCGACCGAAGAGCTGGCGCGCGCCGCCAATCCGATCGTGCTGGCGGTGTTCGACACCGACCAGGTCGAGCAGGTGGTCGAGAAGGACCTGCTGCCGGTTCTCGGGGCGGCGCCCAAACAAGTGGTGCTCTGCACCAGCACCTGCGATCCCGACCGCATCGCAGCCCTGGAGGAGCGGGTGGGCGCGCAGGGGCTGAAATTCCTCGAGACGCCGGTCTCCGGCACCAGCGAGCAGGTGCGCCAGGGCGACGGCGTCGGGCTGATCGGCGGCGACAAGGCGGTCGCCGCCGAGGTCGACGACGTGCTCCAGGCGCTCTTTCCCAAGCGCTTTCATGTCGGCCGCGCGGGCGACGGCGGGCGCGCCAAGCTCGCCGTCAACCTGATCCTCGGCCTCAACAGGCTGGCGCTCGCCGAGGGCCTGGTCTTCGCGACCCGCATCGGTCTCGACCCGGCGTCCTTCCTGGCGATCGCCAAGGAGTCCGCCGCCTATTCCCAGGTGATGGACACCAAGGGCCGCAAGATGATCGCGAATGATTTTCGTCCCGAGGGCCGTGCCCGCCAGACCCTCAAGGACGTCCATCTCATGCTCGACCAGGCCAAGAAGATCGGGCAGCCGCTGCCGCTCCTGAATATCCACGCCGACATTCTGGAGGCTTGCCTGCGCCACGACGAGGGCGACCTCGACAACAGCGTCGTGGTCGAGGAAATCCGCCGGCGCGGCGAGATCGGGCCGGGCGCCGCCTTGCTGCCGCTCAAGTGATCGGAATCATCGCGGTCGAGCGGATCGGCGAGATGAGGAGAATTGGCCTGATGGCCGAGCCCTTTCGCCATGTGGCATTCGGCCTGCGCCACGCCGCTTGACCGGATCGCCGGAGCCACGTTTGATCGGGCCCGAGCAAGAACCAAGAAACAGATTGTCGAGGGAGATCCGCATGGGTCCGGTGAACAAGATGAAGAACACGCGCATGGCGGCATCGGTGGCGGGCGCCATCCTGGCGGTGGCCGCCCTGACGGCCCCGGCCGCCGCCCAGCAGATGCAGGCGGCGACCTTCATCGTGGTCAACAACCTGTTCAGCACGCCGGCTTACGTGGCGTCGGAGAACGGCTACTGGGCGAAATACGGGCTCAACGTCACCGTCAAGCTCACCAACAGCGGCCGCGCGGTGACCCAGTCGGTGCAGGCGGGCGATGCCCAGTTCGGGCACGCGGCGCTGTCGACCACGATCGCCTCGGCGCGCGCCAGCGGCAACATGCTCACCGGCGTGATGGCCTATTACAACGCCGCCGATTTCATCGCCAAGGCGGGCGGGCGCGCCGTCATCGGGCGCCGGGATCGCGGCATCGACGCCGGCAATCCGAAGTCGATGGAAGGCAAGAAGATCGCCCACCTCACCGGCAGCACCAACGAATTCTATCTGCGCGAGTGGTTTCGCAAGAACAAGCTCGACATCACCAAGTCGCAGCTGGTGAGCGTGCCGGTCGAGAACATGCCGATCACCATCGTGCAGGGGCAGGTCGATGCGATTGCGCCGTGGGAGCCCTATACGGCGCAGGCCGTCCGCGAGCTCGGCGCCAACGCGGTCGTGATCAGCCGCGGCGAGGCCGGCCTGATCTCGGACATCATCGGCGTCGTCGTCAACGAGGATTGGGCGAAAAAGAATTACGACCTGATCGAGAAGTTCGCCACCGGCATCACCGAGGCGACGTTGTTCACGCGCCAGCATCCCAAGGAGGCGGCCGAGATCGCGACCCGCTTCCTCGACGGGCTCAATGTCGGGGACGCAACCGAAGGATTGAAATGGCTGGATTGGGACCCGCGGGTATCGGTCTGCACCATCGAGGGGCTGGTCAAGACCGGAAACGACCTGCTGGCGCAGAAGCTGCTCAAGAAGGACACGCCCTTCGTGCCGAAGGATTTCTACGACGACACCGTGTTCAACCGGGTCGTGGCGAAACATCCCGAGTTCTTCGCCGATCTGCCGCCCTTGCCGAAGACGCTGGCGGAGTGCAAAGGGGCGCTGGTCAACTGACAAGACGGTGCGCGGCGGAGCCGCCACGATGGCAGACCCAATGAGCTCCAGCGACAAGATCGTGGTGTCGGGCTTCCGGCATTTCTTCACGACCGCCGACGGCGACGTGCAGGCGACCGACAAGGTCGATCTCACGATCCGGTCCGGCGAATTCGTCACCCTGGTCGGCCCGAGCGGTTGCGGCAAGACCACGCTGTTGAAGGCGATCGCCGGCTTCATCCGGCCGACCGAGGGGACCATCCATTGCGACGGCAAGCTCGTGCAGGGCCCCGGCCGCGAGCGCGGCGTGGTATTCCAGGAGCTCGCGATCCTGCCGTGGCGCACCGTGCGCCGCAATATCGGCCACGGCCTGGAGATCGCCGGGGTGTCGCGCGCCGAGCGCGACAAGACCGTTCGTCGCCTGATCGAGCTCACCGGGCTGACCGGCTTCGAGGAGCGCTACCCGCATGAGCTGTCCGGCGGCATGCGCCAGCGCGTCGCGGTGGCGCGCACCTGGGCGGCGGATCCCGACGTGATCCTGATGGACGAGCCCTTCGCGGCCGTCGACGCGATGACGCGCCTCACCTTGCAGGAGGAGCTGGCGCGCCTGTGCGCCGCGACCCGCAAGACCGTGTTCTTCATCACCCACAGCGTCGACGAGGCGGTCTTTCTCGGCGACCGGCTGCTGGTGATGACGCGCCGCCCCGGCCGCATCAAGGCCGAGATCGCGGTCCCCGGCCGCGCCAGCGGCCGCGACTGGGAATCCTTCACCGCCGATCCCGAAATGCAGGGCATCGCCGAGCGCGTGCTCAAGATGGTGCGCGAGGAGCGCGGCGCCGCGCTGCCGTCGGGCGCGCCAGCGCGCCCGGTCGGGGCGCTCGCATGAGCACGGCGCTCGCGCCGTCGCGCGCGGCGCCCTTGGCGGCGCCGGCGGGATTCCTGCGGATGTTTTCCGGCTTCAGGGTGCTGCTGCCCTTCGCGGCGCTGGTCGTGCTCTGGTGGACGATCAAGATCGCGGCCGGCATCTCCGACGAGGTGCTGGTCTCGCCCGCGACGGCCTTCGCCGCCTTCGTGCGCCTGGTGGATACCGGGGTGCTCGCCGAATATGCCGGCACCAGCCTGCGCATGATCGGCGCCTGCGCGGTGTTCTCGCTCGCGGTCGGGGTTCCGATCGGCTTCGCGGTCGGCGTCAACCGCTATGCGGCGCGCTCGTGCGAAGGCTTTCTGCGCTTCCTGCAGGGCGTGTCGGGCATCGCCTGGCTGCCGCTCGTGATCATCTGGCTCGGGCTGTCCTACAAGACCACGCTGGCGGTCGTGATCTATACCCTGATCGTGCCGATCGTCTTCAACACCATGATCGGCGTGCGCACGATCCCGGAGAATTACGTGCTCGCGCTGCGCTCGCTCGGGGCGGGCCGCCTGCGGCTCGCGACCGACGTCTATCTGCCGGGCGCGCTGCCGAGCATCGTCGTGGGGCTGCGGCTCGGCATGGGCTACGGCTGGCGCGCCCTGATCGCGGCCGAGATGCTGGTCCATAGCGGCGGCCTCGGCGACCTCATTTTCAGCGCGCGCACCTTCAACCAGATCGATCGCATCATCGTCGGGATGATCGTCATCGGCTGCCTCTACATCATCGTCGATCGCCTGATCGTCCAGCCGATCGAGAATCTCACCATCGCGCGCTGGGGCGTGTTGCGCAAATGAGCGCCGTCGCACCCTCCGCCTCGTCCGCACGGCTGCGGCTCGACCGCGTCGCCTGGATGCTGTTGCCGGCGGCGCCCTTCGTGGCCGTGCTGGCGGCGTGGGCGGCCTATTGGCAGATCGTGCGGCCGCCGGCCGCCACCTTGCCGTCGATCCTCGCGGTGGTGCAGGTGGTTGGCGACATAGCGGGCGACGGCCGCCTCGGCGCCAACGTGCTGGCCAGCCTGTGGCGGCTGCTGCTCGGCGCCTCGCTCGGCATCCTCACCGGGGTGGTCGCCGGTTTCGCGACCGGCCTCTATCGCGGAATCTCCGAATTCCTCAGCCCGCTGGTGATCTTCTTCAACGCGATCTCGGGAATCGTGTGGCTGCCGCTGATGATCGGCTGGCTCGGCATCGGCACCGCGCTGGCGGTGTTCGTGATCTGGAACACCGTGTTCTTCATCGTGTTCCAGAATACCGTGCTCGGCGTACAGCTGGTCCCCGAGGTGCTCGAGCAGGGCGTGCGCGCGCTCGGCGCCGGCCGCTTCGAGACGCTGCGCAGCGTCACCTTGCCGGGCGCGCTGCCCTATATCCTGTCCGGAATCCGCTCCGGTCTCGGCTTCGGCTGGCGCGCGCTCATCGCCGCCGAGCTCGTCGGCGCGCCGTCCGGGCTCGGGCAGATGATTTTCGCGGCCGGCGACTACCATCGCTCCGACATCATCATCGCGGGCTGCCTGATCATCGGCGTGATCGCGATCGCGATGGACCGCTGGATCCTGTATCCGATCGAGCAGCGCACCGTGCAGCGCTGGGGCCTGATCACCGATGCCGAGAAGGAGGGCGTGTGAGCCCGAACCCGACGATGCGGGCCGCGACCCGGCGCCGGCTGCCGCGCTTCGATCGCGAATGGTTGAAATTCGCCGCCGGCATGCTTCTGATCGCGCTCGTGCTCGCCGGTCCTCATCTGGTCGGCATGGCGACCGCCGGCCACCGGCTCGATCCGGCGCTCAAGCGCCCGCGCGGCCCGAGCAACGTCGTCGTGGTCCTCAATTTCACGCCCGAGCGTTTCCACAGCGAGCGCGTCACCTCCTATGGGGTCTTTGCGGGACGCGACGGCGCGCTCAACCGCATCCGCTTGCGCATGGTGACCCCGGAGAATCTCGCCGCGCTTGCCGCGATCCCCTGGGTGGCGCGCATCGAGCCGCTGAAGTGAGCCGGTTGCAACAATGATTTTCTTCGCTCGCAGCCGAGGATAATGGTCCCTTGGTCAGAACATATGGAGGTTTAAGCATGGTTCCGTTCGACAAGCAGGTCGTCTCGGTCATCCGCCAGAAGCAGATCGGCACCGACACGACCTACGAGCCGCCGCTGCGCATCGGCTTCGGGATCAGCGACGCGGTGGTCGAGAATGCGAACGCCACCATGGGCCGGACCATCCTGGTGCCGGGGGCCAAGCCCAACCCGACGCACTATCACACCAAGAACGACGTGTGCTGGTACATTCTCTACGGCAAGATCCGCGTATGGGCGGCCAAGAGCGACGGCAGCGACGGCAAGGAGATCATCTTGGAGGGCGGCGACTTCGTCTATATCCCGAGCGGCGCGATCCACGTCATCTCCAACGCGTCGGAGACCGAGGAGGCCTCGCTCGTGTTCTGCTACATCGGGGTCGGCAACACCGACGCGGCCGAGACCGTGTGGCTGCCCGACATGAAGCTGGCCGGGTGACGCGATGGCAGTTTTCCGGCACATGGCCATCCTGCGCTTCCGGCGCGACGCGCGGCCGGCCGACATCGCGGATTATTTCGAAGCCTTTCCCAAATTGATGGCGAGCGTTCCGGTGATCCGTGCCTGGACCATCGGCCGCAACGAAGGGGCGGGCGGCGAGACCCACGTCAAGAAGCACAACTTCGCGCCGAATTACGACGTCGGCCTGACCATGGAGTTCGACAGCCCGGCGGATTATCGCACATATGCCGAGTCTCCCGAGCATCAGGCCTTCTTCGCCCGCTACTGCACGCCCATCCTCGCCGAGCGCGTGGTCGTGCAGTTTCACGCGGGCGGCGAGGTGCCCTGAGGCGTCGCGTCGAGCTCTACCCTCCCGCCCCACCGAAGTCGGGCTTGACCGAACCCGGCATCCATAATGCGCAAGTCGGGCAGGCCCGACTTGCGTGGAGGAAGGGAAGCCGCCCTCACGTCAAATAATCCAGCATCATGAAGGCGAATACGCGCGCCGCGTCGGTGGTGCGCTCGACCGAGGCCATGTCGTGGTCGGTGTGCGCATACTGGTGCTCGCCGGCGCCGAAATTGGCGGTCGGAATCCCGACATGGTTGAGATAGCCCTGGTCGAAAGCGGCCGGCGAGAAATAGGTCTCGACCTCGTGCCCGAGCATCACTTTGCTGGCGCGCAAAAGCGCGCGCACGATCGGCGAGTCGGTGGTGACCAGCGACGGATACATATACGGTCCCATGCGGACGTCGATCGCATAAGGCTTGTGGCTCACCGGATCCTTCAGGCCCTCGATCTCCTTGGCGATACGCGCGATCTCATCGAAGGCTTCGTTCGGGTCCTCGCCCGGCAGCAGGCGACGGTCGAGCGTGAATTCGCAGCGCTCCTGCACGGTATGGGTCGAATCCGGAAAACTGCGGATGTGGTTGACCGTGAGGGTCTGCTTGCCGAGCTGGGGATGACTCTTGTCGAGCTTCACCTTGGCGAGCAGCAGCCGGATCGCCTCGGTGGCGCCCGTGATGGCGTTGACGCCGTCCCACGGGCGCGACGAGTGGCAGGGCGCGCCTTTCACGGTCGCGAACACGTCGATGCGGCCGCGGTTGCCGAGCGTGATCTTGAGGTTGGTGCCGCCCAGCACCGCCATGTCGGCGCGCACGCCGGCGCCCTCGACCACGCTCTTGATGGCGTCGTGCTTGCCGGTCTCGCCCGACAGGCAGCAGGTGAAAATCAGCCGTCCGGTGATCGGGACCTGCGACGCGATCACGGTCTCGAGCGCATGCAGCATGGCGGCCAGGTTGGCCTTCTGCTCGCTCGCGCCCTTGCCCAGGACGGCCTCGCCGGGAAGGCCGAACTTGGCGCCGTCGACCACGTCGCCATTGTAGGGGTTGGGCATGGTCGAGGCCGGCTGGTTCATGGCGTTGCCGATGAACATCAGCGACTTGCCGCTCGTGCCGCTGCCGTAGGTCGCGATCAGGTTGCCCATCGGGTCGTAGCGCAGGTCGGCGACCCCCATGGCGCGCAGGCGCGGCGCGATCGCGACGCGGATGAATTCCTTGAGCAGGGGTTCCTCTTCGAGAAGGGCGGTCTGCGGGCTGGGCACCCGGACGAGCTCGATCAGGAGCTGCTTTGCGCGTTCCCGCGACAGGCGCCGGTCCAGGAGCGCCTTGATGTCCGCCTCGTTCATCGACGTCTCCTCCGGCGGCTTTTGGCTCAGGTGACTTCGGCGCCGCCCATGCCGAGCCGCTTCTTCACGCCGGGCCACACGATCAGGATCACGCAGAGCGCAAAGATCGCGGCCGACAGCGGCCGCAGCACGAAGACCGAGTAGTCGTGGTCGGAGATCATCAGCGCCTGGGCGAACGAGCCTTCCGCCAGCTTGCCGAGGATCAATCCGATGATGAGGCTGATCAGCGGATAGCCGTGCCGGCGCGCGAAATAGCCGAACAGGCCGAAGAAGATCGCGACGAACACGTCCATCATGTTGCGGTCGTTCGCATAGGCGCCGAACAGCGTGATGATCAGCAGCATCGGTGCCATCAGCTCGATGCGCACGACCGTGATCAAGGCGAACCACGGGATCATCACCAGATAGAGCAGCGTCGCCATCACGGCGCCGATCAGCAGCCCCATGAAGAAGCCCCAGACCAGCTCCGGGTTCGAGGTGAACAGCATAGGACCGGGCCGCAGGCCCTGCAGCGTGACGGCGACCAGCAGGATGGCGGAGGTCACGCCGCCGGGAATCCCGAGCGTGAGCGCCGGGATGAGGCTGGTCGGAATGCAGGAGTTGTTGGAGGCCTCCGGCGCGATCACGCCTTCGGGCGCGCCCTTGCCGAACAGCTCCGGGTGCTTGGAGGAGCGCATCGCGATTCCATAGGCCAGGAAATTTGCCGCGGTCGCGCCGATGCCCGGAATCATGCCCAGGAAGGCGCCGACCGCCGTGCTCTGGATCAGCACGAAGGGATACTTGAAGGTGCCCCAGAAGCCCTCCCACAGCGAGCCGTCGAGCTTGCCCGCCTTGGCGATGGTGCCGCCGGCGATCACCATGTCGATGAGCTCGGTGATCGCGAACAGGCCCACCATGACGGGCACGAAGCTGACGCCGTCGAGCAGATAGACGCTGCCGAACGTGTAGCGCTCGGTGCCGAGAATCGAATCGACGCCGATCAGGCTGATCGCGATCCCGAGCGCGCCCATCGCCAGCCCCTTGACGGTGGAGCCGAGCGCCGCGACCGACACCACGGTAAGCCCGAGAATCGCGAGCGCGAAATATTCCGCCGGGCTGAAGGCGAGCGAGGCCTTGGCGACCGGCGCGGAAGCAAACATCAGGATCAGCACGCCGATGATGCCGGCCACCATCGAGGCGCCGGCCGACAATCCCATCGCCACCTTGGCGTTGCCCTGCTGCGCCATCGGATAGCCGTCATAGGAGGTCGCGGCCGACGAGGCCTCGCCCGGGATGTTGAGCAGGATGGACGTGACCGAGCCGCCGAATGCGCCGCCGACCGAGATCGACGCCAGCATCAGCAGCGCCGAGAGCGGGTCCATCGAGAAGGTGAAGGGAATGAGGATCGCCATCGCGACCGGCGCGCCCAGGCCCGGCAGCACGCCGACCCACAGCCCTATCACGGTCCCGAGGGTCATGAAGAAGAACTGCTTCAAATGCAGCGCCGCGGCGAGGCCCAGGAGGAGATTGTCGAGCATTTGCGCCGCCGTCGTCAGGTGTCGGGAAACAGCTTGTCGACCAGCCAGTCGCCGACGACGCCGCGCGGCAGGCTCACGTCCAGGAGATACGGGCACAGCACGGTCAGGACCACGACCGTCACCACCGCGACGACCACGATCTGGCGGCGATGCGGATAGTCCATCAGGACGGGCATCGCCAGCATGGCGGCCAGCGAAGCGACCACGAAGCCGAACAGCCAGAACAGCAGGCCGAATGCCGGCGCGCACAGGAGCGCGGTGAGGAAGCGCGGCCAGCCGACCGTCGCGGCCGGGTCGTCGGCCGGCGGGAGCGGCACGTCGGCGAGCGGCCGGCGCAGCTCGACCGCCGCGATGGCGAGCGTGAGCAGGATGCCGGCGCCTCCGATCACCAGCGGAAACAGCCGCGCGTCGAACGGCAAGGGAAGCGCGAAACAGACGATGCCGGCGAAGAACGCAAGCAGCAGCGCGACGAGCGCGATCTCCTCGCGCCAAAAACTCCTGGCCCGTGCGTTCATGCGCTAACCCAGCACGTCCTTGTACTTCTCGATCTCGATCGCCTGCCTGGCGACCATTTGCTCGATCTGCGGCCGCGAGAGCAGCCTGAGAAATTCTCCGACCTTCTCCATCTGCTCCCACAGCGTCGGATCCTTGAACGCCTTGTCGAAGGCCCCGGCCAGCACCGCGATGCGGTCGTCCGGCACCTTCGGCGTCACCATCGCGTACCAGATCTGATCGATCGGCGTGACGGCGAAGCCTTGCTCCTTGAGGGTCGGCACGTCGGGCAGGGCCTTTTCGCGAATCTCGCCGGTGACGCCGAGGAAATGCAGGCTTTCGCGCTGGCGCGATCCCGAGCCGGGTCCGCTGATCGCCGCATCGACGTGGCCGCCCATCACGGCCGGATAGGCCTTGCCGGAGCCTTCGAAGTGAACCATGCCGAACGGGACATCGAGCTCACGCTGGATGGCGGCGAGCTGGATGTGGCTCGATCCGCCGCGCCCGATGGTGGCGACCACGACGCGGCGCTTTTTGCACTCGTCGATGAAATTCTGGAACGTGCGGATCGGCGAATCCTTGGCGACGCAGAGCTGCCAGCTCACCACGCTCCATCCGAACACCGGGATGAACGAGCTCGCCTTGTAGCTGGTGCGCCCTATCACCTCGTCGACCGCGGCGCCCGGCGCCGACTCGCTCATCATCATGTAGCCGTCCGGCCGCGCCGTGAACAGCTTGGTGCGTGCGACGCGGCCGCCCGCGCCGAGCACGTAATCCAGGCTGGTCTTGACGCCGTTCTTCTCCAGAAAAGGCTGCATCACGCGCGCGGTGGTGTCGATCGAGCCGCCCGGCGCCTGGTAGATCAGCCAATTGACGTCATGGGCCGGAAACGCCTGCGCATGGCCCGGGGAGGCCAGCGCGAGGGGGCCGGCGGCAGTCACGGCGGCGCCCAGCGCGGTGCGGCCGGCTTTGCCCAGGAAGTCGCGGCGATCGATCGTCATGATCCACTCCTCTGCGGCACGCGTCGTCAATACGCCGACGGCAGCCAGATCCCGCGGCCCTTCTCCAGCGCACGCTGATACAAGAAATGGGCCAACGCAACATCCTGCGACACCAGGCCCGTGGTGTGGATCAGGATGCGCTCGTCGTCGCGCTCGCGTCCCGTCTTGGTGCCGGCCACCAGCTCATGGATCTCGCCGTGAAGTTGCGCGCGCGAGAATAGCCCGCTTTCGACGGTGCGACGGAACTCACGCTGGAGCATGTTGTACTCCCAGCTGTCGATCACGACCTTGTCCATTTTCGACCAGCCGGCAGGATCGAGCTCGCGCCGCGCGAGCGAGACAAAGGTGCAGCCCGGCTTGAGCCAGGGTTCGCGGCTCACGATCTCGCCCGAGGTGGTGCCGCCGACCACGATGTCGGCGCCGCGCACGACTTCTTCGACCGAATCCTTCGGCACCACCGGGATGCCGAGCTCCTTCGACCAGTGGTCCGCAAAGGCGAGGCGGGTCTCGGGCCGGCGCGAGGTGCAGCGGATCTCGTCGAACCGGTAGAGCGTGAGCAGGCAGCGCAACGCATTGAGACCCATGGTGCCGGTCCCGACCAGGCCGAGGATTTTTGGGTCCTTCGGTCCCACCCATTTGCAGGCGATCACCGCCGCGGCCGCGCTGCGGATGGCGTAGCTCCAATGCTCGTCGACGATCGCGAGCGGCGCGCCGCTGCGCGGATCGGACAGGATGATCAGCCGCGTGTTGTCGAGCCCGCCCACCGTGTTGCGCAGGCCGTCGTCATAATAGTTGTAGGTGCGCACCCCGGTGGTCGGCACGTCCTTCAGGAACACCGACTTGACGTGCCAGTGGTTGTTGAAACCATCCGCGACGTCGAGCTTGAAGCTGGGGGGCACCGACATGACGACGCTGCCGCGCGCATGCATCAGGTAGACCTGCTCGCAGACCGCCAGCGCGTCCTCGATGCCGAGGAGATCGAGCGTGTCCCGATAGGGCACGAACAGGATGCCGCGTTTGTCGGTCACGGGTGAGCGTCCTCATTGCGGTGGTCGAGGCACATCGGCGCGACCTGCTTGATGGCGGCTTTCATTTCTTTCCATCCAGCACGAAATCGAATTGCTTTCCCGACGGCGCATAGATCTCGAAGATCTCGAACACGCCGGTGCCGAGATTGCTCAGCGAATGCTTCATCCCGGCCGGGATATAGACCACGTCGTTCTCGCGGATGGCGTAGGTCTTGTCCTCGACCGTCAGCGTGCCCTCGCCTTTCTAGACGATGTAGACGTTGTCGGCCTGGGTGTGGTGATGA
>Ga0137415_10006107_pt1 | contig 11916 bp, 12 predicted proteins | sample CZODoug3_1_1_16f_FD_183082 | JGI IMG/M metagenome (GOLD analysis project Ga0137415, IMG submission 183082) | Vadose zone soil fungal communities from Angelo Coast Range Reserve, California, USA - CZODoug3_1_1_16fungal (Hybrid Assembly) | ecosystem: Environmental > Terrestrial > Soil > Vadose...
TAGAAATCGCCGACCGCCGAGACTGACGAGCAGTAGAGGAATGTCGCGACACGGCTCGCGAGCGCCGCCTGCAGCAGATTGAGGGTCCGGCCCACATTGATGTCCATGACACGCTCGGGCGCATCAGGCAGCACCATGGGCCCCGAGACGCCGCCGGCGTGGATGATGTTCGTCACCTGCTCGGCGGCCAGTAGTGCCGACAGGCGTGCGCGATCGCCGAGATCGTCCACCACGTGCCGCAGCGCCGGATCCGGAGCCGGCATGGGATCGAGCCCGATCACGCGATGACCTGCGGCGGCGAGACGCGGCGCGATCGCGCGGCCGAGAAAGCCGCTCGCGCCGGTCAGCAGGACGACGGCCGGCATCTCGGTTCACCCTTCGGCGCCGCAAGCGGCGTTTCCAAGGAAGTCGGGCAAGGATACGGGTGCGCTCAACTGCCGGTGCGGATCACCTGGATGTCGAGATCGCGGATTTTCTTCCGCAAGGTGTTGCGGTTGACCCCCAAAAGGTCGGCGGCGCGGATCTGGTTGCCGCGGGTCGCCGCCAGGGCGGCCGACAACAGCGGGTATTCGACCTCGCGCAGGATGCGGTGGTAAAGGCCGGGCGGCGGCAGACCGTCGCCGAAGTCGCCGAAATAGCGCGTGAGGTGGCGTTCGACCGCGCCCGCCAGGCTCTCGTCGGTATGCGGCTCGTCGCTGGCGACCGGCATCGCCGGCTGGGCGAGCTCGCCGTCGATGACGGCGGCCGAAATGGTCTCCTGCGGATAGAGCGCGGCGAGCCGCCGCGCGAGGTTTTCCAGCTCACGCACATTGCCCGGCCAGCGGTAGCGTTTGAGCCGGTCGATGGCGGTCGGCTCGATCTGCTTGGGCGGCAGCCCCTCGCGCTCGGCCACGCCGAAGAAATGGCGAATGAGGTCGGGCACGTCCTCGACCCGCTCGCGCAGCGGCGGCAAGCGGATCGGGACGACGTTGAGCCGGAAGAACAGGTCCTCGCGGAAAAGCCCCTGCTGGATGAGGATTCGCAAGTCCTTGTTGGTGGCCGCGACGATGCGCACGTCCGTCTTGATCGCGGTGCGCCCGCCGACCGTCGTATACTCGCCCTGCTGGAGGACGCGCAGCAGCCGGGTTTGCGCCTCCATCGGCATGTCGCCGATCTCGTCGAGAAACAGCGTTCCGCCCTCGGCCTGCTCGAAGCGGCCCGAACTGCGGGTATTGGCGCCGGTGAACGCGCCCTTCTCGTGGCCGAACAGCTCGGATTCGATCAGATCGCGGGGGATCGCCGCCATGTTGATGGCGACGAACGGACCGCTGCGCCGCTTGCCGTAATCATGCAGGGCGCGCGCGACCAGCTCCTTGCCGGTGCCGGATTCGCCCGAGATCATCACGGTGAGGTCGGTCTGCATCAGGCGCGCCAGCATCCGATAGATGTCCTGCATGGCCGGCGAGCGGCCGACCAGCGGGATGGAATCGAACTCCTCGACCTTCGGGGGGGCCGGCGGCTTCTGCTTGGGCTCGGACAGCGCCCGCCCGACGATCGAGATCAGCTCCTTGAGGTCGAAGGGCTTCGGCAGGTATTCGTAGGCGCCGCGCTCGGATGCGCGGATGGCGGTCATGAAGGTGTTCTGCGCGCTCATGACGATGATCGGCAGATCGGGTCGCAGCTTCTTGATGCGCGGCAGCAGGTCGAAGGCGTTCTCGTCCGGCATCACCACGTCGGTGATGACGAGATCGCCGTCGCCCTGGCTGACCCAGCGCCAGAGCGTCGCCGCGTTGCTGGTCAAACGCACCTCGTAGCCGGCACGCGACAGCGCCTGATTGAGGACGGTGCGGATCGCCGCATCGTCGTCGGCTACCAGTATGCTTCCCGCTGGCATTTGGTCCCTCTCAGGTTTCGCCGCCCGGCTCGGCGTCGTCACCCGTAAACTTGGGCATCAAAACACGAAAGATCGTTCGCCTCGGTTGCGACTCGCATTCGATGATCCCGCCGTGATCGCCGATGATCTTGGCGACCAATGCAAGTCCGAGGCCGCTGCCGGTCGGCTTGGTCGTCACGAAGGGATCGAACAGATGCGGCAGCAAGTCTTCCGGCACGCCCGGACCGTTGTCCTTGACGCAGAATTCGAGCGGCAGGGAGACCCGCGTCTTTCTGCCGGGCAGCGACAGGCGCACGCCCGGGCGGAACGCGGTCGACAGCTGGATCTCGCCGTCGCTCGCCCCCTCCCCGATCGATTCGGCGGCGTTCTTCACCAGGTTGAGGAAGACCTGGATGAGCTGGTCGCGATTGGCCAGCACCGAGGGCAGCGAGGGATCGTAATCCTCGACGAACCTGATGTGACGCGCGAAGCCCGATTGCGCCAGGCGTTTCACGTGCTCGAGCACGGCATGGATGTTCACCCGCTCGCGCGCGACCGGACGCTCGTCGGCAAAGACCTCCATGCGGTCGACCAGCTTCACGATGCGGTCGGCCTCCTCGCAGATCAACCGCGTCAGCGTGCGGTCTTCCTCGCCGGCGGCCTGCTCGAGGAGCTGCGCCGCGCCGCGGATGCCGGACAGCGGATTCTTGATCTCGTGGGCCAGCATGGCGGCGAGCGCGATCACCGAGCGCGCCGCGCCGCGATGGGTGAGCTGCCGGTCCATCTTGTCGGCCATGGTCCGCTCCTGGAGCATGACCACGACGAAACCGGGCCGTTCCGGCAGCGGCGCCACGTGCAGGTCGACGATGCGTTCGCCCGAGAGGCGCGGCGAGCTGAGGTCGACCTTGTATTCGTTGACGGCCGCGCCGCGGCTGCGGACCTGCTCGATCAGCGCGAGCAGCGGCGAGCCGAAGGGCACCAGATCGCGCATCGCGTTCCGGCGCAGCAAGGAGACCGACACTTCGAAGAAGGATTCCGCCGCCACGTTGGCGTCCGCGACCTTGCCGTCATGCCCGATCACGATCACCGGATGCGGCAGCGAGTTGAGCACTGCTTCGGCAGCGCCCGGAAGATGCGACGTGTGGCGCTCCGCAAGGCTCACGCGGCCGCCCTCCAGGCGAGAGCCGAGAAGGCATCCGCAAGGCCGCCTTTGACGGCGCGCGGGTCCTCGGTGGTGAGCACCCGCCTGCGCCACTCCTTCAGCAGCGCGTCGTCCGTGCCGGATGTCTCGGCCGCGGCGTCGAGCGCCCAGCCGAGATGCTTGCGGGCATGGCGCAGGCCGATCCGCAACCCATGATGGGCGAGCAATTCCTCATAGAGACCGGTCACGATCGCGAGCTGGCGATCGAGCGGCGGCGGCGCCTCGCGCCGGCCGGTCGCCAGGAAACTCGCGACCTGGCCCGGAAACCAGGGGCGGCCCTGGGCGCCGCGGCCGATCATGACGGCGTCGGCGCCCGAACAGGCGAGCGCCGCACCCGCATCCTCGAATGTGGTCACGTCGCCGTTGACGACGACCGGAATCGCGACGCTCTCTTTGACGGCGCGCACCGCGATCCAGTCCGCCTTGCCTTTGTAGAACTGGCAGCGCGTGCGTCCGTGCACCGTGATGAGACGGATGCCGGCAGCCTCGGCGCGGCGCGCAAGCTCCGGCGCATTGATCGAACGCTCGTCCCATCCGAGCCGCATCTTCAGGGTGACCGGGACCGAGACCGCCGCAATGGTCGCGTCGATCAACGTGAGGGCATGATCGAGGTCGCGCATCAGCGCCGACCCGGCGGCGCCGTTGGTCACATGCTTGGCCGGGCAGCCCATGTTGATATCGATGACCTGCGCGCCGGCGGCCTCGGCGATCCTTGCGCCTTCGGCCATCCATTGCGCCTCGCAGCCCGCGATCTGCACCACGTGGAGCCCGACCCCCTGCCCTTCGACGCGCAACCGGACGTCGGGCCGGCCTCTGGCCAGCGCCGCACAGGCCGCCATCTCGGAGACCACGAGGCCGGCGCCCAGCCGGGCCGCGAGGCGACGAAACGGTGCGTCGGTGACGCCCGACATCGGGGCCAGAAGCACGCGGTTCGGTAAGCAAAGCTGACCGATTTGAAGGGATCGCGGGCTGGATGCCCCTGATACTTTTGTTTGCACGCGCTCTTGCCCACCTTTTAGGCTAATAAGTCTTCTGCATAGAGATTAGCCAATATTTGCGCCAGCGCAAGTGCTGCATTGCAACATTTCACAGCCTGGACGGCCTGGTTAACCGGGGCGGCAAGCGGGATTCCGAAGCCAGTCCAGCGGCGTCCTCTCGAAGTCATTGTATCCCCAACCGGCCGCGCGCTAAATCCGGGCACAAACAGGCGAGGCATGCATGACGGGGAATGTGGCGGCGGTCGTGGTGGCCGGGGGGCGCGGCTCGCGGGCCGGTGGGGACGTGCCCAAACAATACCGCAAGCTCGGCAACATCCCGGTTCTGCGCCAGAGCCTCGCGGTCTTTGCGACCCATGACCAGATCGCCTGGGTCCAGCCCGTGATCCATCCCGATGACGGCGAGTTCTATGCCCGCGCGGCCGAGGGGCTTCGCGTGCTCCCGCCAGCCTTCGGGGCGGCCACCCGGCAGGGCTCCGTGCGCGCCGGCCTCGAGGCCTTGCGGGACCGCCACCCCGCCATCGTGCTCGTGCACGATGCCGCGCGGCCCTTCGCGTCGCCCGCCCTGGTGTCGCGGGCCATCCAGGCGGCGGGCGGCGGCGCCGCGATTCCCGGCGTGGCGATGACCGACACCATCAAGGAGGTGGATGCCGCCGCCCGGGTGGTGCGCACGCTCGAGCGCGCCAGCCTGCGCGGTATCCAGACCCCGCAGGCCTTCGGGTTCGACGCCTTGCTGGCGGCCCATCGCAAGGCGCTGGCGGCGGGCCGTGACGATTTCACCGATGATGCGGCCTTGGCCGAATGGGCCGGCATGACGGTCGACGTGTTTGATGGCGAGCCCGGCAACATCAAGCTCACGACGCCGGAGGATTTTTCCCAGGCCGAGTCCCGCGAGCTCGCCGCGCTCGGCGATATCCGGACCGGCAACGGCTATGACGTGCATGCCTTCACGGACGGCGATCACGTCTGGCTCGGGGGCGTGAAAATTCCGCACGACCGCGGGCTCTCGGGGCATTCGGACGCCGATCCAGGCCTCCATGCGCTGGTCGACGCCATCCTGGGCGCGCTCGCGGACGGCGATATCGGGGCGCATTTTCCGCCCAGCGATCCGCAGTGGAAAGGCGCTTCATCGGACCGCTTTCTGCAATTCGCGGTCGACCGCGCGCGGCGGCGCGGCGGCCGCGTCGTCCATCTCGACCTCACGGTCGTCTGCGAAGCCCCGAAAATCGGCCCGCATCGCGACGCCATGCGGGCGCGCATCGCGCAGATCGCGGGCCTCTCGGTCGATCGGGTCGGCGTCAAGGCGACCACCAGCGAGCAGCTCGGTTTCACCGGAAGGCGCGAAGGCATCGCGGCGCTGGCGACCGCCACCGTCCGCCTGCCTTGGAGCGCCGGTTGATCTGGAGAGTGACGTGATCGAGCGCGACATCGGCACGGCCGCCAAGCGCCTGCTCGCCCTCTGCCGCAAACGGCACTGGATGGTCGCGACCGCCGAATCCTGCACCGGCGGCCTGGTGGTGGCGGCCCTCACCGAGATCGCGGGATCGTCGGACGTGGTCGACCGCGGCTTTGTCACCTATTCGAACGCCGCCAAGCAAAGCATGCTGGGCGTGCCGTCGGCGATGTTGAAGAAATTCGGCGCCGTGAGCCGGGAAACCGCCGAAGCGATGGCGGCCGGCGCGCTTGCAAATTCGGACGCCGATCTGGCGGTTGCGATCACCGGCATCGCGGGTCCGGGCGGGGGATCGCGCGGAAAGCCGGTCGGCCTCGTGCATTTCGCGGCCGCCGCGCGTGACGGGCGGCGCCTCCATTGCGCCAGGCGCTTCGGTAGCATCGGACGCCGCAGGGTGCGGCTCAAATCGGTCGTCGAGGCGCTGGCCATGCTCGACTTGTTGGCGAGCGGCGCTCAGGTCAGCGAGCGGCCCGCGTAGATCTGGTCCGCCCGCCGCTCGAAGGCATCGGCAAAACGACGAAATACGGCCTCGAACATCGCCCCCATCACGAATGCCAGGGCGCGGCTGCGGAATTCGTAATGCAGATAGAATTCGACGTCGCAGGCGTGCGGTTCAGTGCCACGAAAGCTCCAGCGATTTTCCAGCCGATGAAACGGCCCGCTGAGATAATCGACGAAGATCCGCAGGCCTGGTTTGTCGAGCGTGACGCGGGTCGTGAAGGTTTCCTGGATCAGCTTGTAGGCGATCGTCATTTCGCAGACGACGGTATCGCGCCCGCGATCGTCCCGGCCGCGCCGCCCGACCTTGAGCGAACGGCAAAAGGGAACGAATTCGGGATAGTGCTCGATGTCGGCGACAAGATCGAACATGTCGGCGGCGCCGTGCCGCACGCGGCGTTTGGTCGTGAATTCCGGCATGATTATCGCCCGGCGGCTCGCGCGGCCCTGAGCTTGGCGAAATCCTCGCCCGCATGGTGCGACGAGCGGGTCAGCGGCGACGCCGCCACCATCGAGAAGCCTTTCGCATAGGCTATCGTCTCGATGGCCTTGAATTCGTCAGGCGGAACGAAGCGCTCGACCGCGTGATGCTTGCGCGTCGGCTGGAGATATTGGCCGATGGTGAGGAAGTCGACGTCGGCGGAGCGCAGATCGTCCATCACCTGGAGCACTTCATTGCGGGTCTCGCCCAGCCCCAGCATGATGCCCGACTTGGTGAACATGTGCGGGTCGAGTTCCTTCACGCGCTGCAAAAGCCGGATCGAGTGGAAATAGCGCGCGCCCGGCCGCACCGTGAGGTAATGCGACGGGACGGTTTCGAGATTGTGGTTGAACACGTCGGGACTGGCCGCAACCACGACGTCGAGCGCGCCCTCCTTGCGCAGGAAGTCGGGGGTCAGCACCTCGATCGTGGTGGCCGGGCAGCGCGCCCTGATCGCCCGGATGGTATCGGCGAAATGGCGGGCGCCGCCGTCGGCCAGGTCGTCGCGGTCGACCGAGGTCACCACGATATGGGCAAGGCCGAGCTTGGCCGTCGCATCCGCCACCCGCTCGGGCTCGGCCGGATCGAGCGCCCCCGGCAGCCCGGTCTTGACGTTGCAGAACGCGCAGGCGCGCGTGCAGGTGTCGCCCATGATCATGAAGGTCGCGTGCTTCTTCTCCCAGCATTCGCCGATATTGGGACAGCCCGCCTCCTCGCACACGGTATGCAGTCCGTGGGCGCGCACGATCGCCTGGGTCTGCGCATAGCCGCGCGACACCGGCGCCTTGACGCGGATCCAATCGGGCTTCTTGAGCGCGGGCTGGTCCGCGCGATGCGCCTTCTCGGGATGACGCGGGCCGTTGATGGTGTCGAGCACGACGACCATGGCTTCCTCGATCTTGCGTGGGTTCCGAGGGCGTTGAATCGGAAGACGCTGCAAATAGTTACTTACGCACGGCGGACGCCCCCGGCAAGGCGTCGCTCAGGCCGGCGGGCCGCCTGCCGGCGCAAGCGCCAGCATGGCCGTAGGCCCATGGTATGGCTCCGCCTTGTATAGGATCATAGCATGGCGCTGTTCGTGCCCATCATCCCGACTCCCGCTGATCGTTGTGAGGAAACCGCATGTCCTATCCGAGCTTGCTCGCGGAAACCGTTTCGTTCCGCGGCCATAACGGCGACCAGGGCGAGGCCTATCTGGCGCGCCCGACCCGCCCGGGCAAATTCCCCGGCATCGTGGTCATCCACCATATGCCGGGGTGGGACGAGTGGATCACGGAGGTGGTCCGCAAATTCGCCCATCACGGCTTTGCGGCCGCCTCGCCGCACCTCTACTTCCGCGACGGCCCGGGCAACCCGGACGATATCGGGGCGCGCGTGCGGGCGGCGGGCGGGGTGCCCGACGACCAGGTGGTCGGCGACGTCGCCGGCGCCATGGCGTTTCTGCGCGCGCAGCAGAACCACAATGGCAAGATCGGCGTCATCGGCTTCTGCTCCGGCGGTCGCCATGCCTACCTGTGCGGGTGCCGGATCGCCGACCTCGATGCGGTGGTGGATTGCTGGGGCGGCAATGTCGTGGTCGACGACAAATCCCAGCTCAACGCCAAGCGTCCCGTGGCGCCGATCGATCTGAGCGAGCAGCTGCGCGCGCCGTTGCTCGGCATCTTCGGCAATGACGATCAGAATCCCAATGCCGACCAGGTGAACCGCACCGAAGCGACGCTGAAACGGCTTGGAAAGACCTATGAATTCCACCGCTACGACGGCGCCGGGCATGCTTTTTTCAACACCAGCCGCTCCGCCTATCGTCCCGAGCAGGCGGCCGACGGCTGGGAGAAAGTCTTTGCCTTCCTGCGCAAGCAGCTGGCCGCGTGAGCGCAATCAAATCCAAAACCAGGAGGTGATCCATGTGTTCCTATATCGTCGAGAAGGCCCGCGTGTCGGGCAGTGCCAAGGGCCCGAGCGGCTGGATGCGGATCGACACGGCCAATGTCTATTTCGACCATCCCTATCACGCCCCGCTCGACCACGCGCTCGGCATCGACTTCGTGTGCGAGGCCGATGGCGCGCGCGAACGGGTGGCCGTGGAGATTTCAGCGCACTCGGCCCGGGAGCTGGTGAAATCGATCATGGCGGCGCTCGCCAGCGGCGAGCAGGCGCACGCTCAGGCGGCGGAGTAGTCGGCCGCGGGCTTTGCACACGGTCTCGCGCGGGGGCTCAAAAACGCCAGGCTCGTGCGCGTCGAGGCAAATCTCGCCCTCACGGGCTGGAACCAACCGGCGCGCAGGCAGTTGTCTCTCTTGACCTAACTGGCTCAGGAGGCACCACCATGGCCCAGGCGGTTACCGGTCTCGACACCCCCGCACCTCCCGTCGTCCGCAAGATCCAGGTGGCGGACCTCAAGGACGCCCTCGCCAAGGGCATCGATGATTTCCGGGCGATGCCCAGCCATGCGGTGTTTCTCAGCCTGATCTATCCGATCGTCGGGCTGATCTTGATCCAGCTTGCGCTCGGCGGCGCCGTGATGCCGCTCGTCTTCCCGATCGCGGCGGGATTTGCCCTGGTCGGGCCGTTTGCGGCGCTCGGCCTTTACGAGCTTTCCCGCCGGCGCGAGCAGGGCCTCGAGTGCACCGCGGGGCATGCGTTCGACGTCTTCCGGTCCCCGTCTTTCGGCGCCATCGCGATGCTGGGCCTTTTCCTCACAGTGATCTTCCTCGTCTGGCTTGCCATCGCCCAGGCGATCTATCAGGCGAACTTCGGATACGCTGCGCCGGCATCGGTGACGGAGTTTCTGCGCGACGTCTTCACCACCTCGGCCGGCTGGACGCTCATTATCGTGGGCAACGCGGTAGGCTTCCTGTTCGCCCTCCTGGTGCTGGTCGTCAGCGCCGTGTCGTTCCCGCTGCTGCTCGACCGGCCGGTTGGCGCCTCGGCGGCGGTGCTCACCTCGTGCCGGGCGGTCGCGGCGAATCCCGGGCCGATGGCGGTGTGGGGGCTGATCGTCGCGGCCAGCCTCGCGATCGGATCGCTGCCGCTGCTGTTCGGTCTTGCCGTGGTGATGCCGGTGCTCGGGCACGCGACCTGGCACCTCTACCGCAAGGTCGTCGTGCCGGAATAGGCACGCGATCCAGGACAGGCACCCGGTCTGAATCGGGCCGGGCCGTCTGAACCCTATTCGCCACATATCCCCTTTTCGCTATTCTGCGGCGTCGTTTCCGGCCACGATGCCAACCTGTGTCGGCGCGGGAACTGGCCGGGGGTGGCTGTCGATGCTTCGAAGACGCGGGTTCCCATTGGTTGGCCTTGTGGCCGTCCTGATCGCGGCGGCGCCTTCGGCCGCGCAGGTGCCGGAGATCCGCCTCGCCCGCCAATTCTCCATGGGCTATCTGCAGTTCAACGTCATGGAGCATGAGCGGCTGATCGAAAAGCATGCGCTCGCGCTCGGCCTGCCGCAGGTGGCGGTGTCCTGGGTGACGTTCAACGGCCCCGCCGCCGTCAATGAGGCCCTTCTGTCGGGCTCGGTCGACATCGCGGCCGGCGGGACTCCGGGCCTGCTGGTGCTGTGGTCGCGCACCAAGGGCACGCCGCAGGAGGTGCGCGGCATCGCGGCCATGAGCTCGCAGCCCTTCCTGCTCAATACCCGCAACCCCGCCGTCAAGACCGTGGCCGATTTCACCGATAGCGACCGCATCGCGCTGCCGGCCGTCAAGGTGTCGATCCAGGCCATCACGTTGCAAATGGCGGCCGCCAAGGCCTTCGGGCCCGCCAATTTCGCCAGGCTCGACCCGCTGACGGTCTCGATGGCGCCGCCCGACGCCACCATCGCGCTGCTGAGCGGCGCCGGCGAGGTGAACGCGGTGTTCAGCGTGCCGCCGTTCCAGCAGCAGCAATTGGAGAAGCCCGGCATCACCACGGTCCTCAACTCCTACGACGTGATGGAGGCTCCGCACTCCTTCACGGTGGCCTGGACCTCGGCGCGCTTTCGCGACCGCAACCCGATCCTCTACAAGGCGCTGATGGCCGCCATGACGGAAGCGACCGACATCGTCAATCGCGACCGACGCGCCGCCGCGGCGATGTGGATCGCCGATTCCAGCTCCAAACTGCCGCTCGATTTCGTCGAGCGCATGGTGTCGGCTCCGCAGGTGCGCTGGACCCTGGTGCCGGAGAACACCATGAAGTTCGCCCGCTTCATGCAGACCACCGGGATGCTCAAGGCCGCGCCGGATTCCTGGCGGGACTATTTCTTTCCCGAAATCCACGCGCTCAATGGAAGCTGAACGCCTTTGCGCCACCCGACGGCGAGCGCCGAGGCGACAAATTCAGACCCCGGCGCGCCTTGCGCGGGCATTCTGGGTTTTTTATCATTCGGCCGCGCCATTGTGCGATCCACCGCCGTTCGACCCTTGAGCCGATAGCAGGAGCTAGCCCATGAGTTTCGCCAGGCGAGGAATCGTGTTGGCGGCGATCTGTGCCGGCTTGCCCGCGCTCGCCCAGGACGGTGTCTCGATCACCGGAACCTATGTGCAAAACGCCGCCTGCAAGGGCGACGGCACCGATCCGGCCGCCAAGCTGGTCCGCATCACCGAGACCGACGTTCATTCGAATTTCGGCGTCTGCACGTTTCTGAAACAGGAACGCGAGGGCAAGACATTGTCGGCCCAAATGTCATGCAACGGCCCGGGCGGCAATATGCTGCTCGGCGACGTCCGCTTCACGGTGCGCGACGAAAAAACCGTCGAGTTCATCGACCAGGACAATACCTACCATTCGGTTCTGTATCGGTGTCCGCAAACGGACTCGGCGCGGCAGACGCCGGCGACCACGAGCGGCGCCCGCTAAGATATCTTCCTCAGCCTGCGCCGGATCTAGGCCGCGCCCGACCCATCGACCACTGTCACCTGCGTGGCGCGCTGGGAGACGTCGCAACCGGTCGCACGCTCATAACCCGCGACGCGCAGTACGGTCACGCAATGTGGGGTTGCCATGAGACACAGACTGCATGCAACGTGCAACATGCTGGCCAAATCGCTTCGTCGCCCTAGTCGTCGTTCTCAGCTCACCGTTCGCCGCGGGCGAACAGGTCAAATCTGCTGCGGCTCTTATCGAATGTCTGAGATGAAATTTGCATATTACCTCCGGCGATCGACCGTCCCAACACCGCGTGTCGCTGCCCATCGCCACCACCGGCACAGGACCCGTGGCAATCGTGTCGCGGTATGATCCAATATCTCCGGTAAACGGGAGCTTGATGACATTAGCATCGCATTCTATCCCGCAACGAACCGGCCACGTAGCGTCTTCTCTGGCGATCCAAGAATTACCCATAAACCGGATAAGTAAAGATCGGCATGCTCTGGCGACTTGGCCGCTTCGCTGCACTCGAAAGGCGAGGCCGAGGAACTCGAGCGCCAGCGCCATGGTGTTGGCGGTGAACTG
>Ga0137415_10006108_pt1 | contig 11915 bp, 8 predicted proteins | sample CZODoug3_1_1_16f_FD_183082 | JGI IMG/M metagenome (GOLD analysis project Ga0137415, IMG submission 183082) | Vadose zone soil fungal communities from Angelo Coast Range Reserve, California, USA - CZODoug3_1_1_16fungal (Hybrid Assembly) | ecosystem: Environmental > Terrestrial > Soil > Vadose...
CGCCACCGTGCGATTCCGCTTTCCCGAGGCGCCGCGCAGCGGGCGCGAGGTCGCCCGCCTGGAGCGGGTGTCCAAGTCCTACGGAGCCACGTCCGTCTTCCGGGACCTCTCCGCCCAGGTGTTGCGCGGCGACCGGATCGCGGTGATCGGGCTCAACGGCGCCGGCAAGACGACGCTGCTCAAGCTGCTGGCGGGCGAGATCGAACCCGACGCGGGCGCGGTAGCGGCCGGGCACAACGTGGTCACCGGGTATTTCGCGCAGCATCACACTGAGCGCCTGGACGCGGAGCGGACCATCCTCGAGGAGGTCCACGGGCTGGTCCCCACGCAACCGCAGAGCTGGGTCCGCGGCGTGCTCGGTTCCTTCCTCTTTTCCGGCGACGAGGTAGACAAGCGCATCGGCGTCCTCTCCGGCGGCGAGCGCGCCCGGGTCGCGCTCGCGCGGCTGCTGGTCGTCCCTTCCAACTTCCTCCTCATGGACGAGCCCACCAACCACTTGGACCTCGACTCGTCCGAGGCGCTGATCGACGCGCTCACCAGGTACGAGGGGACACTGCTGTTCGTCTCCCACAACCACAGCTTCGTGAACGGGCTGGCCACCCGGATCTGGGAGGTGCGCGACGGCGTCATCGACGCGCAGCCCGGCGATCTCGACGACTGGTCGCGCCGCCGGGCCGAGCAGACGGCCGGCGAGGCCCAGGCCGGATCTTCCCGGCCGGCTCCCCAGGGCGTGCAGGCCAGGCGCGAGCGCGCGCTCCAGCGCGAGCAGCGCGACAAGGTCCTGGGCCCGATCAAGCGCGCCGTGGCCGAGCTGGAGCAGCGCATCGCCCAGCTGGAGCAGGAGAAGAAGGCGGCGGAAGCGCAGCTCGCCGATCCGGCGCTCTTCTCCGATCCGGCCCGCAGCACGCCGCTGATCACCGCTTACCGCGACGCCTCGCGCAAGCTCGAGGAGCTGTATGCGCGCTGGGAGCACAAGAGCGAGGAGCTCGCCGCGGCCGAATCGCGTCTCCCCTGAGGGGCGTCGCGGTCCGGTCCCACCGCGGCGCCGGAGCTCGCACCCGGGCGTCTCGCAGGAGACGTCACCGCACCGGTAGGAAATTCCGCCGTGCGCGGCGCGCACCTATACTGTCTGCCGATGAAACGCGCGATCCTCTGGCTCTTCGCCCTCGGATTGATCGCGGCCGTGGCCTTCGTCGGTTGGCGAGTCGTCGACGAGCGCCGGTTCGCTGCGACGCGCTTCGGCGAAGGATCGCGCACGGTGAACATCCCGCCGGGAACGGGACCGCACGCGCTCGCCAGGCTGCTCGCGGACGCGCGCGTGGTTTCCGACGCGAATCGCTTCTTCACGCACCTGCGCTGGTTCCGCCGGAACGCGCACACCAAGGCCGGCGAGTACCAGTTCGACGGCGCCCTGCTCCCAGACGAGGTGGTCGGCAAGCTCGTGCGCGGCGAGGTGAAGCTGTATCGGTTCACTGCCGCGGAAGGGCTTCGCGCCGACGAGATCGCCCCGATCGTGGCTGCGACCGGCCTGTGCGCCGGGGCGGACTTCCTCAAGCTCGTGCGCGATCCCCTCTCGCCGAAGAAGTACGGCGTGCCCGGGCCGTCGCTCGAGGGCTATCTCTTTCCGGACACGTACTCGCTGCCCCGCACGGCGGGGTGCGCGGCCATCGTGCAGGCGATGGTCTCGCGCTTCCAGAAGGCGTGGCAACACGCGGAAGCGCAGCGCGTCGAATCGGTGCGCCTGGACGAGCTGCAGGGCGTGACGCTCGCCAGCATCATCGAGAAGGAGACGGGAAGGCCGGAGGAGCGGGCGCGCATCTCCTGCGTCTTCCACAACCGCTTGAAGAAGGGGATGCGGCTCCAGACCGCCCCGACGGTGGTCTATGCCCTGTTGCTCTCGCACGACTACAAGTGGGACCACAACATCCACAAGGGCGATCTTTCCATCGCGCATCCCTACAACACGTATTTCGTCAAGGGCCTGCCGCCCGGACCGATCGCGAACCCCGGACAGGCTGCGCTGGAGGCTGCGCTGCACCCGACGCCGTGCGACGATCTCTTCTTTGTCTCGCGGAACGACCACACTCACGTGTTCTGCCCGGACCTCAAGTGCCACGAAGCGAACGTGCGCAAGTTCCAGGTCGACTACTTCCACAGGCGCCGGGGCTAGCCCTTACCTGATCACCTCGGCGCCCACCGGAATCTTCCCCGAGAGGTTCAGCTCCTCCACCGTCCGGGCGTTGACGTAGAGCTTGCCCAGGACGAGGACCCGGCGCGCGGACGGCGCGAGCGCCTTCAGGGCTGCGAGCGCGTCTGCGGGACGGGCCTCCATCGGCACGCCCCCGATCGCATGCCGTCCAGAAAGGTCGGGATTGAGGACTGCCGCGAGCACCACCGGGAACGTACCGGGCGCATTGCGCGCCAGCTCGAACGGCTTGGACCCGACGGCCACGACCACGTCGCCTTCCTGCACAGCGGGAGGCGCCGGACCGATCTCGACGGTGCGCGCGTCCGGCCGGGCGCGTTGGAACGCGCTCGCCACCTGCGCGTATTGCGGCACTTCCGCCTGCGTGAGCAGGATCAGTTCGGCCCGCGCCGCGGCGGGCAGCAGAGCGAGCGCGACGGCTCCCAGCACGGCCGTGCGGTAGCGCTCGACGAGGGCCCGCATCCGTGCGCTGTGCTCCCGGATGGAGCGCGAGGCGCCCTCCAGCCGCCCGATCCCCGCGGCGCCTTCCTCCGCGCTGCGGGCGATCCTCTGCACCGCGCCGGTGATCCGGCCCACGCCCTCCGCCTGCTCGCGCGTGCCGTTCGCGATCTCAGTCGCGGCCCGCGAAGAGCGCATGATCGCATCCGAAAGGCGCCGGATGGACTCGCCCGCCCGGCCGGCAACGGCGCGCCCTGCGTCGGCCCGGCGGTGTCCCTCCTCGACCACCGCGGTTGCCTGCTCGATGGCGCGGAGGATCTGGGCGAGGATCTCCTGCACCTGGGCGGTGGAATGCTGGGACCGGTCGGCCAGCGCGCGGACCTCGTGCGCGATGACGGTAAAGCCGGTGGCCGCGGCGCCGGACTTGCTCGAGACGATCGCGGCGTTGAGGGCCAGCATCTTCGATTCGGCCGCCAGGTCGCGCACCGCATCGATGATCCGTCCGACGTGGCGGGTGCGCTCCACCAGGTCGTGCAGCATCCGCGTGTTCGCGTCGATCTGCTCGCCCAGCTCGCTCACGGCGCGGACGGCGTGCTCGATCGACTCTTCGCCTTCGCGGGAGCTGTCGGCGCTGGACGCCGCCAGGTCGAGCACCGCCTGCGCATTGCTCTGCGCCCTGGCGAAGCGCTCCCGCAGGTCGTCCATCGTCCGCTCCATTTCGGCCGCGCTGGCCGCCTGGGCGCGGGAGTGCTCGAGCTGGCGGGTCGCGCCGTCGAACACCTCCTCCGAAGTCGATTCCAGGGCCACCGCCGCGTCGCGCATCTCCGCCACCACCGCGCGCGTGTTGTCGCGCAGCTCCAACAGCGCCTCCGCAAGCCGGCCGACCTCGTCCTCCGCCTCGTCGGTGAGACAAGCCGCCAGATCTCCTGCTGCGAGCTGCTCGGCAAAGCGAACCATGCGGCGCAGGCGCCTAGAGAGCAGCGCGAAGAACGCGCCGAACGTCGCGACCAGGACGATGCCGCTCGCGGCCACCATCGCGAACGTCTGGCGCGCAACCGCTCCAGAGAGCTGATCGGTCAGGATGCCCATCACCAGGGTCCCGAGAGCGGCGCTCTGCTCGCCGGGCAGCCCCATCCCGCTGTCCCGGTCGGAGGTCACGCGGCGGGTGAAACGGCTGGTGGACTCGTCGGAGCGCGCCGATTCGCCGCCCAGGTCGTGATTCGACAGGGCGCGCTCGGATACTCCGCGGGACGCCCAGGCGATGACCTTCCCCTTCTCTTTTCCACTGCGCCGAGGTAGGCGATGTCGCTGTTCGAACCGAGGACCTGTCCGAGGACTTCCTCGGTCGCTCTACCGTCGTGGAGCGAGAGCGCCAGCCGCAGGTCCTGGTGGCGATCGAGCACCTGCAGCATCGAGGTACCGCGGCGCTCGACTTCCACGCGGAAGCGGTTCGACTGGATCCGGGCGAAAACGCTGCCGACCACCGCCGACGTGAGGGCCAGCCCGATGAGGAGAAGGGCGATGGCGCGCGCGATCAGCGATGTCCACCACTGCCGCATCAGGGGACGGCGAGGTCGTACGCCAGCCTCATCATGAACTCGCGCCCGGGGCCGGGCAGCGGCGCGTGGCCGGCGTTGTACGGCTGCGCGTAGCGGAAGTCGGAATCGAGCAGGTTGTGCACGCCGGCGGAGAGCTCGAGGCCCTTGACCCCGACGTCGCGGGCGCGCACCAGCAAGTCCACCAGCGCCGCGGCCTGCAGCGACCCGATCACCGGGTTGCCGTCAGCGTCTACGCTCAGCGCGGCGTCGCGCCTGCTGAACCAGGCGAGCGCACCATTCAGGCTGACCCGGGGATGGATCTGCAGCGTGGCTCGCGCGGAGATCTTGTGCGAGGGCAGGCCGAGCACGCGCGAGGGATCGGGTCCGCGGTACAGATCCACCTGGTTCTTTCCGGCGGCCGTGTAGAGCGCGTAGCCGATCACCAGCGAGCCGCGCGCGCCCTCGAGGCGGAGCTCCGCCTCCGCGCCGCGCGAGCCCGTCCGGCCGGCGTTCAGGTATGCCTCCCGGTTGGTCGCCGGATCGACGGTGTAGACGATCGGATTACGCAGCGTCAGGTCGTACGCGTTGACCGTGGCGAACACGCCCTCGGCGACGCGCATGCCCACTTCCGCTTCGACGATCGTGGTCCTCTCCGGGGTGAGGGTGCCGCCGCCCAGGGAGATGTTCTCGATGCCGGGTGCGCGGAAGGCCCGGCTGTAGAGCAGCTTGAAATGGATCGGGTCGAAGACCTTGGTGAGCGCCACGCGCGGCACGAAGGAGTCTCCGACCAGGCTGTGGTGCTCGAACCGCGCGCCGGCGAGAAGGTTGGCCACCGGCGTTCGCCAGCCCAGCTCGGAGAACGCCGCCACGTTCTTGTAGGAGACGCGGGTGCTGGTTCCGAACAGGGTCTGCGCCCCCACCAGCTCGGAGTCGTTGAGCCAGGCGCGATCGACGCAGGCATCGATGCCCACGGCCACGTTCAAGTCCTGCGTCGCGTCCCATGCCGCGGTGACCCGGCCCGTGTACCTCTCCGCGGTCTTGTCGTAGTAGAGCCAGGAGGACTTGTCGTCGTCGCGCCAGGGGAGCTGCCGCTTGTAGTGGAGCTCCGGCGTGATGCGCAGCGAGTCTGACAGTTTCCAGTCGTAGGCGAGCTCCCCGAAGAAGGAGATGAACTCGAGCTTCGCCAGGGGGGAAGCGTCGCCGAAGCCGTCGATGTTGTTGAGGCCCAGCCGGTGGTAGATGGCGCGCAGGCGTAGCCCTCTGTACTCCGCGGCGAAGTTCAGGTAGCCCGGCTGCAGGCGCGAGTTGCCGCCGCTCATCGAGGCCTGGTTTCCCAGCAGATCGCGGTAGATGCCGTCGCTGCGATTGCCCTGGCCGAAGTAGCCGGAGACGCTCGCCGACACCCCTTCGTCGAACGAGGTGCCGGCCGCGAGCGAAATGCCGCGATGGCCATAGCCGTGCGCCATCTGCCCGTACACCACGCTGGCCGAGGCCCCCTTGAGATCCTGAGCGGTGCGGGTCTGCACGTTGATCACCGCGAGCTCGGCATTGCCGCCGTAACGGGCGGAGCCCGCACCCCGGATGATCTCGATGCTCTGGATCTGGTCCACCGGAAGCTCGTGGCCGAGCTGCAGCGTGGAGTAGAGCGTCTCGTTCATCTCCTGACCGTCGAGGAGCAGGAGGATCTTTCCCTCGTGTCCCCAGACGCCGCGGAACCCCACGTCGACGGCGCCCTCCACGTCCACCGCGGGTGCGAAACCGGGAACGAGCTGGAGCACGTCGAGCAGATCGCGCGCGCCGGACGCGAGGATCTCTTCGCGCGAGAGCAGGGTGAGGATGCCGGGGCTGTCGCGCAACGTGGCCGGCCGCACGGAAGCCACCGTCGTTTCCTGCTTGAGCCGGGCGTCCGCTTCGAAGAGCTCCAGCTCGGACTGAGCACGCGCAGCCGCGCCGTAGAGGAGCAGCGCCGCGACGCCGAGCGGCGCAAACCGGTTGCGGTGCATGGTCGTCCTCCCCCTTTTCCGACTGGTTTCAGGAGAGAGCGGGCGGCGGCAGCCGGCAACTATTTGGCGTCAGGGACTGGTAGGGGCCCGTGGGCAGCTGCGGTATACGGTGGCATACCTGTAGCGCTGCGCCGCGCAGAAGCGCAGACCGCGGAAGTCGAATCGATCGTGAGTGAAGTCGCCGAGCGGCCCGCGGACGATCAGCACGGCGAACGCAGGCGTGTGGCGCGCGAGGCGCTGCTCGAAATCCTCCTTCCAGGAGACGCGTATCCAGCGCTCCTCGGGGAGGCTGGCGGCAAACGCGAGCGTGATGTCCAGGTAGTACGGACTTCCGTCGAGCAGGATCGCGTCAGAGGGAGCCGTGTTTGCCGCGAGCCAGTGTGCCGCCTCGGCGATGCCGGGCGGGAGCGAGCCGATGGGCGCGAGCGGGCGCGCCCACTCCGCTGCGGCACCGGTGCGGTTCCAGCAGAGCGCTGCCAGGACCAGCGGAGTGGCCGCGGCAGCCGCGACCGACAGCGCGCGCAGGGGCCCGCGCAAGAGCGCCATCGCGTCGTGCGCGAACACCAGCGAAAGAGCGGCGGCGACCAGCGTGAATCGCGCCATGGGGCGGAAGTCGAGCAACGCCGCCGCGCGGAACGTGAACCAGGCGGCGGGGAGCCAGGCGATGGCGACGAGCTCCCATCCGGTCTCCCGCCGCCAGGCGGCTCGCGCAGAGCCCCAGAGGGCGAACAGCCCGAGGACGGGCGTGGCGACGATGCAGACCGCGGCGGGCCAGAACAGGAGGCCCTCGAGGCGCGCGCGCACCGGCCCGGACGAGTCCAGCGCCATCCGCGCGAGCATCGCGTGATCGCGATCGATGTGGTGGAGGGGAGCGACCGGGTCGCCGGTCCAGCGCGTATTCACCCACAGCCAGAACAGGGCGGGGGACGCGGCGACCGCGCAGTACCCTAGCGCGCGCGGAACGTCGCGTGTTCGCACGAGCAGCAAAGCCCCGAAGAGCGGCACGTACATCCATCCGTCGTACCGGACGAGCCCCGCCGCGCCGAGGAGCACGGCGGAGAGCAGGGCCTGTTCGCGCAGCGCGAGCAGCAGCGCCCCGAGCAGCAAGGCGAGGAAGAGCGCCTCGCTCGCGCCGGTCGCGCTCGCCTGGATGTGGAGGGGAGAGAGCGCGAGCCCGAAGGCGGCCCAGAAGCCCGCCTCCCGGCCCCGCTCGCGCTCGGCGACGCGGTAGAGCAGCCAGACGCCCACAAGGCCGCTGGCGAGCGAGAGGAGCCGCGCCGCCACGACGCGGTCGCCCAGCAGACGCACGAGCCCGCCGACGAGAGTGAGGTGCAGCGGTCCATACTGGTACGTTTCCAGGTATCCGTGCCACAGGTGCGGGGCTTGCGCCCAACGCTGCGCCAGCTCGATTCGCACCGGCGCATCGCCGTAATGCTCGTAGCCAAAGAGCACCGGCACGGCGCGCGCGGCGAGCGCGATCACGAGCGCGACGGGCAGCGGCCGCTTCAAGACTCGAGGTGAACAAAGTTGTGCACGGCGCAGTCCAGCTTTATGCAGTCTATGTGGGCTGCGGCCGGGCCGGGAAGCGATGTCGCCCGTCGAGCGGTTTCAATGGGGCGCATTGCAGGGGCCCGGGTTGCAGCGCTAGGTTGAATCGTTTCCACGCGCCCTCGGGCGCCAGAGGGGATGAGGGAAGATGCCGACGCTCCGCGAATCCGGCGACATGGGTCTGGTCTCACGAATCGCCGCGCTGCAGGACAAGACGAGCTTCAAGGAGCTCCACTGGGACGGGACGCTCGAGGATTACCTGAAGATCGTGCGCGAGAACCCGCGCGTGACGCGCACCGCCTTCCAGCGCATCTACGACATGATCCTCAGCCACGGCAAGACGGAGTACATCGACAACAAGAAGCGGCTCATCCGCTACCACTTCTTCCACGACGAGCCGAACGGCGGCCGTGACGCGGTGTACGGCCTGGACGTGCCGCTGATGAAGCTGGTCAACGTCTTCAAGAGCGCCGCCCAGGGATACGGGACGGAGAAGCGCGTCATCCTGCTGCACGGGCCGGTCGGGTCGTCGAAGAGCACCATCGTCCGGCTGCTCAAGAAGGGGCTGGAGGAGTACTCCCGCACGCCGGAGGGCGCGCTCTACACCTTCGCCTGGGTGCTGGAGAAGAAGCGCGAGGATGGCACCATCCACCGCGAGGTCTTCAATTCCCCCATGAACGAGGACCCGCTGCTCCTCATCCCCGAGGATTGGCGCGAGAAGGTGTTCGCCGATCTCGCTTCGCCGGACGCGGGTTTCCAGGTCCCGGTGCGCGGTGACCTCTGCCCGGCCTCGCGGCTGATCTTCCGCGAGCTGATGACCGAGTACAAGGGCGACTTCGCCAAGGTGATGTCGCACGTGCGGGTCCGGCGCCTGCTGCTCAGCGAGAAGGACCGCGTCGGCATCGGCACCTTCCAGCCGAAGGACGAGAAGAACCAGGACTCGACCGAGCTGACCGGCGACGTGAACTACCGCAAGATCGCCGAGTACGGCTCGGACTCCGATCCCCGCGCCTTCAACTTCGACGGCGAGTTCAACATCGCCAACCGCGGGATCATCGAGTTCGTCGAGGTGCTCAAGCTCGACGTCGCCTTCCTCTACGATCTGCTCGGCGCCTCGCAGGAGCACCGGATCAAGCCGAAGAAATTCCCGCAGACCGACATCGACGAGGTGATCATCGGGCACACCAACGAGCCCGAGTACAAGAAGCTGCAGAACAACGAGTTCATGGAAGCGCTGCGCGACCGCACGGTGAAGATCGACATCCCCTACATCACCAAGCTCAACGAGGAAGTGAAGATCTACGAGAAGGATTACAACTCGCACAAGATCCGCGGAAAGCACATCGCGCCGCACACGCTGGAGATGGCGGCGATGTGGGCGGTGCTCACGCGCCTCGAGGAGCCGAAGAAGCACAACCTGACGCTCTTGCAGAAGCTCAAGCTCTACAACGGCAAGACGCTGCCCGGCTTCACCGAGGACAACATCAAGGAGCTGCGCAAGGAGGCGTCGCGCGAGGGCATGGAGGGCATCTCGCCGCGCTACATCCAGGACAAGATCTCCAACGCCCTGGTCTCCGACAAGGGCGAAGGGTGCGTGAACCCCTTCATGGTGCTCAACGAGCTCGAGGGCGGGCTGCGGCACCACTCGCTCATCTCCTCGGAAGAGCAGCGCAAGCGGTGCCGCGAGCTGCTCTCCGTGGTGAAGGGCGAGTACGAGGACATCGTGAAGAACGAGGTCCAGCGCGCGATCTCCGCCGACGAGGACGCCATCGCCAAGCTGTGCGGGAACTACATCGACAACATCAAGGCATACACGCAGCGGGAGAAGGTGCGCAACAAGTACACCGGCCAGTACGAGGAGCCCGACGAGCGGCTGATGCGCGCCATCGAGGAGAAGATCGACATTCCCGAGTCCCGCAAGGACGACTTCCGGCGCGAGATCATGAACTACATCGGCGCGCTCGCGATCGAGGGCCGCACGTTCGACTACAAGACCAACGAGCGGCTGCACAAGGCGCTCGAGGCCAAGCTGTTCGAGGACCAGAAGGACTCGATCAAGCTGACCTCGCTGGTGTCGAGCGTGGTCGACCGCGACACCCAGGCCAAGATCGACGTGGTCAAGCAGCGGCTGATCAAGAACTTCGGCTACGACGAGGTCTCGGCGACCGACGTGCTCAACTTCGTGGCGTCGATCTTCGCGCGCGGTGACGTGAAGTCGTGACCCGCCGAAGCCCATGAGTGATCCACGGGGCATAGGGCCGGTGACGATCGAGCTCAACTACACGCTGGCCGAGCTCCTGGCGCGGCTGTGCGTGGAGCTGGAGACCGATGACGCCACCGGCGTGATGTCGCGTGCGCTCGGGCTGCTCGAGATGGTGCAGCACACCAGGCGCCACGGTGGCAGGCTGTGCTTCGTCAATGCGCGCGGCGATCTCGCCGACGTGGTGTTCTAGGAGGCGCACGAACATGTCGCAGAAGATCGATCTCGATCACGGCCGGTTCCGCCAGATCATCCGCGGCAAGATCAAGCAGAACCTGCGCAAGTACATCTCGCAGGGCGAGATGATCGCGCGGAAGGGCAAGGACACGGTCGCGATCCCGATCCCGTCCGTCGACATCCCGCACTTCAAGCACGGCGACAAGCAGCAGGGTGGGGTCGGGCAGGGCGATGGCAACGTCGGCGATTCGCTGGGCGCCGACGGCGAGCAGGGACCGGGCAGGGGTGAGGCAGGCGATCGCCCGGGCGATCACCTGCTCGACATCGAGGTCTCGCTGCAGGAGCTCGCCGAGATCATGGGCGAGGAGCTCGAGCTGCCGCGGATCCAGCCCAAGGGCACCGAGAAGATCGTCGCGTGGAAGGACAAGTACTCGGGCATCCGCACCACCGGCCCCGAGTCGCTGCGGCACTTCCGGCGGACCTACCGCCAGGCGATGCGGCGCCAGATCGCGATGGGCACCTACGACGCCAAGAACCCGATCATCGTGCCGATCCGCGAGGACAAGCGCTACCGGTCGTGGCGCAGCGAGCCGCTGCCGCAGTCCAACGCGGTCATCATCTACATGATGGACGTCTCGGGGTCGATGGGAGAGGAGCAGAAGGAGATCGTCCGGATCGAATCGTTCTGGATCGACACCTGGCTGCGGCACCACTACAAAGGCGTCGAGATCCGCTACATCATCCACGACGCGGAGGCGCGCGAAGTCGACCGCGAGACTTTCTACCACACGCGCGAGTCGGGCGGCACGGTCATCTCGGCCGCCTACAAGCTGTGCAGCAAGATCGTAGACCTGGAATACCCCGCCGAGGAGTGGAACATCTACTGCCTGCATTTCTCCGACGGCGACAACTGGTCTCAGGGCGACACGGAGGAGTGCGTCGGCATCCTGAAGGCGCAGCTGCTGCCGCGCGTCAACCTGTTCTGCTACGGGCAAGTCGAGAGCCCCTACGGCACCGGCCAGTTTCTCGTGGACCTCAAGGAGGCGTACGGGGAGGACGAACGCCTGGCGGTCTCGAAAATCGAGAACAAGGACGGCATCTACCAGTCGATCAAGGATTTTCTCGGACGGGGTCGCTGAGCATGGCCAACCTGCCGAAGAACCTGGCCGACCTTCAGGAAGAGATCGAGGGGCACGCGCGCTCCTACGGCCTCGACTTCTTCCCGGTGATCTTCGAGATCCTGGACTACCGCGGCCTGAACCAGGTGGCCTCGTACGGCGGCTTCCCCACGCGCTATCCCCACTGGCGCTTCGGCATGGAGTACGAATACCTTTCCAAGTCGTACTCGTACGGTCTCTCCAAGATCTACGAGATGGTCATCAACAACGACCCGTGCTACGCCTACCTGCTGGAGTGCAACGCCGCCGTCGATCAGAAGCTGGTGATCGCGCACGTCTACGCGCACTGCGATTTCTTCAAGAACAACCTGGCGTTCTCGAAGTCCAACCGCAAGATGATGGACGTGATGGCCAACCACGGCACGCGCATCAGGCGCTACATGGACGCGCACGGAGTGGAGCCGGTCGAGAACTTCGTCGACACCTGCCTGTCGCTCGAGAATCTGATCGACCCCCACTCCCCGTTCATCGTGAGGGAGCGCGCGAAGGATCTGCCCGGGAGCGAAGAGGCCCGGCCGGTGGTCCAGCGCATGAAGAGCAAGTCGTACATGAACGATTTCGTCAATC
>Ga0137415_10006110_pt1 | contig 11915 bp, 10 predicted proteins | sample CZODoug3_1_1_16f_FD_183082 | JGI IMG/M metagenome (GOLD analysis project Ga0137415, IMG submission 183082) | Vadose zone soil fungal communities from Angelo Coast Range Reserve, California, USA - CZODoug3_1_1_16fungal (Hybrid Assembly) | ecosystem: Environmental > Terrestrial > Soil > Vadose...
CACCCGGTCACCCCGGTGCTCGGCCAGGGTCAACCCCAGCACCGCGGACACCGTGGTCTTGCCCACGCCACCCTTCAATGAGCTCACCGCGATCTGGTGCGCACCCGGCAGGTTGCGCCGGATCCGACGCAACAACACATTGCGGCCCGCCTCGATCTCGCTCACACCCGGGTTGATCCGCCCGCCGGACGCGGAGAACACCGCGCCCCGCCAACCGATGGTCGGCCGCTCGGCGCGGGACCGGACGATGGTGTCGTCGGTCAGGTCCGCCGCGCTGCCGGTGAACCCGTACGAGGCGAACGACGGGTCGCCACCGGCGGGCCCGGCGCCACGCTGGGGCTGCCCGTACCGCCCGTACGGATCGGGCGAGGCGGCCGGCGGCGGCGCTCCGGGCGGCAGGGCCGAGTGCTGGGGCGGCGGGGTGCCACCGGCTGGGGCCGAGGGTGGCGCGACGGGCGGCCGGGGGCGGACCGGAGGTGGTTGGGGGCGGGGCGAGCCGGCGCTCATCGCACCCGGACGGGCGGATGCGCCCACCGTCATGCGGCCGGTCTCCACCGGGTAGTCCGCCTCGCCGTCGTCCAGGCCGCCGCGCAACCGGCGCCCGGCCGCCCGGTGGGCGGCGCTGCAGTACTTGCGGGCCGGCTTCCCCGGCACCTGCTCGATCATCACCTCGCACCCGGGCAGGGCGCACTGGTGCACCGACATCTCCCCCATGCCTGAACCACTCCCGCGCGTCGGCCCCGTCGGCCCCGAACAAAGAATGGAGCCGACACCCCAACACCCTAATAAAGTGCCTAGACCGACGGTACACATTGGGCCGTTTGAACCGCCGTTGTCGCAGAGATAGGCCCCGTCGGCGGGACAGATCCGGGCCGAGAAGCGCAGGCTGAGCGCGACCCTGGGCCGATCGGCGCAACGGGTGCGGCGAGTGGCCCAATCGTTCGCTCCTCGACGCGGTGTGGGCACCTGTCGCCGATCGCGCGTAACCAGTCCTCTCATGTTGGGCGGGCTCGCCGGGGAAGCTGCCTACATTCGAGGGTGCTCCAGCCCGAGCGGCTCGTGCTCCCCCCTGTCCGATCCCCAGCGGACAACGCGAGTCGGTCGGCCCGGTGCGTGACGCGGATGTCCCGCTCCGGCTCACCCCCGAATCGAGGAGCTCGACGTCAGATGAGAGAGCATCTGGGCACTCTGCGGCGCCGGCGTGACCGAGGGCGGCAGCGGGTTGCCGCCGTCACCACGGGCGGCGCCGCCGGAGCCACCGCGCTGGCCGCTGCCTTCGGCGCGGTGTTGGCCGCCGGTCAGTCCCCGCCGGCCGCCGCCCCCCCGCCGGACGCCACCAGCGGCGCCGCCGTCCACCAGGTCGACCGGGTCGCCGAGGTCGGCCCCGCCGCCGGGGCGGCCTCCCCCGCCACGGTGCCCGCCCAGGCCGTGGCTCCCACGGTGCCCGCGCCGGGGGCGCCGATCGCGGCCGCCCTGGAGCAGGCGGTGCCGGCGCCGAAGCAGCTCCGCCCGCCCGCCCAGGCGCCGAGGGCCACCCCGAAGGAGACCGCGCAGGCCCCCTCGGGTGCTTCGTGAGCGGCGCGCTCACCCTCCCCGGGCGCCTCGAGCTGCGCGCCCTTGGCACCTCGGCGCTGCTGCTGGCCACCGACCCTCGGCGGCTCGACCGCGCCGGCGCGGTGCTGCGCGCCGACCTCGCCGAGATCGACCGGGTGTGCAGCCGGTTCCGGCCCGACTCGGAGATCAGCGAGCTGCACCGGGGCGCCGGGCGGCTGGTCACGGTCAGCCCGCTGCTGGCCGAGGCGCTCGACGCGGCGCTGCGTGGGGCCGAACTGACCGGCGGCCTGGTGGACCCCACGGTCGGCGCCGCGGTCGCCGCGCTGGGCTACGACCGGGACTTCGCCGAGATCCAGGCGGAGGAGGCGCGACACGGTCGGATACCGAGACCGCGCGGCGGTGATTCCCGGGCCGGCGGTGGTTCCCTGGTCGGCGGTGATTCCCGGGCCGGCGGTCGTTCCGGGGCCGGCGGTGATTCCCGGGCCGGCGGTGGTCGGACTCGGCCGGCGCCCGGCTGGTGGCGGCTGCACTGGGACCCAGCGCGCCGCGAGGTGCTGCTGCCCCGGGGCGTGACGCTGGACCTGGGCGCGACCGCAAAGGCGCTGGCCGCCGACCGGATCGCCCGCCGGGCCGCCCAGGCCGCCGGGTGCGGGGTGCTGGTCAGCCTCGGCGGGGACCTCGGCATGGCCGGGACACCGCCGGCGGGCGGCTGGCGGGTCGCGGTCGCCGACGACCACCGCTCCGCGCTGGACGCCCCGGCCCAGACCGTGGCGGTGGCGACGGGTGGCCTGGCCACCTCCAGCACGGCGGCCCGCAGCTGGCTGCGCGGGGGCCGGCTGCGCCACCACATCGTGGACCCGCGCACCGGGGACAACCCGGCGACGGTGTGGCGCACAGTCAGCGTCGCGGCCGGTACCTGCGTGGACGCGAACATCGCCAGCACCGCCGCGGTCGTACTCGGCCGTACCGCCCCCGACTGGCTGTCCCGGCTGCGGCTGCCGGCCCGGCTGGTCACCCCCGAGGGTCAGGTGGTGCATACCGCCGGCTGGCCGATGGCTGAGGAAGGAGTGTGATCGGTGGACCTCGCACTCTGGTTCGCCAGTAGGGCCACCGGGCTGGTCGCGCTGCCCCTGCTCACCCTGAGCCTGGTGCTCGGGATCGTCGGCGCGGGGCGGACGGCGAGCGCGCGCTGGCCCCGGTTCACCCTGGCGGCGCTGCATCGCAACATCTCGCTGCTGTGCCTGGTATTCCTGGCCGTGCACGTGTCGACCGCGATCGTCGACCCGTACGCGGGGATCGGCTGGCTGGACGCGGTCGTGCCGTTCGTGTCGGTGTACCACCCGTTCTGGCTGGGGCTCGGCGCGGTCGCGCTGGACCTGGTGCTCGCGCTGCTGGTCACCAGCCTGCTGCGGACCCGGATCAGCCTCCGGCTCTGGCGGGCGGTGCACTGGGCCGGCTACGCCTGCTGGCCGATCGCGCTGGTACACGGCCTTGGCATCGGCGGCAAGGACACCGGCTTGGGTTGGGTGATCAGTCTCAACGTCACCTGCGCGCTCGTCGTGGTGGCCGCGGTGCTCGCCCGGCTGCGCGGCGGGAGCCACCCGGACAGCGCGGCCCGCCGCGCCGCGACCCTCGGCGGTCGGTGACCGTGGGCCGCCACTCGGTACCCTCCACCGCGGCGGACGCCACCGCCGCGGTACGTCCGCCGCCGCCTGCCCCGCCTACTCCGGCGGTTCCCTGGTCACCCCCGGTCCCTGCCTCGGTGCCGGTGTCGTCGGTCCCGGTGCCCTGGTCGACGGCCGGCCCGGACCACACCCAACCCATCCCGGTCGCCGCTGGCACGGACACCTTGACCGCCACGCCGACCACCGCCCCGGCGCCCGGGGCGCACTCGCGCGCCGCGTTGCCCCGGCGGGTGCCGGGGACCCACCAGGTCCACGGCGTCGGGCGCCGAGGAGCGGTGCACCCGCGCACCGTCGCCGGGCTGGGCAACGCGCTGAACATAGCCAGCGTGCTGGGCCTGGACACCGACCTCGGCGCCGACGGCATACCGGCCCCGCCCGCCACCCCAGCCACCGCCACCCAGGCCCCGGCTGCGCAGACCAGGGCCACCCAGGCCACTGGTACCCGGGCCGCGGCCGCGCAGACCACCGCCACCCCGGCCACCGCCACCCCGGCCACCGCCACCCGGGCCGCGGCCGCGCAGATCAGGGCCACCCAGGCCACCGGGACCCCAGTCACGGGTACCCCAGCCACCGGTGCGCACCCCGGGGCGCTGAGGATCCCCGGCCAGCGCCGCCCCCTGCTCTCCTCGGGCCCGCTACCCGCCGTCCCGCCGTGGTCCCCCTCGTCGACCGGCCCCCCGGCCACCCCGTGGTCCACCCTCGCCCAGCCGGCCGTCCGCCCAACCTCACCAGCCCCTCGAACACCACCAGCGCCGCCGAGACCACAGCACCCGCCCCGGGCACCCCAGCGCTCCACCGAGCTCCCGGCGCCGACGGCGGCCCCCCGGCTGCTCGCCGGCTGGCTGGCCACCGGGAAGCCCGCGGACCTGGAAGACCACCTGCGCCGCTATGGGGAGTTACCCCGCGCCAGGTTCGCCGGCCGGCGCGGCGCTGACCAGCTGCTGGAGCTGACCGAGGACGCCGGCCTGCGCGGGCGGGGCGGTGCCGGGTTCTCCACCGCCCGGAAGATGGCGGCGGTGCTGGACGCGTCCACCGCCCGGCGCCGCCCGGTGGTGGTGGCCAACGGCTGCGAGGGCGACCCGACCAGCGGCAAGGACCAGTTGCTGCTGCACAGCGCCCCGCACCTGGTGCTGGACGGCGTGGCGCTGGCCGCGCACGCGGTCGGCGCCGACCAGGCCATCCTGTGCGTGCCACGCGGCAGCACGCTGGTGGAACCGCTGGAGGACGCCGTCGCGCGGCGCACCGAGGACCCGGCGCAGATCCATGTGGTGACCACCCCGCACCGGTTCGTTGCCAGCGAGGCCTCCGCCCTGGTCAACTTCCTGACCGGCGGCGACGCCCGGCCGACCAGCTCACCGCCGCTGCCCGCCGAACGCGGCGTGCAGGGCCGCCCGACGCTGGTGGACAACGTGGAGACGCTTGCCCACCTGGCGCTGCTGGCCCGGCACGACGCCGACTGGTTCCGTGCCAGGGGCACCGAGGACTCGCCGGGCACGATGCTGTGCACGGTGGGGGGCGCGGTCCGCCGACCCGGGGTGTACGAGGTGGACATGGGCACCCCTGCCGGGCAGCTGCTCGGGCTGGCTGGTGGCACCACCGAGCCCGCCCGCGCCGTGCTGCTCGGTGGTCTCGGCGGCGGCTGGCTGACTCTGCCGGACGCTAGCTCCCTGCCGCTCGCCCACCCGCGCCCGGGCGCCGACGGTCCCGCGCTCGGGTTGGCGTCGCTGCTGGTGCTGCCGCCGGACGCGTGCGGGCTGGCGGTGACCTCGACGATCGTGCAATACCTGGCGGGCGAGTCGGCCGGGCAGTGCGGCCCGTGCATGTTCGGCCTGCCCGCGATCGCCGGCGACCTGGACGCGCTGACCCATGGCACCGCCCGCCCCGACCTGCTGGAAAGGCTGCGCCGGCGGCTCGGGGTGATCCCCGGGCGGGGGGCGTGCTCGCATCCGGACGGCACGGTCCGGCTGGCCGCCAGCGCGCTGGAGGCATTCGCCGACGACGTCGCCGAGCACGCCCGGGGCCGACCGTGCGGGCGGGTGGACGAGGCCACGCTGCCGGTCCCGCTGGACCTGTCCACCCCGGACCGGGGCTGGCGATAGTGGGGACGGCGGTGAGGGGATCGCGATGAGACGCACCAGCAGGGCCCGGCTGCGGGTCGACCCGATCGGCTGCCGGGCGCACGGGCTGTGCCAGGAGCTGCTCCCCGAGCTGGTGGCCCTGGACGAGTGGGGCTACCCGGTGTTGGCCGACAGACCGGTGCCGGGCGAACTGCTCGCGCACGCCCGGCGGGCCGCGGCCGCCTGCCCCACGCTCGCCCTGCGGCTGAGCCGGGACGCCGACCGCGCCAACTGAGCTGATCGGCGCCGACTGAGCCGAGCGGGCTAGCCGCTCGGTCGGACGGGCGACCGGCCACGGGTCCGACCGGGCGGTTCACCAGCGGAAACAGGTCCGGCGCCGGGTGACCGGAACTAGACTCAGGCAATGACGGGCGGCGCGCCTCCCACCACCGCGCAACCGGTCCGCTGGGGGCTGCCCCTCGCGGTGCTGATCGTCGGCATGTTCATGTCGATCTTGGACGTGAGCATCGTCAACGTGGCGATCCCGACCATCCAGAAGGACTTCGGCACCACCACCGACGACGTGCAGTGGGTGGTCACCGGGTACTCACTGGCCCTGGGTGTGATCGTCCCGCTGAGCGGCTGGCTGGGCGACCGGATCGGGCTGGGCCGCGCCTACAACCTCTCGCTACTGGGGTTCGCGGCCGGCTCCGCGCTGTGCGGGCTGGCCTGGGACCTGGGCAGCATGGTGGCCTTCCGGATCATCCAGGCCATCCCCGGCGGCATCCTGCCGGTGGTCACGCTGTCCATGGTGTACCGGATCGTGCCGAAGGAACGCATCGGCGCCGCGATGGGCATGTACGGGCTGGGCATCGTGTTCGCCCCGGCGATCGGTCCCACCGTGGGCGGCTACCTGGTCGAGTACGTGGACTGGCGGCTGATCTTCTTCATCAACGTGCCGGTCGGGGTGCTCGGCTTCGTCGCCTCCGTGCTGGTACTGCCGGAGTTCCCCGGGGGTCACGCCGGCCGGTTCGACCTGCCCGGCTTCCTGGCGATCTCGACCGGGCTGTTCGCGCTGCTGCTCGCGCTCTCCGAGGGGTCCAGCTGGGGGTGGGACTCGTACCGGATCCTGATGCTCTTCACCTACAGCGGGCTGGCACTGGCCCTGTTCGTGGTGATCGAGCTGGAGGTGGACGAGCCGCTGTTGGACGTCCGGGTGTTCCGCTACTGGCCGTTCACCAACTCGCTGCTGCTCATCGCGGTACTGTCGATCGGCCTGTTCGGGGTGCTGTTCTACGTCCCGCTGGTGCTCCAGCAGGCACAGCGGTTGGGCGCGTTCGAGACCGGCCTGGTGCTGTTCCCGCAGGCCCTGGTGATGGGTCTGCTGATGCCGTTCGCCGGGCGGCTGTACGACCGCATCGGGCCGAGGCTGCCGGCCACCGTCGGGTTGCTCATCGTCGCGCTCGGCACCTATCTGCTGCACAACCTCACGGTGAACGCCCCGCGCGAACACGTCATGGGGCTGCTGGCGTTCCGGGCGATCGGCATGGGCCTGGCCATGATGCCGATCATGACCGGTGGGATCGCGGTGATCCCGACCGAATTGGTCAGCCGGGCCAGCGCGTTCAACAACGTGGTGCAGCGCTCCGCCGCCGCGCTCGGGCTGGCCGTGCTCACCGCGATGCTGACCCGGCAGCGGGCCCAGCTGATGACCGACCGCGCCACGACGTTGCGTCTCGACAGGCCGCTGCCGAGGGTGGGGCCGCCGTCCACACCGGCGATGGTCTCGCACTACGCGCTCTACCAGCAGACCGTCGCTCGCGTCTTCGTCGCGGCCGTGGACAACCTCTTCCTGGTCACCGCGTGGCTCACCCTGCTCGGTGTGGGGTTGTCCCTGCTGCTGCGCTCGCACGTGTTCCACCGCCCCGACCCGGACGTCGACCCGGCCGGAGCGGCGCCCAGCACCCCCGCGCCCAGCACCAAGGCGCCCGGCACTCCGGCTCCCGGCACCCCGGCGCCGGGCACCAGCGCGCGCGCCCCCGCCGCCCGCTGACCAGCCGTTCCGGCTACTCGGCCCGTTGTTACCGAACTGCACACCAGTCAGGATCCACCGTCAGAAAACCTGCCGCGTGTGCAGCTCGGTAACAGTTAGCAGGCTGCTCATGGGCACCCTGTCGACGCCGGGGAGCGAGCACCGGGATACGTCACTGGCCGCGACAGATCCTGGCTGGTTGGTAGCCGACGAGCACCGCCGCAATGTAATTCCACCTCACGGCTATTTAATCACATATCGGGGAGCCCTGACGTGAAATTAGCTAGACACGGAACGTCGGAGCTCGCCGAGAGCCGGCTTTATAACAAGGCCGAGCTCGCCACGCAAGCCGCCGCCTCGGGGCCCGGCCGGTCCCGGGGCTTACCGCCGTCCGAGCCGGGGGTGACCGCCGTCCTGGATGGCCCCCGCCCCGATGATCGGCGTTTTGGTGACTGGAAAGACATGCGACGTCCTTTTCCACACCCAAACGCCGATCATGGCGGACGCGGGCGGGGCTGGGTGGGTCGGTTGCCTCTGCCACCGAACTGCACACCAGGCACCCCACAACGGCCGAAAACCTGCCCCTTGCGCAGCTCGGTAACACGGGGCTGGGGTGTCCCCCGCCCCCGCCGCCCGCTGGGGTTCCGTCGTCGAGCGACGGGGCCCGTTAGCTCGATGGTGTGATCACGCTAACGCGCTCGGCCGGGCCGACGATCGTCCAGACAACGGAACTGATCACGGCGAACGGAGCAACCCCGATGCACTCGATGCCTACCCGGGTCGCGCTGGCTGGCTCGGTCCTGGTCCTCGGATCGGTCGGTACCGTGAGCGCGGTCCAGCTGCAGTCCGCTCCCTCCCCGCTCGGGATGATCCCGGGTGCCGCGTTGGCGCTGTCGCCGGCGCCGACCGCTCCCCAGACCTCCTCCCCGACGCTGTCGGCCCCGGCCGATATCGCCCCGGCTCCGGAGCGCACCCCGGCGGCCGCCCCGCACAGCCTCCCGCGCAGCGCCAAGGATCTGGCCGAGCTGGCCGGGCCGCTGCCGCGGCGCACCGTCTCGGTGGCCGTGCGCGAGGCCGAGAACGCGGTCGAATCAGCGGTGGACTCGCCGGTGGACAGGGACAGCGACTCCGACGGTTCGCACGACGACGGAGCCGACGCGAGCGACACGGACGGCTACGGGCCCGTACGGCAGGTCGCGGTGCGCAACTCGCGGCGGGAGTTCTCCGACGCGGTGGCCGGCCAGGTACAGCGGGAGTTCGCTCAGCGGGTCACGGAGCAGTACGCCGAGCCGGCCGGACCGCACCGGGCCAACACCCGTGCCTGGCGGGCCGCGCCCGACCGATCGGCGGGCGCACGGCGGATCAGCAACCCGTTCCAGGCCGGCCAGGCACGGCAGGTCGGCGGGTTCGGTGCGTGGGGGGTCTCAGGCGGCAACTACGTCGGGCGGCACCGCGCCGGGTGAGCCCAGCGTCGCTCAGGGGTGCGCCACGCTCATCGCGATGAACACCACGAAGAACAGCACGGTGATGGACAGGTCCAGGTTGACCGCGCCGAGCCGGACCGGCGGGATGAGCTTGCGCAGCAGTCGGATCGGTGGGTCGGTGACCAGGAACGCGACCTCAAGCGTACCGGCGGCGATGGACGAGCTCGGGCCGCGCCACTGCCTGGCGAAGCTCTTCACCACCTCCACCACCAGCCGCGCCACGAGCGCCAGCCAGAAGAAGAACAACACGTAGTAGATGGCGAACTGAAGCCCGAGACCCATGCCTCTAGCATGCCACCGGCCGAGGGTCCGCCGGCTCGGGCGCCCCCGTCACAGGCCGGTGGCGACCGGGGAGCTCTACCCTGGGGGCCAGCCGCTGAGCCCGATCCCCGATGATCCTGCCGGTCATGACCGGTCCTGTCATCAACGTCCGCGATCATGGCGCTGAGCTGGTCATATTCCATCTTCTGAGCGACATTCAAGATCATCCGAGGGTCACTCGACTAGTGATATAACTACCAGGTGTGATATCAGTTCCTCGAATGAGACGAAATCATCATTCATTAGAGTGAGAAGATCAGTCATCATAGGACCGTGGACCACACAGCAGAGGCTGATGTGACAGGTGCGCCGCCAGGCACACCGGCCGAGCAGCTCGTCGCGGTGCGCGGCGAGCTGTGGCAGCGGCACGTCCTGCTGCAGGATATGGACCGAGCGGACGCGCGTTACGACGACGCCAGCGCCGAGCTGCTCGGCCTCACCGCCGAACTGCTGCGTGTCGAGGCCGAGGTCACCGAGGTCAGGCGGGCCGCGCGCCGTCGCGCCGGGCGGATCGGCTTCATCACCGCGGCCGTGCTTCTGCTCGGCGCCGTCGGCATCGCCCTCGCCGCGCCCGTGTTGGGCGTGCTGGTCTCCCGGATCGCCGCCGGAGGCGTGCTGCTGGTGGTGGTCGTGGTGCTGCTGGCGACCATCGTGGTCCGCCGCCGTCACTCCCCGGACCGCATCTGGCGGACCACCGGCCGGACACCGACCCTCGCCGGCACCGACCCTGAGCCCAACCGGGTGTGAGAGGAGCTGGTCGCGAGTGAAAGAGGCTGGCCAAGTCACCACGACCGAATCCCGCACGGCTCCCCAACCGCACGTGGAACAGACCCGATTGCCGGCACCCCGGCACGCGAGGGATGAACAGGCTCATCCCCGGCCCGAACAGGAGCGGCCGGAGGACCGGATCGCCGCGCTCGAACGGCGGCTGCGCCAGCTCGAGCTGCTCGCCTGGGGCGCCGACGGGGACGACCTCACCGAGCTCGACGTCACCGACCCGGACCTGGTCTGCCTGGCCAAGGCCGCCGAGTACGCACAGACGCTGAGCCGGATGCTGGTGACCCCGAGGGTCCGGACCACCTGCGAGCAGACCGTCGAGGCCTGCCGGGACTGGCTGGCGCTCTACGAACAGGCCAGGGACCGCGCGATCGCCGCCTCTCGCACCATCGCCACCACGCGCGCCGACCAGCAACGGCACCGGGATGCGGCGCTGGAGTTCGAGGCGGCTCGGGCCGAGCTCGAGCCACTGCTGCCGTACCGGCAGCGCACGCTGAACACCGCCCACCACGCCCGCCAGCAGCTCGCCCACGACCAGGAGGTGCGGGACCAGTACGGGCGGGAGATCGCCGAGGGGCACCGGGCATGGGCCACCCTGAGCACCCGGCTGCGGATCCGCGCCGCGGCGGCCGTCGAGCGCGGGGAGCCGCTGCCGACCTGGCTGATCGAGTCGCTCGGGGTGCCGCCGAGCAGCAGCGCGACCGGCTGGCGCGAGCTCGCCGTCCAGTTGCTCGCCTACCGGATCACCTATGCGGTCACCGATCCGGTGCACCCGCTGGGCGCCGAACCGACCACCCAGTGCTCCCCCCGGCACCGCCAGTGGCACCGGGACCTGGATCGGCAACTCGAGGCATGGTGCGGGGGCGCGCCGGGCTGAGCCCGCCGCCCGAGCCCGCCGCCCGAGCCCGCCGCCCGAGCCCGCCGCCCGAGCCCGCCGCCCGAGCCCGCCGCCGGGCTACCCGACGTGCCCGGTGACGATCGGGTCGCCCACGAAGCCGAACCCCTGCAGCATGCCCAGCAGCTCCCGATGGCCGAACGCCTGGCAGGCCGAGGCGAAGCCGGCCTTGCGCGGCCCGGCAACGATCAGCTGGCGGGCGGCGAAGGCCTGGATGGCGCCGGTCTGCAGGTACGTGGCGTTGCCGTGGATCACGCAGTGCACCAGCTTGTTCGGCCCGCGCCCGATCACCGAGTCCAGGGTCCGGTGGATCCGGCGATTCTCCCGGGGTGGCATGCCGCCCTGCACCCCGGCGGCCTGCTCGGCCAGCGCCCTCTTCTGCTCCTCCGGGGGCAGCGGCTTGATGTTGTCCTCGAAGTGCTGCGCCATCGCCGCCACACCGGTCATCAGGGCCTGGTCGAACACCCCGGACAGGGCGCGGGCGTTCGCCACCCTCGGGTCGTCCTGCCACCACACCGGGTGGGCACTGCCGCCCCAGGGCAGCGCGGTGAAGATCTCGTGCTGGCCGGGCACCTGTACCTGGTACGACGCCGCGCCCGGCCACTGCACCAGCTTGTCCTGCTCCAGGTAGAAGTGGTCGGCGGCCAGGATGGTGAAAATGCTCTGGGTGGAGGCGAAGGTCGGCGTGCCGGAGAACAGGCAGAGGATCTCCAGGCTGTCGATGCCGCCGGCCTCCAGCACCACGTTCGCCGCGACGTCGCTGACCGAGTGCATGTACGCGGTCGAGGGGGCCAGCAGCAGCCCTTCGTCGGCGAACTTCTGGCCGTAGGCGTCCCGCGCGTGCAGCACCCAGTTCTGCTCGCCGGTGGTGTCCAGGTAGTGGCAACCGGCAGCCAACGCCGCCTGCACGACCTCGTCGCCGTAGCTGGCGAACGGGCCGACGGTGTTGCAGATGACCTTGGCGCCGGTGAACAGCTCGGTCAACGCCTGCACGGTGTGCTCGACCTCGATGACCTCGTACTCGACGGTGTCGATCCCGGGCACGTGCTCGATGGCCTCGGCGATCCGCTTGGCGTCCCGACCGGCCGCCACGAACGGCAGGTTGAACTC